>ERZ773046.234-NODE-234-length-38356-cov-4.464479_pt1 | contig 38356 bp, 41 predicted proteins | sample MGYA00580634_ERZ773046 | MGnify/ENA primary metagenome ERZ773046 (study PRJEB29015, sample SAMEA2738127) | human oral metagenome | biome: human oral; feature: human-associated habitat; material: saliva | place: China | collected 2159 ... | reverse complement strand
GGGGCATTACTCAGACCAGACTTGGCGTGACCTCGGATAGGCTGTCCAGCACGGGTCGCATTAGCGACGTCGATACCATTTCCTCGTGTCTCCACTCTGCGCTTCTTGGCCTTCCTGTACGCTGCCAGCAGGAATAGCATAGGGGAGTGCCCCTTTTTGTACTTCAGGTGCTCTGATCGACTCCACTTGTGCGTCTCTTCCGCACTCACGTAAATTTCATCGGGATATGCTTTGGACCGCCCCACGAACACCTGCTCGGGCTTGGCGCCTTTAAGCACCTCCTGTGCTGCTTGTGCACCGGAACTGAACCATCCAGCTCCCTCGAGCATCTTGGTGGCACCCCGCGGAGTAACTCCCAAGAAGAATTCAAACTCGTTGCCTACCTGCACATAGCAAGCATTCGGGTTGAACCAGGAGTAGTGGGTGATCGGGGTTCGTGCATTCCCCCGGACCCATTGCTCCGCCACAAACAGGTGCAGCTCTTTAGAAATCTTGCTCATGCTTCGAAATTCCTCAGAATTTGTTTGTGTCTGGACACATAGGAGTCGATCTGTTCCTCACCACCATCTTGGTGGTATCAAGTCGCATAGGGACAACCTCCTGGTAACCACCGCTACTAGAAGACACCCACACGAAGTATCCACCGTTTCCTGAGTTAATACCCGCAGTCACCACATTTACACTGGAGTCTTGCTCAAAGTCACTGTAATAGAAATTCATTCTTTGTCCTCCCGAATACGCAGAAACACAGGATGGCGAAGGCCACCTGCACGATCCACCTGCATGTACTGCACCTCACACCACTTATCTTTGAACTGCTCTCGATTGGCCCACATGGCCCGACGCTCAGTGGGGGTCAACTTGGATGCCGACGCATCCGCAGTTCCCCATACGCCACCCCCTTCCAGCATAAAACGCACAGTGAAGCTTCCGACCTCACCTTTGGGCTGACCGTGCTTGTCGATGGCCTCGGTCAGGTACATGATCTTCCCGTCGATGGTCTCCTGTCGCTTCAGCTTGCCCCAGACCTTGACCCGACCACCTTGGTAGTACTGGCCAGTGGGATCCTTCAGCATTAGGCCCTCCCCGCCGCGATTCACCACGCGGTGGAACATTTCCTGCACCTCCTCCAGGTTATGGCAGACACGGGAGTCGGGGCGCCGGATGGTCGGGTACCCACTGTCGGCAATAGACTGCAGCCAGTTCTGGTGCGAGTGGTAGCTCATAGTCCGAGTGGGGCTATCCAGGATGTAGAAGCAACCATACTCCCGTTGGAACCACTCTGGTTGCTTCTTGGATCGGACCACCTTGTACGTGCAGTCGAAGTCGTGGTACATGAACTCGCAGTCGAACAGTGCTGTGTCTGTCTCATCTCGGATACGGAGCCACAGTTCATCGTAGTCATCCAGGTTGTGCAGGGTCTTACCAGCGTAGCTGATGTAGTTCACATGGTTGCCCAGCACCTGCACGAGGCAGCGCACACCGTCCAGCTTCTCCTCGGCAATCACAGGGAAGCCGAGTTCATCTCCTCGCTTGATCGAGACGCCTTTCATGAGTACCTTGCTCATTCTACCTCCGTGAATTCACACATAGCCGAGTCGAAGTGGACGGACGCTTTCAGGTACGTCGGGTGTCCACTCTTCTGCAGCTTGTTCTTGGTCGTGCTGAAGCCCCGTACCTCGGAGTTCTCAGCCTCGTAGTTCCCTGCCATCAGCAGCAGGTCCACCGCACCCTGTACGCCGGTCTTGGAGTCCTTCAAGGCCGACTGGGGAGGGTACAGCATGTTCGCCCCTTCCTGACTGATCTGGATGGTGCCGACAGACACGAAGTCATACCTGGCTGCAAGCTCCCGCATCATGACCCAGATCTGCTGGACCTCCTCATGTTTGGCGCCCACAGGCCCGCCCATGTGGAAGTTAGACAGCATGTCCGCGAACACGACGCTGGGACGCACAGCACTGATCACACGCTCGATCTCAGCCATCTTGGCACCGTGCATGTCCTTGACCCTGATGAAGTCATAGGGAGCGCCAATGGCCTGCTCGTACCGCTTGCGGAGAGACTTGTCGTTGCTCCACTTGATCAGTTGCTCAGTGCTGGCACCAAGGGCAGCCTGATAGATCCTGGGGATCAATCGACGGCCCTTACCCTCGTTGTTCAGCCAGAGCATCGGACGCTTGGTTCCCCACAGCTTGGCAGCCTGAGGTGCCCAGTCTGTAGCAATCGATGCTACGAGGGAGGACTTGCCTTTGTCTGGTCGAGCCGCGACAGCAACACTGATGCCAGGCATGATACCCACCAGCCCATGGTAAAACGTGGGCCAACGTCGGAACTTGAGGCCTTCATCCTTGTCGATCTCCGCGAGAAGCTCCTCGATGGGAGTATCCTCGTACTCGTGTGCGGACTGCCTCCCCGTGCTGCGCAGCGTGGCATCAGCCAGTTGCATGCACTCGAAGGCCAGGTCCACTTCTTCATCGTCGTCGTACCTTGCGAGTACAGCACCAATCTTCCCTCGCAAGTCCTCGGCGGCGAGTTGCTCGCCCACTGCAGCCAAGGCTTCCTCGTCTGGATCAGCAGCTTCCAGCTTGTTGATCAAAGCGATGAGCAAGTCCGTACCCTCCTTGTCCTTGCTCTTGACCTTGATCAGCTCCTTCAGCGTACCGAAGTCCATCTTGGCGCCACTGGGGACGGCCTTGAAGTACTTCTTGTACCACTTCAGGAGAACCTTGGTTTCAGTGGAGACCGTAGGCGGTACGGCCTCCGACAGCACTCGGAACTTCTGGCGATCAGTCAGGGCGAGCAGTAGATTCTGCTCGAAGCTCATGCCAGCTTGTTCCCCACAGGTCCAAGGTTGATGGCCTTCTGAGCCACGTAGAGGCTGCCAGAGCCCTTCGCAGGCCGCATGGTGATCTCCCCCTTGGCCAGAGCATTCGCGAGCTTGTAAGCCCCGTTGGAGTCCTTGAATCGGCCGTAGGGGGCTTCAGTGCCTTCCTTGGCCAGATTGTACACCACCCAGTCATCCCCCAGGCGCTGCACCGAGTACGGGTACAGGGCGTCGAAGGATTCTTTAGCAACACGGCGGTCGTTGGCGTTCATGCTTTTCATGGTGGTTACTCCTGGATGAGGGAACGAAGGGTTTCGATGGTCAGGTCTTTGGGGTCATGTCCTTCAGGGATGGCCAGCTTGGACATGGTGATCCCGAAGGGAGAGAGTTTCTTGCGGGCAGTGCGGAAGGCCTGCTCGCCAGGCTCATCACCGTCGTAAGCGAAGTAGATGTTGTCGTACTGCACCAGCAGCCGGAGGGCTTCCTTGTGCAGACCCGTGCCGTGAGTGCTGACGATCAGCGCCTCCCGATGGCCATGCAGGGCCTGTGCGAACTTCACAGCCGACAACACGTCTTCAGTGACGATGACGATGGGCGCCGGAGGACGGCAGCCAGAAGGCCCATGAACACGGAACTCTGAATAAGAGTGTGAATGCACCCACTTCGGGGCAGTGCTTTCGTTGTTGGTGGTCCGACCTTCCCACTGATCACCCCTGATCAGGTACAGGCGCTGAGCAGAGGGGCTATACCGAGGCCAGTACCCGCAGATCTGCAGGGCGGGGTACTCGGTGATACCGTACCGCCAGAGCCGGTCGGCCATGATGTGTTCAGGCGGATGTTGCAGGTCATCCGGCAGCTTCTTCCAGTCCTTGTGTTCCACTTTAACCTCCAGTTGTTTTACATGCGTCTTGCGTTCAGTCCATCCCCGATTGCAACGGAAGCACCAGGCAGACCACTTGTCCGGTCTGTTGTAGACCACCAGGTTATCCCTGAGTTCGTGCCCGTGGCGTATCCGCGTTGAGTGCCCTACGGGGAGTGACTGAGCAACCCTCAGCCACTCATCCATGTCAGTTCCTCACGAAGTAGAACGTCTTGGTTTCTTTCTGATCCCAGCTCCCGCACGGTACTTGTCCAGCCACTTCTGATCCTGAGGCTTGCCCGAAAGCTTGTTCTCCCAGAGGATCTTGCGAGAGGCATAGGAGATCGAGTAGTCATCCTCCCACTTGTAGATGTCGTGCAGGAATTGAGTCAGCTTGACATCTTCAGAGATGCTTTTCAGGTCGGCACGGGTGTACGTGTGCACCACAATGTCCTCACTTTCTCTTGTAGTCCTTGTAGCTCTTCAGTCGCGTGCTGTGCATTGAACCGGTACGCTTGCGCCACAGCTTGGTACCGCTGATTGTCCTCCCGGAGCTCTTCTATTACTTTCCCCAAGCTCTGCACCTTCCGCTGCAGGGAGGCACCGCACCGATGCGAGCGCCCATCATATCCAGTGCAGCCACCACCGCCAGAATCAGCACGAAGAAGGCATAAACTTGATTCTCACACATCACAACTTACATCCAAGTCGAACAGGACAACCAAGAAAAACACCATGGGCAGCATCAGAATGAAGCTGATCGTATACAGAACCATGGTTGCTCCCTAGCAGTTGGGTTTACGATGGACCACAGGCTTGCGAGAACGGGCCATAGGGCGTTTCTTGGGGGCGGGTGAAGGGATTGCCTTGGGGCGCTCATCAATCGTCCCATAGACGCATTCCTGCAGCCGGATGGTCGTCACCATGCGTTGCATGGCCCCACCCGAGGCACCGCCGATGCTGCCGCCTGCACCACGGCTGCCGTTGGCGCCGAAGGCGAAGGCGCCCGAGGCACTGGTGGTGATGACGGAAGTGGTCTCTCGGACCTTGTGGCCCAACAGTTGCTTCAGGCCAGGCATGATCTCAACAGTGCGGTACGGCTCATCAGCAGGTTCCAGCCACATGTCCTCACCCAGCTTGACAGCCGTATCACTGAATACACCGATGATGACGCCATGCACGTCCTGCGTGGCGATACGCTGGCGAGGCCCGCACATGGGGTCCACCACCGTAGCGACGAAGGCGGAGGGCGCCACCACAGCAGGGGCAATGGCCTGCACAGGGGTGATCGACAGGGTGCGGTTGTTGTACACGTACCCGCCGGTGGCCAGGCTGGTGTGTGGCGCGATGTAGGAGGAGACGTTCGCGTCACCGCCGTGGGATTGCGAGTGCGACGCTTGAGACTGGCCCTGGGCCTGCTGCTGGCGCTGGGTGGTGTTGTTGCTGTTGGTCTGGCATGCCTGGTGGCCCACGCAGTCAGCACCCGGCGTGTTCGTGGCGAACGACTCGATGGGCTGCAGCAGGAAGGCGCCGAGGGCGACGGTCAGAGCAGAGGCGATGCGTTGTGCATTCATGGTTGTTCCTTGATTCAGTAGTAGTTTCGGATGGTGTAGTCGATGTCAGCGAGGAGGCGTTCAGCTTGGTCCGGGAGGTACATGTGCGCTTGGAAGAGGAACTGTGTATCCCCGACATTGATCACGAGGATCTTGTGGTCCTCGCCCGCATCCATGTAGGTTTCCAGACCTGCCATGCTGTCTGCGTCGTGCCCGTAGGCCTTCATCACCCGCGCCAGGCCGGAGGCGAGGTTGTCCCCCGGATTCTTCTCCTACGCATTCAGCAGCCACTTCAGTTGCTGTTTTTTTTTTTGGTTTCGGTACTCACCTTTTCAACTTCTCAATGAGGTCGGGTCGGAAGCCAATCCATACGGTCTTGCCGTACCGCACGAATGGTAGCTCTTTCATGCCTCGGTTGCGCATCTCGATGACCACCTCGGGCCACTCATCGATGTCGCAGTAGTCGGGATGGAACCCCTTGGCCTTGAGGGCCTGCAGGGTCATCTTGCATTGGACGCACCCATGGCGCCCATACACAACAGGTTGCGGCCTCATTCCAGCCCCCCGGTAAATGCAGCCTTCAGGTACTGCCAGCGTGTGTAGGTAGGCTCATCGGCTCGACGTTCGCCATCGGAGAGATTGCCAGTGCAGAACACCGTCACCAGCGCATCATCAGACAGCTTCGTGAGTTCGCGTGCATCGAACCAGCGCACAGTCTCGGAGCCGTCTTGTGCCTGCCACGTGACCTTCAGCACGGAGTCGGATGCACGGGCAAGCTGGATGCTCCGCAGCACAGGCAGCAGGCTGCCCTCGTTCTCTTCCTGCAGGAGTTCGACCACACGGCGGTGAATCGGCAAACCATCGGATCCACCTTCACGCAGTGCCCAGCGCACGGCTGTGCGGGCTGCATCCAGCGAGGAGGGTGCGTAGTGTAGCAGCAGTGCCGCCTCGGTCATGCCCCGGGTATTGTCATCCACCACACAGAACCATGCCGGGTCATCGCGCAGTCTCACCTGCAACATGTCTCCAACCAGCAGCTCCACGATGAACTTGGAATCTACAGGTTGAGGGAGACCTTGCACAGCACGTTCGCGCAAGCGGCTGATGATACTGTACTCACTCTTCAGCTCAGGATTGGATTTACTCATCATCGACTCCTTCGATGGTTGGGTAGAATTTGCGGATCTTGTTGAGAAGCGCCTTGTGCCAGTACTTGCCATAGGCCCAAGCCCGGCGACCGTTGGTAAGTGGTGACCGCTTACCCAGGCGCAGCAGTGGGAACCCACACAACCTGTAATCGAATACATCGATACGTGTAGTGGGGTCCTTCTCCAGCAGCTTTACGATCTTCCGCATGGCTGCTGCCTGGTGTACGTGGGCAGACTCGGTGTAGCACACTTTCCAATCGCGCTCCGTTTCACCCAGGACATACACCAAGATGTCCTTCTGCTTCACACTGCCTCCAGCGACAGGAATTCAGTTTGCTTGAACCGGGCGATGCCGAACGCAGGGGATTGGACCTTCACCGGATGAGAGGCCCAGGGTTCGATTGCGAGTACACGCCCTCGGACAGGGCGAGTGTAGTGCCACGTGCTGAAGGCAATCGTCATGCCTTCCTTCAGGGATTTGGGTTCGATGAGTCGCATCATTGCTTCTCCACATATTCCTGGACAGCATTGCCCAGCAGATAGATCAGGATGGCGATACCGCCGAGAATAAGGAAGGATGCCCACAGGCCGAAGCCAAAGAGCATGCCGTTGGTTGCCATGGTCAGGATATCCATTACTCTTCTCCTGCGGCACCGGCGCCGAACATATGGTGGGCCAGCCATGCTGAGAACAGGGTGATGCACACGAGCCGTGCATTGTCCTCGTCGATGTTGGACAGCAGCAGGATGGAACCCAGGTTCAGTATGGCTTCCTTCGCTTCGAGGATGGCCATGTCCTTTTCCTTCTCCGTACCACGGATGGCAGCCTTCTTCAGCTCCCAGCTTGCGCGCTGCACAGCCACACGAGAATCAATCGTGTCCTGATCCATGGTGGGCAACCAGAACACGAGGGAGCTACCTGCCTTGCTACGTGCCCAGCGAATGTCAATCTCTTTCTTTGCGCCGCTACCATCGGTAGCAGTACCCGTTGTATGGATCCTGCCCACCCTGTTTTCATACTCGGGGGAAAGCAGGGTAATCAGCATAGATTCATTAATCATGGTCGGTCTCCGAGATGGCCCAGCCTTTGGACCGTTTACGGGAATTCATGTACTGCACCAGCAGCAGGATGGTGCATGAGAGAACCCACACGCCGAATATTTGCAGAACGGGGAAGCCGATAGCCGTCATGTCATTCCCCCCTTAGTCATTGCCGAACACACGCGCCAGCACCTCCCGCAGACTGTCCGGAGTCTTAAGCATTTCCCGGATATAGGTACGCCGCCATTCCAGCAGAACCTCTTCCGCCTCTTCACCTTCTACGCCAGAGACAACCATTGCCGAAAACACGGCCGCCGTGATATACGAAGGCAGGGTTTTGAGCCCTAGGTTCTCCACACCATTGAAGCCGTGGCGCTGGCCATCGTGCAGCGCATTCAGCAGCAGGGCCGGCGTAGTGTCCAGATGGAATTGAATGAACAGACTTTCATCGGGCCGATGTGCCGTGAGCTTGCGATTGCGCCCACCACGGCACGCGATGCCCATAGTGAGGGTTTCACCAACACCAAGGTTCAGGATTTCTTTAATCGGGTTCATTGTATTCTCCAATAGGTTAAGCCCGCCACACCATTGCAGCGGGCTTTTGTCACTCCTCGGCAGGATTGATTTGCAGGAGGGTGATGATTGTGAGAACCAACAGCGCCCATAAGGCTACACCGACGATGTACCACATGATTAACTCTCCGTGTGGAAGTGGTGAATTACGTGCACAGTTCGTGGCTTCCTGAATGCATCAAGGGCACCGACGCACAGTACTTTGATTGCACTACCCACCTTGCACAGGGCTAGGTAGATCCAGTACAGGATAAGGAGTTTCGCCCCTATCCCCATGGCTATCACGACAACCCAGAAGATGAGTGCAAACGGATCCATGATCATTCACCCCAGTGCGTGGTTACTCGGCCTTCACGTCGAAGCCCAGGGCATCGAGGATCATGAGGCAAGTATCAGCGGCTTCCTTCTCATGTTCGACCTTGAGCGTGCCTTCTGCCGCTTGTGTCTTGGCCTTCTGGATCCGTTTCAGCAGGGCTTGTGCCGCCTGCTGAGCATCGAAAACTTCCTGAACGAGGCGTTCAGGCCGGAATTCATACCACGGCTTGGCTTCTGCTTCGGCAAGGTCAGTTTTCTTGTCCTTGTTGTAGTTAAACACAGGGGCTTCCGACTTGTCTTTGCCTTTCTCTGCTGCCCACGCGGCAATCTCCGCTGTTGTCTTCACACTGATCTTGCCGTAGGCGACCATCCATTCAGCCAAAGCATTCCGACGAGCACCCTTGGGCAGGGCTTTGAACAGGTCAGAAGCCGGGGTCACTTGGCCATGCTCTTCTGCGTACTGCAGACAAGACAGGCCCACCATCTGCACAGTGTCATCAAGTTTCTTGCCAGCCACTTTGATCTTGGCAATGGCTTTGTTCAGTTCGGGGAGAGTGCGGATCAGCTCCATGATGTTCTCACAAGCCTTAGAAGGCCTTAGAATCGATTTGACGGGTAGGGTAAGGGAATCACCCTACCCAAGGGCTTGAAACGCCCCTAGGGCCTTTTTGTGGCTTCCTAGGGCCATTCCTAGCGCATCCTCGTGGATGCCAGGAGTACCCATACCCGAGCATAGGTACTCTTGGCATCCCGCTGATGGTCCCACGTAGACCCTATGGGTCCGGCAGGGTCAGCGGATGCTCTCCACGGTCTCGGGGTTACACCCCTTAGCTGACAGCCGTGTCAGGTCAATACTGCGGACCTGTCTTTGCCATACACCCTATGTTACACGGTTACTAGGTGCTTACCGCCACCATTTTCGTTCTGGCCTTCCCATGTTTCAGGGACTACCAGCGCTAACGGTCTGTTAGCTGCCGGGCATGGTGTCTGCCGCTCATCAGACGCTTGGTTGCTACCACTCTTCGCAGACGCAACCCGCTACCATTTGGGTTCTGAGCCGACCCCGGAGTTAATCCGTGGTAGCGTCCACTGTGTAGGCGCTACCGCTGATCATCCGTCGTTATCTGTATGCTCTCATGCTTTGTTTTCTGTGTCAACCCCTTGTGTCGTGAATCCTACGTTCTCCCATTTGTACCGTCGTTTGTCTGGCACTCGACAAGAGCCGACAGGCTCTCTGTTTGTCCACTGATCCATGATGCGATGTTTATCGACTGCCATTCCATGCTCCATCACACCTTGAATCTTTTTGAACTTCCTTTCCACCAGTTTAACCGCTTTCCTACGGTGCTTCATTCGTTCTGCACGTGTCATTGACTTATACACGTCTTGAGGAAGAAGCCAAGCTCTGTTTTTCGGATCATATGCTGTGGTCATTTGTTTCTCCAAACTCTGGACTACATCTTAGATCGTTTTGAAGAGCTTGTCAACCCTTCCTTGATCCTTAGGATTTCATCACTGGGTAGTGCTTCCGTCCTGTCGATGGTTGGCATTCTACCCCTACCAGAACGCTTGTCAACCCCTAAGTGTTAACGATGGTTACACGACTACCCTACCTAGCCTATCCAGGACTACTACCATCCTGTACTACCCTAGAGTAGTAGTAGTAGTAAGGTACCTAATCCTAGATAAGTCGTTGATCTATAACGCTTATCCAGACTAAAGTTAGTGTCACTAACATACTTCATCCATACATATAGGTATCTATAGGTATCTAGAGTGTCTCCATAGGTACCTATGTAGGGTCTCTAGACCCTACAGTCTATCTACTACATACCTATGGTCTACCTATAGATAGATACCTATAGAGCTATAGGTACTATGGTCTATCTACCTATAGCTATCTGTGTACTACCTATAGATCAGCTAGAGCTATCCAAAGGGTAATAGCTATCTATCTATCTACAGTCTATAAGCAAAGGAAGAGTAGATAGGTTATCTATCTATCTACACTCTATCCGTCATAGGATAACCATAGTATTCCTACCTATCGTCTACTAATCCTCCATTGGATTCAACACTATGAATCTTCGATTCCTATAGGTATACCGTTAAGGTATTGGCATGCGTCCACAGGTACTCGTTATGTGTACTCGTGGATAATAAGCGTACACGACTAACCAATAAATAAACATAAAGGTACCCTACGGGGGGAAAAGCGCGGTAAGGGTCGAGGTAGGTATAAAAAACTATAACCCCATTTTCAAGGTGTGCATACTACTCGCAGGGACCCGAGGTGGTGGGCATGATGTACCCGATACTCAGGACTCAGGAGGTCTATCTGCCTAAGAATTGAGCATCCGTACCCACTAGACTGCAGAGCACACTGACTGAATCCACCAGGAATGCCTCCAGGAGGCTCCAGAAGGCCCCTAGGAGGCGTTCTTGGCTCTTCCTAGGGTGATTCCCTTGCTGAGGGCTCTCAGAGGCTCCTGGGCCTCTATGAGGTCAGCCCTTCAGATGGAGCATCACTGGCCAGGAGCCGTCGGACCCAGCAGCATTATGGTGGTTATGGTTCCATTTAATCCACTGACCGTTTAAATACCGCTGACCAATTGATTCTGTCCAGGTAGTAAATCCAAAACTCGTGCCTGTACGAATATCGGAGACCAGTATATTACCATTCCTGGGAGTAAATGTTAATGGTATTACTCTACCGGCATTAACACTCACTGGCTCCTTGAACTCAACGTCTACCCAGGTACCCCCAGCGATGGTATTACTACCGACCTGTTGAGTAGTGCTGTTCTTCCACGGAGTCCATATGGTGCCTTTCTGGGTACCGAACTCCCAGTCGAGGTAATGGTCATCGATGTCCGTGCTATACCGGAAGGAGAATCCCTCTACGGTGATACTGTGATGTGGGGTGAAGAGTTCACGGATAGGTTGGTTGTAGTTGTACAGGGTAGGAGAGAGTGCCCTGTTGCCCCGGACCTGTACAGAACCACCTTCCATGCTGGAGTACCCGAAGGATCCACCAGTAGTATAGATCTCCAGGATGGGAGACCAGTACTTCACAGCGTCCCCGTTGACGGTTCCTTCTACCCAGGCGGATCCAGCATTGCCGCGGTACAGGGTAGCCCAATCTCGACCAGAGAGCCAACGATGGGGATGGCCTGCTGACTTGTAGATCTGGGCATTGTTCGTACTGATGAAGTTCCCGCTGGGGTTACCGTGGATGTTCTCCTGCATCAGGTGGTACACCTCATCCTTCACCAGAGGAGCAGAGAGTTCGATGCGAGGGAAGGTGGCAGCATTCAGGGCGTTACCAGGAGGCTTGTACGTGGCTGAGCCGAGTACCCTATCTCCTGGCTGACCAGAGCCATTGTCTCGTCGGATGCTGAAGCGGAGGATACCGCCATCCCCAGCGGAGTACCCAGAGCCCCCTTGAAGGTACACACGGAAGGCTTGCATCTGGCCTCCCGTCTGAGCACGGAAACGGAAGGATACCTGCATCCCTCCACGACCGATGGTGGTATTGGCAAGAGCCCACATGACCTGATGCCCCGGGCCATATAGGGTTGAGAACTCAGGGCTGTCTGCCCTGGTTGTTCCGAGTTGCATACTGTGCCTCCAGGGCGAATTTGCAATGCAGACGTGACAATGCCTGATCGGCAGCGTAGGCCACCAGACCAGGCACATCGTCGTAGGTGCTGATTACAGGAAGGTCATCGGGCTCCACCAGACAGATTGGAGGAGGGGCCACGGGACCGGAGTTGTTCAAGCTCTCGCTGGGCCTGATCCCGAACAGCCCGCACCCGGTCAGGGACAGCAGGGACAGCAGAGCCAGCCTGGCGGATACGGTTCTGAGCACGAGATAGCTCCCCTTGAGTTTTGGCAGCAGTAGCAGCAGCAGCATAGGCTGCTGCTCGCTGTGTTTCAACAATGCCCTTCAGAGCCTCTATACGGGCTTCTGAGGCCTTCAGGACTTGTTCTAGGGCAATCACCTTATCCCGGGTCTTCAAGGCCATGGAGAGCGACCCTGCAAGCCCTATGCCCAGTACCAGGATGACGATGATGCCGGCTATGAGTCCCTTGCCGGGGAGGATGCGGAACCCGTTGAACGAGAAGCTCATTCGATCGTACCTTCAGTGTTAAGTGCTGGCCCAAGTCCGTACTGCTCCCAGACCGCACACCCTTGGGCAAAGAGGCGGACGTTGTGGATCCTGCGGGTAGTCACCCCACGGTTGGGGGCTCCGTTGACGTTCACCCAGTCCATGAAGGCTTCAGTAGCTCCCCAGCAGTCCCAGCGGTTGAGACGCTTGAGGAGGGTACTGTCCCGGAACTTCGCCTCTCCGAACTGGTAGATGAAGTCCCCTAGGGCATCGTACTGACCCTGGGTGAGGGGAACGGCCACGTACTTTCCGATAGGGGCTGTATGGGCCTCTACGGCCTCTTTGAGACGGGTATTGCATTCCTTCATGGAGTACACACGGTGGGGGTGTACGTCCTTGGTGTCCCCGTAGCAGACGGTGAGGACACCTGCCTGGTCCTTGTAGGGAACCAGGGACAGGCCCTCGTGCCTCTTTAGATCATCCAATCCCTTCTGAGACATCTGCATGTGGGGCGCTAGGTAGACTGCACCTGCCAGCAGGGCCGACGAGACCAGAGCTTTGACGTTTGTCCCGGGCTTCTGCACGTTTATCCTCCTTCCACTTGTAGTAACTGTTGACGATGAAGGTGCCGAGTGTACACAGGATACCGATCCACAGGGCTACATCCTGCACGGTCATACCTCCGAAGATAGCCGTCACCAGTCCCATTCCATATGCTGAAGCTGTTGCGGCGTTTGATGTTCTATCCATGGCATACCCAATGGGTTCTCCAGCCAATCCCGAATCTTGGCTTCTTCAGCCTCCTCCACCTGCTTGAGAGGATCGTTCATGACTGCGGGGGCGAGTCGGCTTACAAGCATGGCCAGGGCATCCAGCCTGTCATCATGTAGGAGCGACCCTCTATCGACGGTAATGTTCGTAAGCTGGTACATCAGGCTGAACACCCGACGCTCCTGGATACCGTATACCAGGAGGAGCTTCATGTCCTGGTCGAGGACTCGACGATGGATACAGATCCTGTGACGCTCCAGCAGAGGACGGAGAGTCTCGATGATCCGACGTTCCTTCTGACCTGTGCTGTACTCCTCTGTGATGCAGGCAGCCAGGTGTTCCTGGTCAGTACCTTGCAGCAGGTTCCGTAGACCTAGGCCGAAGAGACCATGGCCCATGTTCTTCTCAACGTAGATGAACTCCACCTTGTTACGACGGAAGAACTGCAGGATCCGGTCAGACGTGTCTGGGCCAAGCCCTCCACGAAAGGCATCCATGTCCAGGATGTGTATGGTCCTGCCAACGGCACAGCCAGCCAGGAGGACGGTCTCGTCACCACCTTGACCAGCAGGGTCAATAGCACACCAGATACCCTTGGGAGGCTCAAAACCGAAGCCATCGACGACCATGGCTTCCTGGATGTAGGCAGCCTGGAGCCCCAGGGAGGCATCCAGAGTGACCTGATGCTCTCGATCTCCAAACCACATCACGTCGAGCGGTATGCGGTCCTGAGGGCAATCTAGGAGCATCAGATCTCGGGTCTTCAGTTGGAACTTCAGAGCATCAGAGAGGGACGTGTCCAGCAGGTAGTGCAGGGCAAAGCCTTCAGGGCCGTTGTCCAGCTCCTTCTCACGGAGAGCTTCCTCATCGTACCGCTCAGGGTCAGTAGGCTTGCCCAGGTTCCCCAGGAGGCCACCACCAGTGCGTAGGGAGGGGTCTGCCTCCATCTCTGCGCGGATATCAGGATCCAGCAGAGGACCGTACTTATCCTCACCGAGGGCAGGGTAACGACCAGGCATCAGGCGGACAGTGACACCACGGGCAGGGAGCCCAGTGTACACGCTGTCCTTGTTCTGCATGGTGCCGAGATAGATGATGTCTCCCTCGACGTTCATGCGGGAGAACTCCAGAGTAGACCGGACGAGGGTCTCACGTTTCACAGCAGTCTCGGAGTTCTTGTTTGACTCAATGTCGTCAGCGATGATGATGCTGGGACGACGACCGGGCAGGGTACCCCCGATGGGTACAGTAACGACGCTATGGTCCTTCTGGTGGCCCTTCAGGACTGGATGCAGGTCGAACTGGTTCGCACCGTCTGCTGCCCCTTTGGAACCAGCAGGCAGCATGTAGTGTAGGATCGGGGTGTACCGGATATTGTTGATGATCAGCCGACCGATGTCGTCAGCCATCTTCTGCACTGAGGATACCACGAGGATAGCCTCAGAGCCATCCTGGATGTGCCGCCAGTTCACGTACCAGGCAGTGATGTAGGTCTTGCCTTCACCACGCTGGGCACCCACCATACGGACACGGGGACCATACTGAAGAAAGCGACACATGCGACGCTGCATCTTCGTGAGCTTCTGGAAGCCCGGGATGTGCAGCTTTGCCATGTACTCGGCGAACTTCTCGAACTCCGGGAAGGCAGCCTTGACCATGGCAGCAGCGTACTTGCGTTGGGCGTCGGTGTACTGGCGGGGCTTGTTCATTGCAGTGTCAGATTCTCAAGAGTTGCTTTCAGAGCTTCCTGCATGGCCTTGGGATCGAGATCGACCCCCGTACCAGACAGGTCAGTCTTCAGATCACCCAGAGGATCATCCACAGCAGTGCTGCCCAGGTGGGCACCATGGAGCTTCAGGATCGACGTAGTGGCACTCAGCGTGGCAGCGTCGATAGGGAGAGGGTCTCCACCATCAGGAGGGTGCAGACAGCTCTCAAACGATGCGATGGCCCCCTCGACCTGCAGGATCTGCAGCTTGTCGAGGAGGCCCCGCAGAAGGACATCACGCTGCTCAGGCGTCATGCCCTTCAGGGGGTCACTCATAGCTTACTCCTTAACGATAGCCGGGCACCGTAGTGGCCAGCAGTTGGTTACGGTTGATGGAGATACCCCCACGCTCCGAGTCCCAGGCATTGTCCGTATTGGTCACACCTACGGTCTGCCACTCCCCAGAGAGCTTCTGGAGCTTGGAGACGACAAAGCCAGGGAACCAAGACGAGGAAGGCTTCTGTGGCCACTTCGGATCGAAGCCAACCTGGATAGCGACCTCACGGTCCTCATACCCAGGGGCCAGGCGAGCCTCCATGGTGCCTATGATGCCAATCACCTTGTCGTAGTTGATGGACTTGTCTACCTGTTGGCCACCATAGATGTCCCAGTCCCCAAAGCCACCGTGGCAGTTCCGCTTGGTACTGGTAGGCATCTCAATCCAGGCCACACCATTGGAGTAACCGCCATTGGAGCTCAGAGGATCCTGTCGGATGTCGTCGTACTTGTCACCACCGTTGGGGTTCATCGACGGGCCCTGGCTCTGACACCAACCAAACATGTTCGGAGCACGGAACATCACCTTCCAGACGGAAGAGCCTTCCTCCAGCACGTACACGGCACCAGCGCGAAGCTGGACTCGGGTACGGTTACCACCGGAGGGGCCGGGCACCAAGCAGTACCAAAGCTGCAAGGTAGAGCACATCTGGTTCCCGATACGGGCCAGGTCCCCATCCGTGTAGGATCCGTCGAAGTGCCAGCCAGGGCCTTTACCCCCAGTGCCTTGATAGAGTGCGGAGTTCCGGGAGATGCGAGTCACTCGGAATGCCGGACCCATGGTCAAGGCACCGCCCCGCTGCTGTGCAGAACCACCTGAACCGTTGTTGGCACTACCCCAACCTGGGTAGTAGATGTCGTTCCGGCGAGCCATGGAGGCGAACATCTTCTCAAGGAACTCCCTGTTGGAGCCTGCTACCGCACCACCACCACCACCACCACCCGGATTACCAGGCTGGGGTTGCGGGATGGCAGCACCGGGAGAACCAAACCACTCAGACACAGCCGCATCCTGCAGATCCCCAGACTGGCCTTCTCCAATCACCAGCTTGGCCTTGTTGGCATTGGCCAGTGCAGAGGGAGCCACCTGGAAGTCGCCCGTCTTGCCAGAAGCTGCGGCAGGCACAGTGATGTAGCTGCGAGTCAGGTTCCGGAAGTTCCCATCAGCAGGCAAGCGAGAGCCAGGCCAGACGATGGCAGGGAAGCCCTTGGTGGTGGCGATGGTGATCGTGTCCCGGAAAGCTTGGCTGTCAGGGTTGGCGACAGGCTTACCACCCATCACGGTAACGAACTGACAGGTCAGGTTCGTGCCGACACCCTTCACCCACACGAAGGTGGCCACACCAGACGGAGCGGCCTCGCCGACTGTACTCACGAAGGTCTTGGGATTCTCCTCGATACGGATAGGCTCCCAGCCGGTGGCAGTCTTCACCTGGGTGACGTTCTCGTTGGCAATCTGCATACCCGCACCGCGAGCGTACCACTGCACACCCTTGATGCCTTGGTGCTGACCGAGGTACCCAGGACCACCATCCAGCTCGACGTAGGTACGACGAAGGTACTTGAAGTCAGATTGGATGGGGCCGTTCATGGGGAGGATGACAGCGGGGAAACCACGCTTGCCAGACCACAGCGGGATATCCACGGATTCGGGCCAGGTAGTTACTTCACCATTGTGCATCTCCATGAAGGCGATCCAGTCCCCGTACTGGGCTACAGCGGGGCCAGTAGGCCGAGTGATGAAGACCACGAGCTGCTTGGTGGCAGTGCCCTCTTCCAGGGTTCCGGCTATGTCTACAGGCGGAGTAGGCTGACCAGGGGGAGGAGCAGGAGGTTGTGGAGTACCGCCGCCGCCAGGACTGCCACCACCAGAGTTGGGAGCAGCAAAGCCGTACTTCTCCTGTAGGATCTTGGCATCAGACACGAAGCGGTTGCCTGTACGGCTGGTTGAGCTGTACTGTGGAATGGCTTCATCTCCGTAAATCTGAGGGATCTCCACTTCGAGGGTAGGCGGGGTACCAGAGCCCACAGTCAGGTCCACGGGGGTACCAGGGACGCTGACCTGAGTGTCTTCCACCTTCAAGGAAACACGACGGGACGCACCACCCTTGACATCAGAGGCAATGGCGAAGGTCTGGCCGACAGTCTCCGAGGAGAACACACAGTCATTAACCTGCACCACGTTGTCCAGATCCTGCTCCAGGCCATCAGCCTCGACAGCAGGAGCATTGGCCCTAGAGTGCCACCCTTGCTGCAGGGACGAGTCCCAGGACTTCTCTGCAGCCACCATAGCCTTCTCCACCCTCTGCACACGAACGGTACAGCCTTCAATCCTCAGCAAGCCGCCTAGGGAGCCCTGGAAGGCATGCGTAGGTGCACCGAGGGTGGACAGGCTGTTGAAGCGGATGGTGTTGTTGTAGGTGCCAACGTAGGCCTGGATGAGAGCCTCTCCGTTGTTGTTCAGCAGACCTTCAACACGGTTGTACTCCACCACACAATCGTGGGTACCGTAAGCCAGGTGGATACCTGCCGAACGGTTGGCCAGAATGTGGTTCCAATGGATCTGCAGGTCTTCACAGGAGTCCTGGAAAGACATGCCACGCTCGTTGTCGATGACCTTGTTGCCCCGGACTTCACCCCAGACGTTGCCGGAGCAGCCGATACCGTAGTAGCCACCACGGCACTCGTTCTCCAGCAGACGGATGTCCTGGATGCGGGACGAGTCGTAGGGCCGAGGCATCACCTTGGCCTTGGCAGAGTCACGGGAGTTGTTGGTCCCCGCGGCGAACGACAGAGACGACGTGAGCCAGATGGCGTTGTGGTGGGAAGTCCGATACGAGGAGTCAGCGAACTCGATGGTGCAGTTCTGGATACGAGGGCTGCACGTGGCGTTTCGAGCATCCACAAAGATGCCGTGCAGACCCTTTACACCTTTGATCTTCGTACCGCTGACGCTGAAGCGTTTGCAGTCGATAAAGTACAGCACACCGCCAGCGTGGGAGGCTCCATTCACCCACTCGTAGGTGATCTCCCCACCGGTCACCCGGAAGTCTTCATTGATGTTCCGGATGAGGAAGCAGGCAGTCTTACCCACTGGGGCCTTGACCTTGATCTTGGCCTTTCTCAGGTCGAGGTGCTGAGCACCGCCGAGGATTTGAAACTGATCGTTAAGCTCGAATTCTCCGACGAGACGGATAGTGTCACCGAGGACGGTGGAGCGGATTTTCTGTTGGGTTTCAGCAGACCAGATACCGTCCGTAGGAGTAATGACGAGAATGTTACCCACTGATCCTCCTGGGTTGGGGCTGGGATTGGGTCCGGGTTGGGGTTGGGGTCGAGGTTGAGGGGCTGGTCCAGGGTTGGGATTGGGGGCTGGGGGTCGGGGTAGAACTGACCTCCGAATGGCTTCGGGATGCAGAGCAACCATGTAGGTCTCAACATCTTCCCAGTTCGATCCACCCTGTACCGAGTTGAACAGGATCCGAGTCAGATCCGCGTTCACAGTGGCATGGGGTTCTGCCCAATATGCGTTGGTGCCCCAGGCTTTCTGGTAGTCCGAGTCAGCAAAGCACACCTCCCAGAACTTCGGATTGGCCTCCAGAGAGACCACGAAGATCTTCCGGTGGTACCACCTCATCTCAGGAGCGTTACGCAACCGTGGGCCATCTGGGTTGCGATCCTTGTACTCTCCATAGGTACTCACCACAGCGTAGCCAGGAGCCCGGTAGCAGCGTCCTGAGACGTGGTAGGCGGTACCTGAGCCGTTGTGATAGAGGGCCAGCAGAGGAGTACGGACGCCAGTCTTCATGTTGATAAACACCAGGTCGCCATTGGGGGACTGGTAGTCCACGAAGACGAAGGCGTCATCCCCATTGGGCAGGAGAGCCATGTCCGAGTGTTCAGACTGCTTGTGCAGCGTGATGTACGGCAGGCCTTCCTGGCTGGCAGGGTGTGGTGACTTCATGTCCTGGGTGTAGGCACGAGTGCCCAAGTGGTCCTGGCCTGCCCAGGAGACCACTGCCCATTGTCCAGTCGGGGACATGCTGGTGTGGTCAGGACGCTCCGTAGGCCCACAGTCGATGTGGCCCAGGATACGGTCTTCCAGAGCATCGAAGGTGATTACACCCAGGATGGTGAAGCTGGCGGTCTCAACTTGCCAGCACCAGTATCGACCGTCGAGAGAAGGGGCTCCCTCCGACTTCGTTGAGCAGATCTGGGCAGAGGGCCAGATTGCCTGGATGCGTGAAGCCAGATCCCAGGTGCGCACAGTGGTCCGAGTTGACACGTTCAGTTGATGGAGCTGCATGCCCCACCCATTGTTCGGGATGTACCATAGGGTATTGGGGTCAGTGGTGGACCAGATAGGCTCAGCATCACCAGCGAGGCCAGGGAGGTAATCACCAACCTGAGCCCCGGTGGTTGCGTCGTGTACATACCAGTACCCGTCGGACTGGTACATCAGGTACAGGGTGTTGTCCGAGTTGAAGGCCTGCCGACGGGAGTAGTCGTTCCGCCGACGCTTCTTGCCTTCCGCCACCCACTTGACGTTATCGGTGACACGGACAATAGGAGACCCGTAAACGGCCGCAGGAGACGCTTCCAGGTACTTGTAGGTGGTGGGGGCAGGGAGCTGCTTTGCAGGGTCCTCTGGCCCCATCAGAAGGCTCTGAGGGGCCTCTGACGGGAACATGGTCATAGCGGTTGTCCGATGAAGATTGCAGAGAGGGAGTACGTCTGGGTAGCCGTCATGCTCGGAGGAACAGTGATGCTGATCCCAGTGTATCCCGAGACAGTAAACACCGTGTACTCGCCCCAAGCAGAGGACACCGAACTACCGGAGCCAACGAAGCTCTCGGTAACGGCCCGACCGCCTTTGGACTGGACACGGATCTCCCACATCCCGTTGAGCGGGAAGGGGAAGAAGATGCTGGTTCCGTTCGGACTCTGACCCACAGTGGGACGAGAGGTTCCGGAGGAGTACCGCTCCACAGTACGGTTCCGGACACTTACACCGAACACCACCGCAGACGAGGAGCTACCTCCAGGGGAGGGTTGCGGAAGTGGTTGAGGCTGGGGTTGGGGAGAGGGGCTGGGAGTGAACCCACCAGCACGGAGGGCATCCAGACGATCCTTGGTCTCGATACGGATAGCTGCAGTGTTTGCGGCAATCCGCTCGTCTATCAACGTAACGACTCGCTTCAGGCGAGTCTCCAGGTGCCTCAGGTTTACGGCATGCTCATCCTCGGAGGGGGAGTCCACCTTGAGCTGGGTACCAGACAGATCGATCTCTGCGGCATTGGTGTCGAAGCCCCCACCGCCCCCACCGCCGCCAGCTTCCAGGGATGCTACACGATCTGACAGGTCAGACAGGCGGGCAGTGATGCCTGCGGAGTACTCGTTGAACTTCGGCTGGAGGTCTGCGGAGCGAACAACCTCGTTTGGGCTGTTCAGTCGGAAAGCTCCTTCGCTGAACTGGAAGGAGTTGCCCAACAGCAGCCGGAAACCAGCATTCGGGTTAGTTCCGGACTTGAAGCGGAGCCGCAGCACACCATCCGTGACCGTCTCCCAAGTCCAGTCAGAAAGACCAGCACCGTAGGTGAAGTTTGGAGTCGATCCACCACCGCCGCCACCACCACCGAGGGACAGGTTACGGACAATCCTAGCGAGGTCGTCGAGATCGTGGGAGTGGCCAGTCACGACACCTACCAGGCCGTCCCACTGCGACTTCGTGACTGAGAAGCCTCGCCCAGCCTGGGACAGTCGCTGCTGGATACCTGCTATCTGATTACTGAGGTTCTGGGTCAGATATTGGAGTTCCTGAATCGCCGCCCCGTTGGACTTGTCAACGTACCACCGATTCAGGTAATCAATCGTGACGGGCTCATCACCCTGTACAGGTGTAGGTAACCCCTGGATCCGATACCCCTGCATGTCCAGGTTGCCGAAGATGCCTGCAGAGGCAAGTCCCCGAGCTTCCTCCGAGATTCGAAGGAGCTGCTGCAGGTCTGCCCACAGGTTGCCAGCAGACCAGCGAGCCCCTGACACGAAGTTGTACTGCAGATCCAGGCTGGTGTGCCTACTGATCTGAACAGTCACCCCGGAGGGGACTGGCGGGCTGAACATCACCAGCTTACGGGCAGGGTCGAATGACCAAGAGGGGCCAGCACCCCCGATATACCGGACGGAGATACCAGTGACCCGCTCTCCAGACGGGGTGAACTTGTTGTAGTCGGGAACATCAAACGGCACCGTCGTGGTGCTGAGGGTGCCGTTAGAAGTGACCCGCACGTAGGTCACATCACTCACGTGCTCGTGCTCCTATGGCCTTCAAGACCGGGTTTGCCGCATACACTGGGATAAGGTCGCCCATGCGGGAAGCGACCTCAGCGGGATCACCAGACTTCACGGACTGCAAAGCCTTGATCCCACGGTCGAACGGGATGAGGACGGGGGCACCAACGGAGTTGGATTGGCCGGTCATCCACTTGAACGGTTCGGACAGCAGACCCAGTGCGCCCATCTGTGCAACAGCGGTAGCGATGGGCTTGTCATCCTCCTTGCCCATGAGGGCTGTTTGGGCTTGTGTAGCTGCCAAGGCCAACGGGAACTGGTACAGGAACATGAGCCCCAGGGCACCAGCACCATGCCTCTCCAGAGTACCAGCGAGCAGCTTGTTGTGGGCAGTCAGCACAAAGTTCCGGTACATGAACAGTGCCTTTCCTACCGGGTCGAATGCAGCGAAGGTAGGCAAATCCCCTAGGCGAGACTGCAACACAGCCTCATCCATGGCACGGTACAGCGGGGAACGCACATGATCCCAGGCAGAGTCCTCCCAGTTGTCAATGCGCATGCCATGCTGCTCGTACTGGGCCTTCAGGGCATCCCACTGGTCAGGCTGGATACCATACCCTTCCAGCATCCTACGGGCCTTCTTGTTGCCTGTGATGGCCTGCTCCAGTCGCCGGGACAGCAGGTCACCAGCCACCGCCGCTTGGTGATGGTGGATGAACTTCATACCGTTGGCGTAGGGCACCAGGTCTCCAAGCTGCTGCAGCTTCAGGTCGATACCATTGAGGGCCTCCATGCTATGACCATCCTCGAACTTCTTGAGGAAGGGACGCATACGCACGTTGTAGGAACTGTGCTGAGACAGAACCTTGGCCAGCTCATACCGATTGCTGTGCTTGAACAGTTCGCGGGCACCAGGCACATGCCGAAGCATTGCAGCTGTGGTAGCCCCCAGACCATAGCGAGCCATGATAGAGGCATACTCCGTAACCTGCCAGAGACCGGAGGCAGCGAGGGTGATGGTCCTGCCGAACGATGCTGCACGACGGAAGTTGTCGTTCATCCGCACTCCCTGGGGAAGCCCCTTGAAGTACGAGATGGTGTCATCGAACTGCTGAGCCATCTGCAGACGCTTGCCCTCGGGAACCTCACGCAGCAGGTACTCACGGACCTTCAGGATGTCTGCGGGCTTGGTGAGACCCCGCTGAGCGAACCCAGCATCAGTGGCAACCTTCTTCAGGTACGTATCCGTGATGGAGCTGACGTTCGTGTCCACAAGATCCACAGGCCGGAGGATGGTGCCGTCGGGCATCTGATGCTCCAGCAGCATATCCATACCGACCCGTGACTTCAGGTACCCAGAACCACCTTCTACAGCCGTGACTTCATCGAAGACACTCATGGCTGCATCCACGTCCTTCTCGGCTACACCTGCAGACCGCATGCTGTCCCGCATCTTGGCTTTCACCAGGTTCGGAACACCAGCACCCACCGAGTCCTCGAAGTAGCCCTTACGGAGTACGCGATCACGGATAGCCTCGGCAACCTGCATGGCCACGTCATCAGGGATCATCGGGGTACGCTTCTGGATCGCCTTGGCAAGCATCTCCGCTACAGCGACGTAGGATCCGTCACCATGGCCACGAATAGCCCCCTCAAGCTTACTGGGGTCCCACTGACGAGAGATGAAGCCGGGAGTGACCTTCAGGTGCTTGGTGTTCTTCACACCAGCACGTTGAAGCTCCCCGAGTGCCTGGGCACTGATCTTGTCGAGTTGATCCGCAAGTGCGAGTACATCCGCATCCTGGGTGTAGTGCTTCACCTGAGCCCCAGTAGCGTGTGCCTCGTTGCGGGCCACCATCTCCATGTAGATCTCTTGCTCCAGGTCAGCCTGGATCTTGGCAGCCTTGCGAGAGTTCTTGACACGCTGAGCCAGACCAGCACCCCGCTTGCCAAGAACCTCCAGCAGCTTCTGCTCGAACACCACCTGGCCTTCACGAAGGTCAGTGAGGACGCCCTGTCGAAGAGACTCGATGGATGTGTTCCCACTCTGCAGAGGATCATCGTACAGCAGGTCAGCCACCTTACGGGCACCGTCACTCAGGGAGGACATGGCCTTGTGCATGTTCCATGCTAGATTCTTCGCCACCCTCGAGGATATGTTCTGACGGGCTTGTGCTGGCTGCTGCAGGATGGAGGCTAGATCCAGCTTGTGAGTAGCCCGAGCGTCTGCCCAACCAGGCACTGCATCCAGGCCTTCGGATCCGTCAAGCTTACCAGACTTGGAGATGCTCTCTGCGATACCATCGAAGAACTGGGTAGCACGACTGTCCAGAGCCTTCGGAGACTGCTTGAATACCCCGATGACGGAGTTGTACACGTCCCGAAGCCACCGCATGAGGCCCCGCATGGCACCACCCTGGGCAGGCAGCTCACGCTGCCCCAGGACTTCCTGCACGTACTTCTGGAACAGGTCGGCACCGATCTCATCCTTGGAGAACAGGTACTCAGCGAAGCCGTCAGCATCCTTCCTACCCGCCTTCTGAAACACCTTGCGGATGATATTCAGCAGGGAGGCAGAGTCAGAGGCAGTCTGGGCAACAACATCGGCCCCAAAGCGAGCATCTGCCATACCGGCTGTGATGCGACCGTGGAGGGCGTCAGAAGCTTTACCAGCAGTCGTAGAGGCTTTCTGGATCTCAGTGACCAAGGCATCGAAGGCACTCTTGTGGGCCTGCTTGGACTTCAGGATGGCTTGAGCAACGACGATGTGGCCGACCTCATGTGCCAGAGTCTGCATGGCCTGAGCCTTCGACATCTTAGGGTCTATACTAACCCAAGCAGACTTAGGACCGAAACGGACACTACCGCCGGGCTGCCCATCATGGCTGATGTGAACCTTGATGTCCTCGGGAACGAACTGCTTGATCAGCTTGTCAGCCAGAGTCTTAAACTCTGCACCATAGTGCTGGAACTGCTCCCCGACGGAGATTCGTTCGTCCCTACCCACGGACTCGACGTAGTGGTCTACATCCTGACCAAGCTTGCTGTCCTTCTGCATTCCCTTGCCGAGCTTCTGGTCCAGGGAATCAGTATCAACGAACTCCAGGTCACCATCCTTACCCCTCACAGGGGTGTACAGGTCATCCAAGTCAGCAGCATTGACATACTCGGGGAGGCCATCAAACGCCTCAGGATGCATCGCAGCAGCTTCCTGGACCGTAGGTGGCTCTACAGGCTCTTGCGGCTTTGTAGGCCCTTCTGAGGGCTTCTGGAAGGGTTCCTTGGGCTGCAGATCATCCAGGGTAGGGAGATCTACCTTGACGGGCTCTTTGGGAGCCTCTGAGACTACCTTGGCATCCTCGTACCCCATGCTGATCACGGAGGGGTTGGGACGCTCATTGACTTCAGGCAGGTCAGCCAGACGGCGAACCTCACGAAGGACACGCTGGTTCTGCTGGTGTGCCCAGCGAGGATCCTCCACAGCCTTCTGCATTGCCTCGACAGTCTGGCGGATGGCGATGTCAGGATCGGGCAGTTCGAACTGGCGACGAACTTCTTCCCAGACTTGTGAGCCCTCCTTCAGGCGGGCACGCTTGGTCTCCAGAGCAGTCATCTTCCGACGCTGCTGGGCAGTGAGGCCCTTGCGCTTCTCCAGAGCCTTCAGAGAGGCAATGGCACGCTGCAGACGGTTGACCTCGGCCTTGGATGTGGTAGCCACCACGTCATCCAGGCTCAAGGTAGCTTTGGGCTGATCGTAAGCGAGGAGACGGGGCTCAGGGAGGAAGTCTTCAGGCCCTTGGGGTACTCGTACCGGAGAGGGCTGTTCAGGATCCAGCCGAGGCGGATGAGATTCGTACCCGAGCTGCTTGACAGGCTCAGGTGCAGGTGGGGTGTGCTCAAGCTGCTCCAGGGTAGGTAAGTCATGCACAGCACGCTTACCGTTGTCCGGGAGAGTGGGCAGTGCAGAGGCAGACACAGGCTCAGGGCCTACGACTTCCCAGGGAACTTCCCCGGCAGTGTTCGCCACATTGTAGTCGCGGCGAAGCACCAGGTCTCGGGAAGGTCCATCGAACCCTGTGATGGTGGGCCCATTGGCATCTGGGGTGAAGGGCACGTCCCCGTCGATGTGGGGCTCCCTGACGGGGCGGACAGTAGTCGGAATGTCTGTGGTAGGGTCTATGGCCTTGGCTTTCTTAAGGGCGCGCTCCCCGAAAACCCCACCACCGACTGCGCCCATCAGACCAGACATGATCAGGTCTTGCTTGGACTTGGGAGTGAGGCCAGCCAAGTCAGCACCGACGTTGAGACCTCCGTAGAACGCCGCTGATGCGGCTCTCCCCATCAGAGTGGTTCCTAAACGGGCAACAGGGAGCAGGTTAATAGGATCAGCAGCACCACCCAGGAAAGCGCTGCCAGGGTTCTCAGCAGCCAGTTGACGGTACTGTCGAATCTCCTTGACCTGGGAGAGAGCCCACTTGGCGGAGTTGATTCCTTTGCCATGTTCCCTCATGAACTCGTGCTCTTCAGGTGAGAGCACGATAGGGGTATGCTCCAGGAACTGGAACAGGTCAACCGGAGGATCGTCCTCGAACTCCGGTTTCGTGAATCTGCGGTAGATGTCCGCCGTAGGGGCAAGCATAAAGCCTGCCATGGCGGACATGTACCAGGGGGTGTCTTCGAGCTGTCCGTTGTACTCACGCTGGGCACGAGCATCCCGGAAGGGAGTCGTGACCTGCATGGTGTCGTCGGACATGCTGGTGAAGTGGTCGGGAGGGACCGTGACGAAGCCGTCCTTCAACGAGCCCTTCCCCGGGGCATCCGGTTGAATGACTTCTGGGCGGTCTCCGTAGACACCCTGAGCGAAGTTGCGTTGAGGGTACTGCTTCATCAGTCGTTCCGGTTGTAGTTCTTGACCAGGTTCATGTACATGTCCCGACGCTTCTGGGGACTGTACTTCCAGGCTGCCGTGCGCTGCAGCCATTCTACTGCATTGTCAACCTCTCCACGGCCCAGGCTCTCCAGCATACGCTTGGCAGCGTAGCGGGCAGTTCCTTTGCCTCCCTTGACTTCCCTATCCGTTGCGAATGCAAGCCCGGACTGGTAGGCCAGGTGGCCCAGTAGGGTGAAGGCGTTGGCAGTCTGGGGGATGTTGTAGGCATCCATGTAGTCGTAGGCAGCACGAGCTACATCATCAGAGGCACGCTTGAAGGATTCGTTGATGTCCTTGTCCGTGATGGGTTTACCATCCTTGGCATTCTGGGGATAGTGTGGATTCGTGTGGAAGATCCCTACACCAACAGACTGCCCGTGGGAGTCCTTGTAGTTCGTCTTCGACACACCCTCCTGCTCCACTAGGGAGGCACGGAGCTTGAACATCCACTGGTTGGGAGCCCCAGCAGTGTTGTCCCCGTTGAACGTGACCTTACCGCCAGCAGTGCTCACGGTGTAGCCATTGCCGTACACAGCATCGTTGAACTTGTCCTGAGCGTTGGTGATCTCCTGAACACGCTTGCGGATGTCAGCGGGGGTCAGCTCCTGAACGTGCGTGGTGTCCCGGTTGCCCTTCTTGTCCACACTGGCCACCATCACCTTGTTCCCATGGAAGTATAGCATGGCTGAACCACCAGAGCCCTTGTGGGCTACCTTGGCGAGGTCAGCGAGGGCCTGTGCGGCAGCACCACGGTTGGCACTAGTTACCCCGAAGGTGGCATCGATGTCGAAGTTCTTGGGAGCAAACATCGGACCAAACTCAGTCTGGATGGTACGGGAGGCCAGGTTGGACTTTGCGAGTTCAATGGCATCCTGCGGAGACTTCATGTGATACGTGTTCATCACGTCAGAGATTTCCAGGGACAGTGCATTACGGTACTGGTCAGTGTACTCCTCGACGATGGGAGAATCCCCGATGAACTTGCCCTGATCCCCGAAGAACGGAGAGTACGGACGCATCTGCATGTCCGTGGCTGCCTCGTCAGACCACAGGGCCTTGACGTTCAGCCACAGGTGCTGCAGGGCGTTCTGGCTGGTGGCACTCTCCAGGGCTGCCTTGACGGCTTCCTGTTGCCCCTCTGCAAGGGCTGCTTTGGCTGACGGAGACAGCTTGTCATCCATCTCCGCATCCTGGGTAGCGAGCTGGTGAGCCTCCTCATAGGAGTGCCCCTTGTCAGCGTAAGAGAGCATGCGGTTCACGAAGGCACGGTTGCCCTCGGAGACGCCAGAGAGCATGCTTGTCCGTGCGAAGGAATCGCCACGCTCCTCGGCAGCACGGAGGGTGTTCACGATGTGCTCCACAGCAGCCTTGTGCTGAGTGAGGATCTCTCCCTTCTGGTTCCGCATCTGGGTGAAGGACGTATCCACGATGGACCCGACGAACTTGTACCCGGAGGACATGCCGTTCATGCCCATCTTCAGACCCACATCGATCATCTGCTCGATGGGAGCATTCTGACTGGCCAGAAGCTTCTTGACAGCGTTCATGGCATCCTCCTCCGTCTTGCCGGAGAGGAGGATCTGGCGCAGGTCTCCACGGACGGCAGCAGCAGCGAGGGCCGTGGTGTCCTCCTTCTTCTTCCGTTCGGTGAGGAACTTGGTGAACAGGGAGGCTTGCTTCTCCCGGGACATGTCGCCACGGAGTACAGCGGCGTCAGTGAACTCCCGCAGATTTGCACGAGTACCCGTGTAGGTACCGTCATTCAGGGAAGCTTCCAGTTGACCGAGCTGCTCATTGTAGGCCAGAGACTGACGATCCCGAGCACGCTCCTTGGCCTGTCGGAACTTGTCAGCCAACCCGTCCTGCTCCTTCGCAGGGAGACGAGCCAGGAGGGTACTACGGCCTCCCTGGGGATCGTCCATCACGGTCCGTGCCATGGCCTCGTACAGCTCCGTGCTGTCGTTGGCCAAAGCCATCTCGAAGGCTTCCTTGGTCAGTTTCGCCTGGACATCCCGAGGCAGGGAGGGGTCCAGCCACACGGCGCCCACCAGGTTCCCCATGGTGGATTGGATCTGGGCATCGAATGCCTGATCGCTCAAGTCCCCGGCAGAGTGCTGGATTTGGGCAGTGTGAATACCCTGCAGAGACGTGTTCCACAGCGTAGCCACCGCAGCGGACTTCTGCTCGATGATGTACTTGGTATGCTCTGTCGTCCAGGTTCTGGTGTCAGTGGCATCCTCCATCTCCATCTGAGACGCCATCACTGCACGCTGCTCCAGAGTCATACCGTTGAAGCCGGGCAGCATGTCATGCCGTCGAGCAGCCATGTAGGCCTCGAACTGGTCAGCGGACATGGCCCGGATCTTCGGCAGATCCTGCTTGAATTGCGCCTTCTGGTCAGCCAAGGCGAGCTTACCCATGGCATCGCGGTACCCGGCTACCTCCCAGTCACGAGTGAGGAGATCTCCTTGGATCTCTTCCTCACCCTTGATGATACCAGCCTTGGCTTGGCCAGCCAGGTAGCGGTTCTTGTACCATTGATCATCGAGCTTCTGCAGACCGCCAGAGATAGTCCCTGTAAGGCGATCCAAGGCCCGTAGGAAGCCTGAATGGGCCCCACTGGAATCGGACACTACGTCAGCTCCCCGAGAGGCTCCTGGGCCTCCTATGGAGCTTTGGCGGGCCTCCCGGTTGTCCGCAACGTTGAACTCGGGAGACTGAGAGTTACGGAGAACCGGATCAGCCATTAGAACCTCGACAGTGAGAGTTGCGGCTTGGAGAGGGAGCCTGAGGGCATCCCACTCTTCATGCCACTGTTATTACCGAGACTGAGAGACATTCGACGCTGGGCGTAGTTCAAACCGAACTGAGCCACGGCATTCGCCACCTCAAGGCCAGCCTGGGACCGCCAGGCGGACATGTAGTTGGTGCTGGAGTAGTTCCGGGTACCGTCCGGGGCAGACAGCTTGGTGTTCATCACCATGGCGTCCAACTCCCGGTTGTGGTTGTCCACCTCGGAAGCGTAGTTCAGCAGGTTCTGTGCCTCGGCTACATCCTGCTTTGCCTGAATGTCTGCACTGACGGCCGCCACGCTGGCCCCAGTATTCCCGGTAGCAGCAGCATTGGCGGCAGCAGCCCCTTGGGCAGCAAGCCCCTGTACCTTGATCCCTGCAGATAGCCCTTGGGCTTGCTGCTTCTTCAAGGCCAGTTGAGACTGCATTAGGGCGGCCTGGTAGCTGTCCCTGACAGTCCGGGCGAGACGGTCCTTGATGATGGCCCGGGCTTCAGCCTCGGACTGGGCTTTGATTTGCGCCTGCTCTTGCCTACCAGCCAGCTTGGCTTGCTTTCTGCCGCTGTAGAGGGAGGAGGCAACCTGGGCTGCCATAGCGGCAGCAGCAAACCACACCATAGCTTATCTCCGCTGGTAGAGGGGTTTGTAGTTCACGACAAAGGATAGCCCAAGCAGGTTCAGCTCGTACACCGAATCACTGGAGATCCGCAGGAAGTGCTCATCCATCTGTACACCTAAGGGCATATCTGTGACGGCCTCAGGGGCCGCCCAGGTGCTTCCGGGCACTAAGCTGAAGGCATCCCATTGATTGGCGTACACCTCCCTGTAGACCCACTCCTGAGGGTTCCCATAAGGCACGCCACGCATGACGAGTACCTTGATCTTGTACGCTCGTTGCAGGTGGAACGTGTACTTCAGGATAATGGCGGACTTCGGAGATGTGTGTACCACATCACCCTTGTCATCCACTACCACAGGACGTGGAGGTACTACCGTACTTGTGTATGGGAGGCCGAGCAGCACCTGGGAAGCACGCTGATCCACGTCGAACCTAGAAGGATCATCCAGGGGTACAGGCATACCCCAATCGGGGCGACCAGGATCAGCCACCACACCCACCCACTTCTTCTTAAAATCCACATCCAAGAGGCGGACCCACCCAGGCTCTCCGAGTACCCCGAAGTTGGAGAGAATAACCGGGAAGTGCAGGTCCAAGAACGGGTACGTGTTACGCGCCGACTCGGAGGAACCGCGAGGATCCAGAGTGCCTACCACACGAATACCGTTGTCCCTGTTAAACACGATGTGGAGTAGCCCACCTACCCAATATATACTCTCTATCTGGTAAGGGAAGGTCCACCGATGCCATGCAGCCTGGGCCCGCTGATCCCCGTCCCAGGTGTACTCGTACACCTGCAGGTGGTACCGCGTGTCCGACATCAGCACAGCAGCCATCGGCACACTGGATGAAGCCTTGAACTCAGCCACCTCCCCGGAGAAGTACCGAGGCAGGTGTGGAGTCGAGTCATCGCTGATGTACTGCGAGGCTGTGTACTGGCTAGGGATCATCTCCATGAAACCGGTGTAACCAGGAGCAGTGGGCCTGGCATACATCAACGTCTTACCCATTACTGCAGGAGCAACGTGGATGTCCGTTGCGTAGCCGCTCGTAGGCGCCACAGTGGCAGTCCGGGGGGTGATTGCTTGCCCCGTACTTGGAACCACAGCCTGGTGGTTCTTTGAGAACAGCAGAAGGTCTCTCTGATACTGTACACCCCAGGTGTAGGAGGCACTAGACTGACTGGATGCGCCTATCTCGATGGGATCGGAGTCCAGCAGGTCAGTGACCGTGCTACGGTACCACCGCTTGGGGTTCCCTGCAGCAGAGAAGGCCACGTAGTTCCCGGACAGGATGCACAGGCGACCCTGGTAAGCGCACATCCCTGTGATGCCTGCAGACAGCCAGTGGAAGTCGGGGTTCGTGATGTCGTCACCAGCGAAGCGACCCTCCCAGTCATTCCAGTCGATGTACCACCGCCCGTCCTTGCGGTAGATGCTGATAGGAACATCCGAAATCGAGGACACGCTGTTGGGGCCACCAGTCTCCAACCAAGCTTGCTGGCTGTAGTCATAGCGGTAGTACTGAGGCGCTCGACCGTACCCTACAGCAATGACGGCACGGTGACCGTTGGGAGGAAGGATAGCTGGAAGCTGAGACACGGTAGCTACACGGCCAGTTCCGCTGGATACCATGAAGGTGCTACCAACGTCTGACGTAACTTCGATGATCGTACCGGGATCCTCAGTCCATACGAACATATATGCCCCGCGGATCTCGACACCCACCCCAGGCAGATCGTTCAGGTTAGCGGTAATGCCATCCACGAGCTGCTTCATGATGTACTCGGGGGTTGCAAGTGCAGCATCATTGGTACCCTGGCCGGAGGGTGTGGTGTACCGAGCCACACGACCCACCCCATTCCGCCCACGGACAGTCAAGTCATAGGTCTTCCCATAGGCACCAGAGAGCACGTAAGCGAACCCGCTAGACTGCCAACGGCGGTACGGGTTGTTGCGATTTACCTGGGGCTTCTTATGGGTGTTGCACAGCCACAATGTGTCCCCTACAAAAGCGGTACGAATGGCGAATTTGTCGCCGAACACGTAAGGGGCCGTGAACTCGGCAAGCGGCTCATGGGTGGTCTGGTCCAAGAGCCATACCTTACTTGCGCTGGTGTCCACCCACAGGATAGCCTGGTACCCCGCGATGTCCACTACCTCGGTGTACAAATGGATCCAGTCCTTGGTGGTTGTGGGTGTGTGCCATTTGTAAGCCACACCCGGACGGCGCCGGAGCCCAGTCACAGGGTCACAAACCATGTTGATCAGCTCAGTGACTTGACCAGGCTTGCGAAGGTCTTGGTGCTGCTCAGAGACACCCTGCAGCAAAGGAGGGTAGGTGGATTCAAATAACACGGTACACTCCTGCCACGGGATCCCAACCTCCGAAACCACTGTCGGGAGACAGGATGGACTGAGCAGCGAACCACCCGTGGCGGTCGATGGGTTGGGTGTTGTCGTTCTGGTTTTGGGTCATGGCGAGCATGGCAGCGTCTTTCGTCATCTGCCATACCTGCAGGTCAGACGTAGACAACGTACTCGACGCACACATGATGACAGTCGAAGCCACGACGTAGAGTTGAGCACCGTGGGGCAGGGCTTCGTACTCCACATCGAACACCTCCCACCCACTAACCGTATCGCCACGGATATCAGCAGGGTTCCCAGTTTCCGGGTGGACAAGCTGCTTGTTGAAGAAGATGGCCTGGGTAGGATCGTCAGCGTAGAAGCCGATGGCATTGTCCCCGAGGCGGAACACACCTGAATGGCGAGTCACTACACGGTGGATCTTCTGGAACCACCAGCGGTGGCCAGCCAGAAGAAGGCTCTTGTTCAGGGCCAGAAGGCGCATGACCTTCGGGACTTCAGAGTTCGGCTCATCCAATGAAACCACAGGCAAGTAGCCCATCAGAGGCAGAATGGTGTTCACCGCCTCCAAGACGGTACTGGGATGCTTAAGTAGGTCCATTGGATGAGGCCCCCTTTCGGGGGCTGGGAGGTTAAGGATTACGCCTTGTCACGCAGGACACCAATACGGTCGCCTCGCTTGGTACCCACGTTGAACATGCGGACCATGCCGATGATGGTGCGCTGCTCGTGCTCCAGGGTCACAGCGTGGCCGTGCAGTTCCTTCGCCACCGGGGTGATCAGGGTCACTCGCGGATCGAAGGTGATCAGGCCAGCACGGACTTCATCTGCGGACAGGTTGAAGTTCGAGCCCATCGGGCTGGAAGCCACAGCAGCAGTCGGGAAGCACGTCACCTCGACGATGCGGATGCCGTTCATGGCAGTCAGCATCCGGTGCGTGCTGTCCATCGTCACACCAGCCGGCTGGTAGATCGACTGGCTGAACAGCGGGTGCTGCAGCAGCAGGTCGAACATCTTCGGACTGGCCAGCGTGATCATACCACTCGTCGGAGTACTGCGGGTCTTAAAGTCAGTGACCAGCTTGCCGTGGGCACGGTAGATGGCCCGAGCGATCACGTCCTCCGTGGCGCCAGTTGCCCAATCCATGTTACGGACGATCCCGGGATTGAACCGAGTTGCCACGGAGCCAGGAGCAGTCCAGCCACCGGCCTTGATGAGAGCTGCCATGTGCAGCTCATCATAGGTCTTGGCGTGGGCCTCCGCCATCTCGGCGGTGTACTCGGCGGTGAAGTCCGGCGCGGTCCAGTCGTCGATGAAGTCAGTCTGGATCTGCGTGTAGATCGAGCGGTCAACCTTCATGATGACCTTCTCGTTCGTGATGCGCTTCGGCTCCAGGGTCTCACCGACCTGGCGGACACCTGTAGTCGTGCCGCCCAGCAGGCGCCAGCCGACCGTGTTGGTGTTGCTTTCGACAGAGATGGGGTTCGTCAGCCGCAGCTTCTCGAATGTCGAACCCTCGCGGATACCCACCTCGATCAGGGCTTGGATCAGTTCGTTGTGGACGTCCACGTTTGCCGCAGTACCGGCCCAGTGGGCACGGGAGTTAGCTGCAGCGTTGGAATACATAGGCATTATTTGCCCTCCTTCTTACCAGCGGCGCGAGCTCTCATGAGATCGGCCCACTGAAGTTCATAATTGGGACTGCCTTTGCGCACACGTGCGACTTCGGCTTTGAATTGTTCGTTGCTGAGAGTGTAGCTCATCGATTGGCTGCCTTCCCGATTGCACGGGCCTTCATCAGCAGGGTGATGTTGTCCACCCAGTCGGCATCGCGGCGACCACCATTGGCGTCCAGCTTTGCGAGCGCCTCCTTGAACTCCTTGTAGGACAGGCCCTGTTGGCTACCACCTGCAGGGATATTGGGGTTGATGGGACTGGGAGTCCGCTGGGACATGAACCCGCCCATCTGTGCGAATGATTGCACGGTTTGCGCAGCCTCCATGATCTGCGACGGATCCTTGCTGTCCAGAGCCTTTGCCACCATGCGACGGACAGGCAGAGGAGCGGACTGGTTGAAGGCGTTTACCGCCGAGTCCCAGTTCTCCTGCCCACCGACCATTGAATACACCTGCTGCTGGAGCTGATCTGCACGCTGGTTCACGTAGCTGACTAGTTGGGTAGCGATACCCTCCAACTTCCGGTACTCCTTCGGGAACGCCTCCTTCAGGTACTTCCGGTCGATCAGCTCCGGATCACCACGGGAGAGTGCATTCCCCACCACCCGATCGAAGTCGATGCCCGGTGCCATGGCCGTTGCAGCCATGAGAGCCATCTGCGTAGTGGGGTCCGCATCCTTCACGGAGTACCCACCGAGGCTCGTAGGAGCCTCCTGGGGCTGTGGTTGAGTCTGGACCTGGTTCAGGGGCTGCTGGCCTTGCTGAGGCTCGATCTGAGCCTTCAGTTGGGCCAACAGCGCATTGATGTCCGCCCCTTGACCTTGCGCCACCTGTGCAGCGTCCTGCATGGTAGCCGGCTGGGGAGCCGGGGCAGAGGGAGCGGAGCTATTGAGCAGTTGATCGGACATGTTCAGACCCCCAGTTGCAGACCGCTGTCCAGATCCTTGATGCCCTGAATCATCGGGTCATTCTCGGTGAGGGTAGCGGGAGCAGAATCCGGGTGGATGATGTTGGTGTAGGTCTTGGGGGTGCCATCCGCAGCGTACTCAGTCGTGCGGATGAAGGTGGAAATGATGGACATGCGCTTAACCTCCCATGGCTTGCGCGAGTTGTTGTGACTGGTCAGCAGCCATGTCGGCAGCAGCCATACCTTGTTGTGCCTGAGCCTGAGCCTCTGCAGCCTCTCGATCTGCCTGCTTCTCCTCGTCGGACTTGGCTATATCCCCGACAGGGAAGCCGGCCCCAGTGAAGATCTCTTTACGGACCTTTTCAGGGGATAGATCGGGGTCAGCCTGCACGATAGGCAAGGCTGCTCCCCACTGCTGCAGGGCTTGTAGGAGACGGTCACTACGATCAGCCTGGCCCAGAGAGGCAGAGCCCTCCAGGATGTCAATATCCCAGGCTTTCAGGTGAAGCTCAGGCAGTAGCTCAGGACATACCTCCAGGACCGCCAGACGGGCCAGAGGAACCTGCAGAAGCCCCGCCAGGGTGTTGTACACACCGCCCAGCAGTTGCTCCGCTTGGTGGGCATCTCGCTGCAGTTCGTATGCCGTGCATACTGTTACGGGGGTCGCTACTCCCCTCTCCCATTCCTGAGAGTGTCGGACTATATCTTGCGGCTACTGCCGCCTCAACGTTTCGACCGCGCTTGCGGCCTACTCCCTTTCGGGATAGTCTCTACTCATGCCACATGTGTCCAGGTTTGCCCTAAGCGAATACTCTTCACCGCACCAGGTTTTACAGGCAGTTGCAGGATAGCACAGATTCGCTTGTCCGTGTATCCTAACCGATGCAAATGCTTGATCTTACCCACGGTATAATCATCCAGCTTACGCCAGGGGTTTAACTCCCCTTGGTTGGACTTGATACCTATGCGGTAAGCCTCCTTCATGTTGTGGCGATGTTCGCACCACTCCAGGTTGGAAGCGGAGTTATTCTTTCGATTTCCGTCCTTGTGGTTAACCTCCGTGTACCCGTGAGGGTTGTCACAGAAGTGCAGAGCCACCAGACGGTGTAGAGCAAAGAACTTGGAAGGCGGACGTTTACCACGAACCTCGCCAGCTAAACCCAGGTGGGCTTTGACATAGCGGTTGTTGCGGGTCACTGAAGTGCCTTGTACCCACTTACCGGTAGTCCGGTTCAGGAGGCGGCCATCTTCAAAGATCTCGTAGTCCGCGTGCAGGGTATACCCCGGCACACACAATGTTTTGGATCGCATGCGTTATCCAAAGGCTTGATCGGTATTGCCCGTTCTGGGGTTCACCGAATTAGTTGAGTTTAAAGAGGGCCACGTAGTTAACCCTCTCGGCTTGCCTCACGATACCGTCGTACATGAATGCCTTGCTGAGGCGCTGGATGACGGCCTCGATCTTGGCATCGACCTGCTGGAGTTTTCCTCCATTGTTGGGCAGTTCGAACGGCATGACCTGGGTACCGTCTGCCACGACGAACTGGCCATCCTGGGCCTTCTGCAGTTCCCCAGGCTGGGTAGCGGCAGAGGGGCCTACCAGGAAGATCACCCGGAGCATCCCCATAGCGTACTTCAGCGAGGCAGCATTGAGGCGGGACAGGATCTTGAAGCCAGTGGCGTACTCCTCGACGTGGGATCGGCCGTAATGCTCGCCAGGCACCAGGTTCCAGTACGCGAAGACCCAGGGAAGCTCCTCCTCCCGGATCCAGTCTGGGGACTTGACCTCGATGTCCTTGGCGAACTCACGGACAGTGTATCCAACATGGGTGCCACGATTTTCCCGGGTGATCCACCAGTACCGATCCACCACGATCTTGTCCGGGTTCTCGGGGATACCGTCCCGGGAGTACAGCTTGTTCTGGATGTCCTTGGGCAAGGCACGGAGAGGGACACCCTCCTTCACGATGGCCTGCACGAGGGTACCGTCGAAGGCTCGCTGGGTCACGTAATTGCCAAGGCCGTAGACCTTCATGGTCCTGGCCTTGGAGTCCCGGTAGATGCAAGCATTGCCGGTGATGATCAAATGTCGCAGGGTCTGCATCAGGGCAGCATGGCCTCGTTGCCCGTACAGCGCCTGCTGGGCCTGTACCGTCAACTTCGTGAGGGCATCTGCAGTCTGGGTCTCCGTGTAGCCGTGGTCCTGCAGGGCTTTCTGCAGGGACTCGGCCGTAGCGCGGATCCGGAAGAACTCCCGAGAGACGGGGAACAACACACCCACCAGTCGAGCAGCCAGGTTGTTCACCAGGATGGCTCCCAGGTCAGCAGCTTCATCGTGCTGAATCCGCTGCTGGTACTGCGTAGGCATCCCGTTGATCCCAACAGTCAGCGAAGGGATGGTCCACTTCCCGTACTGCTTTGCGTTCCGGATTACCCCAGCGTCCTGCAGCTCAGTGTAGGCAGCTTCTGGAGAATGGTTCACAGGTTAATCCCCAGGGCCGATGAAAGGCCCGATGTAGGTTGCTTCCGCTTGCGGAGGAAATCCCCAGTAGCTGCCACCTGATCGGCAGATCCTCCGGCCACCACGTTGGCAATGTTGTTGGTGCTCAGATCCGCACTGGTGTTTTTCTTCAGAACTTGAGCTGCAGCGTTTGCATCAGCGATAGCCTGTGCAGCGTTAGCCTGGGCTTGCTGTGCAGCAGCGATACCGGAATTATCGACGTTGACTCGTGTCTTCTTCATGCTCGCTTGAACTTGGTAATACACCCAGTTCCATCACGGAGCATGTGGGTGTAAGTTACGAATTGGAACCCGGCCTTTCTGCTCCGCTCCAACGCAAAGCACAGCACGTACATTTGAAACTCAAACGCTGGGCGGTCTGAGAATCGGTTGTAGTTGCACAGGACGCTGTAGCAATCTCCCACATGGATGTCTTGCTCTTTCCCTACAACCGCATACCGGAGCACTTCACCTGTATCATCCGTATCGATGATCAGATAAGCTTCTTCAACGGTACTAAGCATTGAGAGTACAGCACCTATATGCTTTTCAATACTCCATGCTTTCATTACCGGGTATTGATCTCTTGCTTTCGGTAAGTACTTATCACAGAGATAGAGTACTGTACTTTCAAAAGCAATATCACTCTTGGGGATTACTATCCTGGGCATTGATTACTCCTTCAAGGTATTGCAATACCGCTTGTTGTCCAAAGTAAAACCATACCTGTTCTACAGGTGTAGTCTTAGGATTAAGGACAGTAGTAGGAAATACTTTTCTCAAAGCCTGTAGCTGTAATCTTGAGAAGTATACCTTTTGAGTTTCCATTGATTGTATTCCTACAGAGTAATAGTAGATGAATAGAGTATTAGATTAAGAGTATTACTATAGTACTATAGAAATAAAGACCCTTTATCTTTATATCTATTTATCTATCTATAGCTATCTACTCCCTCTCTCCTCACCCTCTCCATCCACCCTACCTATCTATCCCCCTATAGTCCCCCTTCCTTCCCTCCCCGCCTTCCTCTCCCC
>ERZ773046.233-NODE-233-length-38513-cov-4.467523_pt1 | contig 38513 bp, 63 predicted proteins | sample MGYA00580634_ERZ773046 | MGnify/ENA primary metagenome ERZ773046 (study PRJEB29015, sample SAMEA2738127) | human oral metagenome | biome: human oral; feature: human-associated habitat; material: saliva | place: China | collected 2159 ... | reverse complement strand
AAACCGTTCCGATAACAGGGCTTGTAATTTCTCCATGGGAAGCCTACTTTCTAATAAATTTATACTCTTAAGTATACCAAAATTTTAATACGATTACCATTAGATATCCGTTAGATATGATTAGTTGATTTTACTATATTTTGGGTATGGTCACATATCACTCAAACAAATAAAAACGTAGTCAATTACGTAGTCATTCGGTTGCCGTTATAATAGACAATCTGGGAAATTGCTGTTATAACAGCAACAAAAAAAGCCCTCCCGAAAACGGGAGGGGAAGAACCAATATCTAACTAAACGATCCAAAGCTATTGATACGTTTACCATTTTGCGATTGCCCGACTGCGACATATCTGCGATTGCCAGATCCTGCGATGTATGTGATCCAAATATAGCCATCATTATCAATCCAGCCGTCATAATTGATAGCTTGACCTGCTGTGTATACTGCTACAATCTCACCGAATAGACCTGCAGAAGCTCGCACATTGAGCGCAGACACTTCGACTTTGAATGTACCTGTCTCCTCATTAAATGCGCTAGAATCGACTGTGAGAGGTTCTGACGGCTCAATGGTGTTTACTTGTGCTGATTGATCGTCTACAGGGAAGTAAAACCAGCCTACAATGCCAGTAAAGTCACGGGTATTATATCGTGCTGGGCCACCGACATATAGGCTGTCAGCATTTCCGTCTATATTTTGCTCGATAGTACGCATAGTGTATCCGTCACTGTCTTCGATGACCAGACCTGTGTGACCATACGGATGGCCGTACAGATAGATTGTCTCTTGCACAAATACAGCGCCAGCTCTTGGACGACTGTTAACGTTGCCCTCTTGATTATATTCTACCTCATAGCCAAGGTCACGGGCAGAATTAAGCAGATCAATCGCATTGCCCCAAAGGGCCTTACCAAAGAAATTGATAGAAATAGAGTTTGGTAGGTCCACGCACTGCGTTCCCCAAGAATTATCCGCATCAACTCCTACACCTTGGTCAGCTAGACCTTCTGCGAATCTGATAATATCATTTGATGTAGCCATTACTGCTCCTTTCTAAAATCAAAGGCAACCACCCAGAAATAGACGGTTGCCAGCAAAAATATACTAATCTTCGTGAGGTTCTTCATAGCCAAGCGCACGAGTTGAGTCACCCAATCCTACGGTTGTAGGGTCGTTGACGATTCCAATAAGGACAAGGAAGGCAAAGAGTACATTGATAAATACCAAGATCTTATCAATGGTTTCGCCAAATTCCAATTTAATTCCGAAAATGTTCGCGAATGCTTGGAATAGCAATGCAAGAGCTGGCACCACTGCCAACCAGAAATTTTTATTTTTTAAACGTACAGACCAGTTAATTTTATTCATGTTTTTGATTTCCTTTCAATTCTGCAATTTCTTTCTTTAGCTCGATAATGGTATCAACCAAACGTTGGAAGTGACCATCATCGTCAACGTACCATAGGCCGTTAGTTGCTATTTCATCGTCTTCGTTAATATTTTTGGAAACGATTGTCCGCTCAAGACCTTGTTCTTTGTTCAAAGCGTTATTGTAATCATTCCATTCCTCCCTGGTCGTAAATTGTTGCATGTAGAATCCAAGGACGGTCTCGGAATTAATTTGATATTCCCATTCAAAAAGCCCTTTCCACTCAATTTTACCAGTCTCTGGATCTTTAAAAAACGGAGGACGATCCAAGCCTTTAAAAAATAAGGAATTTGTCTGCTTGTCTCGGACAATATAAAACGGAAGATTTACGGTAGGGGCGCCAATTTCAGAATCTTTCAACTCCTCAAAAATCGCTACCCAAGAACCGTAAGATTTCAACCACTCCAGTTTTTCAATGCTCTGGATTTTAGTAGCTGTGTCTGTTTCGATTTTCTTTGATCGAGTGGTTAGATCTCTGATATCCCGTCCGATTTGTTTAAATGCTTCAATTAGATTCATATATTACTCCCCCTTTGCTTCGTTGTAGGCTGCGAGATAATCAACGTCAGTTACAGCGTCAATTTTTTGACCAAGCTCTGTCAACTTCGCCACGATCGCTCCGCTAGTGTCACCATTAAGAGTAACAATCTTGTCTGCGATCTCTTTGAGCGTGTCGAGATTCTCTGGGACACCTTCGCCCAGAATGTCAGACTTAACACGTTGGATCGCTTCATTGAGCTGTTGCTCTGTGATTCCTGCGTTTACTTCCTTGTCGTTGATTGCATTACGCAAGTTTTTGATATCGGTTCCGATTGCTACTACTACTGCTTCGAGTTTATTTTCTGCCATGTTTTTATTCCTTTCAAATTTTAGCTAAATTATAGATTGTTAATAGGTCTGGAAGCTCATCTATTTTAACGTTGCCCAACTGCTTCCGTACTTCTTCGGCCAACGCTTTCATTTTGGGTCTTCGGTGTCACTTGGCACGCTGTTCGCTGGGTTAAACGATGGTCGCACACGGATTTCGAAATCTCCTGTTGGAAATACGTAGCCGTCTAACTTGATTTCTAGCTTGTAATATCCAGGCCCAACCACCTTGTCAAACTTAAAGCTAAAGCTACCATTCTCGACCGTTACATCTTGGTACAGGATCACGTTTTTAGAATTAAAAATAACCAGCTTACCTGTGCCTGTGAGGTCCTTCTTGACAAAATCATCATCAAGGATCTCAAATTTAAAAACGGAAGAAGTGTCACCCGATTTAATGACACTTCCGCCGTCAACTTGCCGAATACTCGTCATGATACTCGACATCACATCACCTCCCTAATTCTTGCTCTGGATAAGGGCTTTAAGCTCCTTCATGTCCTCGCTCAAAGCCTTTACCTGCTCAGCGAGGATCAATAGAGACTTATTTTGTTCATCGTGATTATCAAGTCGTCTAACGGCTGTCACGCGGAAATCACGCATGTTTTCAATGTCTTTCTCGATTACGACCATACGTTTCTCTTGTGCCGCGATATTGCCCTTGAAATTGCCGTAGATGCCAAGGAGGATCCCGACAAATCCGAACATCATCGAGATATCCTCTGGCGTAAAATGGATCATTCGCTCACCTCCTCAAACTGTGGCATTACGATCGACACCGCGCCACGTTGCAATAGTACTTGCACTCCTTCGTCATTATAGTTAAAATTGTCGATAAATTTTAAAATGATAGGCGAGCCTTGCGGATATTTTGGATTGGTATCATACGGATAAGTAGCTTGTACGATATCATTTGTTAAATACCGTTTTTTAGGTTTGAGCTCTGGGAGCAATGCTGAGATCGCTTGGTAGGTCTTAATAGGCATATGACCGCTCGCAATCGTGTACTCGATGAAGATTGCTTGTAGCTTGTCCATTCGCTTAACGATTGTTTCGTTTTCATTCGTTTTTTGAGATGTCAAATCAATAAGCTGCTGCATGGACGACATGGCACCAGATGGGTCATTCTCAATCTGGACCATTTTTTTGACCGCTTGGATCAAAGTCTCGTCCGTTTCTCCCATGTGGTTTCCCTCCAAAATACGGTCATAAGCCGTATAAGGATCCTGACAACGGATCGCCACAAAGGTCTTATTTTGTTCTTGCAAAAACTTGTTTACTACTTTAAACTCCATCTACTTTCACCTCCTCGATTTTAGCGGAAGCCTCATCAAACAATTCTTTGAGTGCTGGATCGCTCTCTAAAACCTTGTTGAACTTAGCTAATAAGTCGTTAACTTGCTTGCATTGTTCTTGAGATTCTTCGTAAAGCGCTTCAAACTGCGCTGATACCATCTCTGAATTTGCTAGTCTAAAGCTGATTTTATTCAAAGTTCGTTGATATGTTTGTTCGTTCATCAATTTACATTATCCCCCCAATTTCCTGTTCCTCGATAGCCCATACGATTCAGCATATCTTTAAGAGCCATCTTAAGACGTACACCATTTACATAAATTTCGTCAACGTGGATCTCACTTAATCGCCTGTCACTTCGACCGATCGAGTGTCTAGTACCGTTTTCGTTCGACGGTATCAATCTGTGCTGATTATCAGTATAATCTGCTGCCTTAAAGATCCACGGACTACGCATACTATTATTAGTCATAATAAGCACTTGATCTCCGACAATCTCAGAAAGCGAATCAGTAGCGCTGTTGTATGTTCTAAACCCCGCAAAACCGCTGTTATGTGACACTCCAGTCCCGTCACGATTTGAACCGATAATTGTGAGTGTCGAGTTTTTAACTCCTCGATTAGTGATCTGGTCATCGTTTATCATTCGGATGAATTGCAACGGGAATCCTCCTTTTTGCCGATTGATCCCTGCATCATTATCCAATATATTTATTTGACTGTTTTGCAGATCGATATTCATCTTGCCGTTTAACCCTTCGATCATACCGCCTCTAAACGTGAGTCCTGTAAATGTCCCAGACGTCACATTTTTAGCGTCGAAATTGACAACGTTGATTTTAGCAAAGTCGGCCTCCCCACCAGATATTTTACTAGCTGAAACTTTTTTTAGATTTGCGGAATCGATGACTGCTTCATCTATCACGGTCTGGCCTGTGATATGCGTTAACCGTCCGTCTATTCGGTTCGTACCGTTAGCGAGTACATTGATCGAGTTGAGTACATCACTGTTGCTGTTGAGATTCTTCACGGCCCATGATCCCGCAAGCAGGGTCATTTGTGTGCGTACTGCATTGTTATCAGCAAAAACATCGTCAAACTGACTTGGCTTGTATGGCCCTGTGTTTGATCCACGCACAAGGATTGGCTCTTTAAATTCAATCCAGCCATTTTTGGCCATGTAGATATAAAATGGATATTTTCCTCCCGAGTTTTCACTGAAAGCAAAATCTTCTTGCACCGTAAATGTGCGATGAAATTCGATCCATTCTTCGCTTTCGGGAGTCTGTGCATTTGCTATGTCAGCGGATAATAACATTTTATTACCTACGTGGTTTTTAATTGCGAAAACAAAGTTAGTATCAACTTTCTCGCGAATGCGATATTTAAAACCTAGCGTGTACGTTTCGCCACGATAAATCTTTTTTATATAAATCGGCAAAGTAAAACCGCTGAAATTATAGCTTGTTAGCCCTTGCGCCTTGATAGTAAATACACCATCGCTTACAGAAACATTCACTCCGTTCCTATTTGCGTTAACAAGCGTATTAGTGGACATAGACATCGAATTGACAATTAAGTTGTTATCGTCAGTGACATACTTACCGACTTCTGTTTGGAAGATCTCGCTACTCATGACAAGTCGTGATAGTTTGTCTGGTGCGTCTGTTTCGGACTTGCCAATGATACGTTCGTAGAGTTTGTTCGACTCTGTGAGTTTGTTAAATTCGACTGTTTGTTTTGTAATCTGATCAGATAATGAAGTTATATTTTGGCTCATTTCTCCAGCGAATTCGGCAAGACCGTCACCAGTAGTTTTATCTGTAAAATCATTACTGATTTTTTGATAAATTTTGCGATAGATTGTTTCACTATCTGTCTGGCTAAATGTTTCTATAACCTTGTGTGATAGATCTGGACTACTTAAAATTTGTTGTTTGATCTGTTCAGATAGCGTGGGCATGTCTGGGATTGTACCAGCTAAAGCTAGCGCTTCTTGTGCCTTTGCGTCAGCCTTGGCAATTTCAAGCGCAGTTGACTGCTTGGCTTGCTCTAGTTGTTTATCGACTTCTTTTTTGATCTTATCGACATCTTCTGTGTCGATACGCTTTTCCCACTGAGATCCGTTCCAGACATACATGCGATCATAGATACCGTTCTTCTCAAACCAAATATCGCCGATTTTATGCTCTTTATCATCTGGTTGGTTGTACCAAACCTTGTTGCCTTGTGCGTTTAGTAAATAGTCTGGCAAGCTGTCCTCAAACGCTTGTTGAGCCTTGGCAATATCGTCAACCTTGCCAGCAAGTCCATTCTGCATAGTGGCTCTAACGTTCGTGCCGATATCACCAAACTCCACGCTCTCATTTCGTTCATTGACAAAATCGTAAGTGATCGTGGTTACTTTAGCAGTCTCATCTGTAAGCCCGATCTGTGGATAGTAGATTGGTACGATGTCGCATAGTTCCAGTTCTTCAATCCAGCCATTATCTGCATAATCAAGTGTTTTAGCTAAATCAGCATACTCGATCTTGATATTGATCTTAGGCTTACCGATTGCATTGCGATCCATGTAGTCGTTAGCCATCTTACGCAGTTTTTCAATGGTGGGAATATCCTTATTCTTCCCATCGCTCTTAAACTCGCTTGAAAAGTCTACGACCTTAATTCTGCGATGTGCGTATAGGTCCTTGTATTTACTATCTACATAACTTTCTGGGAGCGTTACGGTTACTGCATCGGGCTGGTTGTCGCTCGTATCACCCTCTGGCTTATCTGGTGTGTAAGTCGCGAATGGTAACACGCTAGTGTATGCACTCTCGATCGTTTCGTCTGATTCAGCGGATAAGATATTACGACCATATTCCAGTACGGTTGGAGCAGTACGACCCAACTGCTTATGCAGTCGCACGGTCATATTGTCAAACTCGTATTCACCGCCATAAATATCAAGGATAGAGCCTTCTACACCGCCAAGGGCCTGCCGTGCATTCTCCATTTTGGAGATATCAAAAACACCCTTACCGACCGTCTGGATGTCAGACCATACATCAAAGCGTAGGTCACCAATCAACGCACCCTTCCAGATGCCTAGTGCGCTATATGCCGATCCAGCAAATGCCGTGGCATTTCGTAGTGCCATGTATTCCAGCTTATGACTGATATGTTGACCGTAGATTTTAACGATGTTACTGCTATCCTTCACGATACGCGAGATTTCAAAAGTCTGGTTTTTGGTTCTTAGACCAGCATCAGCTTTCAGCTTCATTTCTTTCTCAAGACTTGCAACCATTGGATCATTAACGGGAATTTCAGCATATAGCGTATAATTCCCGTTACGTTCCCTTGTCGCTGTACCTTTGGTTACGTTAAGCTCACCCAAACCATAAGTGTCAAATGACTGCTCATTTTTATTAAATAGTATAGGTATCATAGCTTAACCCCCCAGTATGGTGCCATCTTGACAGTAAAATCACCGTCCCAGCTTATTAAATTCCGTCCAGCGTCTAAATACGGCATTTGGTATTGTGGCGCTCTCACGACCTTGTCCCATGCTGGCAAGTTCCCGCTAAATACCTGTCTAGCCTGCATATCCAGCGTGATCGTATTCTGCACGGCCCTCAACTTAGTCTTGCGACCATTAATAGTAAGTGTGCAGTCACCCGACCCCACTAGAGTGATGATAGGTTTAGCGTTGACATTACCGATGCCGTTGACTGTAGCACCGTTCGATAACGTTTGAGTGGTACGGCCTTGTTTGTAAAATTTGACGGGATAGGTCAAAAAATTCAGCTTGACCTTGCCAAACTGTCGCATAAGACTCGCAATTTCAAATGTCTCGATAAATGCTGAACGGTAGATAAAATCTGGATCCCATGATAAGGTCAGGTCCTTATAGCCTGCGACATTGAGCCAATTGCTGATGTCGCCTTCTACATCTGTTAGCTTGCGATTAGACATAATTGTGCAAGGGAGTTCAATAGTAACAGACTTCAAGCGATTATTAGGCAGTAGCAAGTCACCATCACGGCCAGCTACTGCCACTGTGTCGACATCTTGACCAGTAGAATTGATTACGTAGTCACTTGTGACACGCAAGCCAAATTTGCTACTATCTGTGCCATTAAATGTAAATGTATCCATCTATGCCATTTTACCTCCCTCTAAGTTAGTGTAGTAAGCAAGCTCACGCAAGAGCCTGCGCATATTCTCTGGACTAAAGAAGTTATCATTAGCCGTGCCGTTTGCGTTAAGAGTGTAGTTGTTGGTCACGCTAGAGCTTGAGTTTCCACCGCCTACATAGCCAAAACGCGTAGCTAGTGAGTCAGTTAGGCCACTCACAAGATCACCGCGCCCTGGTAAGTTGAAGCCAAAGCCGTCCGTGTATTTTTTACCAGACTCTACAGTTTTATTAGCGAGGTCGGTCATTGAGTCGTCTACATAGTAGCCGTATTTTTCAATACCTACCGCCATACCCTCTGGGATAGCGCGACCGACTTGGTCTCTAAAGACTTTAGATGGTGAGTTGATCCGCAAGGTAGATCGTGCTGCTGCTACTGCGCTACTTGCGATGCTGGCTGCTGCTGCTGCAACCGATCCAGCCATAGCGTAGATACCGCTCATCATACCCTCGCCGATTGCCATACCTGCGCTATAGCCTCCGCTATATCCACCAGACATCCCACTGTGGGCTGACGATTTCAAGGCACTTGACGCACCGTGTACTGCGCCGTTTTGGCTAGCAATACCACTTGTAACACCAGTACCAAATTGTGTACCAGAGTTACGGCCGTCACTACCAAGCGAGCTTACGCTGACATTAATCAACTGTTTCATAATGCCTGCTGCGCCGGTTGCAATCCCTTGCGTGGAAGTGATACCTCCACCAACACCAGAACCAAATTGAGATCCGGCTTGTTGGCCGTTCGTCCCCATTGTTAGGAATTGAGCGGATACAGCAAGGTTCAACGCGGATGCTGCGCCTATCGCTACTTGTTGCCCAACACTAATTCCAGACGCTACTCCTGCGCCAAATTCAGCGCCCTTGGCTTGCCCTTCTTGTCCTAGTCCAGACATTCCGGTTACAGCAAACATCTTCAACGTGTCTGCTGCTGCTTGTACGGCACCAGCTCCACCACTAGCGCCAGAGGCAACACCAGAACCGAGTTCAGCACCTTTAGCTTGTCCTTCGCCAAAGAGTCCAGATAGGACTCCTAAAGAGGCAGTCTTGAGCAATTCGCTAGCGCTTTGTGCTGCACCTTGGTTGTCAGTTATACCTTGAGCATATCCACCGCTCACTTGTGAACCGCTGTACTTGGCTTCTGTTGGTAAGTTGTTAAATGCTTGCTTAGATGCCTCTGTGACTTCTGAGGCTGCCTGTTGGACGTCGCCTTTACCAGACCGCATACCCTCACTAATTTTCTGAGGTACTTCACGGCCCTTAACTTCAAAGCCTGCATCAGCGAGTGCGCTTCTGAACTCATCACCGATAGCAGTCACCATGCTCTCGATTTCGGGTGGTAACTCTTGACCGGTTGCACGAATGCCACGGAGGAAGCCTTCCTTGGCCTTATCTCCTGCCTCAGTCCATTTAGTATTGAGTCGTCCTAACTGCTCATCTGACGCATCAACAAGGGCCTGCGTTTGGTTGGCCATTTTAGGACCTGCCTTACGCATTTGCTCGATAAGACCTTGGTCAAGACCGCGTTTAGCGAGTGTTTCAAGGTTCTGTGACCACTTATCGACCGCGTCGATGTTTTTCTGCAAGTTAGCGGTCATTTGGTCTGCAGACAAGGCCGTCTGTTGCTCGATAGCTTGGAACGCGTTTTGAACTTCGCCTTTAAGATTCGCAAACTCTTGTTGCATCATCTCAACAGCCTTACGCTGGGCATCGTTCATATTTTCCATCGTGTAGATCATACGACCCGAAGCATCTTCTGTAGACTTAGCCTTGGTTTCGTTATTCTTAACGATTGTATTCGTTAATTCGTTGTCGGACTCCTCGGTCTTCTTGATGTCGTCCTGTAACTTCTTGACTTCTTCGTTGTATTTCTGTTTAGCCTGACTCTTGATTTCATCCCTAGCCAAAGAGTTGGCGAACATTCCGCCCTCCGCCTCATCGGTTTCTCTGATAATATTCTGGTACTCTTTCTCGAGTTCCTTCATCTTATCCTTGATTTCGAGACGCTTCTTGGCATTCTCAACCATCTTGTCGTTGGCAGCCTCAATTTCAGCCGATGCCTTGGCAATCTCAATCTGTTTACGGATTGCGTCCGTGGTCATATTGATTGTGCCCGTGGCTTTATCGTACTGGATATTTAGCCCCTCAATACGTGAGTTAAGGGTTTCTGCTGCCGACGCAAGTTCTTTCTTCTGGCTTGCCGTCTTATTTTCGACCGCGTTCAGTTCGTCGATCTTCTTGACTAATCGCTCGTTGTCCTCTGCTGTTGCTTGGATCTCATTTCTGCGATCTTTATAGGCTTCATTGCCTTTGTTTACACTTTCGTGTAAATCATCGAGGGAACGTTTAAACTCTTCGTTCTTGGCCTTTGCTTCCTTGGACGCTTCGCTTTCCTGCGTTAACCATGACACCAAGCCAGCGATAGCACCGACAACCAGGAATACCCCACCAGATGATAGCGAAGCCAAAGCTCCAGCTAGTCCAGTAGTAGCTCCTGTTGCTACAAGCGAAGTGCTGGTCAGTGATACCAAGGAAGTTATAAGCGTACCAATTAGGCTACCGATACCCTTGATAATTGACAGCCCCAGCATCGCTCCCTTAAAGAGCAAGACTGCCGATACGACACCAGCAAATACCGAGATAAGCGGGTCTAAAACAGGTTTGAGAAAGCCCAATACACTGACTAGTGATTTAACAACTGGAGTGGCACCGCGAATGACACTAATAATCGCATTAAATGCGCTGTTTACTGCTCCTTTAATGCTATCAAGGTTCTGAGCGATGCTCTTTCCAGTAACTGCCTTACTCATCTTGTCAAACTCGGCAATGACGTTCGCTATCCCTTTTGCTACCGCGTTCACGATGTTACCGAATGACGTTTTAATACCCTCAGAGTTTTTCTTCGCCATCTCGGCAAAGCCATTCGTGCCTTTATTCAGCTCAATCAGACGCTTACTAAAATCGGTAAACGTGATTTTTCCGTCTTGTAAGGCTGAATAGAAGTCCTTTTGAGCCGATGCGCCAGCAAAGCCAAAACTTTCAGCAGTCTTCTGCAGAGCGTAAGGCATGGTTTCTTGCAAGGTTTTCCAACTTTGCATATCAACCTTACCGGCTGATAACATCTGGGTATATTGTTGCAAACCACGGCTTGCATCCTCAGTAGATGCTCCAGAAGCAAGAAACGCATTGTTTAATGCGATTGTCAACTTCGTAGACTGCTTCAAATTACCAGTCATTGAGGTTAACTTCTGGGTTGTACTTACAACTGTATCAAGCGTTGTTGGTAAGCCCTCGATACCCTCAGAAAGTAACTTAGTAGACGCTGCCACATCTTTAGAAGAGTGGCCCAGCGATTTCATGACTTTAGGGAACCGTTGCAAAGTATCGAACCGGTCGATAGCCTTATCCATTGACTGGCTTACAAGATTCATTGCAGAGCTGACAGCTTTAAAGGCTACCGCACCAACTGAAAAGTTCTTGATTGCGTCTTTGATTTTCTCAAAGCCTTTAGCACCTTGGCCGGCTTTATCACCGCCAGCCTTGGCATCTTCACCAGCCTTTTTAAACCCGGCACCGCCCCCTTTGGCTTCCTCGCCAGAGGCTTTCACTTTGTGTCCAGCTTGTTTAAAGCCTTCACCGCCAGAGCTAGCCTCATTACTAGCTGACTTGATTTTATTTGATGCCTGTTTAAAACCATCTCCAGACCTTTGGGCAAGATCAGAGCTTTCTTTGACTTTCTCCCCAGCTTGTTTAAAGCCGTTTCCAGAACGTCCAGCTAGATCTGAGCTTTCCTTGATCTTTTCGCCAGCTCTTTTAAAGCCATTCCCAGAGTTGGAAGCGACTTCTGAACTCTCTTTGATCTTATCCCCAGCGCGACGAAAGCCATTGCTTGATGTTTCGGATAGCTTCGCACCCTCAGCCATACGGTCACCGGCACGTTTGAAGCCTTGCCCAGCTCTTAGAGCTTTATCACCAGTAGCCTGGATACCATCTCCGGCACTTTTGACACCTTGGCCCGATCGACGGGCTTCGGATTCTAAACGCTTCAAGGCGTCTGATAACTCTGAGAGTTTCTTCCCGTTGACCTGGACATCAATTACAATTTTTCCATCTGCCATTATTCATCTCCCTCCTTTCCATCTAATCTGTATTTATTTTGTAACCGTCTCATCTTGGCCTTGTACTCGCTACTATCGTTTTTCGAGGGTTTCCATGACCGTATCTCTACTAATTGAGATACAGCCGTCCCCTCCGGCATACCGTTTAGTAGCGCGATAAATTCGGGCCATGTAAGCCGGCCTTGTGCTTCAAGGAGGTTGATATTGTACGCTTGCACAAAGCTAGCGTATATTTCCTGCGCATCTACTTCAAAATCAATCAAACGAATATCATCTTCTTCGTCCTTGGCTACCGGCATAGGGTTTCCGTGCCGGTCATAAACCACGCGCTCTTTTTTAGTTCTCAAAAAATGCTCGTTGATATATTCCCAAACAGCAACGATATCCTCTGGATTGCCCAAGGCTTCGTCCGTCATCATTAAAACCGCTGTACGCATCTTCTCGAGATTATTCATGACTTCGTTGTCAAACATCTCGAATACGTCCAGCACCAGATCAAAGGAGCAGTCTACGTCATAGGTGTGCCCGTTTAATTCAAAGGAGTTCTGTATAGGCTCATTTAATTTCATGAGCAATCCTCCTTGTTATTTTTTGCTGGTCTTTTTGGTTTTCTTCGCTTTTGCTTTTTTAACAAAGGACTCAGCAACCGCACCCGATGCCTTGGCCCGTTCTTGGCCTAGACGTTCAATTTCAGCACCCAGCAAGGTATCTACCTCATCAAATGCATGATCCAAAGCGTCAAGGTCTGGATAACGTTCATAAAGTTTAGCAAAGGTACCGTCCCCAAATAACACATCATATTTGATCTCCGTCATTTTCTTCTGCATCTTAAAGGCTTCGTCAATAACTTCTTTGTTAATAACTCCCTCTTTAAGATCGTCAAACTCCCCATTATTAGACCGCTCAATAAGCTCTAACTGGTATTTATTAAAGCGTTCCGCGATCTCTTCCTGGAGTGATGCGAGGCGTGAGATATTCTCTAGTGATGTATCAAATTGAAGTTCGATTTCTCCAATATTGATAGGGATATAATTGCGTTTTAATTCGATTGAAATAGACATGATTTCCTCCTTTAATGCACAAAAAGAGCGCTACCTAAACAGATAGCGCCCAATAATTCGATTAGACGACTGCTGAAACTTTCGGAATGGAGTTGTATGAGAGTTTGCAACCAAATTCTTCGTATTCTGCAGCAGCACCCGAACCGGCTTTAATGTCAGATACAGTAGCGATTCCGACTGTTTGGTTCTTGCCATCAGCATCTACGATCTTATGCCATACAAGTCGTTCATTGCCGAGTTTGTATTTAAGACCAGCGATGTGCTTCATGGCTGGGTCTTCCTTGTCGTAAGTGCCTTTGAAAGTGTAAGAGCCTTTAACAGATGTAACAGTAGTCTCTTCTGTACCGTCTCCATCGTAGTAAGCTACAGAGGTTGTAGCTTCGTCTGTGTCGTCTGCGATGTCTTCGATCCATTTCGCGAGTTCCAAATAAGTAGATTTTTCTGGCTCTACTTTTGGATCAGTTACTGGAGCGATGAAATGCCCACGTAGGGCGTTTTTATAACGTGCCATATATTAATTAATTCCTTTCTTTTTGCGGTTGGAAAACCGTAATGTTTGCTTGAATATCTTGTAAATAGATGTAGTAGCCTTGCTCGTCTCTTTCATTCAAAAACGGCATTGCTACCTCTAGGTTGTCAAACGCATACGATCCGTTAGCGCTTGGAATGTCTACGAATAAATCCGATAAAGCCTCATTAACTGCCCATAGACAAGTATTGGCTTTTTCGTGGTCTTTCGTCTTAACTGCGATTTCAAACGGTAGCGATACATCTCTAGCCTCGTCCATATAGATTTTATTGATCTTACCACCGGCTAGTGGATAAACCACAAGGCTCTCGTCTTCGTCTAAATAATCCATACGGGATGTAATAGGAAGATCAAGCGAATTAATAAAAGCATTAAGTCTTTCTAAAAAATCATTTTTAGCAATCATAGTCCTAATGCCTCCCTTCCCTTATCTGCCCATTTATCGCCATACATTCCTTTGGCTTTCAAGTCCCACCGCGGACCTGTACCAGGAGTGGTATACTTGCTAAACTTAAAGCTACGATGCTTGTTATAGGATGATCCGTAAAACTGCGCCCTGGCATAGACTGTGTTATATACAATCTGATTGCCAGATACATGGCCAGAGCCTCGAAGATCACCGTCACGGAGAGGCACGAACCTTTCCATGTCCAGCATTGCTTGGTTAGCGATAGCATACTCAGCAACTTTTTTTGCATTCGGACCGAACTTCTTATTAATCCGTCCTAGATCAACTGTGATACTAATTCCCATTAGATCACCTCAATTTCATAAGTAAGTATTCGCTTATTGATCGGGTGTCTGTTTGGGATGATCTTAACGATGATGTACTCTTGATTGTCTACAATTAACTTGCCATCAATATAAGAGCGATCGATTTCAAAATTGCAGTAGTCCGTATCAATGTACAGTACTCCAGCGAACTGGTCTGTGCGATTCTTGCTTTTACCAGACTTTTGTGATTGTACATGTGCGGTACTTTCGTCAAAACGGCAAGGATCAATATATAGATCACCGCCAAATGTTTCTTTTCCCCACTCGTCAATTCCAACACGCTTCTTAATGATTGCTGTGTCTACTAACATTCGCTTATCTATCATAAGACACCCCGCCATAGCCGAATCCAGCCAATCTAAGCCAGTTTTCAGCATCAAGAGACAGATTGTACTTAGATCCTTTAGAGACGTTCTGAGAGCTGTTCTGATAGCTTACAGAGGTTCTCCCAATAGTCACGCTAGACAATGATTGTTTTTCCTCTGCCGTAGTGATACCCGAACGATCCAAGTAGTAAATCTGATAAGCAATAGCATTCTTTACAGCTTTTTTGCGTGGCTTAAAGTCGCTTTCAAAGTCTTTGTAAGCATAGAAATTGTGGATGTACAGGTTTACAGTCATTTCTGCGCGTTTGTACAATTCATCGAATTTATCAATTTCATCAAAACCTAATTCAAGATATTCTGGATAGGTTAGGTAGTCCATATTCTCACCTCTTCTATAAATAAAAGAGGTTGGATTATGCCTCAACCTCTTCCGTTTCTGTAGTTTCTGTTTCTGCTTTCTTTTTACGACTGCGTTTCGGTTTCTGTTCCCCAGCTTCTGTAACTTCGATCAGTACAGTTTCGCCAGGGAATACATCTGCCAACTTTTCGATTAATTCTTTAGCTGTCGCGTCATCAAGTTCCACAACATCACTCTCTAATACTGTGATATCAAGATCTTGGAAGAAAACATTTTTAGTTGTTTTAAAAAGTGCCAATAGCTACCCCCTTTTAAACGACTGTACCAGTTACCTTAACAATCGCTTTCTTGTTATCTTCGAGTGCATACGTACCACCTTTAGCAGCGGCTTGCAATTTAACACCGTCGAAGTCTTCTGCCTCAACTGTACGAGCAGTAGAGATACCTACGAATGGAATGATAGTTCCATCTGGTACGAAGTAAGCGACATCGCCAGATTCAAAGTATTGTTCTGGCGTTTCCACAAGCGCAAATCCTTTGTATTTAGCAAGGCCATTTTCGTCAATGGATACGCTTGAGCCTTTGGCTGTAGTGTTGGCGGTCATATCCACGATAGCGTTGAACAATTCGGTACGCAAGTACAATGTAACAGGAGCGATCACTTCGTTGTTGCTGTAGTATGCTTTGATCTTGTTAACCAAAGTACGTACAGTAGCTTCTTGCATATCTGTGAGGGCTTCTGTTTTACCTGCAGCAGTTGACAAGAATTTACCGATACGTTTGTTCATTCCACGGGTTTGAGCTTCTGCGTTCAATTTCAAGCGGTCAGCGACTGCAACATTAAGGTCGTTGTTGACTGTGTAACGGTCAATACCTTCATGGATTGCAAGAGTATAGTCGTAAGGTACATCTGTGTTAGTGTACTTGATTTCTTTCAATTCACCAAAACGAGATTTACCAGCACCAGTTCCAAAGCCACCATCGTTGGCATCGGTTGAGTATTCACCCATAACGACAGGAGTTCCGTTAGTTTTAACTGAGAATGCAGTAGCGTTTTCTTGCACTCCGTCCAAGATCTGGATAGGAGACAAGGCATTAGCAAAGGCTGCATTCACTCCGAAAACTGTTGAGAGCATATCGCGATATTGTTTTTCGTAGCGAGCGACTGCTTGATTGTTGTTGTTTGGCATAGATTATGTTCCTTTCTTATTTTTTCTTGCCATAAGAGGCGATAATAGCCTCAAAAGGATCAACTTCACCCTCTTCTTTAACCGATGGTGTTCCACCGACTGAGAAGCTGGGTTTCGGTTCTTCCTTTGGTTCTTCGGGCGCATTCCCGAATTGCGGATATTTTGCAAGGACTTCTGCGATTGCATCATCAATTGTCGCATCGTTAGTTACCTTGCTTTGAGCCAGTGCAATGACATCATCGACAGCATCAGAGCGTACACCCAGCGTAAGAGCTGCATATTTAGCAGTCAGTTGTTGGTTTTCCAAGCGCATTGCTTCAAGTTGCTTCTCTTTGTCAGCGATCGCCTCAGATTGTTTCTCCGCTTCTGTCTTCTGTGAGTCTTTCCACTCTCTCAACTGTTCGAAGCCTTCCTTAGCACTCTTGACATCTTCAAATCCCAGGCTTTTAAAGATCTTCTCCTGTGCCTTTTTGGCTTCTTTGGCTACCAATCCATTTACTTCCTCTTGTGTAAATGTCTTGGCTTCCTCTTTTGCAACTTCGGTAGTAGCCACCTCTCCAGCATTAACAGGCTGGTCTGTTGTTTGGATTTCTTCGGACATTACTTGCCCCTCCTAAATTGTGATCTTCCATTCTTTAGCGACTGTGGATAAAGTCGAAAGCGCCCAGCGGGTAACGATCCCGCAAGAGGTAAGAAATAAGGAGGAAACAACCTCTTATCCAGAAATGAGCGCAAAATAAAAACCGCATGAATTTTCATACGGTTTCTTATAACGATTAAGTAGCAGTCTATTCCTGCTAGTCAAGATGACGGATCACCTCCTATTTCAAGGCATAATAAAAGCGCCTAGATCGTTCTAAGCGCTATGCTACTGAAATACTAAGGATTTCATCCTCAAAATACTCATAAAGAGTACCGTCGACATCCAAGCCGATTGAGTCAATCTCCTCATCATTATCATCTTTGTTACAGTATTCTTGAACAAAACCTGAAACGATTGAGCCATCTTTAAGCGTAAGTTTTACGTTTTGTCTTAAAAAAGTCCATAATTTCATGGCTTACCTCCATGCGTCGGGACAATGTGTGCCCCTGTCTTTCTATAGTGTATCCTAAAGCTGTCAGTTTCAAACATATCGCCTGTGCGTTGGTCAATATACATACCTATCTTGCGATTATGTTTTATAATCTCTTTTTTAGGAATGTAGTCAGGATCTTCTTTATACAAGAATTTCCCTGTACCTGAGTAACGTTTAATAAGTTTGGCAGCCTCATCCATTGATATTGTCAAATAACTCGGCTCGACCCGATTTCCATTAGTTATTTCAGTTTCAAGTCTTCTGTGCCATTCGTTGGTACCTTTGATGTGGCTAGCTTGTTTTTGCTCATTTATTTCTGTCTTAATTATACCATCTTTTGCAGCGTTTGTGAAACGTTCCCGCATTTCTTTTTGCTCTGCTTTGAATTTCTCCAGCCGTGCAAACTCTTTTTTGACTTTTGCTTCTTTCTTAGCATCTGTATATGGACCTTTGTAGTATTTTTCTCTCGCATAATCACGATGAAGAAACGGCTTATCCTTTAGAAAATCACGCATAGCGCTTTGCTGAGTGCGTATCTTACTCTTGTACTTATCTATAAGGTCTTTATCACCTAACTTATTGGCAATATCTAATTTTTCTTTACTGTCTCTTATAGATCGTTCTAATGCCCTTTGTTTAGCCTGTGCATTAGCGTTTCTGATTGCATCTTCTGGTGTGATGTTCTTGACATCGTCTCCCAGGTCAGGCATATCGTTGACGCCAATTACAAAAGGTGTTAGATAATGTCCGCAGTTTATACCAAGACAGCCTCCTGGTGTACCGTATCCATGATCTGCTAGTGATAGGACGCTATAACCACCCTCTTCTCTTGCTTCGCCATAAGTTACTATATGATGTTGCAAAGGTGCGCAAGCCTCTCTAGCAGTCGCTTTCTTTGAGTAGTAAAAGGTATCAATGTCCAGCTCGTCTGCTGGTTGCGTGCGCATTTGACGATATACCCTGCGTGTCGTAGTCTTAACGACTGTACGTACGTAGTTATCAATGCGCCAGTTCTTCCCGCCTCGATCCTTAAAGCCTCTAAAACCAACTTCCTGCCATTTCATGACAGTTTCAGCAATTGCTTTGTCCGGTGTAGCAACACCAGTTGCAACTTTAGCAACTGTTTCCTTGGCTATATTACGATAAACCTCATTAACGACATTTGGCAGTGTTGTATTGATTAGGTTATTAATGTCACCACTCGCTTGCTCTAAATAGGCTTCTAGTTGTTTCTGTACATGGCTTGTATCAAAGTGAGGATCTTTATTCAGATCCTCCAATAGTTGGCTCTTGGTGTCCGTGTATATCTTTAAGCCTTCGCCCTCAATGACATTTCTTAGTTGCTCTTCCGTGATATCCGTATACTTAGATATCACTTTAAGATTGTGTTCATTGAGTGCGTGCATCTGATTGAGTTTCTCTAGTTGCCAGATGTAAGGATTGTCTGTAAGCGAAGTTGTACCACGTTCTAGCAGTCTATCCACCATCTGCTCAAAGAGTTCGACAGTTAACTTATGATAGAGATCAGCAAGACGGCTCGATCCAAGTTCTAACTGTTCGTCATTAAATTGTATCGGCAGCCTCTTACTCATTCTTTATCATTCTCCGTAGATTTCAATGTCTGTTGTATCACGTTCTGTGTTAGCAGTGGCCATCGTTTCGTTGTTGATACGCTGTACCATTTGGTCAGCTTCTTCTTCTGTTAGCTTTAATGCCCGTTGAATCGCTGTCCGACGGTCAACCAGACCACTCGCAAGAGCTTTTGTCCAGTATTCAAGCTCACTATTGCGATCAGTAAAGACACCATCATCAAGATTGACACTGATTTGTTCCATCTCTGGAATAGGGCCATCGTAGAAGTCATAGAGTGAGCCGAGTTCACAAATCGAAATAACCAATTCTTTTAATGATTGTTCAACCAAAGATACAAGACTATTGCGCATTTGATAAGTGTCTGAGTTCTCTGATACGATCTCCGTTGCAGTTTTCATGCTCTTGCCGTCAAAACTAAACATACCAGCAGATACACCTATCTGCATTTCAAAGAGGCTCAATCCCTCGTTGATAGCCTTAATATAGTCTTCTGAGCGAATAGGAGTCGTCAGGTCTGTGATATTGATAGATCCGTCAAGACCTCCTGTATCGAACTTCTCGTATACATTTTGATTAGGATCAAACTTGCGTGTGACTGTGACTTTCTCATTGCGTGAGTTAAACTCAGTACGCACTGTCTGTTCTGGGACTGCTACCCTGCGCTGTCCCATTTTGACCTCCCACTTAAACTCATCATAAGTGGTGTTGATAAAGTCGATTGTACTCTTGGCATTATCAAAGATAGACAGGCCTAAAGGACTGTTAATGTCTTTGTTGTTCATGCCAGCAGTCTTTAAGTAAGTGAATAGCGGACGGCTCAACCCTTTGATTGTTGTCGTTTCATCTAACTCCTCGTAGAGTTCGAACAATGGCACACGATCACCTACACGGTCCTTGACCTCTGATCTGTAGAGTTCGTTCGTAATCGTATATTCCTCTTCGTTCTTCCACTCATGAAACTCGATCAAAGTGTAATATACATTCTTTTGCCCCTCTGACTTGATTGTTTTAGTGACAATAGCAGCACTCGAAACATCTTGCGTATTAGATCGCATAGGTAAGAATACAGGAGCTTGCACGAATGCAATTTTGATCTTGTCACCATCTACATAAGGACGCATAGCAAGTCCACCAAGAGCAAGACAGCTCTCAAAATAACGCTCAAAGTTTTTGTTAAAGCGGTCATTCAGCAACACGTTTTGCACATACTCATCAGCACCGCTTACAGTTTCGTCTACCGTGATTGTAGCCTGCTCGTTATATACAAGGCTTGCGATCTTCTTTGCTGCAGTTCGTCCAATTGGTAAGTGGTTGAATGGTCGTTTAACCAAATCACCATTCGTATTCATAAACTCTACATCATCCCACTTGGACTGATAATAGCGTAGATTGCGCATGATGCGCGTATATTCTTCTTGGCTCACTGCAATTTGTGGGTGTTCTGTGATATTGCCTAGCGATTGTTGTTGCATCGCATACTGTCCTCTCTTAAATATATTTACTATTCGTTGTATAATTCCCATTTAAATTAAACCTTTAAATTAAGATATCTTGCGTTATCTAGCACAAAATATTGTAGGGCATCGACTGTATGGTCTTCCTCTTTGACAACCTTCGGATCATCATTCATGATTGACTTTTCTTCCCACTGGTATTTTTTATGCTCCTCAATAAAATACTTCAGATTGTTTACCGTTTTTAAATAAAAAAAGCGACCCTCTGCTAGAAGCGACTGCACAAACTCAGTCATGACTATTTTCTTTTTCTTTGCCACTGGATGCCAGCGTTCACCGTAATCTTCAAAATACTGATTACGTAGCGCACCCTCGGCACTATCTATTGTCATATTGAGAATAGGAGCGTTTGGGAATTGCTTCGCTTGCTCTGTCACAAAATAATGCAAGTCTTTAGATAGCGTGCTTGGAGCTTTCTTGTGTGTCTTACCCGCTGGACTGTAGTAGTAGTTATCAATTAGATAAACCTTATCAGCACTTGTCATAACTAAATGCAAGCATGTTGTAGCAGATTGTTGGTGTCCACTATCGACTGCAAAGAATTGACCGATAACACGTTCATCACTTGGTACTTCTGTAGTTGGCCTAAACAGGTCCATGTTATACACGTTCGTACCAAGTCCAACTGGTTCACCCAGGTAGATGTATCTGTAGTAGTCGTAGTCGTTTTCTTTGATTCGTTCGATATCTTCCAGCATTTGCTCCGTGACGAAGCCTAGTTTATCATCTAAATAAGATGACGAATGTACCAGATAATTCTCATTATCTTTTAATTCTTCTGCCCACTCATTGATCCAGCTATATGGATTTCGTGGCGGGTTGTACGACCAAAAGAACTTCACAAAGTCAATATCTGGATGCTTCTGTCTCATAAAGGTCACATTTGACTGGTCAAAATCTTCTTTGTTACTAAATTCCGCAGCTTCCTCATACCAGATCGCTATAATATCCCCTATGTCATTCGATTTCAACTTCTGAAAGTCGTCTTGACCGTAGAAATAGAAGCAAGATCCTGTGACTGTATCCTGTATCTTAAAAGGCGATACAGTAGCCTTAAATCGTCCAGACAATCCGAATTTATTCAAAGCCCACTGTATTTTTAGAAAGACACTATCTCGAATAGTGTTTCCAACCTTACGAATAACGACCACATTCGCTTTTTTGCCAGCTATCAGAAACGGGACAATCATAAAGACCAGTAGCAAGGCAATTACAGAAGATTTAAAAGAGTTACGACCGCCTTTTAATACATTGTAAGGCTTACTGGTAGTCCAGACCTCTTTAAAATGCGGGTTAACGTTATCTTGGATATTAACTTCCATCTTTCGCCCACTCGTCTATGATTGTGATATTCAAATCTGAAACCACTCCTTGCTCCATCTGCGTCCTTAACTTCTCTATTTCGAGTTCCAATTTCTCGGCCTGCTTGGCTGTTGGGTATCGTTTTAATAGTTCTTGGATTGCCTTGATAACCGTTGCATTATCTGCCTTTTTCGTGAGCCTGCGAACCTCTCCAGTCGTGGGGTCCATCATTAAGACCTCCTCGTCACGCTTCCCTCTCGCTATGTCAGATAGGATACTTAGGGCCTCTTCTGCGCTCATGATGTTCTTGGCTTGTAATTCAGCCATCTTTTCGTCCAGATAGGCCTTGACTTCAAGTTTTTTCAAGTTCTGCCCAGCTATCCTGCCAGCGGTCTTCTCGCTGTACCCAGCCTTGATCGCTGCTTGAGTGGCGTTGCCAGAGATGATGTACTCATCTACAAATCGTTGTTGCCTCATTGACAATTTGGCGATTTTTCATCACCCCTTTCTGATCCAAAATAAAAAAGCCGACCGATGCCGACTCTTTCGAGATTAAAATATAAGGAGACTTTACAATGATTTCAACTAACCGTTAATGGTTTTTAACCTCAATAACATAATACCATTTTAAAAGTCCCAAAAAGTTCAAAAGGTCTCATAATTTAGCTTCAAGGTGTTCGATTGCAGACTTTTTCACACGATGGAATGTAGTCCTTGAACAGTTGACCTTTCGCATCACTTCAAAACGACTGCAACCGTTGATATAATACCAGCGCATGATGATGTTTTCTAGTGGATTTTCTAACGACTCAATGGCTTGTACAGTTTCATTGCGTTCGTTCCAAAGTTTTTCCATTTTTTTGTCGATTTGTTCAGACTTCGTGATGATACGAACGTTTAAATCTTCCGTTTTGTTGCCTTGTTTGCTGCCTTTTGGCTCGTCCGAATAGATCTGCGCTTTCTGAACTGTGGCACGCAACGCGATCCGTTCCTGTCGCAGTGAGTTCAATTTTGATTCAAAATATCTAAGATTGTTCAAACGTGTTTTAATATTCATCCACCCACTCCGTTTCTTTCTGCAGCTTCTTTCAGCTCTTCCGCACGTTGTCTCTCCCGCATCTGATACTCGCTGTTTAGCTTATTCAAAATCACATCCTGCGCATTATTCTTCTCAGCCAGTCGCTGGATAGACAGCTCATGCTCTTGTACTGTCCATTCGAGATCACTCACTTTAGTATTTAGATCATTGATCCGTGAGTTTAAGTTGACGCATACGATCACAAACACCAGCGATACTGATGCGATGATTGTATAAAATAGTTTAGTCATGTTTCTCCTTTCTACTCAATATTCCCACGATGATAGCACCGATAAAACCAATTACCCAGATTGCCCCGATAATCAGTTCTACGATGTCTGATAGTGTCAAAGCAAAGATCATTTAGTGTCCCCCGTCATTCTATTTCTTTCAACTCTCAATTTGAAACTAGTGTCATCACCGAAACATACTAGTGTCGTTTCTTCTTCCCATTGGTTCTTGGTATATGGGTATCTGTTTGGTCGTGTCATTGTTCTCCCTCCATATCACGCATTATTTCTCTAGCACAAGCAAGATAGTAGTGGAATACCTCATCTGATACACACTTACTAATCAATTCATCTAGTGCTTTCTCGACAACTGCGGATCTACTTTTATATCCATAATATAGTTTTAGGGCTTCTAGATGTTCAAATAGATCACTAGTCAAGGTAATCGAAACTTTCTTACTCATTCTGTCACCTCTAACAATTCTGGGTTTTCGTAAATGTTACCTATGATTTCCTCATCCCCGGTCCACGCATACCCACTTAGCAATCCCTTTAGATATATAGCAGGCATGCCTCCAATGAATGTGCCACCATATTCTTTTTCTAGGTATACTTCGTGAGGACATCCTCTTGTACATTTGATAATATCTCCGACAAAGACCTCCTTGCCATTCTTATCAAATAGACCTGTGGATTGTCCAATTGTTTTGGGATCTACAGGACACCAAGAGCCTATAGTGATGTATTGCTCATTGGCTTCTATTACTTCATTGATAATAAAAGCTTGTTCACCATCTGCAATCAGATAACCATATTGCATTTTACCTTTGCTGTTTACGTCAATGGATAACCCTCTAAATCTTGGAATCATCTTGCACCTCCCATAAAGTTATTAACAAGGTTTTGCTGTTCTGTGTCGATTATTTTGTTTTTATAATTCAATATCGGATTCGTTAAATCATTTACCAATGCAGGCTTCAAAATGATTTCGTTTGTTTTTAAAAATCTTTTACCGTCGATTTTTATTTTTATATCGTGTCCATTAGCGATATGCTCAAGGTCGTTTTTAGATAAATATATTTCAAATCTGCTCATCCTTCCACCTCCTTCAACTCTCCATCCCAATCGCTGGCAGGGTGGACGCATAATTCCGTACCATTGTAATAAACGAATTCTTTTTCTCCATAATTGTTTACCAAAACCCAGCCTTTTATGTTTTTCACGCCATCAAAAGACTTGTGTGTATACTTTGCAATTTTCATTCCGTTACCTCATCAACCTCAAATAGTGGGCTATTAAACACATCTCCAAAGCCAGCTTCTTCAAGCTCTTTGCGGGTGTGTTCTTTTCTTCAGATTCTGAGTTTATACCTTTTAACTTCACAATATACCGATTCTCTTTCGTTGTAGCAACCGCACAATTCAAGAGAGTCGTCTTTGACAATATTTTCATACTCTTTAATCAACTCCTGTTTATTCATCTGGTAAATCCTCTTCTTTCACAAATGTTCCATCAATCCATTTACCTTTACGATCTTTGATCTCGTTATATGCTAGTTCAAAGCAATCCGCAAATTCGTAGCCAAGTGCCTTACTAATAGATTTCAGATAAGCCACCGCACGTACTAAATTATGTCTGCACATTTCCTTGCTTGCCAAATCCTGCGACAATTGGAATTCTGAAATGTTTGCATTTAGCAATTTAAAACATTCCATCGCATCTTTTCGTCTGATGTTGTCAGACTCTTCAAAGATTGCGTGTACATCATCTTTAATTAACAATGCCAGCCCTACAATTACTACAGCACAATCACCGATGCTATCTTTCGTTAACTTCTCATTTTGCTTGAGATATCCAGCGCATAACTCGCCAAACTCTTCACTCAATTTCAAAGCCTGTTTGTCCAATCGTCCACCATGCTCCAAATCACGATCTACAAACCATTTCTTGGTTAACGTTACTAATTCGTGTTCTAATTCCATAAACTTTTTATTAATCCTTTCTTTAAATGTAACAAAAAACTATAAGGAGTCCACGAATGCACCCGTCCTAAAGGTCATGGAAGGAGTCGAACCTTCCGAGGCTTCCACCCCTCGACCGTCATAACCCGTGATGGATCAACCACATCACTATGAACTATCATCATTACCAGCTTATGGTATTTTGTGTTGATCGGTCGTAAGCGTATATCAGACTTACTGTATGTATAATCGTGTAAAGAAAGGACTCTCCTTTGTTTTTTATAGTTTGATATACTTGCTCCAGCACGTCTCATTAATTTTTGTGGAGCTATGACTGACAGATCTGTTACAATCTGCCAGCCTTAATTATTCACCCTCACGTTTTCATAGTTTGTCTCCTAGATTTTTTTAATTTTGATTTCAATTCGTGGATTTGGCGAGTAGACCTTCTTTGTCGTATGCTCTACGACTTGGTTATCATCCCACCAAATACAATTGGCATCTGAAATGCTGTCATATATTGCTTTTTCCAAATTGTCCAAGTCTGGCTTTTTAGCGCAGTATATTCGCTCATTTATAAATCGTTCATATCGTTCCCATGTTTTAGCCTTAGCCTTTGGTGTAGGTTTTTTCGATACGATTTGAGGTGCTTTCAGATAAAACGCGACTTCTGCCTTGAGATAGCCTTGTAGTTTCTCGCCCTTATACAGGCTTTTAATTAGGTATGTAGCAGATCTGCGCCACGCTTTCATCTTTGGATCTTCGTATGCCCCACCTCGCCCAAATTTTGGGCGGGTTTGGGCTTTTGGTTCGATAGGTATTGTTAACTTAATCATCTTAAAGACCTAACATTTTTTTGATAAAGCAATCAATGGCATCGTGGTCACTTCCTTCGTTGCTTTGTACTGGTTCTTGTAATTCTGATCCATCTTCTTCCGTGATCTCGTATTCCGCTTTGATTTTGACAAGACGGCCACCTACTGCTTCGGCAATGTTGCGTACAGCTCTCTCTGATTCTTCATCTCCTTTCTCAAATATCAACGCACAGCGAATCTCATTAGCAAAGTCAGCACTAAATGTTAATGCGTATTCTCGATTTTTATATCCTGCCAAAAATTTGTTTGTTCCATTTTGCGCGATTACGTAAAATTCTTTTTGTTGTTTCATGTTATTTCTCCTTGTTTAAAATAAAGTTAGTTGCTGTTTAAAATCTGCCAGAGTGAGTCCGATTGATTTCAGATCATTACTGATAGCGGTTAGGTCGTTAGTGATAATCACTTTATTCAATTCTCTCGAATACCGCTGTGTTTCGTATCCGCCTAAATCGTCCTTATCCCAGATGTCTTGTATAGATTTAATCTCTGGATATTCTTTGGCAAAATGTTCTTCGATCCAAGTCATAAGCTTAGAACGGTAGATCGCTTTCAAGGATATCCATAGGCTCTGCCTGCCGTCCAAAATCTGGCCGGCTGTAGCCTTGCGACGGTCCAGCTTCACGATCTTTCCGACCTTCCAATAGCTGGAAGCTATCTGCGACTACTTCCGTCACATAGACCCGCTGACCTTGCTGGTTTTCAAAGTTGCGTGTTTGAATTCGTCCTGTAATCCCAATCAAAGCCCCTTTCTTGGCCCAATTAGCCAAGTTTTCCGCTTGTTGTCTCCAGATCACGCAGTTAATAAAATCTGCTTCACGTTCTCCATTTTGGCTCTTGAAATTGCGGTTAACAGCTAGACTGAAAGTAGCTACTGCTTGATTGCTAGGGGGTGTAGCGAAGTTCAGCATCACGGGTCATACGACCGACAAGGCATACATTGTTAATCATTAAAATTAATCTCCAATCAAATTATTTAAAGTCACGATGCTGTTTAATTTCTTCTGGCCACGGCAATAATCGCAATGACCGCAAGCCTTAGGCTCTATCTTGTGCTGGATCATATCCCAAACTTCCTTAATGGTTTCTTTTACTTCCTCCAGACCTTCCTCAAGCCATTCTTCATCAATCCGAATAACTTCCTTATCTGGTACTTCTTCCTTGCTGACCGCTACGATGATAGGCCGAAATTCGTCACCCGTCATTTGTTTCAGCAACTCTCGATAAATCGCGAGCTGTGAGTGATACCCAAAGCCTAAAATGTTATTGACTGCTGTCGGCACCTTGCGCCGTAGATCAGTGTTCCATTCCATATCATAGATAGACTTCATTGTCTTTAGGTCTGCAAAATAACCCTGTGTCAAGTTCACGCTGTCCAACTTCCCCTTAAACGGCACTCCCTCAATCTCACCATACACGATCATTTCTTTCTCGACCTTTTCGGTTGAGCTTCCGTGATACAAGCGATTAAAAGAGGGATCATCTTTCAATGATGCAATCATAGAGTCGCCGATCAAAAAGTCTTTTTTGAGTTGTCCCTTGGTTTTACCAGCTTTTGAAATTAGCTTATCGCCGTTTTCTTTTAGAAATGCTTCGTGTGCCTCTTGGCTTTCAAAGTAGCTGTGTACATAATTTCCTAAAAGTAAGGGTGTTTCATCTCGCGACTCAATCCAAGCGCCACCCTCTACAGCGAGGGCGCGTGCTGGACATTTTAAAAATTGCTTCATACGCGAGTAAGACAGGTACTCTTTATCTTGATAATAATTTTCTTGAGTCAACTTTTTCATTTTTGCTCCTTAGGTGTGATTGTGCCACCTTCAAATAGTCCAAGTTCCTCATAAACCTCACCCTCAACCTCCGATACATCATCAGATGCCGCGACAGGTTCCGTGCGCTCTTTTTCTGGTTCGGTAGTATTATCTGCTGGCGCACCTTCCAAAAAGCTCTCAAGTGATTCTGTGGTTTCCGGTGGGGTCACGTCTTTTGCTTGATGATTTTCATACTCGCTCTCAGTTGTACGGTTAACGGCATCGATGAAAAGGTCATTATCATCAGAAGTGTTAAAGAATTGTTTTGCCGCCCGATTGATAACAGTGCGCTTTGCCATTTCTTGTGGAAACTCATTCTGCACCGATTTATTACGAGATTTCGACCAAGCTCTGTCAATTTCTTTCTTGGTCATGATGGTCAAAATCTTTTCACCATCGGTTTTTTCAATCACGCAATAAGCCCCCTCGATCGGATTATCTTGGTTTTTCCAGCTTGATTTGTGACTAATGAACTTCCAGCGCCCGTCAACGTTTTCAGCTTCAAATTCATCACCTTCGAAAATGACTTGTGCGTAAATATCTTTCACTTCTGGCAGTTGTTTGACCACTTTCATAGTCCCAAAGTAAGAACGATTCAACTTAACTATATTTCCGTAAGGAATGAAATAACATTGTGTTTTCGCTGGACTTAGTCCTTGTGTAACCATATCTAACAATGCGTTGTAGATGCTGTCCGGGGTACACTTTAATAGCAGATTCCCACTGCTTGAATTTTTAAGAGCGTAATAAGCCGAACTCAAAGCATTGCTCACGCTGTAATTTGGAGCAATCATCAGCCCCTCGCCTTTCATAGCTTCGATTCGCGTAGCCACCTTTGAGGTGACTTGGTTTTGTGTCAATTCAGTTAATTCATTTGTCATTGTTTTATCTCCTGTTTTTCATTTCAAACTTCGTCATCATCGCCTAAATAGCGTTTGAATGATCCCGATCTAATCCATAAGTCTGGATCTCTATAGTCGATTTCCATTTCTTCCATTTCGTTCATTTAGCAATACCCTCAAAATATTCGTGTGTTCGATATTTTGCTTTCTGTATATTTCTACTAGCTTTTTAAGCTCTTTGATTCTTCTTGCTTTTCTAAAAAACATTTATTTCGTCCTTTTCGCCTCGTACCATCTGTCTACAATCACCTCTACAGGTTTATTGAGTAGCCATGCACACATCTGAAACGGGTTGAGAAAGGATTTTTTGTTCTCGCATAGATCTACAAAGTTCAAAAACTGTTCCTTTGTGATCTGTGTATTGAAATATCCTTTCATGTACCGTTCAAACTCACGAAATAGGTTACTGTCAGTCTTAACTTTCTTAAAATCAATCTTATTCACTAGCTAAAAACTCCTTTAACCGTCTTTCATATTCTTCGTCAGACATTTCGGGTTCTGGCTCTTTCTGATTCTCCGGTCTCAAATTTGACCAAGAAGGGATATTTCCGTAAGGATCAGCTTGAGTTCTGTTGGTTTTTTTCCTTTCGTACTCTTCGTCAGCTACCCTAATCTGTTCAGCCGTTCTTAATCCTTGACCGTCCCAGCGTTGGAGGATTGACATAGTATATCTAAGAGATTTACCTGCATTTAGGATCGTTTTGTCTAAAGCTAAAACCACAAGTTCTTGACCATACTGTTTAAGTAGTCTTTCGACCTCTTCAACCATAGTGCCATTCACACTCATTTCACCGAAGGCTTCTTTTAATTTTTTAAAAACTAGATTTTTATCATCATCATCATTTTGGTCTAGATGATGATCTAATCTATCCTTATCTAACTCTAACTCTAATCTATCCTTACCTAACCTTACCTGCGTATCCGCTTTGTATACATTTTGTATACATTCCCCTAAACGCTTGAAATTAGCGGTTTTTGTCTCATCATATTCGATTTGAGATTTTTCGTTTTGATAAATTGTAGGTTGGAAACGATCAGCTTGAATATAATTGTGAATTCGCCAGTGCCGAATGACGACCACTCCGCTTTCAAATGGGATAACAAACCCTTTTGCGATCAAAAGTTTTAAATCATCTCCACTCGCTCCGATCATTCGTTGAATAATCGAGACTCGATCCACGAAACCCTCATCATCTGCATTCATGTTTAAATGAAAGTAAAGATTTTGTGTTGTTGCTGGCATCTCAATGAATTTATCTGTGTCTGTAATTTTTCTACTGAACATTCTTCTTTGTGCCATCTATACCTCCATCATGCTCCAGTCATTATCAGAGTGAGAGTGCTTGCGTGCATACGCTAGATCAGCTTGAAATGCTTGGTAGCCTTCTTCAAATTTCTCTTGTAGATCTTCTTCGTACTGTTGCATGATCGCTTCCTGTTTTGCTAGTCTAGCCTTTTTGCGTTGGGCCTTTTTAAAGTCCCAAACAGCTCCGATGTAGCCAGCTGTGAAAAATGTTCCTGCAATTGTCAGTCCTGCAATAATGTCGTTATACATGTTGTATCTCCTTCTCTAGTTCCAAAATCTCATGTACATCATTCAGATCATACATGATGTACTTTCCTTGTTTGCGAAATTTCAAGCCTTTGCGTTTCAAGCGTTTCAAGTATTCATTGCTAAAGCCAAATATTTCCTGTAGCTCTGCTTGGTTTACTGGTAGCAATTCCTTTTTAGCTTGTTCTTTCGCTTCGAGATAAATTTCTCTGATTTGTTCTTTAATCAATTCTTCAATCATTGCCCACCTCTCCGTTCTGTGGTATAATTGTCTTGGTTAATTTATTTGAGCGCTTTTCCCCAAAAGTGCTTTTTTTATTTGCCAAGCCATTTCAACCAACCAAGCTCATTTGACCATTGCGGTTTTTGATTTCCAACTTAGTGTTGGCTGATGGTTCCCAGCTTCCCCAATAGTCAAACGCTTGTTCTTCGTCCTTGCGTTTCAGCAAGTCATAGCGTGGGATTCGGAAGTATTCCTTGAAGTCTTTGGCTGCCTGCGAGAATACTGACTGAGCAAATTTTCGATCCTTGTATGCTTGGCTATCTTTACCGCCCAGAAGTTCGACAACTTTTTGCTTTCGCATTTTTTCAAGTGCTAAACAAATTGACGGATTCACTGGTTGCTCATTCTTCAAATAATCTACATCGGCTGATAGAACGGATTGCCCTTCTTTCAGCTTTTTCAATTCTTGCAACGCATGGATCATCACATCTTCTGTAGTTAAATCATTGTTGATTTTTGCAATTTCATTTGTCATTCAAATTCTCCTTCCAAAATATTGCTTTCTTTACGGATATCGTTCAGGTCGTTGAAAAATCTCAACCCTCGACTGATGAAGCTATCGAATTCGTCTCGGACGATTCCATCAGCTTTTAAAACATTCTTTTCATCGGCATAGATCAGACCGCCCATGCTTGCTAAAAAGTCATTTCCTTTTTGTAATAGGCTTGTGATGTTTTTATAAGCTGAGATCTGCTTCTGTACGTTGTTGAGTTGTCCCTGTGATTCTTCAATCGCTCTGGTCAATTCATCGTACTGAGCAGATTTCTTATCAGCCTCTGCACGCTGGGCCATCATCTCGTTTAGTTTGTTATTGATAAACTCAGAACGCTCCTCCATCGCTTTCATGCTGTCGGACAGTTCTTGATTCTTCAATAACAATCGCTTATTTAGCTCCCGTGTGGCTCTGTAGTCCTCTGGAACGACTTCCTTGATTGTTTCCCTCACCTCAACTTTAGAAGCCCTTAGAGCCTCATTCTCGCCCCTTAGAAGATCATTCGCTTGTTGGCTTAGTTTGAGTTTCTTCTTGACTTCCTGCAACTCTCGCACTGTAGGAGTGTCACCATCTTCGATACGCTGGATCTGCTCCTGCTTTTCTTCTTCTGGAAGAGTTGCGATCAGATGAAGTGCTGTTGTTCCTAAATTTCGAAACGTTTCGAAATTTGGAAGTTCTTTAGCAATTTTCATTGATTTACTGGCGAAATCCTTATCAATACCGAGACTGAGGTACCAATCCATGAATTCACCGTGAGCAAGATCGTTTTCCTTTACATGGTTCAACCGTCTGCCGATTTCCCAAATCGACTGGCCAGCTATTTGTTTGTGATGGCTAATTTCTAGCTCAATCTGAGCAAGATTGTTTGATAAAGTGATTTCGTTCATTTACTTTTCATTTCCCCCGTGATATAATTTGTTTAGATTTTTTTGTAAGCGCCTCGCCTAGAGGTGCTTTTTTGCTATAATTGACTTATCCTAAAAGAAAGGAGAATAAGTTATGACTACTTGTCATATTGTTGTAGAAGGTCGGACCGTGCACACAGTATCACTCCCAGAGATTCCATCCCCTGGTAGTATCGTAGCTGTAAATCCTGACCCGAAAACTAATCGTTATCTGATTACACTCATTGAGTATGTTAGTGGCTACGCCGAGCCAAATTTACATGCCAAAGAGTTTGTTAATCAAGACCACGCTGTCAATCGCATTGACGGTTACAGGAATGTTAGGTAATTCAACTGTTTTAACCCAATAATTATCTAAATAATTTTTTGATAGATACACTGCTTTTTCAGTAAGTAACAAGTGAGAGATAATTGTTTCTAGTTCTTCGTTTTCACGTTTCACTAATTCTTTATCTACTATTGTTTTTCTGATAAGCAGTGTCTCTTTTTCTTCTGCGACAATCTGACCTACAATCTCTCCAGATATTTCAAGGTACTTGCCGACTAAACTATTTTTCATGTTTGCTCCTTTCTATCTGAACTCGTCCAAGCTGACTTCCAGTGCATCAGCAATTTTGCACATATTCGTCCACGACATCTCTTTTAATCTTCCAGCCTTTAGGTTTGAGAAATTCGATTGATGGACTCCTGATTCTTTGGCCAATCTATACATAGACCAGTCTCTTAGTTTTAATTGATGTTCGATTTTATCCCACATTCAAATACTATATATTGTGTTTCGACAATATATTTACTCCTTTCCTGCACAACATATTGACAAATAAATGCATTTAAGCTATAATATATCTTGACTAAAACGTTTTGATAAGACCTTTCTAACTCCTTATGAAAATAACAAGTCAAATAATTAAGAAAGGAGGATTGCTTATGGCAAAAAATACCAAGCAAACATCTGCTAAAGTCGCCACCAAAGCAAGCAAAGCTCTTCGTGACGGGCGTTCTTCTGCTCGAACAAAATCTATCGCTGGCTCGGCTCTTTCACAGACTCGTAAAAAGTAATACAATATAGTCTGTGTTTAGGATGTAGCTTTTTCCCTTTTCAGAAACTTTTATAAGATTCTGGTCGGGGAAGAGCTTTTTTATTTCTTCGGGAACTTCTTGAATATCGCACTCCCCGAAAGAAATTTCTGAATCTATAGTAGTAATCCCTTCAATTTTCATTCACATTTCTCCTTTCTACTCCTCAATTCTTTCCTGCTCCAGCACCTCCAATTCATCCAACTTCTCAGCAATATATGTCACGGTCCTCAGTATTTCATTGAGGGCTGTTCTTTCTAGTTCGTTCATAAATTCTCCTTTCTTTTAATTCACGTTTCGTGAAGTTTAGGGTGTAAATATATCGCCCAACTCTTTATTGAAATGTCGAGCGATTATAAACATCTCACTTTGAGTGAAGTCTGTCTTCCCTAATTCTTTATTTCGATAAGAAACTTCACTTTTATTTATCAATTTTGCCATTTCTCTTTGAGAAAGGCCATGTTCTTTTCTCAATTTATACAGCAGAATCTGCATTCTTTCACCTCCTATCTAAATTCGTCCAAGCTGACTTCTAGTGCATCAGCTATTTTGCATATGTTCGGCCAAGAAAGGTATTTCACCTTTCCGCTTTTCAAATCAGAAAAGAAACTACGGTTGACTCCAGACATCTTAGATAATTGATAACCATTCAAATTTCTTTCCTGCATGATTCTATTTAATTGTTCCCACATCTATATCTCCTCCAAAACACTATATATTGGGATGTAAATGCTTTTGTCCCCCAATATGTTGTGTTTTTCTGTTATCCATGTTATAATATATCTTGACTGAGACCTCTCACCGTTTTAGTCAAAATCTAAACAGAAAGGAGGAAAAGATATGAGTAACAACTTAGCAAAACGTGACATTCTACTAACGCATGGAATTATCGCTAAAAATTCAGACCATAAATTGATAATCCAAACAGCTGCAGGACAATATATTGGCAAACTTTATAATCCTGATGATTATCCTGAGGTATCTGCGATTATTCAAGCAATAAAAGATTGTCGAGTTTCTGAATACGATGAAAAAAATCCAACAACATTCTTTTTAGTAGATGTTGAAGTTCACAACAATTCTATCGGTGGTCCACTTAAAATGCCGTATGTTTGTCTATTTTTAGATCAGATATTGGGTGTTTCGATTGGGAAATTAGAGAACACAACTGAAGAATAGAGTTTTGGTCTATTGTAAAGTCTATCGATTGTCCGATAGGCTTTTTTTCTCCGCTATACGGATATCGTTTTGGTTTCATTCTGTTTTCCTCGTTCTACACTATAAAACTTGATCCTTCGCATCAAGAACACCACGAAGATAAAAAATAGCTAGATCTTGTTGACGTTGTAATTCAACGATTTCTTCAAACCTTTTATTAATTAGTGCAACAGTCCTCAATACTTCATTGATGGCTGTTTTTTCTACTTCATTTGCCATTTTCTACACCTCCTACTTAATTAAATTTAAAATTACAATTACAATAATCGCTCCTACTGCGATCAAACCGCCAATTTCCCATCTTTTGTCGTCCATTGCTTTTCTCTGGACAGTATGCTAAACTTAAGTCGTAGGGTTGGGGCTTGCGCCCCCTCCTACAACTGTGTGTGACTCTTATTTAAATAAGAGTTGAAGTATCACGGCGATTAGTGCTATGATCGCCGATATGACTGTGGCTCTTGGTTGTGTCAACCAAGGGTCTTTTTTCTTTTGCCTTCGGTTCAGCATACTGTCCTTCCTTTCTTTTGTTTTGGGTTAATTTCTTAACCTTGACTATATTATACTTCACGTTTCGTGAAGTGTCAATAGTTTTTTATCGAAAAAATAAAAAAACTTTTCAAAACGTGAAGTATTTGTTATAATTTACCTATAAAATGTACAAAAAGGTGATGAATATGACTGATCAAGAATTAGCCATTTACATTGGGTTAAAAATAAAGGAATTTCGTGATCAAAGAGGTCTGACTCAGAAGGAGTTAGCCGATCTAATCGAAATGGGAAATACAACAATAGCTAATTATGAAAAAGGTTTTAGAACTCCAAAGAAGAATACTTTATTTAAAATAGCGAATGCACTTAATGTCACTATAGACGATCTGTTTCCTATTTTAAAACAATCAGACAATTCGATTATTGAAAGTGTCGAGGAAATACTTTCTCAACTCGATCCAGAACCATACCAGCGTAATGTACTGACTTGTGCAGAGAGGCAACTTGAGGAGCAAAAACAAGCCAAGAAAAAGCTTGCTGAAGTCCATGATATAGTCGTTGAGTACATAGCATACAACTACTATGACCAGCCTGTATCTGCTGGAACAGGGCAATATTTAAACGAAGTACAGATAGAAACGATTCAATTGCCTGTGAAGGTGGACGCTGATTTTGTTTGTCCGATTTACGGAGATTCGATGGAGCCAGATTATAAATCTGGGGATTATGTCTTTGTCAAATTGACGGTAGAGCTTCCAAGTGGCACGGTTGGAGTATTTGACTACGAGGGAGAAGCATATATCAAACAACTTATTATAGAGAAAGATAAGGCCTATCTGAGAAGTTTTAATAAGAATTATAAAGATATACCAATCAATTCCGACAGTGATTTTAGGATCATCGGTAAAGTCGTGGATGTGTATAGAGAAGAAAAATAAAAACCATCGCAAATTAAATGATGGTATTTGGAAGATTATACAGGCTAGCGGGATAGCCAAAAGGAGAATAATATGAAAAAGGTAACATTCGTAGCAGTCGCAGCACTCACTCTATTATTGACTGGTTGCAGTCAGCAAGAGGTAGATACAGAACAAGGTCAAGAACAAAGCACGGAACAAGTCTCATCATCAAGTAAAGTATCGACTTCTTCAACTTCTTCTAGTGATGTTTTACAAGGACGTTCTGCTTATGATGTTTTTGTAGAAAAATTTAAAGCATGGGTACATGGAGTTGATCCTAAAGCGTCTGTTAATTCAACCGAGAAAGATATAGCAATCACTATTTCAGACGCCCTAACCGATGAACAGATTAAACAGGCTCAACCTATGGTTGACGGTATGCTTAAAATAAAACAGTCTGGAGAGAATGAGCTTAGACAGTATGACCCAAACTTTAAAGCTCCAAACCTTATCGTTTTAGATGCTAATGCAAAAGTTATTGCACAGGAGCAAGACGGTAAAATGATTTTAGATAAATAAAAAAGCCACCCTTGTAAAAGCTGGAAGAGGAATTACAATTAATGGAAGATGTCAGGGATTTCAATTACATAAAATTTATGGAAAAGTACAAATTAAAGACCATTGCTGATGAAACGATGGTCAAAGACGAGTTTAATTCACTAATTAGTTAGAAAGGGAACATTTACTATGGGAAGTGATAGAACAAACCAAGAAATAGCTATCTATACTGCAACTGTAATCCAAGAACTAGAGGATTATCTCCAACATCTTCAGCAAATTGGAGATCAAGAAAATAAGCGATCTGAAAAAATAGCCCAATGGGTCGAAAACTGGACTAAGTATTTAAATACAGAAAAGAAATTTAACTCTAGGAGTATTAAGGCTTTAAAAAGGGGGAGCATTGTTTATGCCGACTTTGGATTTAACGTTGGGATGGAATATGGCGGACTTCATTATGCAATAGTTCTAAATAAAAAAGATGCCCGTTTAAATCATCTTCTTCAAGTTTTACCTCTGACATCTGTAAAAGAAACTACAGACATGGATAATCTAAAATATTTTCAATTGCCAATTGGTGACGAAGTATTTCAATTATTAAGAAGTAAGGCAATACTAAAGACCAATGAGTTAACTGCATTATATGACCGCTATTCCAAAAAAAAGAAAGAATTAAATGAAAGGGCAAAGGTAATAGATTCATTGGTTCGTGACAATAAAAAGGCGATTGAAAATATTGAAAATTCATCACAAAATGATATAGATCCTTCTTTTGCAAATCAGTTACGCACCATTGAGAATAATTTAGACTTCGCAAATATTGAGGCGGGCAAAATTAAACAAGAATTAGACGAGAACAATAAGTTACTTACAGAAATTGTTGAGAAACTAGAGTATGCTCAGAAAACTGTTATAAAAACACAGAATATGAATAAAGATAGCATAGTTCTATTAAATCAGGTAACGACAATTAGTAAAATGAGACTCTACGATCCCAAAAATAATAGTTCAATTTTGAATGGTATTGTACTTTCCGATGATACTATGGACAAAATAGATGAAGCGTTAAAGAAGATTTTCTAAAATCCGACTATTTTTCTTGACTTTTACTTCATTTAGGGTTAGAATTATATCATAAGGTCGCTTGACGACAAAATATATGATACTGTCCCGAGAGGACAATTCTAGCCTTACTCTTACGAGTAGGGCTTTTAATTTTTTTAAAATCTCCAAACCGCCGACAAAAGCAAGTTGAAAGATAAAATAAAAAAACCGCCCCGAAAAATGGGACGGTAGATAGGAAAGATATTGTAAGTATATCATATCGATGGTATTATGTCATGATTAAAAAATATTTAACGAAAGATGGAGAGGCACGCTATATGCTCCAAGCATATCTTGGTGTTGATCCATTTACAGGCAAGCAAAGGCGCACGACTCGTAGAGGGTTTAAAACGCAGAAAGAAGCAAAAAAAGCAGAACGGGAACTATTGCTATCCGTGGAAGAGAATGGCTTTACAGATCACTCTAGCAAGCCTACGTTTAAAGAAGTAGCCGACCTGTGGCTGGAGAGCTATGAAACGACTGTGAAGCCCACGACATACCAAAATACAAAGAATTATCTTGAAGCGATCATAGAGCATCACTTTAAAGATATCCGAATAGAGAGCGTGTCCGTGGCCAAAATGCAGAAAATTGTCATAGAGTTAAGCAAAAAGTATGTGACCTACTTAAATTATCTATCTATCATTAATCGGGTATTTAAGTATGCTGTGCATCTGGAAATTGTCCAGACCAATCCAGTCGATAGGATCATACGACCTAAGCAGCAGAAACCACGAAAAGAAAAGATAGCACTCACTAAAAAAGAATTAAACAAATTTCTCACGCTGGCGAAGAAAGATGCCAGGCCTGTCCTGTATACTGCATGGCACACACTCGCTTATACTGGATTAAGGCGAGGGGAATTGCTGGGACTCGAATGGTCTGATATTGATTTTAAAAATAAGACCATATCGGTCAGCAAGACACTTGTCACGATTAATGGCAAGTTATCTACTCAATCTCCTAAAACCAAACGTAGCACACGGACGATCTCACTAGACGATAGCACGGTACAGATTTTAAAAGATTGGAAGCTGGAGCAGAAGAAAATATTCTTTAAACACGGGATCAAATCAAAAAATATCGTCATCACTAACACCAAGGGCGGTTACTTCGACTTTGCGCATTTTCGGGACGAACTGAAATATTTTCTTGGTAAACACAAACTAAAACAATTTAGTGTGCATAGTTTGAGGCACACACACGCAAGCCTGCTCTTTGAAGCTGGTATAGAACCTAAGACGATATCGGACAGATTGGGCCACTCAAATATCCAAACGACACTCGATATGTACACACACTTAAATGACAAACAGCGGTCAGATGTTGCAGATCGCTTATTAAAATTTCTCGAAGCGTAGTCAAAAACGTAGTCAGCACGCTAAAACCCTTGATACAAAAGGGTTTTTACTTTTATACCAAAAAAGAAGCACGAACGCACTTCTTTTCCTAGTTCTAGGGCCTGAATT
>ERZ773046.232-NODE-232-length-38628-cov-7.924922_pt1 | contig 38628 bp, 36 predicted proteins | sample MGYA00580634_ERZ773046 | MGnify/ENA primary metagenome ERZ773046 (study PRJEB29015, sample SAMEA2738127) | human oral metagenome | biome: human oral; feature: human-associated habitat; material: saliva | place: China | collected 2159 ... | reverse complement strand
CGGCTCATCGCCGACGAAGGCACGGGCGCACAGAATCGCATCCCCCAGACCACGCATATACTTCTGACGGACATAGTGAACATTGACATCCGTCGTCTCACGCAGGACGTTGAGAAGGTCCTGCCGCCCCTTGCGTAAGAGCTCGTGCTCGAGTGTTGGCGCAGAGTCAAAATGATCCTCGATGGCGCGTTTCCCATGACCGCTAATAATCAGAATATCCTCGATACCGCTTGCAAGAGCTTCCTCCACAATATACTGGATGGTCGGCTTATCGACAATGGGCAGCATCTCCTTCGGTGTCGCTTTTGTCGCAGGAAGAAATCGTGTTCCATATCCTGCTGCCGGAATAACCGCTTTTCGTATTTGCTGTGCCATGACTATACACTCCATCCATATAAATAGAGCGGAGGGCGCTTGAACCCCCCGCATATTCTGTATGATTCAGCGTGCCAGAACATCGAGTACTGCATTTCCGATGTCTGACGTACGTGCCGTTCCGCCAAGATCCGGCGTCAGCGTCTTTTTCTCCACAAGCAGCGTCTCGATGGCACGGAGCACGCGCTCTGACCACTCTGTTTCACCAAGAAAGTCGAGCATCTGTGCAACGGACCAGATCGACGCTAATGGATTTGCGATCCCCTGCCCTGCAATATCAGGAGCACTCCCGTGAATCGGCTCGAACATCGACGGATAGCGTCGCTCAGGGTTGAGATTCGCCCCGGCTGCGAGCCCCATCCCGCCCGCAATCGCCGCACCAAGATCGGTGAGAATATCGCCGAAGAGATTGCTCGTCACCACGACGCCGAACCGCTTCGGATCTTTGACGAAGAACATGCTTGCCGCATCGACAAGCAAGCTGTGTGTCTCAACATCGGGATACTCCTTCCCGATCTCGGCAAAGATCTCATCCCAAAACACCATCGAGTATCGCAGTGCATTCCCCTTGGAAATCGAGGTAAGCGTGCGCTTCTCACGTCGCGCCAGCTCGTAGGCATAACGGATGACGCGCTCACATCCGTGCCGTGAGAATACCCCCGTCTGGAGTGCCGTCTCACGCGGTGTCCCGGGATAGAGCCGTGCACCAACATTCGCGTACTCCCCTTCACTGTTCTCGCGCACCACGATCATATCGATATCGCGTGGAGAAATATCCGCGAGCGGGCACGGAGCACCGTGCAGGAGACGAACAGGGCGTAAATTGATGTATTCATCAAAGCCACGGCGGATGCGAAGCAGGAGATCACCGAGAGACACATGGTCCGGTACACCTGGATAGCCCACAGCCCCCAGATAGATTGCATCGTAACCGCGCAGGAGATCGAGCCCGTTTTCCGGCATCATCTCGCCGGATTTCAGATAGTACTCACATCCCCATGGAAAGTCCTCAAATGTGACAGAGAACGTCCCGTCCATCTGTGCAATTCCCGAAAATACCTTTTTCCCCTCAGCGATGACCTCAGGGCCGATCCCGTCTCCTGCAATCACCGCGATATGAAACTGTTTCATCTAGCTCCCCCACCGAATGTCCCATAGAATAGGCGTATTAGAATGCCTCTGCAATCGTCTTGATGAGCAACGACTCCTGCTGACGCGGCAGACCGCTCTGATGCAGGGCACGGCCAAAGCCAATGAGGAAGTCCACCTTCTGCATTCGCGTGAGTTTCGTGCTCTCACGCAGCGCACGCGTCAGAGCCTGCACCCCCGCGATACTCGCATCGCGTTTCAGCTGTACCTGCATCGCGAGCTGTCCCGCAAGGATATGTCGGCGCACCTCATCCGAGATCCCATCCAGACTCTCTGCGGCAGGCGACACAGGCGCTGCTGACGAGAATGCGGGAACGCCGTCAGGACGTACCGTGTACTCGGGCGCGGGGGACATGTCCTCTGTGATCGGCGGTGCAAGATGCGACTCCGTCTCTCCCACAGTGGAAAACTCCTGCGGCTGCTGTGGTACGGCGGGTGAGGTAGCGGGTGCATTCAGCGCGAACTCACGCGGCAGCTGCTGATACCGGGGACGCTCGGGTCTGCCTTCAGCATCTGCTGGCTGCGGCGGAAGCTGTGCCTGCATAGCGGCAGGAGCGGCGGGTGGTGGAAGCTGTGCATGCACAGCAGTAGGCGCGGCGGGCGGCGGCATAGGTACAACGCGCTCCTGGGGAGGAGGTGTCTGCATCGGTGCTTGCTGCGGCGCGGGTGATGATTCCTGACGCACTGCAACGGGCATCGGGCCGCGCTTCAGATTCACATCGCCGACAAGCTCCTGCGGTGGGCGGCCTTCCTTCGCGGCGAGCTTCTGCTCACGTTTGACATCTGCTGCTGTAATGATAACGGGCTGCGCCTTCTGTGCAGCGAGTGTGAACGAAGGCTGCTCCTTATTGCGCTCTGCAATCCCCTCATCCACCGTCTCCCAGCGGAGGCGTGTTACCTGCGGTGTATTCTTGGCAGGTGCCGTGCCGAGCGGACGAACAGCAGGATCCTTCTGCTGCCTGGAGATCGATGCCTCATAGTGGTCGGCATCAGCACGTTCCTCCACCGCCGGTGCATTGGTACGATCCGTCACCAATCGATTCGCATGGAAGAGGTCCTGCGAGTCCACCGTTCCAGGTGTCGCTGCATAGGTTGTACCGGAGGTCAGTGCGACGAGCACTGCCGCCGTCAGCATTGTGTTTTTGGATGACATCTTCATGAGTCTGTTCTCCTTCTTTCTCTCTCGGCCCACGTCACTTACTGCATTGTGCGCGCGCCCGCCATAAACGTTGCTACGGACTTCGCACGGAGCGTCGGATTATCAATGAGCTCAAGCCCATACCGCTGTCCGTTTGCCCCACGGAAGAACATCACTGCCGTCTGATTGTCCGCCTTCGCCGTCGCATCGACGACGCCATCGCCATCCTCGTCAATATCGACTTCCTTTGCCGTCATGGCAAAGATCGCCTTGTTGGTATCCGAGAGATTGATCAGCATGATCCCCTCGTATCCGTTGCTGTGCTGAATACGTTCCAGCAGGTTCACCGCATCCTCTGGATTGATCGTGTTGAGATTCGGTACGGACGTATCGGAGAATGCATTGGCAAAAACCGCCCATGCATACTTGATATTGTACTCCTCATTGTCAAAAATGAGGATCTCGCCCTCACGGTCGTCATAGAGTGCCGACGCTGGAATCACTCCGACGGGTTTCTGCGGGCACATGATGCGGTAGCCGTATGTCTTGCTCTCATAGGAGTATGTCAGCGCATCGGGGGCAATCGTCTGTGTTGCCGCCGGTGTCGCTGATTCTGTCCCCGCTGGCACATCAGCCGCTGCAGCATAGGAGCTGCCGCAGAGCAGTGCTGAGAGCGAAAGAGCAGCGACGAGTTTCTGATAGCGTTTCATTCATCCATCTCCCTAATCATCTCCTGCACCATGGCAAGAGCTTTATTGACGGCGGCTCGCTTAATCTCGGCGCGTACGCCGGAAAATACATTTTTTTCCACCGAAGTTTTTCCCAGAGCAGATACAGCGATGTAGACCAGTCCGACCGGCTTTTCGGGAGAACCGCCGCCGGGACCGGCGATCCCCGTGATGCCGACGCCGACATCTGTCTGCATGAGGTTGTGTACCCCCTCTGCCATTGCCCGTGCCGTCTCTGGAGAGACGGCACCGTGCGCGGCAAGCGTTCCCTCCGCCACGTGCAGGATGCGGGACTTCACGTCGTTTGAGTAGGATACGACACTCCCCATGACGTATGCAGAACTGCCGGGCACGTCTGTGAGCGTACTCGTGAGCAGCCCGCCCGTGCAGGACTCCGCACAGGAGATTGTATAGCCTTTTGCACAGAGCATTTGCCCAACCATATCCGGCAGCCGTTCTCTCTCCGGCATCACTGCACCCTCTCTCCGACAATATCGTATGTAAAGCCCTGAAGGAGACGCACGCGGACAATCTCGCCCGGTGCACTCTCTGCATCGCCTTCGATATAGATCTGGCCATCCACCTCAGGTGCTTCGCGGTAGGAACGGCCCACGGCAATCCCCGACTGCTCCGCGTCATGTCCCTCGATGAGAACATCCAACTCCTGATGCTCCAGCCCGATATTGATCTCCTCGGAGATCTTACTCTGGAGACTCATGAGGTCATGGTAACGCTCCTGCATCACCTCTTCGGAAACCTTCTTCCCCATTGCCGCCGCGGCAGTGTCCTCCTCCTCGGAGTAGGTAAAGATTCCCACCTTATCGAATCGTTGCTTCTCCACAAAGCGACGCAGCGTCTGATACTGGGCGTCGGTCTCCCCAGGAAAGCCAACGATGAATGTCGAGCGAATCGCGACTCCCGGGATGCGTGCCCGCAGCTTTGCGATCAGCTCCTCCATCCCCGCCCGTGTATCGGGACGATTCATCGAACGCAGCACGGCATCATGCGCATGCTGCAGAGGCAGATCGACATACTTGACCACCTTTGGCTCAGTGGCAAAGACCTCGATCAGCTCATCGGTAAAATACTTTGGATAGCTGTATAGCACACGAATCCACGCAATTCCGTCGATCTTTGCAAGCTCACGCAGAAGCGTCGGCAGCATCGGCTTTTGATAGCAATCCAGCCCATAGTTTGCGCTGTCCTGCGCGATGAGAACCAGCTCGCGAACACCGGCAGCGGCGAGCTCACGTCCCTCCGCTACGATATCCTCCATTGGACGGCTGCGGAAGCTCCCGCGTATAAGTGGGATCGCACAGAACGCACAGCGATGATCGCACCCCTCCGCAATCTTGACATACGCCGTATAGTTCGGTGTCGTCCGCAGGCGCGGTGTCTTGGCATCGTAGATCGTATCATCCTTCCCCGCGATGAGCAGGCGACGCCCCTTGAGCGTCGCCTCGATCACCTCCATGATACGGCTCCACGCCCCCGTCCCGATGATGGCATCCGCCTCCGGGATCTCATCGAGAAGCTGCTGCCCATACCGCTGTCCGAGACAGCCCGCTACGATGAGACTGCGGCAGCGCCCCGTCTCCTTGTAGTCCGCCATCCCGAGCACCGTCGTAATCGACTCCTCTTTTGCCGACTGAATAAAGGCACACGTATTGACAATCAGGATATCTGCCTCTGACGGATCATTGGTAATATCGATGCCATGCTCACGCATAATGCCGAGCATGACTTCTGTATCGACCAGATTCTTTGCACAGCCAAGGCTGATAAAACCTGCTTTCACTGGTTACATTCCCCCACAACTACTCTTCATAGAACCGCACCTGTTTGACCCAACGATCGAGAAGGATCTTCTTCTCTGCCGGGCTATAATACGGCTTACTCTTAAAAATATTGATATTCTTTCCCGCAAACATCCGATAGGACAGCGTCACGGGGTTGGTCGTCAAAAAATAGATATGTTGCCGTGCCAGCGCCAGCTGCGCCTCATCCGTCAGCAGCCAGTCGGCAAAATCCTCCGCCGCCTGCACATCGTGCTTGCCCGCGCGGAATGCAACCCCTGTACCGTAAATCACCGCCGCCGTCCCGTCCGTCGGATAGAGCACACGGATGGGATAGTCATCGTGAATATAGCGGAGCGTCTCACTGAGAACAGCAACCGAGACATCGACCTCCCCCATCCCCGCCTGCCGTACGGGCGTATGCAGATAGCGGGAATATTGCATGATCTGCGGCTGAATCCTACGCCAAATCGCGAAGGTGCGTTGTTCACCGTACTCAGCAATCATACTGTAAAGCAGATTTGATGAGGCATCCGCCGCCATAAAATCCGTCGTACCGATGCGTATATCCTTCTGCTGCGCTAACAGTTGCCACGAGTCAGGGAGATCGAGATGTGTGCGTAGATAGTCTTGATTTATTGCAAAGACGATCGGATCATACCACACACCCGTCCAATACCCATCGGGCTGACGAAATTGATCGGCGACCTGATCGCTCCGCTCGGACTGATAGGGCACGAGATACCCTGCCGCCGCTGCGCGATCGAGCACCTCGCGGTCTGCGAGGACAAGCGCTGCCGGCGCACTCACGCCGCTTCCGGCCTGCTCCTCCAGACGCTTCTGTATCTGCTCTGCGGATAAAGGCACGAAACTGACACGGATATTATACTCCTTCTCGTACGCCTCAGACAGTGCTGCCGCAGCCTCCGTCGGCAGCGTCGTATATGCCACAATCTCCTGCAGTGGGCGGCGCGCAAGTGCCGTACTCTGCCGTCCGACGGACAGATACGCCGCCCCCGTGGCAGCCACGAGAAACAGCGTCGCGATCATCAGAACAAAGAGCGGAAACCGCTTCATGAAAAAACCTCTCGAATAGAAGAAGATACACTGTTACTATTATAAACAATTCCCTTGGAATCTACAAGAGATATTACATCTAACCCGTTCATTTGGTTGCTTGGATGTATAGCTCGTCCATTCCCATTGCAATGAAATACTGATACGTTTCATCAAGAATTGGATCTTCGGGAATAAGCAGGATCATTTCCTTACGAGCCCTGGTTAAAAGGACTCTAAAATTATTCTCAACAATGGTTTCCGGATCTTGGAATTTATTCTTTTGCCTGTCGTATGGATATCCTCGTGCTACCCATTGACCGCGACTGCGAATGTATCCCCCTCCGAATAACACAATCGGGCAGTCTAGTTCAAGCCCCTGATTCCCGTATACCGTACATGCTTTGCTTAGCAATTTACAATTGCCAGCAAACCACGGACCGTATTCTCCCTTGGTAACTACATTAGCTCCATTCCAGCTGATATTCCATCCAGGTAGCGCTCTTCTAACAACACTTTGCTCTGCAAAGTTTGAAATAAGCATTCCATATTTCCACTCAGGATGATCTACATCCATCTCCCTTGCTCTGGTGTGGACCCTAGACATATCTCTCGTAACGCATATTCGCATGGACGTCTTCTGTAATTCAGCCAATTCATCCTTAGCTCCCTGATGTGTTGATCCGTTTCTGTTGATGACCTGTTCAACCCACTTGCTACAATCGATAAAGTCCGCTCGCAGCGATATTGGTAAGGATACATCGTTGTCTTCAATCAGTCGTGATCCTAAGCCAGGAAGTTCACTTGACAGTCCATCGGAAGCAATAACACACCAATCCCTATGCCTAAGAAGTGCATCTCTCCATAATGACAATCCTGTTTCTTCGCCATCATAGATGACCTGGCCATTTCCATACAGTCCGATAAGGACCGCATAATTCCTCTCGTTATATATCCGCTCGCCTACATCAAACAATCCTTCAGGCTCACTGTAGCCGCGTTTTAATTTCTCCTCGTCCCAAGCCCGCTGAGCCTCGTCAAAAATAAGGATAGATTGTTCCGGTACTTTCGTGTTTTGTCTTGTAGACGATGAAAAGTAGCCACTCTTGAAGTCTTTCATTCCTTGTATGGCATTTTCACCCATATACTCACTGTGTCCAACATGATTGATTTGATATTGAAGAACTTCTACAAGTGGACCGTTACCGGACAAGTACACAGCATTCGCTTCGCCACCTTGATTTTCTTCAAATACCACGCTCTGGCCTACCGCAGTCTTTCCAGCACCAGGAACTCCATTGATCAGGATCAGAATCTTTTTATGGTTTTTCTTCGCATCTTCTATGTACGCTAAGACCTTCTTAAGGCATTTCTCATTTACATCAGAGATATAAGGGATCTTCCCATCCCGATACATTATCTCAATAGCTTGCAGCATATCCGGCATCTCTGTTTTCATGGAACTAAGCCAGGCATTGATAAAGGAGCATGCCAATTGCCCTTCAAGTTCTGAGTCAATCGCGTCGAGAAAATCCGATTTTGTAAGTATCTGAATTCCACGTAAGCTTCCACTGACAGCTGCCTTATGTGTGCACACAAGATAGCTTTTTACTTCCAGTGCCTTTTCTCTGGTCACTTTATGATGATTTTCAAGCCACTCTTTATAACGAATCGCCTGAGCAACGTCATCTTTATTGTCATCGACCTGCGGAGCACATTTCTTTTTGAACTCTAACGATATTGCCTTCTTGTCTGTGACGAGAAGTATGTCTGGCCTCTCATGAACAGTTCCTGGAAGACTATATTCGAAAATCAATTCAAATTCTTGTTTTTCAGCATCGAGGCCATTCAATGTTGATGCGATAAACTTGAAGCAATTGATCCAGACGGATTCCTGACTTTTGCTCACGGGATCTCCGTCATGTGAGGCGTTATCCTCTCCCATTATTTCATTGACATAATCTCGTAGCTCTTTTTCCCATGAATCAAGCTGTGCTTTATCTGCAGCAATAATGTCCTTTATCTTAATTTTGAGCGCATAATCTTTTGATGGCTCTATTCTCGCATATCTCCTAACCGTGGTAACAGTGGATGAAACAGAAACTGTTCCTCCGCATATTTCATTTGCAACAGCAACTGTGTCGCTATTCTTTGGCCCGTGCCATATCTTCCTATCAGGATCCCACCAGATTTTAACGGCTTTCATTTTTCCGCGTACCGTCGCATCCGGTTTAATCCCATGAAAATCGATCTCGATTTTGTGGGCCACAACAGTGTAAGTAGCCATACCTGCACCTCCCAATATACCAGCGTACTTAGACGCTCTATGGATACGAATATGATGGCCGCTCTGTGTGTGCGAATACTTGATAACGCAAAGATTTCCTGGATTACAGTAGGTCGTGTCTGATTAGTTTCGTGAGACATTCCACGTGCGAAGTTTGTGGAAACAGATCGACCGGCTGTACTTCCTTCGCATGATAACCGAATTCTTTCAGTATGGCGAGGTCACGTGCGAGAGTGGCGGGATTGCACGAGACGTAGACGATGCGCTGCGGCTTCATATCGGCGAAGGTTTGGAGGACGGTCGGCGTGCAGCCCGCACGCGGCGGGTCCACGACGACGACATCGGGGCGAATGCCCTGTTTGTAGAGTGCCGGCATGACTTTTGTCGCATCGCCGACGATAAACTCTGCATTTTTGACATGGTTATCGCGGGCATTCTTGCGTGCATCGAGAATGGCAGGCTGCACGATTTCGATGCCATAGACCTTACGTGCTCTCTGGGCAAGAAAAAGGGTGATTGTCCCTGTGCCGCAGTAGGCATCAATGACGGTCTCTGTCCCATGGAGATCCGCATAGGAAAGCGCCTGTTCATAGAGGCGTTCAGCCTGCTGTGTATTGACCTGAAAAAAGGATCGAGGTGAAATGTGAAAATGCAGCCGTCCGAGCGCATCGAGAATGGTCGGCTTCCCCCAGAGAAGCACCGTGTCACGTCCCATGATGACATTGTTCCGATAGGTCTGGATGTTTTGATGTACGCTGACGAGGTTCGGCAAATGCTCTCGCAGCAGTCGAACAAATTCCTTTGCACGCGGCAGCTGTTTGGTCGCTGTGACGATCACCGCCATAAGGTCGCCATTCTGCCCGACACGCCCGACGATGTGACGTAGGATGCCCTTGTGCGTGTCCTCATTGTAGACAGGAATGCGAAGCTGCGCGGCAATAGCGCGTACGGCATTGGCGAGCGCATTATTCGGCTCACGCTGGATATGGCAGTTCTCCGTATCGATGATTGTATGGCTTCCCTGTGCGAAACAGCCAACGACGATTTTCCCCTTAGCGAGGCCGACGGGAAACTGCATTTTATTGCGATAGTTCCACGATGCCTGTGCCGCGAGTGTCTCTCTGACCGAGACATGAGGAAGTTTGCCGATATGAGACAGTGCATCAATCACCTGCTGACGCTTCGCGTGCAGTTGTGCCGCATAGGAGAGATGCTGGAGCTGACAGCCGCCGCACTCGTCATAAAGGCTGCATAAAGGTGTGATGCGATCATTGCTCTGCTGAAGAATTTCCACCAAACGTCCACGGGCATAGGAGGTTTTTACCTCCTCAATGCGTACCGTGACCCGTTCGCCTGGAAGTGCATTGGGGACAAATACGGTAAAGTTCTCATATCGCCCGACGCCTTCGCCGCTCGTTCCGAGCCGGTCGATGTGAATCTCATAGACTTCCCCTCGACGTACGGGAGCCGTCTGCACGTGTGTCTGCGCCTTTTTTGTTTTTTTCATGACTCTCGAAACGTCACCTTTTCAAATAGTTCCATCGGAGTATTGAGAAGCACATCCGCGCCGTGTTCCCGGAGCTCCTGTTCCGTGCGGAATCCCCAGAGAACGCCCACCGCAAGCGTTTCCGCATTGCTTGCGGTGTCCATGTCGACCGAGCTGTCTCCGAAGTACGCTGTTTCCTGCCCCGTAACGCCAAACTCTTTCATGATGTGCAGCACTTTCGTTGGATCCGGTTTTCGCGGAAGTCCCTCCCGATCACCGATGATCTCCCGAAACATACGCGGAGGAAACAGCGCCGTAATGATGCGTTCTGCCGCACTTTGATGTTTATTCGTGCAGACAGCCAGTGGAATACCGCGCCGGCAAAGCTCCTCCAGCATCTCCATAATACCGTCATAGGGAACGGTCTTATGCAGGAGGTTTTCAGCATAGCGTTCTTTGTACTCTGCCATAAAACGATGGACAAATGCTGCGTCCTCCGCCTGATGCGGCGGCAGAATCCGCTCAATTAGTTTCTGCGTTCCATTTCCGACAAAATATCGATACTTCTCCGCTGCATACGTCGGAAAATGATATGCTGACAGGACAGCATTGGCACTGTCTGCCAAATCTTCAAGCGAATTGATCAACGTGCCGTCCAAATCGAAAATCGCAGCCTTATACTGCATGGCAGTCTCTCCTTTTGAGAAAAACAGCCTTTCCCCTGCGGAAAAGACTGCTTGCTTTCTCAGCCAAGTTTTTTTGCTAAAAGTTCATTGACCATCTGCGGGTTTGCCTTGCCCTTGGACTGTTTCATCACTTGTCCGACCAAGGCACCGATTGCCTTTTTATTGCCGCCCTTGTAGTCCTCTACCGCCTTTGCATTGGCAGCGATGACTTGATCGACGATGCCTTCGATCTCCTTGGTGTCTGTAATCTGGATGAGCCCCTTGTCCTTGACGATCTTCTCGGGAGCATCAGGAGATGTCCACATTTCCTTGAACACGGTTTTGCCGATCTTAGACGAAATCGTCCCCTTGGCGATGAGGAGAATCATCTCGCCGAGGCGCTTTGCATCGACAGGAGAGTCCTCGATCGTTTTCCCTTCTGCGTTCAGGTTCTTGGAGAGATCGCCCATCAGCCAGTTTGCCGCCAATTTTGCATCCGCTCCTGTTGCAACAATGGCATCATAGTACTCAGCCATCGCACGCGAGCTCGTGATGATGCCCGCATCGTATGCGGAGAGTCCTGCCTCGTCCATCAGACGCACGCGACGGGCGTCCGGCAGCTCCGGCAGCTCACGCTGCACCGCCTCAATCTCCTCTTCACTCGTCACGATGGGCGGAAGATCGGGCTCCGGCATATAACGGTAGTCATGCGCCTCCTCTTTGCTGCGCATGGAGAGCGTCATACCACGCTCGGGATCCCACGTGCGTGTCTCCTGCACAATGTGTCCGCCGTCCTCGAGCACCTCCGTCTGACGCTCGATCTCGTAGTTGATCGCATCTTCCAACGCTTTGAAGGAGTTGATGTTTTTCATCTCCGTCCGTGTGCCGAGCTGGTCTGAGCCAACAGGACGCAGGGAGACATTGATGTCCGCGCGGAGATTGCCCTCCTCCATGCGGCAGTTCGAGACGTCGATATACTCCATGATCGACTTGATCTTCTCCATGTAGGCACGTGCTTCCTCAGCTGAGGACATATCGGGCTCGGAGACAATCTCAAGCAGGGGAACGCCGGTGCGGTTGTAGTCCACATTGGACGAAGCAGAATCCTTAATCGTCGTACCGGAGTGAACGAGTTTTCCTGCGTCCTCCTCCATGTGGATGCGCGTCAGGCGAATGCGCTTCTTCCCCTCTTCCGTATCGATATCCACCCAGCCATGTTCGGCGATAGGCAGGTCGTACTGCGAGGTTTGGAAGTTCTTCGGCAAATCCGGATAGTAGTAATTCTTGCGGTCGAACTTGCTGTATCCGTTGATCGTGCAGTTCGTCGACAGCCCCGCCTTGATGGCGAAATGGACGACCTCACGGTTGACGACAGGGAGAACGCCGGGCAGACCGAGGCAGACGGGACAGACATGTGTGTTCTGCGGGGCTCCGAACCCCGTAGCACAGCCGCAGAAGATCTTGGTCTTTGTCTTGAGCTCGCAGTGAATCTCAAGGCCGATGACGGTTTCGTATTTCATGCCCTTCCTCCAATCGGCGCCATTTTCGTATGGAAATCATGCCCCTGCTCATAGGCAAACGCCGCACGCAGGATCGTCTCCTCCGCCAGCGGACGACCGATGATCTGAAGTCCGATCGGAAGTCCCGCCGCAGTGAAGCCGCAAGGGACGGAGATCCCGGGGAGCCCCGCGAGATTCAGTGGAACGGTCGAAATATCCTGCAGATACATCTGCAGGGGGCTCGTCATTTCACCGATGCGATACGCCGGTGTCGGTGCTGTCGGTGTCATGATGACATCCACCTGCTCAAAGGCTCGCGTAAAGTCCTGCTGAATGAGCGTCCGCACCTTCAGTGCCTTGAGGTAGTACGCATCGTAATATCCGGCGGAGAGTGCATAGTTGCCGATGAGGATGCGTCGTTTTACCTCCGCGCCGAATTTCTCCGTGCGCGTCCGCGTCATCATATCGACGAGATCCTCTCCGTCCACCCGTGCGCCATAGCTGACCCCGTCATAGCGTTCCAGATTCGTCGCAGCCTCTGCAGGTGCAATCAGATAGTAGGTGGAGACGGCATAGTCCGTATGCGGGAGGGAGATTTCGCGAACCTCTGCCCCCATCGCCTCCATATCCGCAATCGCCTTGCGGACGGATGCCTCAACCTCCTGATCCATTCCGTCAATAAAATATTCCTTCGGGAGTCCGATCTTCAGCCCCTTGACATCTGCACGGAGTGCCTGTGTATAGTCCGGGACATCGGCGCGGCTCGCCGTCGAGTCCATCGGATCATGTCCTGCAATTACATTCAGGAGATGGGCTGCATCCGTGACATCACGCGTGAGCGGTCCGATCTGATCGAGTGATGACGCATACGCCATCAGCCCATAACGAGACACGCGTCCATAGGTCGGCTTCAGTCCGACAATACCGCAGAACGATGCGGGCTGACGAATCGACCCGCCTGTATCACTGCCGAGTGCCCAAATTGCCGTTCCTGATGCCACGGCAGCGGCACTGCCGCCCGACGACCCGCCGGGAACACGCGCCGTGTCCCAAGGGTTGTGCGTCGGCTGAAAGGCGGAGTTTTCCGTCGAGCCGCCCATGGCAAACTCATCGAGATTCGTCTTTCCGAGAATGACGGCGTCCTCTGCGTGCAGCTTCGTCATGACCGTCGCATCATAGGGCGGAACAAAGTTCTCCAAGATCTTGGACGCGGCTGTCGTGCGTACACCGATGGTGCAGATATTATCCTTAACAGCACCCGGAATCCCTGCGAGGAACGGAATCTTCTCCCCTGCGGCACGTTTGGCATCCACGGCATCCGCCTGAGCAAGCGCACCCTCGCGTGTTTCCAGAAGGTATGCGCCGACATCGCCCTCTACGGCATCCATGCGCGAAAGCACATCCTCGGTCAGTTCACGGGCGCTGATCTCGTTGCGCGCGAGCATATCGTGCAGGACATGCGCCGGTTTTTCATATAGACTCAAAACAGCCCCTCCTTACCCTTCGAGTACCTTCGGCACTTTGAAATACCCGTCCTCCTGCAGCGGTGCATTCGAAAGCGCCGCCTCGTTGGAAAGAGACGGGCGCACCTCGTCTGCGCGAAAGACATTCTCGATGGGCAGTGCATACGTCGTCGGCTGCACATCTTCCGTATCAACACGCGAGAGATTATCCACGTACGAGAGAAAGTCTCCCAGAGACGCCAGTGCCTCTTCCTTTTCCTCGGTCGGAATCGAAAGACGCGAGAGATGCGCGGTTACCCTGAGATCCTGTTCCGTTACCTTCATAGACTCCACCATCTTTCCATGCTTCGGGAAGCACTGATAAATGCGGTACGACCATCCGGCACACCTCGTTTTATCAGCGATTCCCTTAGTCGCAGTTTCCTCGCTATTATAACAAATCACTTCATCGGTATCAAACGGAAATCACTACACCTGTGGCGGACGGATAAAATCTGCCGAGAGTGCGAGCAGAATCTCCCGTAGGAGCTTAAGTGCCGTTGCCGTCGATGTACCGCTGGCATCAAGCGGCGGCGAGAGCTCCACCATGTCACATGCGACAACCCTGCATCCACGCACAACGGAGAGTGCCGCCTTCATCAGTTCGATGAACGTGACACCGCCTGCCTCCGGCGTTCCCGTACCGGGGAAGACGGAGGGATCGAGGACGTCGAGGTCAATCGTCAGATAGACAGGACGTCCGTGGAGGCCGGCAATCACATCCGAGAGGCCTGCAAAGGTAAATGGATGGAGATCCGTATGCCCTGCCCGTGCCCACTGCCATTCCGCACGTTCGCCGCTGCGTATCCCAAACTGATGGATGCGCCCATCGCCGAGCAGATCCCACGCACGGCGGATAACGGTCGCATGGGAAAGTTTGTTGCCGAGATATTCTACGCGCAGATCAGTATGTGCATCGAAGTGAATGATGGAGAGATCGGGGTACCGCTTTGCCGCAGCTTCGATTGCGGGGAGGCTGACCAGATGCTCCCCGCCGATCAGAAAGGGCAGCTTTCCGCTGTGCAGGATCGTCTCTGCGCGCTCCCCAATCATCGCTAGTGCTCGTTCGGTATCGCCAAAGGGCAGCTCCAAATCCCCCCCGTCAAAGACGCGTGCGTTCTCAAGATCGAGTTCCTGATATGGGCTGTACGTCTCCAGTCCGTATGACTCCGCCCGCATCGTGCGCGCAGCAAATCGCGTGCCTGGACGATAGGAGGTCGTCGAGTCAAACGGCGCACCAACGAGGACGATATGGCTCTCCTCATAGGTGTTATCGCAGCCGAGAAATGTTTCAACGTTGCGGTTCCACATCTTCGAGTATCTCCTCCACATAGTTCGGCAGAGCAAATGCTGCTGCATGAAGCTGCGTATTGTAGTAGCGCGTCCGAATGCCGAGTGCCTTCCATCGTGCAAAATCGACGCCCTCCACGGGGCGGCGGTTCTTGGATGAGAAGCCAAACAGCCAATGGCCCGACGGATACGTCGGAATATGCACCTGATAGACGCGGCTGTATGGGAACGAATGAACAATGCGCTTGTGCATCCGCTGCATGGCATAGGCGTCCTGCTCGTAAAAGGGGCTTTCGTGCTGGTTGATCATGATGCCGTCAGCTTTGAGGGCCTTGAAGCAGTTGCCATAAAACTCTTTGGTGAACAGTCCCTCTCCCGGCCCAAAAGGATCCGTCGAATCCACAATAATGAGATCATAGACATCGACCGGTCGGCGCACAAAGCGCAGCCCGTCTTCACAGTGGATGCTCACGCGCGGATCATCCAGCCCTGCCGCCGTCGACGGAAGATATTCACGGCAGACATCGATCACCATCTCATCGATCTCCACGAGATCAATATGCCGCACCGACGGGTAGCGCAGCAGCTCTCGTACCGTCCCCCCGTCCCCGCCGCCGATCACGAGAATGTTCTCTGCCTCCGGATGCACACACATCGGTACATGAGTGATCATCTCATGATAGATGAACTCATCCTTCTCTGTGAGCATCATATAGCCGTCAAGCGTCAAAAATCGCCCGAACTCGGGCGACTCGAATACGTCAATGCGCTGGAACTCACTCTGTCCACTGTAGAGCTGACGATCTACGCGGATGGAGAACCGCACATTCGGTGTATGTTCTTCCGTATACCAAAATTCCATGGCCTATCTCTCCGTCATTACATTGAGACGCTGTATACTCATATCCTCCGGTCCTGTGATCTGACAGCCCTTTTTCTTCGCATAGCGGATATACGTCAGAATCTCGTCCGTGATCTCCTCCCCCGGTGCAAGGATCGGGATACCGGGAGGATAGCACATGACAAACTCGGCACAGATACGTCCCTTCGTCTCTTGGATGGGCAGGGACTCCTTCTCCGCATAGAACGCATCCTGCGGGCCGCAGACCACCACGGGATCGATATACTCCATCTTGAGCGTCTTGGAGGGATCCTTGCGATAGTTCCGACGGATCTCCGCCAGTGCCGCGACAAGCCGCTCAATATCCTTCGGACGGTCGCCGACGGAAACATAGGCAAGCAAGTTTGCGATATCCCCGAACTCGGTCTGGATGTCATAATCATCGCGCAGGATGTCATAGACCTCGATGCCGGCGAGCCCCGTTGCACGCGTAAAGATGGACAGCTTCGTCGTATCGAAGTCATACACGGCATCGCCGTCGATCAGCTCACGCCCATAGGCATAGTAGTCTCCGATGGCGTTGATCTCATCACGAGCATAGGCGACAAGTTCGATGATGCGGTCGATCACTTCACGGCCGCGCAGTGCCAAATTGCGGCGGCTGATATCAAGACTCGCGAGAAGCAGATACGAGGCACTCGTCGTCTGTGTGATATTGATGATCTGATGGACATATCCGAGCGGCATCGTATCCGCACAGAGAAGAATGGAGCTCTGCGTCAGCGAGCCGCCGGACTTGTGCATGCTGATCGCGGCCATATCCGCGCCCGCATCCATCGCCGCCGTTGGAAGTCGATCACTGAAATAGAGGTGCGTACCGTGTGCCTCATCGACCAATACCTTCATCCCGCGGGCATGCGCTTTTTCCGTAATGGCACGCAAATCCGAACAGATGCCGTAATAGGTCGGATTGTTGACAAATACCGCCTTGGCGTCCGGATGGCGCTCCATTGCTGCTGCGACATCGTCCGTGCGCATCCCGAGCGCAATCCCAAGTGTATCCTCGATGCCGGGATTGACATAGATCGGCACAGCGCCGCAGAGAATCAGTGCATTGATGGCACTGCGATGGACATTGCGCGGCATGATGATCTTGTCACCGCGTCCTACCGTCGATAGGATCATTGCCTGCACCGAGCCCGTCGTCCCGCTGACCATGAAAAAAGCATGGGCGGCACGGAATGCTTCTGCTGCCAGATGCTCTGCATCACGAATCACGGAGACGGGATGGCAGAGATTGTCGAGCATCTTCATCGAGTTTACATCGACATCAAGACAGGCAGCCCCGAGGAACGCAGCCAGCTCCGGATTGCCGCGGCCGCGTTTGTGCCCCGGCACATCGAACGGAACGAGGCGTGCCCGTTTCATCCGCACAAGTGCCTCCTCAATGGGGGCATTCGTCTGGGAGAGATAGGGCATTACTTCTCCTCCGACAGGAGGCGAGAGACCAGATCATCGTAGCCGTAGGCGGCTGTATTTCCCTTACTCGTCACCCAACGCACAGCCTCCGTCACATCCGGCTCAGCCGGACTTCCCGCATGACGATAGGACGGCAGCACGAGAACATCCTTCGCCGCAGGCGGGAATCCGCTCCGCTCCACGACGAGATCCAGATACTCGGACTGCGGCGTATTGTTCAGATCGTCGACTGCTTTATTGTAGGCGCGATACATCGCCAGAATGGATTTCTCCTTATCCTGAAGGGCAGACCTAGAAAAGACGATTACCCCCGGATTGATGCCGAGATCACCCGAACCGATCACATAGTGGCTGCCCGATGCCGCCGCAACACTCGCCATCGGCTCAGGCAGAACTGCCGCTCCGAGATTTCCGCTGCGGAGCATCTCAAGACGTACCGGAATCTGCGGGATGACGACCTTTGCGACATCCTCTTCACGCATCCCGTTGGCGGCGAGAATCTCATCCGTCACATACTCGATGATCGTATTCTTGGAGACAGCGATCTCCTTGCCGCGCAGATCGGCAGGGGATGTAATCCCCGCCCCATCGGATGCAACGAGATTGTAATTGCCGTCCGTATAGGAAACGGCACGGACATCAAATCCACCGGAACGGGCGAAAATTACAGCCAGCAGGTCAGACACCGCTCCATCGAGATTTCCACTCTGCAGTGCCGCATCACGATCCATTGCACTCTTGAACGGCTGCAACTCCACCTCGACGCCTTCCTCGGCAAAGTAGCCGCGTTCCGCTGCAATAATGAACGGAATGGAGTCCGTATCGGGCATCAGTCCGATGGTCAGCTTCGGGAGCGGCTCGCTCTTCTCCTGCACAGGAGACCCACAGCCTCCCACAAGGAGCAACGTCAGACAAAATAGGCAGGCAAGAATTTTCCTCATTCTGTATTCCCTTCTGTAGGCACTCCGCCGCCGTGTTCCTTCGCCATATGCTCACACAGATAGCGCAGTGTCCACAGCGTATTGTACGGCGTAATGGATGATTTGTAAGTGATATGTGGAACGTCCGCATCCTCCACGGCACGAAGGACCTGTGTCAGACGCTTCCCCTTCACTGCATCCAGCAGCATCACACGATGCGGAAATGAGAACGCGCCCCCCTCCTGCGCCGCGTGCTTCAAAAAACCTTTGCGGCCAAGGAGATAACCGACCTTCTCACACCATGCATCCGGCGAAAGGATCTGAACGTCCACCCCCATCGGACGCAGTGCACCCGTAATCAGCGCCGCCTGATCCGCAGGAAACTGATAGAGCAGAACACGTTCCTTGCTGTTCGCCATGGCAAGCCCTCCATCATTTCACAGAGAGACCGCGCATGAGGAGATACGTCACGAGTTCGTCCAGAGAGACTTCCTCTTCGAGGACCTTGCGGTCAAGGGATGCACGCAGGCTCTTGGGCAGACGAACGGTGAGAAATCCATTCATGACAGAGTTTCCCGCCTCATTCTTCGGCGTTGCTTCCTTTGCCGCAGGCGCTGCCTTCGCCTTGGCTGCCGTCTTCTTTGTCTCCTTGGGCGCGGATGCCTTTGGTGCTGGTGCCTCTGCCGTGTGTTCTGCCGCGTCTTTCTTCTTCGCCGCAGATGCCGTACGTTTTTTTTGCTCGCGTGCCTTCCCTGCTGTTTCTGCGTTTACTTTTGCATTATTCTTTGCCGTCTTTTCTTCTGTTGCTTTCTTCTTTGCCACGTTCTCCTCCGTCTTCTTCTCCCTCTTTTTACGCGCCGCTTTCTGCTCTTTCTCCGTCGGCGGCGGATAGACGAAGAACTCGTTGTATGCGTTGCGCAAGTCCTCACTTGCCTGCTTTGTTCCAATGCCGATAATATACGATGGATCCTCAACGTTCAGCGACTCAGCAATACGTACGAAGTCGGAATCCGTCGTAATGATAAAGTACTTGCGCACCCCCTCCTGATAGAGGATCTGCGCTGAGTCATAGAGAGCGGAATCCAGGGAATTTTTCCCCAGAAAGGTACGGCTGATCTGCCGAAAGGTAAAGTCCGGGGACTCCATGAGCCGATCCCAGCGCTTCTGATCGGGATGTGCCTCCCAATCCGAGACGACGATCATGCGGCATGGCTGGTAACGCTGTGCAATGTCGATGGTATACTGAAGCATTTCAATCGGCGCATTCTCTATGTCGTAGAGGATCGCCACGGTATCGTTGCTCGAATCGAGCATCCTATCTCTCCTCACTCTTCCGCGTCGGAAAACAGACGCCGTGCGCGCTGCGCCAGGAAGGTCGCCTCTCCCTCGAGCACATCCGCCTGGCGCAGATTCGTCTCGGCAGAGCGGATCGTCGCTGCGTTCTTATCCGTCATCCACGCGGCATATCCCTCTGCATAGGCGATATGAAGATCGCAGATCTTGAGACGCAGCTGCTGGAGACTCTGCATCGTACGGGGGACAGAAACAGCACTCAGCTCTTCGCGCCGTTCTTGCCAGTCCGCGAGAACATCCTGCTCCATGATCTGACGTGCCATGTCCCGCGTTGTCTGATTCCCAAGTGCTCCTGCGCCGAGCACACGATAGAGACGCATTTGTGCCGCACTGACGCTCTGATCATGCCGCCGAATGATGGCATCCGTCTCCTCGAGATACTGCTGAACCCGCAGGCGGCGCGCATTGCCCAAGAAGGCTGCATAATCATACAGATTCCGTATCGATACGACCTGCCAATCTCCATCATCCGAAGGAGCAAGGCAAACCTGGAACGTGAAATCCGCATCCGCTTCATCCTGATGCGCGACGACATCGACCACCGCCGTATGTGCTGCCTGATCCACCGTCAGATTTGTCGTCTCACGGAACGAGAGGTCACGCAGACCGATACGGGACAGGATATTCTCTGCGTCCGAACCGTCCTTTGCAGCATCCGCCGGCGGCCAATCGCCCTCCGTCAGATACGTGTGAACCGCATCATTCAGCATTTTGATAAACGCCGGCTTGAGCATCTTTGAAAAATCCGCCAGAGCCGCAGACGTATCATGCGCTCCGCCGAACTCCGTATCCATCGTTCCGGCCATAAAGTCATCATAGCCCGTGTCAAGGACATCATCCAGACGCACATAACGCAAAAAGAGCGTCTCATCCTGCGTCTCAAAGGCACGTTCAATTGCGCGAAGCGCATACTCCGGCGTCTTCGTGTAGACGCGAAAATACCAAAAGAGCCCTGCAAGCACCAGCAACACACAGAGCAGTGCGGCACATGCGGCCTTTATTTTCGTGGCATGGCTCATCATCGTTGTTCCCTCTCTCCATCATGGCGGCTCATGGTGTCACATGGTCGATACTGCCGCCGCCCAGCACGACATCGCCCTCATAGAATACAATGGACTGCCCCGGCGTCACAGCACGCTGCGGCTCGGAAAAATGTACCGCCACAGTACCATCGCCCTGTGGCTCCATCCACGCATTCGCCTCGCGTTTTCCATAGCGTATTTTTGCCCGCACACGACGAGGTTCGTGTGGTGGCCGCGGCAGTGTCCAACTCAGATCGGACGCTGTCAGCGCGCGTGCAAAGACCTCATCGGACGTACCGACAATCACACGGTTTTCGGCTGCATCCAAAGCGATCACGTAGAGCGGATGCTCTGCCGCAATCCCGAGTCCCCTGCGCTGCCCAATGGTATAAAAGGCAATGCCTTCATGGGTGCCGAGGACATGTCCTGTACGATCCGTGATCGCCCCCGTCTGCATCGTCTGCGGTGCGTGCGTACGCAGATAGGACTTATAGTCGTCACGGGGAACAAAGCAGATCTCTTGACTCTCCGCCTTGTTGGCAACGGGGAGCCCATAGTCCTCAGCCATACGCCGAATCTCGTCCTTGCGATAATCCCCGAGCGGAAAGAGAACATGATCCATCATCTCCTGTGTCAGATGATAAAGCACGTAGGACTGATCCTTCGCCGCGTCAATTCCCTTTCGCAGATGGTAGGTTCCATCGTCCGTGTGCGTGATCCGCGCATAATGCCCTGTGGCAATATACTGTGCACCAAGCGCCCGTGTTTTTTCCAGCAGCCCTTCAAACTTAATATGGCGATTGCACGCAATACACGGATTCGGTGTGCGCCCACGCGCGTACTCCTGCGTAAAATAGTCAATCACCAGCCGCTGAAACGGCTCGGTGAAGTCCATCACATAGTGCGGAATACCCAAGATATCTGCGACACGGCGCGCATCGTCCACACTCGAGAGAGAACAACAACTGCGCCCATCGGGGTCGGCGTCGCGCGCCTCCTCCGAGAGACGCATCGTCACACCGACGACTTCATATCCCTGCTCCTGAAGCAGTGCAGCTGTAACCGAGCTGTCCACACCTCCGCTCATTGCGACGACAACACGTTGTTTCTCCATCCTTTGCCCCACCACGAAATTCAATCAAATGTGAAATTAGTATAGCATTCGCATTCCGAAAATACAAGATATTGTATTTGTGAACGAAGGGCTACACAAACGTATTCTTTTTTGATAAAATTAAAAAGAAAAAGGGGAGGTGAACTATGGGCGTCATTGGGGTAATCGCCGAATACAATCCATTCCATCACGGACACGCTTGGCAGCTTCGTGAACTGCGCCGGAGATTCCCCTCTGTGGACGGCATTATCGTCGTCATGAGCGGCAGCATAACGCAGCGTGGAACGCCTGCCGTTCTCGACAAGTGGACACGGGCAGGGCACGCCGTCGACGGTGGTGCTGACCTCGTACTTGAGCTTCCCTTTGTCTTTGCCTGCCGCAGCGCACAGGACTTTGCACGCGGCGGCGTCTCCCTCCTCATGCAGCTCGGTGTCGTCAGTCACCTTGCCTTCGGCACAGAGGCTGAGGACATTGCCCCACTCGAAAGAGCTGCACGGGAGATTGACACAGAAAAAATCCAGCACAAGATTGCGCAGGGGCTCTCCATTGGGCTGTCCTACGCAGCGGCACTCTCCTCTGCCCTAGCGGAGCAGCTTGGCATCGCAGAACGTATCCTGCGTACACCGAACAATATCCTCGGCATGGAGTACCTGCGCGCACTCCATGCCGAGGATGCTGACATCACGCCGCTTGCCCTGCCGCGCAAAACAGCGGAGCACGGAGAGACACGGCTGCGCAGCGGCATCACCAGTGCATCCTCCATCCGCACAGCACTGGGGCAGGATGTTCCCCCATGGGAGCATATCGCAGCGTGTGTCATGCCAAATGTGCTTGGTGATCTGCGTCGTACCCATCCGCACGCACTCCCCTCTCAGGGAGAACTGCTGCGTCTCCTGCGCTATGAGATCCTCACCATGGCGGACACAGAGCTCCGCAGCATCTACGGCATCTCCGAGGGGATCGAAAACCGTCTGGTGCGTGCACTGCGTATGGCAGAGACCTACGAAGAGCTGCTGACACATGCATCAGCCAAGCGCTATCCGAAGAGCCGCATCGGACGTCTCGCCATCCATCTCCTGCTCCGGCTGCAAAAAGTGCAGACAGAGGACTTTGACCATGCCGGCTGTCTCTACATCCGTCCATTGGTATTTAATGGAAGAGGCAAAATACTGCTGCGGCGCATCAAAAAAAATTCTCCACTTCCGATCATCACGCGTACGGCAGAAGTTTTGTCGAGTGACGCGCGTGCGCGCTCCCCTGCAAAGCTGTCTCTGCTGCAGCAAATGCTTGCCTTCGATACGCGCGCCACAGAGCTGCGTATGTTGACACTGCCGCAGCAATACGGCAGTGCGTGCGGCACAGATTTTCTCTCCTCACCGATCTATCATGAATGAGTTACAGAAAGGACTATGTTCTATGGCACCACAAGTCAATCTTTCCAACTTGCTCACCCTGCATAATTTGCGCATGGATCCTGTTCTCGCCGCACTGGAGGACGCCATAATGTACGGAGATGAGGGTGCAGAGGAGCGTAGTGAATGCTGCGCCGCGCTGATTGCCGCTGCAGAGAATCTTGGTCTGCGCGGAAATCTGCTGCCGCGTTACCTTCTTCACAGCATTACGCACACACCAAATATTGTCTCGGAGACAATGGAGCGGACGGGACTGCCGCCAGGAAATAGCCTGCGCCATATCTTCCATCAGGATATTGCTTTGCTGTATCCGATCTTCACACTTCCGACCAGTGCATTTTTGAGGACTGAGGCGCTGGACGACTACGAGCCAACGAAAAATGTCTATGATAAGACAGAGGACTTCATCCTTCCGTTGCTCGATGCAGCAAAGACGACGGAGGACTACGCCGAGGCATTATTAACATTCTACGCCCGCTATGGCTGCGGAGATATGGCATCCTATTCCGTGTTCCGCTGGGACAGTGCGGCGCATCACATCTGCGGCATAGATCACTTTGAGCGTCCGCGTATGAAGGACATCATCGGGTATCAGCACCAGAAGGAGCTGCTCATCCGCAACACACGCGCCTTCGTCCTCGGCAAGCCATCCAATCATGTACTCCTCGTTGGGGCACGCGGGACAGGAAAATCCTCTGCGGTTAAAGCTCTGGTCAGTGAATACGAAGATAGTATACGTCTTGTACAGGTGACCAAAGATCAGCTGCGTGATCTGCCCGCAATCATGAATGAACTGCGTCGCTACGCGGGACGAAAGTTTATCATCTTTTTGGACGATCTGTCCTTCGAGGACTCTGACACGGAGTTCAAGGCGGTCAAATCTGCCATCGAAGGAAGTGTATCGTCCTGCCCGTCCAATGTACGCATCTATGCGACGTCCAATCGCCGTCACCTCATTCGTGAAACATGGCGTGAGCGCGAGCAGGATGAGGTATATCGCGACGACAGCATCAACGAAACGATTTCCCTCTCGGATCGCTTTGGTCTTATCATCCAGTACCATACGCCGGATCAGGAGGAATATCTGGCGATCATCGACCACATGCTCACACAAAAAGGCATCCACCTGACACCCGAGGAGCTGCGCATCGCTGGACTTCGTTGGGAGATGACGCACAGCGGGCGCAGTGGACGCACGGCCCAGCAATTTGTTGCCTACTATTTAGGGAACAACGAATAATATGAAGCGGCTCAACAATACACGGAGAGTGCCAGCGGGACGGTCTTCACACACAGCGGAAGACGCGGTCCGCATTCCCCGTCCACATCGCTAAAGAGCTGTGCATCCGTTGTAAGCTCAAATGACCGCGCACGTATGTGCAGGATATTGTCCCGCTCCGATACCGACTTTCCGGCAAACAGGTCTGCCGCCACAGACATAAACTGCGGCAGACCTGTTTTTTTTACGGCAAGGAGGTCGAGCATCCCGTCATTGATCGCAATATCGCTGCCGATCTGCTTCATCCCAGCCACCACAGGGCTGTTGGCGATGACGAACAGGAAAATTTCTTCCTCATAGTGCTCACCATCCGCCGTGATGCGCACCGGAAATGAATGCAGGCGCGGAAGCTCCCCGATCCCCTTCAGATAGTAGGCGATTCTGCCAAGTGCATTCTTGTAGGCCGACTTCACCTCATGGGCGATCCCTGTCAGAACACCGGCACTGAGGACGTTGACAAAATAGCGTCCCTGCCCTTCCAAAACCCCCAGATCGACGCGGCGCGACTCATCCGCCGCGATGCGCTCCGCATAGGATTCCCAATCCCCTCCGATCCCAAGGTGCGTAGCAAAATCATTTGATGTGCCGCTGCCTAAGATGCCGAGCGGTATGTCGATCTTGGCATCCTGCAGTGCGTTCACTACTGCGTGTACCGTTCCATCACCGCCCGCTGCCAGTACGCCGGCAGGGGCAATCTCACAGAGGAACTGGCTGAGCTGATCCTGTCCGTTCCCACGCGTGCGATAGGGACAAAGCATGATATCGTGATGCTGAAAAAGCTCGATCAGCATATCCAGCTTACCCTTGAAGAGAGCATGTCCCGAGACTGGATTGTAGATCAATGCCATTTTCTTCATGCCTTATACACCCCAATCCGCTGTAAAAATCGGATGCCGACCGTACCGACCATCGGCAGACGGCGCAGATCCTCCTCGATCAGGCCGCGCAGCAGGATCATCGCCGCCACATAGACGAAGCAGCCGAAGAACACCGCACCAAAGGTAGAGATCGCAGCAATCCCCCACCATGCCAGTGTCCATGCGTAGAAGAAATGGACGGCACATGCCATAATTCCGGCAGAACATATTGTCTTGATGAGCTGGAGGAGCTCGATACGATAGCCAATAAAACGGTAGATAAAGTAAAGATTGATGATCGCCGCGACACCCATATCTGCCGCCGTCGCCCATGCCGCGCCCATGATGCCGAGCCATGGGATCGCCGTCAGATGCCAGTTTAGAAAAATCTTTGCCGCCGCTGCGAGCACCATGTTCACCATGGGGATGGTCGGATGACCAAGTCCCTGCAAAATCCCCGTTGAGACTTGATGCAGACCGAGCAGAATGATGCTCACCGCCGAGATCATGACCGCAGGCCCCGCTCCCGGTGCATTGTAGATCAGCGAAGAAATTGGCGTCGCCAAAATAAACACAATGACAAAGGCGGGAAAACAGACGAAATTCGAAATGCGCACGGATGCCGCTGTCTGATCGTAGACGCGCGCCTGATCGCCAAGCACGCGTGACTCCGAGATGGCGGGCACAATACTCATCGCCATGGATGCGGTCAGGATCGTCGCCAGATTGACGAGCGGAACGGCCATGCCGTTCAGATAACCGAAAAGCTCCGTCGCCTCACTAATGCTGTAGCCTGCTGCCTCAAGACGCTGCGGAACAATCATCAGATCCAGATTCGAGACCACGGGCAGCATAATGCTCGCCGCCGAGACCGGAAGTGCCAGCTTAAAAATACGATGAATGATCGAAAGCCGCGTCTCGTAAGGAACATTCGGCAGAGGTTTCAGCTCCGTCCCGTAATCACGAGCAATATCCCGCTCCAGTTTGATATGGAAGTAGACGAGAACAATGAGCCCCGTCACCGCTCCTGCGAAAGCCCCGAGTGACGCGCCGGCGGCTGCGTAGTCCAGCCCCCATGGCATGAGAAGACTCGCGAGGACAATCATGGTCACCACGCGGAAAATCTGCTCTACGATCTGCGACACCGCCGTCGGTGTCATGCGCTGCCATCCCTGCAAATACCCACGGGAACTGGCGAGCAGGGTCACGAAAAAGACCGTCGGGGCAAGCACCACCACAGCCTTGTAGGCACGCGCATCACGAATCAGCTGCCACTCGATCAGCCAGTCTGCCGCCAAATAGGTCAAAATCGAAAAGAGCAGTCCTGTCAGCACCATGAGCATCATAGAGATGCGAAACACACGCTTCGCTCCGTAGATATCCTTGAGTGCGACGCGTTCCGCCGTAATAATCGAAATCGCTACCGGGACACCGGCCTGCGAGACCGTCATGGCAAAAAAATAAATGGGGAACGCCATCTGGTAGAGACCAATACCTTCGCCGCCCAGAATACGGGAGACGAAGATCCAGTTCAGCGACCCGATCACCTTAACCACAAAACCTGCGATGGTCAGAACAAAAGTACCCTTGAGAAAGGATTCTCCTTTGCTATTCTTCCCTTCCGCAACATTCATCTCACTAATGAGAAACACCGCCTCAACTACTAATTATGAGAATAATATCGATTGAATTATATCATGAACTGCCTCCACTATCAATGGACTTCACTCACACGGACAGATGTTTCAAACCACAAAAAGACCTCACACGATACAGTCGCATGAGGTCTTTGAGAAAAATTATTTTCGTGCTTTTTTGACTGCGGCAAACGCCTTCTCCGAAGCGGCAATCGTATGCTCAATGTCTTTGTCTGTATGCGCTCCCGACATGAATACCGTTTCAAACTGGGACGGGGCAAGATACACCCCCTCGTCGAGCATCGTCTCAAACCAGATGCGGAAGGCATCCTGATCAGCGGCAGCGGCATCCTCATAGTTATAGACATCACGATCAATAAAGAAGATGCCGAACATCGAGCCCGCCTGATGCGCGCATATCGGCACGCCTGCCTCCTTCGCCGTACGCTGCCAGCCAAGCAGGAGATTCTTCGTCTTGATGGTCAGCTCACGGCTGTAATCCGCCTTGCCTTCTTCGGGGTCTGCCGTGATGAGCTTCAGCGTCTCAATGCCCGCCGTCATGGCAAGCGGATTGCCCGAGAGTGTGCCCGCCTGATAGACGGGACCCGAGGGGGAAATCTGCTCCATGATCTCACGGCGTCCACCGTATGCCGCAACGGGCAGACCGCCACCGATGATCTTGCCGAGACAGGTGAGATCGGGGCGAATGCCATAGGCAGCCTGCGCGCCACCCAAGGACGCACGGAAGCCGCACATCACCTCATCAAAGATGAGAAGCGTGCCGTGCTGCTCGGTCAACTCACGCAGCAGAGAGAGATAGCCCTGACGCGGCAGCACCAGCCCCATATTTCCCGCAACCGGCTCAACGATGACGGCGGCAATATGATCGCCCTCACGCTCCATCACATCGCGGATGGCAGCCTCATCGTTGTACGGAACAGCAATCGTGTCCGCCGCTGTCCCCTTCGTCACACCGGGAGAACTCGGGACGCCGAAGGTCGCCATGCCTGAGCCTGCGCTGACGAGGAGACTGTCGTTATGCCCGTGGTAGCATCCGATGAACTTGACGATTTTATCCCGTCCGGTATAGCCGCGTGCCAGTCGCAGTGCACTCATCGTCGCCTCAGTTCCTGAGTTGACCATGCGGATGCATTCAATGGTCGGATAGACCGACTGAACGAGCTTAGCCAGCTCCGTCTCCATGAGCGTCGGTGCACCGTAGCTCGTCCCGCGCGCCACAGCCTCCTGCAGAACCTTCACCACCTGTGGATGCGCGTGTCCGACGATCATCGGTCCCCATGATCCCACGTAGTCAATGTAGGAGTTCCCGTCAATATCGTAGATATACGCCCCCTCTGCACGTGCAATAAAGAGCGGATTGCCTCCCACATTGGCAAACGAACGGACGGGACTGTTGACCCCGCCGGGCATATACTGTTTTGCCTCGTCAAAGGCAGCCCTTGATTTTTCGGTATGGCGCATATAGCTCTCTCCTTATCCGTTCATCCAGTCAGCAGCATCCAAGGCATGATAGGTGATGATGATCTTTGCGCCGGCACGCTTCATGCCCGTCAGTGTCTCCAGAACAATCCGCTGCTCATCAATCCAGCCGTTTGCTGCCGCCGCCTTAACCATGGCGTACTCGCCGCTGACATTGTAGACGGCAATGGGGCGATCTGTCACCTCATAGACACGGCGTACCACATCGAGATAGGCAAGAGCCGGCTTTACCATGATGATGTCGGCGCCCTCTTCCACATCCAATGCAGTCTCTTTCAGTGCCTCGCGAACATTCGCCGGATCCATCTGATACTGCCTGCGGTCACCAAAGGCGGGGGTGCTATCCGCCGCATCGCGAAAAGGTCCATAGTATCCCGAGGCATACTTTACTGCGTAGCTCATGATGGAGGTGTTCTCAAATTTATTTTCGTCAAGGGCCTCGCGGATGGCGGCGATGCGTCCATCCATCATATCAGACGGCGCAACGATGTCTGCCCCCGCCTTCGCCTGACTTACGGCAACCTTCTGCAGGAGTGCGAGTGTCCTGTCATTATCGACATAGTGTCCTGTGAGATGTCCACAGTGTCCATGCGTCGTATACTGACAAAGGCATACATCACCAACGACCAGCAGGTCAGGAACAGCATCCTTGATCGCAGCGATCGCGCGCTGGACAGGACTCTCCATATCCCATGCAGAGCTGCCGTCCTCATCCTTATAAGCAGGAAGGCCGAACACCTCGACGGCGCGAATCCCACGCGCTGTGATCTCGTGTGCGAGCGCTGCGACCTGATCCACAGAGTAGTGAAAACACCCCGGCATACTCGGGATCTCTTCTTTGATCTTCTCTCCGGGAACAACAAAGATCGGATAGACAAAATCGCGCACCGACAGCTCTGTCTCACGCACAAGATCGCGCATTCCAGACGAGATGCGCAGACGGCGCGGACGCTGAATCATACTCATTCTACACTCTCCCTTATACAGTCTACCAGTCCATCAATCGTATAGGTCATGGCTGTCATGGCGGGCATCAGCGCATAACTCTTTACGGTCTCCGCCGTTACCGGTCCAATGCAGGCAATCTTCGTGTGCTGCAGCGGTGTAATATTGCCGAGCATGCGCACGAGATTCTTGACGGTTGAGGAGCTGGTAAATGTAACATAGTCAAACGCACCGTCCATCATCTGGGCGGCGAGCTCTTCCCCATGTTCTGTCTCAGGTACCGTCTCATAGGCTGTGACAACATCGACGATCGCCCCATGTGCACCCAAGGACGCAGGAAGAACGTCGCGCGCCTCCTGTGCGCGCGGCAGGAGGATATGGGCACGCGGCGGCAGAATCGGACGGAGCGCATCCACGACTGCCTCTGCGCGGAACTCTTGCGGCACAAGATCTGCCTCGATTCCGTAGGTGCGCAGACGATCCCGTGTCGCCGTGCCGATGGCAGCAATTTTAGCATAGCCGAGTGCGCGCGTATCCTTTCCTGCGTGATGAAGTCGCGCAAAGAAATGCTCCACACCGTTGACACTGGTAAAGATCACCCAGTGATAGTCCTGCAGTTTTCCGATGGCGGAATCCAGTCCCGCGTACGAATCGGACGGCGGAACAATGCGAATCACCGGTGCCTCGACGCAGGATGCACCAAGTGCCGTCAGTTTCTCCGTCAATGCCGATGCCTGAGCACGCGCGCGTGTGACAAGAATGCGTTTTCCAAAAAGAGGACGGAACTCTCTGCGGTCGAACCAGCGCAGACGATCTCGCAGGCGCACCACATCCCCCACAATGAAGATCGCGGGCGGTCGTATCCCATCACGACGCACCATCTCAGCCGCCTCACCGACCGTCGTCACGTACGTCTCCTGATCGGCACGCGTTCCCCATCGGATAAGTGCTGCCGGGGTATCTGCGGGACGCCCATTCTCGATCAAATTTTTCGTAATCTCAGGAAGATTTGCCACGCCCATCAGAAAGATCAGTGTATCCACACCTGTTGCGAGATGCTGCCAGCGGACGTGAGACTCAGGTTTCGTCGGATCCTCGTGCCCCGTGACCACGGCAAAGGAAACAGCAACACCTCGATGTGTCACAGGAATACCGGCATAGGCCGGCACGCTGATCGCAGAGGTGACACCGGGCAGGATCTCAAAGGGTACTCCACGTTCCAGCAAAACGAGAGCCTCTTCCCCACCGCGGCCAAAGACGAACGGATCTCCGCCCTTCAGACGAACGACCGTCTTTCCCTCCTCCGCCTTGTCTGCGAGCAGGACATTGATCTCCTCCTGTCGCATTGTATGATGGCAGGACTGCTTGCCGACATAGATTCGCTCTGCTGTCTCAGGCACATAGGAGAGAATACTCTCATCGGCAAGATGGTCATAGACAACAACATCCGCCCGTTTCAGGCAATGCATCGCCCCCACGGTCAAAAGGCGCGGATCTCCGGGACCCGCGCCAACAAGAAACACCATTCCGTTCTTCATGCTGTAATTCCAATCTCTTTCAAAATCTCACGTCCGCCGGCATCGAGGAGCTCCTCGGCAAGAGCAGTTCCAAGAGCCTCCGCCTGCTCACCTGCTCCGTGTGCATCAGAGCGGCAGATACGCTGTCCATCGACCGAAGCAATCATGGCATCAATGGAAATCTGACCATCGGCATCGACCTCAGCGTAGACCCCGACAGGGATCTGACAGCCGCCCTCAACGCGACGCAGGAAAGCGCGCTCTGCCTGTGCCGCCGTCGTCATCCCCGCATCACGCAGAAACGCAATAGTGGAAAGAATCGCGGCATCCCCAGCGCGGCATTCAATGGCAAGTGCGCCCTGACCAACCGCAGGAAGCATCACAGAGCGGAGCAGAATGCTGCGGATACGACGTTCAAAGCCGAGTCGCTTTAGTCCTGCCGCCGCAAGCACAATCGCATCGAACTCCCCCGCGTCGAGCTTGGCAAGACGAGTATTGACATTTCCACGCAGATCACAGATCGTTAGATCGGGGCGCATGGCGAGGAGCTGTGCGCGGCGGCGCAGACTCGACGTTCCCACGCGTGCCCCGACAGGCAGATCCTCCACCGCAGCGTAGTGTGCACTGACAAAGGCATCGCCAGGATCGAGCCGTGTTGTAATCGCACCGATGACCAGTCCGTCGGGAACCTCCGTCGGCATATCCTTCAGACTATGCACGGCAAGATCGACTGCACCGTCCAGCATCGCCTGCTCGAGTTCCTTCGTAAAGAGCCCCTTGCCGCCGATTTTGGCGAGCGGTGCATCTAGGATACGATCTCCCTTCGTCGTCAGTTCACACAGCTCCACGCAGTAGGATGGATGCTCCTTTTTAATGGCCTCCGCCACATAGCTCGCCTGCCAGAGAGCCAACTTGCTCGCTCGTGTACCGATAGTGATTGTGCCGCTGTTCACTGGTTCCTGTCTCTCCCATCGCATCTAACTTAAAAAGAGAACGCATTGCTTCGATGTAAAATGCCTCATCCTTGGTTCCCGCAGATGACCGCAGCTTCATCATCGGGATGCGCAGTATCTTTCGCACAATCATGCGGCTCATGTGCTCAACCTGACGGCCTTCCTCCTCCGAGAGATCGGGCAGCTTTGCACTCACGCGCTTGATCTCTCGCGCGCGAATGCGCTCGCATCGTCCTGAGAGCAGTGCCATAAGCGGCTGAAACGAAAGATATTTAAAGCGTTCCTGCAGAGCCGTGACCTCCTCTGCAACAATCTTCTGCGCCTTGACTGCCTCTGCCTGCCGCTCTCCCATGTGCTCATCCACCACTGCCTCGAGCGCGTCAATATTATAGAGCTCAATTCCCTTGATCCCCGCAACATCGGGGTCGACGTCACGCGGAACGGCAATATCGATAAAGAAGATCTTGCGTCCCTGACGGCGCGTCATGAGACGCCGTGCCTCCCACGCCTTGATTACATAGTGCGGCGCCCCAGTCGATGTAACGACAACATCGACATGGGTCGCATAGTCCATTGCACGATCAAAGGGGATGGCTTCTCCGCCGATGCGCTCAGCAAGAACCTGTGCGCGTTCAATGTGACGGTTGGCAACATAGATCGTCTCGATCCCGTGCGCACGCAGATGCTCCGCTGTCAGCTCCGCCATCTTTCCCGCACCGAAGATCAGCGCACCGCAGCCCCCAAGACCGCCCAGCGACGCCGCAGCAAGCTCGACAGCAGCATAGCTCACCGACACAGAACGGTAAGCGATGCGCGTTTCCGTCCGTACACGTTTTCCCGTGGCGATCGCACGATGGAAGAGCAGATTGAGTACCGTTCCGGTCACCCCTGCCTCTCGTGCCAGCGCATACGCCTCCTTCACCTGTGAGAGAATCTGTCCCTCACCGAGTACCAGCGAGTCGAGACTTGACGCCACGCGAAAGAGATGCTCAATCGCCGCATCGTCAGTGTACGTATAGAGATACGCATCCAGATCATCTCCGCCCTGCGCCAGATCATGCAGGAACTGCCGCGCGGAGCGCTCCCCCTCCGCGAGATCCTCCACAGCAGCGTAGAGTTCCGTTCGGTTGCAGGTAGACAGAACCACAAGCCCGCTCACCCCGTCGTAGTCGCCTAGGTTCTGGAGCCCCGTGCGCAGCTCCTCGCGCGAGAACGAAACCCGCTCACGTACATCAATCGGTGCAGTCCGATGATTGAGCCCCAAAGTCAAGAGCCGCATTACGTAGTTCAACCTCTGCTTTCTCCATCGCACCATGACGAACCATGGTCAAAATATCGGGGCGCAGTGCCGTATGCCAAAAGCGCGTGCGTGCACTGCTCGACGAGATACTCTCTTGAAGTTCCACCCTCAGACAGGAGACACGCTCCAGCCACATTCCAAAGGCGGGCGGATACATCTCCTCCAGTTCCATCCGTATCGCACGCGAGAGCGCCGGACTGCCGCCTGCGGTCGAGACGGACAGCATCAGCTCTCCACGGCGTATCGAGGCAGGCACCTGAAACGTTGAAGCCGCAGGATCATCAATAACGTTGACGGGAATCCCCCTGCGTTTTGCCTCTGCAGCCACAGCCGCATTGACCTCGCGCAGATCCGTCGCCGCATAGACGAGAAACGCACCTTCGAGCATCCCGTCCGCATAGCAGGCCTGCTTCCAACATAACCTGCCTGCCGCAGCATGCTCCTGCAGCACCATTGTGATTTTCGGAGCGATTACACAGATGGAGGTCTCCGTACCCGCAGAGAGAATGCCACGTACTTTACGCTCCGCCACCCTGCCGCCGCCGACGAGGATAAGAGAGCGTCCGCTCAGATCGACATTCAGCGGATACAGCACGCACCTCACTCCTCTTCATCGTACGAGTTTTTGCCCACAGAAACATGAATCCTATTCATATTCGATATTATACCGCATACAGGAATGAAAAAAAAGAGGAGAAGCCCGAATCTCCTCTCTTTATAGTGATTATCAATGTAGTTATAGCAGCTCCCCTAGCTGCTGCAGCAGAGGATAGTCCGTCATATCCACGCCCAGCGGGGTCACTGCGATCAGCCCGTGCTCCACAGCATAGATATCCGTTCCAATCCCCTTATCCGTATCGGACACCTCACCTGCCACCTTGTAATGCACGCGCCCCTCTTCCATCTCAATGCGCTCAAACGCATTTACATAGTCACGTCCGCCCTGACGGCAGAACACAAAGCGAGGCTCATCTCCTGCCAGCTCCTTCGGAAAGTTGATATTCAACAAAAATGGCTGGTCTGCAGCGACAAGAACCTTTTCCATGAATGGAACAAAATAATCTGCTGCATCGGCAAATGAAAGACTGCTGCCGTCAAGCAGGGAAAGTGCAAACGATGGAATCCCGTGAAAATATCCTTCAAAGGCGGCACCGACCGTTCCCGAATAGATCACATCTGTCCCAAGATTTGAGCCGTGGTTGATGCCCGAGAGCACCACATCCGGCGGTTCCGACGCAATCGCATCCAGATAGAGCTTTGCGCAGTCCGTCGGCGTGCCGTCAATCGCCCACGCCGCAATCCCCGCTGCTCGATCAAAGGACGTATCCTCACGAACCTCGATGGCACGTCCGATCGTCAGAGCATGAGACGTACCGCTCTGCTGATGCATGGGAGCCGCAACCGTCACATTATGTACTCCGGCCAACCGTCTCGCAAGTACGCGGATCCCTTCTGCGGCGATCCCGTCATCGTTCAAAATCAGGATATTCAATGTCCGCTCCCCTTCTCTCGTCTTGATATACGAAAGGCAGGTTGGTATGCCAACCTGCCTAAAAACCGCATACGCGGATAACATTCATGGTGACCCACCACGGAATCGAACCGTGAACCTACTGATTAAGAGTCAGTTGCTCTGCCAGTTGAGCTAGTGAGTCGTCTGCACCTCATGGCGCATAGCTATTATAGAGGAACAATACACGCCTGTCAATCCCCTTCGCGTGTTTTCCATAATAAATCACGTGTACAAAAAAGGATCTCCGAAGAGATCCTTTTTTATTCCTTCACGGAGAGAAGATTACTTCAGCGCATCAGCGAGCTGTGCATTGACAGCACGTGCAGCCTCAACACTCTCATCGAACTTCGCCTTCTCCTCGCCCTCGAGCTTCACATCGACAACCTTCTCAAAGCCGTCCTTGCCGAGAACAATGGGAACACCAACGCAGAGTTCCTTCTCGCCATACTCGCCTTCGAGGTAGACGCAGCAAGGAATAACCTTCTTCGAATCGAGAGCAATCGCCTCGACGAGCGTTGCTGCAGATGCACCCGGTGCATACCATGCAGACGTGCCGAGAAGCCCCGTCAGCGTTGCGCCGCCGACCTTCGTCTTCTGAACGACATCAGCGAGAACTTCCTTCGAAAGAAGCTGCGTGACAGGAATACCGCGGAGCGTTGCGATGCTGACGAGCGGAACCATCGTCTTGTCGTTGTGACCGCCGATGACCATGCCGTCCACATCGGTCGGGGTTGCGGGATGACCTGCCTTGTTGAGTGCCTCGGAGAGATAATAACGGAAACGGCTGCTGTCGAGCATGCCGCCCATGCCGATGACACGGTTGCGCGGAAGTCCCGTGGACTTGAGTGCAAGATAGGTCATTGCATCCATCGGGTTGGAGATGATGATGAAGATCGCATTCGGGGAGTGCTTCAACGCCTGCTCCACAACGCTCTTGACGATCTTTGCGTTGACACCGACGAGCTCCTCACGCGTCATGCCCGGCTTACGCGGAAGACCGGAGGTAACGACGATAACATCGGAATTTGCCGTCGCAGCGTAGTCATTCGTAACACCCTTGACCGTTGTATCAAAGCCGAGCGCATGCGAGCACTGCATCATGTCCATTGCCTTGCCCTCGGAGACACCCTCTTTGATGTCGATAAGGACAACCTCGCTCGCAAACTTCTTGAGCGCAACGACGTTTGCTACAGTAGCACCTACGTTACCTGCACCAACAACAGTTACCTTCATACGTATTTCCTCCTTAAAGACTCTTGCGTTGCCGATTTTGCTCTTGGCAACACAATTAAAACAAGGTATACCAATAGATTTGAACTATGAAATCATTATAACATCTCCATTCAGAAAAATCAATTACTTTTCCGTACTCAATGTCACAGTTAAGGAAAATAAATACAAAATTATAACGCTAATCGATGCTTTTCTTCATGTTTGGAAGAATTCAGTCATAAATCGCTGCGGCGGACCGATCATCATAGCATGGACGCTCATATATACGAAGTTTTTTCAATGACCTCCCGTAGCTTTTATGGCTTACGCAAAAATTGAAACCAGGGATCATTCCAAAATGATTCCATTACATCATGAGGATTGACGTCATCTTCATCATCGTAAATGTAATCAGGTTCGTGTTCATCCCAGAAATTCGGATCAAATCCTTCATCCTCTAATATCCGAAAAGCCATTTTAAATGCTTGGATGAAGTTTGCTCTTGACGATTGACAACTATAACATTTTCCTGGCGTATCATCAGCGTTTTCCTGTATGACTATTACATTCAATATATCATTCGCTTCAGTTGTTTCGATCTTTATGTTCGTACAGCTACCTTCTTCGTCAATGTTAAGCTCCTCATAGGAACTGCCCGATTCCAGATCTTTTAGCAAAGTCAATAATCCATCAAATGGCGAAAATAGGTAAGATAAGTTAGCGACACATCTTGTTCCTTCCAAACTCATATACATCTTGATCCAACCATATTTGGGGGGCTCAAATGCCACTTGAAAATTTTTGTATATATCCAAGCCTTGTTTTTCAAAAATCAATAGCTTATCTACTTCTCGGAAATATTGCTGTTTATCAAAAACAAATTTTCCTAATTCGGCGTAGTCCCATTTTTCTCGATGGTACATATTAAAACCATACCATGTAACCGTCTTTATCCCAACATCTACCGCTACATCAAGCGGCCAACAATCAATAACTCCGCAACCGCATCCAAAAATAGATACGCTGTCAAATTCCAAATAGTCGTTATGCAAGGATTCATATAGTTCTCTGGGTGTTATTGTGGCATGACCTGCTATGCCTGGATTACCTTCAGCCTCAGCAAAAGGACGTTCTACGTCACGGACTTTATCACGAAAATTCTCGCCATTAATATATATTTCCACAGTTAGTGTGGGAAATTTATCCGGTCCGTAGCAGTAACTTGTTAATCGAAATTCAATAATATCTTTCTCCGCCGAATTCATGCAGGCACCTCCCACCAGTCAGTTTGCCATAGCTTATTCCTCGATTTACTCTAACCGGCCCCAAATTGCCATTGCTATGACCATTCCTTTCCACTACGCTTCAAGGCACAAAATTGTTACGAAAGAATATGCCCCTGACGCAGCAAAACAATCTTTGCTAAAATAAAAGTGAGGAAACAGGCACACTACAGAGCACGTGGAGGTGAGCAGGATCGGCTTTTGCCGAAACTGAATTGCTATGTGTGCCGGAGGCTCTTTCAAGCACAAATAAGTAGGGCTAAGAACCCTGTAACCTTATCTTTGGAGAGACATTACTTCAATCTTTCAGCGAGCCTCCAGTCACTGCCTGTCCCCTCACTATTTTGTAAAGGAGTTGTGCCTATGCTCAAGATTGTCTATCCCGTCTGTTGCGGTATGGATGTCCACAAGTCGTTTGTCGTTGCCTGCGTTGCTTCCACAAATGACCACGGCGTCACCACCTACCGCTCCGGACGCTTCTCCACGTTTACCGGCGATTTGCGCCGTCTTGCCGCATAGCTGCACGCGCATTCCTGCACGGATGTCTGTATGGAGTCCACCGGAAAATACTGGATTCCTATCTACAACATCCTTGAATCATCGTGCCGGATCACCCTCGCACATCCCAAGTACATAAAAGCCATCCGTGGCAAGAAGACCGACAAGAAGGATGCAAAGTGGATTGCCGATATTTTCAAGCACGGTCTTGTCTGCGGCAGTTTTATCCCGCCTGCCGACATCCGTCAGCTCAGAGATTTGATGCGCTACCGCGCCAAGCTCACAGGTTTCTCCACCGGAGAGAAGAACCGTGCCCAAAACTGCCTTACCGTTTCCAACATCAAGCTCGATGATGTGTTCTCGGATGTCTTCGGCAAAACTGCCTCTGCCATCACACAGCGGCTTCTTGAAAACGATGCGCCTTTTGATGTAACGCCTTTCTTAAACAAGAAGCTCCAAGCATCTTTGCTCTTGGGCTGGTCTTACGCCGCAGAACAACGAGAGTGCCGGAAAGAAAAAGACAACGCGCATCAGCAGAGCCGGGGCATACATCAAACCGCTTCTTGTCCAGTGTGCCCTATGTGCTATTCGCAAGAAAAGCAATCCCGAGATTCGCAGCCGATACCTGAATCTGAAGAAACGGCGCGGTCACAAGAAGGCGATTATTGCGATTGCACGTATGCTCTTGACTGCGATCTACAACATCATCAAGAGGAACGAGAAGTACAATCCCGCGCTTTACCGCAAGGCAGATACTCCTCCGAGGAATCGCGAGGTTTCTGTAAACGAAGCCATTTATATCTTGCAGAGACAGGGGTACTTGGTGACTGCTCCACAATCTGCCTGATATACTCTCATAGACGTTTTTCGGTCACACAGTGACCTGTTTTCGTGTGCCTTTATTTACCGGATGTACTTTCAACCTTACACTCCTCCCTGCATCATCATTCTCTTACACAATTTTGACACAGGGCACGAGTTTTTTTAATCCCAAACGAAAAAGCATCCTATAAGGAAAAGTT
>ERZ773046.223-NODE-223-length-39231-cov-12.412217_pt1 | contig 39231 bp, 27 predicted proteins | sample MGYA00580634_ERZ773046 | MGnify/ENA primary metagenome ERZ773046 (study PRJEB29015, sample SAMEA2738127) | human oral metagenome | biome: human oral; feature: human-associated habitat; material: saliva | place: China | collected 2159 ... | reverse complement strand
TAGCATGTAATCTATTAGAAAGATATTTATCTTATGATCATATGCTATACTGGGATGAGGAGAACCGCCTGATGGTACTCTCTGACAACGGTAAGACGAGTCGTTATACTTACAACGCCGCCGGTGAACGTATCATGAAGAGTTACGGTACGATGGAGGGTGTGTATATCAATGGTGCACCACAGGGTATTACTTTCCATGAGACGGACAACTTCACGCTCTACCCTGTTTCGATAATCAGCATCAACAAGAATCGCTTCACAAAACATTACTTCCTTGGTGACAAACGAGTTGCTTCAAGGATAGGAACGGGTCTGTTCAATAACGTCTATGGGCGTAACGGCTCATATGTAACCGCTGGTCAGCAGGACTATGCTGAACGCATGAATCAGATTCAGAAGCAGAAAGAGGCATACTATAAGCAGCAGGGCATTGCTCCTGGTGTACCTACAATGAAGGGCGCGTATGGTGATCCAGAGAACACTGGTGTAGGGTATAATGCCGTCCTCACCGAACTCGGCAACCATGATGTTCCACAGGGTTGGATTCAGACTCCACGCCCCAACACCACACCGAATACCAACCCCGGTCCACCTGTAAGCTGGAATGACCCAAGCAACCCTGATGACCCACAGGCTGGTTATGGTTACATTCCAAACGACACCACAAAAGAGGAGACCTTCTTCTATCACAGTGACCACCTCGGCTCAACGAGTTATATCACTGATGACGAGGGGAACATCACACAGTATGACGCTTACCTGCCGTATGGTGAGCTACTTGTCGATGAGCATAGTAGTAGCGAGGACATGCCGTATAAGTTCAATGGCAAGGAACTTGACGAAGAAACGGGGCTGTACTATTACGGAGCCAGGTACATGAACCCCAAAATCTCCATGTGGTTGGGGATAGACCCATTAATGGAAAAGTATACAAATGTGAGTGGATATGTTTATTGTCATAGTAATCCAATAGTTAGAATTGATCGTGATGGATGTGCAGATTATTTTAGCATTAGTGGCAAGTTCATTAGATCGGATAAATCAAAAGATAAAAATATCTACATAAGAACTTCTTCTGGTAACGTTTTATTATCTAAATATAATTTCAAGAGAAATTTACGTGCTATGATGCGTATTACGTATCATTATGCTAAGGAAGTTGGGTTAGAAGGTAAGGCTAAGTCTATTGGTGTAAAATCAATGAAATCGAATCCTGAGGGAGAATTAGCGATAACGACATATGATAATAGGATAAGAGTCTCTACTGTTAATGGGCATTTTAAAAAATCAATGGACCAAATATATAATTTCAGAAGTACATTAGCACATGAAGGTTTTCATATAGATATTCCAAATGGAGTAGATGAAGAAGTTCTTGTAATCATGAAAGAGATGAGTAGGAAAGAATTTGGAAAAACAACACGGTCTTTTAAAAGTAATACAGCTGGATATCTTCAAAAAGAATTGGAAAAGTTGTATGCTGTATCAGGTCGTAAATTTTATAATGTGATAGGTAAGGCACAAAAAATGTTAAATAAATATGGAGCTAAAAGTAGTTATGAATTTATAGAAGGAGGAAATAAGATTCATTTTTGACAATAATGAAACATATACATATAATAAAATTATTGCTAATAGCCTTATTATTAGTATCATGCCGAAATAATAATGTTAAAGAGATTCTAACCGGGGATAGATATAGATATTGGTATAATGAAAGTGATGCAATACTTAATCTTCCTTTATACTTTATTTTTAACAAAGATGGACAATTGCAAGTAAAAAGTCAAGACGAAAGGGGGAGATTACAGGACTTTGTTTTCTCCCATGATGTAGAATGGGATCATCGTTGGAGTATAAAAAATGACACATTACTATATATGGGATTGTATGATAATTATTTCGTTATATCAAGGTATAATGATTCTATAGTCATCCTTACACAGAATAACCAGAATATAGTATTACATGCGATTAGAGATCCTCGTATGTTTATACAAAACATTCACGCTAAGAGAAAAAATATTATCGATAGTATTCAATGTATAAATTATGACATACGAATTGATAGAATATGCCCTAATGGCAACAATTATATTCTAAAAGATATTTCTTCCTCTGTTGAGATAAGCAAAGCAGATATGAATATCATAGCTCCCCAAAGAGGAGACCGTTTAGTCAAAGAAAAAAATTATGTATTGTTGAATAGAATAACTAATGATTCAATTTATCTATATCGATATACAGTTTCAGGAGAGCATCCTGTTTTATCGATTCTCCAAAGTGGAGAAAAAAAGAATTTCATACAAAGAAATGGGATTTATCAGAGATAAGTGCATTGCTTCTAAAATCGGCACGGGGCAGTTTAATAATGTTTATGGCATCAATGGCAACATTGTAACGGCAGGGCAGCGCGATTATGAGCTTGGATGCAGAACATAGAATTTCTCTATTATACCTCAAATCCGCAACTAAGCCCTTGAACGTCCTTATTGCGTTTACACGTCCTCTCATTACTGAATTTGCAGATAATTTGAACTTGAAGCACCCACTTCTGCCTACAATATCCCCTTACCCCACAATGTGACTTGAGGCAATACACAATATCATTCCCATAAGTTGTAGGCACTATCCAAAATCAGTCTGGAAAACATCTGCGTAAGCATTATTACAGGTATAGATATTCAGCACATACCGCCTTGATGTCCTGATCCACTTGGCTGGTACAGAGATAAACCTGAAGACAGGACTTTAGCTTATGGTGCAAAACAGACTGGTTCTTGGTTCTGGAGAAACTATTATTTCCTTCAGATAGACAATGGTGCAAAAGTAGGCGTGCCAGGAGACAAGAAGAATGGCGGCAACTATACAAAGGTTGATTGGTGGAATCCTTGGTTAATGGTTTGGGATTAATTTAAAGATGTAACAAAATGAAGAAGATCTTCTCTTTACAATTGTATATTTGGCTTTTTCTTACAATATTGTTTTCCCAATGTACAAAGGTTGATTTAGAGGAAGGAGTACGCAAAACAACTATTCTTCGGCATAATTATATTGCAATAACCACAAAAGATGATATTCCCGGAGAAGTGGAAGTGCATTATAGTATATTGGGCAATAATGGTCAAAACGAAGTCAAAACAGAGAGGCTTTCTACTCCTTGCGTGATTGGTGGAGAGAACGTCTTGGTCGCCTATGACAGTATTGTTGGTACACATTCGGGGAAAAGCGTTTTTAGCCAGCTTACCTTGAAAAGAGACTATCAAGAAAACGGAGCAGATTTTCTTTCAATCAAAAACTTGTCTTCGACCGTCCTTGAGTATGCCGTAATCGGTAACCAGCCTCTTGTGTTCCATAACCCTGCGGATTTAAAAGAGTACCATAATTTCACCAATTTAAATGAGATAGATAAAACCAAGGTTGTAAAAGAAAGTCCAACTCCTATTAATTCAGAAGGTATTCCTGTTTTATATTTACTAAAGCCTGAACTTTCTAAAATTAACCAGTACTATATTTTGCTAAGTATTGGAGATTGTGTGAATGGGGAGCTTACAACCGTAGAAAGTACCTATGCTAAGAATATTGGCATTAAACCTACACAGTATACTATTCGAGAAATAATGAATTTCTACAAAGAGGAATATAGCCATGGCAAAACCCTATTTGCAGACTACAACGACTATGATTTAAAATGTCAAAAGTACAAAGGTCTAGCTCGTTTAGACATAAAATTTTATGGAGAAATACAACCTGAGTCTTTTGTAAGGAACTCCGGACAGATTTGGTTTATCAATACAACTTCGGGAATGAAGGGAATTGACACCTTTAAGATATTTCAATAGGAATGATACATACTAAATTTTATTGCTGTCCGGTAAAAGTTTTACCGGACAGCAATAAATAAAAATGAAGATTACCAAAACGATTCTGCTCCTACTTTTAAGTACAGAGAATATCCCACTGTTGAAGAAACAGAGGGCTTTATGTGGAATGAAATTCCTAAAGACTGGCAAGAAATTTCAGAAGAAGAGTATGTAGAACACACAAAGGAGAAATGTGGCCGCATGGTAGGTATATGTTCCGCCATCTATCGCTCAGATGTAAAGTGCTATCGCTTGCCCAAGATAGAAGGCCGCCCAACCATCTATGCCGGAGTATGTGTTTCTGCCTTCCCAGCAAAAAAGAAAGTGGCGGTAAGTGCCAATATCTACTACTGGGAAGATGGTGGCGCAGTGAATAAATAAAGCACGACAAAGCAATTCCTTTATTGAATCTCTACATCCCCTCCAGAAAACATTGCAAAAAAAATCAGAAGCTTCACCAAAACTTTATTTGGTGAAGCTTCTAAACAATTAAGCAAAAATTTTATATATAGGGACTATGCGATGAGTCAGTGACACTTTAAGACTTGCTGAGTGGATGCTGTGCGACACCGCAGGTGTCGGAAGGGAGGGGGATCACACTACCCACGGGTTCACCCTTCGGGCATCACCCGCGGTTAAGCATAGTGTGTCCCCGCCGGGGACAGTAGGTCCACTCACTGCCGCCGGCTTCATCCCCCAGCATATCAAAACGCAGAAATCCGCCCCTAATAACTCACCCACACACATCGAAAAAACTGTACGCCATCGGAGACTACTTCTCCCTCCCTGCGCCATCACCACTGCCACACATCGAATGAAGTCTGTACACTATCTGCTGCACCACTGCCACTCCCCAGTACCATTACCCCCGCAGTAAAGCATAACCAACTTACGCCTCCAGCGGAGGCGCACCATGCTTAACCGCGGGTGATACCCGAGCGGAGCGAAGGAGAACCCGTGGACAGAAAGTCACACTAACTTCCGACACCGGCGGTGTCGCACTGAAAGCGTGGAGGGAGTATTCCCTCATCTCTCCTTCCTAGAAAAAACTTGTTTTTTGTCGTCACGTTGTCACGGAGGAGGAGAATATGCTGATAAAGAGGAGCTTATGCGCGTGACAACAACTTTTTATTGTCACACCGTTATCACGCGTCGTCACGCCTGCAATAAATACATTATCAAGCGGTTATGCTCAAAGTGTGACAACGTGACGATGTGACAACAAAAAAACAACTTACAGAGAAGAGCCTACCTCCTTCGTACTCAATTTTCCTTATTCTGTTTAGAAATACAATAAGGGTGTCGGCTGACGCAATAAGGATGTGAACTGACAGCCTTATTGTATCTTCAAACGCAATAAGGATATTCACGCTTACCTCTATGACAGACTTGCGCTGAATCCTTTCTTGAGGCTTCTGCACAGAGGCCGTAATGGACAGCCCTATTCTTCGTCTAAGAGTTGTTGCAATTCTTCCATATTTTCTACCACGGAGAGCAAGTCTTGAGGACGATCGCGGAGCATTCCTTTATGGTGGAGATCCGCTAAGAGGTCCAGCAGAGAGTTCCAAAAGCCATGAGGATTGTAGAGCACTACGCGTTTGCTGGGATAGCCTATGGAGGCCATGGAAAGTGCCGTGAAAACCTCATCGAGTGTGCCCACGCCGCCAGGGAGAGCCAAGAGGATGTCGCTTTTCTCAATGATGATGCTCTTTCTGTCGGCTAAATCGACTGTTCGGATGGTGACATCCAGCGTTTCGCTCACTAAATTCCGATTGACCACAATCTCAGGAACAACGCCAAAGATGCGCCCGCCATTTTGCTTTGTGGTCTGTGCCAATTCCTCCATGAGGCCTTTCTTTGCACCGCCATAAATGAGGGTGCGGCGGGTCCTACCAATCCATTCTCCCACTTCGCGCACGGCTTGGTGGCAAATGTCGTCGACCTGACTATTGGCCGAAAGAAACACGCCTATTTTTTCGTACTTCATCATTCAGAATATAGCGTTTCGGTTATAGCTGCACAAACTTGTTCCAGCATCTCGCCTTCGGCAGGTGTGAAGGCGTTGAGCTCTTTACTATCGATGTCGAGCACGCCGACTACTTCGCCCTTGGCATTGCGCAGCGGAACGACGATTTCCGACCGCGAAAGACTGCTGCAAGCTATGTGACCGGGGAAGGCCTCAACATCGGGCACAATCAGGGTCTTTGCCTGCTCCCACGCCGTACCGCAAACGCCGCGCCCATGGCGGATGCGATAGCAAGCCACTGGACCTTGGAAAGGACCTAAGCGGAGTTCGCCCTCGCGCACCAAATAAAAACCAACCCAGAAATAACCCATTGAGTCGTGCAACTCGGCAGCCACATTGGCCAATACGCTCATTTCTTCCTTTTCGCCCGAAATGAGAGCACGCACCGCGTTGATGATATCTTTGTATTTTTGTTCCATATCTTCTTTTTAGTGCTTTGAACCGAACGTGGCTTCAAAGCATTGACACAATAAATGCGAAGTTAGTGAAAGCTAAGAAAACGAACGTTCTCTCCTCTCACTAACTTCGCACCTTTAAGTAATTTTCGGTCGGCGGCCTTTTGTTTATCGACAAGCAGCGATGACCTCAATCTCCACCAATCCGCCTTTCGGTAGTGTCTTAACAGCCACAGCACTGCGGGCAGGAGCTGGTGCGGTGAAGTATTCTGCATAGACCTCGTTCATAGCTGCGAAATCGCTCATATCGGCTAAGAACACCGTGGTCTTAACAACATCGGCAAGGGTCAGTCCGGCTTCGGCCAAGATACTTTTCACATTTTCCAAACTTTGGCGTGTCAGTTCGCGAATGCCGCCTTCGGCAAAATTGCCCGTAGCAGGATCGATGGGCAACTGCCCACTGATGAATAAGAAACCATTAGCAGCGATGGCTTGGCTATAAGGGCCGATGGCTGCGGGAGCTTTGGAGGATGAAATCTGGGTTTTCATATAGAAAGAAATTAAGAGATCTCGCCGCAGAATAGAGTTCTGCAACGAGACCTATGATGATTATTTTAGATAGTCGTCGAAATAGCGCGTGATACGTTCGTGGAGATGAATCATATCCTTACCCATCATGTTGTGGCCTTGGCCGGGATAAGTGAAAAAGTCGGGCTGTGTTCCAGCATCTTCACAAGCGCGGAGGAACGCGAGGGAGTGCTGCGGCACGCAAACGGGGTCGTTGTAGCCAATGATAATCTGAAGGCGACCTTTGAGGTTCTTAGCCTTGTTGAGCAAGCTTGCTTCTTTGTAGCCCTCAGGGTTGTTTTCAGGCGTTCCCATATAGCGTTCGCCATACATTGCTTCGTAGTATTTCCAGTCGATGACAGGGCCGCCGGCAACAGCCACCTTGAACACATCTGGATAAGAGCAGATGAGGTTTGTCGTCATAAATCCACCGAAGCTCCAACCATGCACGCCCATGCGATTAGCATCAACATAGGGCAACGACTTGAGGAAATCAACACCTTTGAGCTGATCTTTCATTTCTTCTGTGCCGAGATGGTGCCATGTAGCTGTTTCGAAAGCAAAACCGCGCTCTGAAGAGCCACGATTATCGAGCACGAAGAGCAGATAATCTTTCTGAGCCATATAGATTTCCCACGGACGAGCGGTATAGTTCCAAGATTCTTCCACATTGCGCACGCCAGGACCACCATAGACATAAACCACAGTGGGATACTTCTTTGTAGGGTCGAAACCTACGGGCTTCACCATGCGATAATAGAGGTCGGTAGTACCATCGGCGGCCTTGATAGAGCCTCCCGAAATCTCGGGCACGTTATACTCCTTCCAGGGCGTATCATCAGTGTGAAGTTTCTTTATCTTCTGCTCCGTGGTGGAGAGAAGGTCATATTCACGGAATGTTTTGGGAGAACTCCAACGGTCGATAAGATATTGACCATCGGGAGAGAGCGTGGCGTTATGCACGCCCACACCGTTGTCCAGCAAAGTGCGCTTGCCCGTTTCGATGTTCACACTGTAATAGTTGTGACGAATGGGCGATGACTCGGTAGATTTGATGATAACGCTCTTTGTCTTCACGTTGAAACCAGCCAGATTGAGCACTACCCAGTTGCCTTGCGTGAGCTGCTTGATTTGACGGCCGTCGGTATCGAAGAGATAGAGATGGTTGTAGCCGTCCTTCTCGCTTTGGTAGATAAATTTGCTATTGTCCCAGGGCAGGAAGGTGATGCCGTGCATCGGATGAACGTATTTCTCGTTCGTCTCCGTATAGAGCACACCCTTGCGAGCACCTGTCTGCACATCGTAAGCCACGAGTTCTGCCTTGTCTTGAGTACGCGGCATCTCGATGAGATAAATCGTTTTCTCATCGGGAGCCCAGCTCGGATTGGTGAAGTAGCGATTGGTGGGATCTCCGGCTTGCAGATAAACAGTCTTATCCGTTGCGGGATTGAAAATACCAATGGTCACTTTATGACTGGTCATACCGGCCATGGGGTACTTGTCGGGCTCATACGCTGCTATACGTTGCGAAATGTCCACCTGCGGATAGTCGGCCACCATACTTTGATCCATACGCGTGAAAGCCAGGAGTTTTCCGCTGGGACTGAAGAATGTACCCTTGGAATAGCCAAATTCATCGCGGTGTACGCTCGTACCGTAGAGCAACTCTCGCGAACCGTCGGTGCTGACAGTATGCAGGCGACCATCGGCGGTGCGGAGGTAGAGGTTATAACCTTTTGTGTAGGCCTCGCTGCGAGATGTCGCGTTGAATTCCACATGACCGATACCACGCTCGCGGGGTGCTTGCCAAACAATCTTTTTCGTCTTCCAGTTGTAAAGGAAATTCGTATCAGAGGTGCGGAGTAGCACTTCCGTTTTCTTAGCATCGGGGAAAGACGCATGGTAAGCCGTGAGTCCTTTTCCCTTTGTTGTGTCGGAAAGGAGGGGTTGAATCTCAGCCGTCGTAAAGAGCGGCTTCGTCGCGCCGTACAAACGGACAGATTCCGCATCGAGCTCTACGAGTTGGTTACCCCACCAGCTCGTGTAGATATTGCGGGGCATGATGTTCCAGTAGTTCTCGCCGCCCCACATAAGGTCGTCGAGCGTAAAACTTTTCTTGTTTTGAGCTTGCATACTCATGGTGCAAAGTAGCGCTAAGGCCACGAGCCCCATGCGCTTCATTTTGTTCAATATTGTTATCATAGTCATTGGGGTTATTTCCCTGCTTATCACTCTCTTTTAGCTGCTGGAGAATATTCCCAAGAGGGAATACAAAGTCCTCTTTCGGCTAAATCAAAAACGGAGGATGCGGAAAGGCACATAGGCTTTGTCCGTCAACAGGACTGCTTTCTATGATTTTCCGTATCCTCCGTTTTTAATATATCTTTAAGTTAAGTAGGCGTCAGAAAAGAACGCCTACATCATTCCTTTATATATGGTCTTAATATCACTTCTTATCTGTCGCCATTTGAATGACGTTCGAAGTTCTTACGGCCGCCGAAGCTCTTGCCTCCTTTGCCTTTGGGGCGATCTCCTTGTTCGTTGTGGTCGTTGAAGCGTCCGCCCTTGCGCTCACCGAAGTTGTTGCGATCGCCGAACTTGCCGCCTTTGCGCTCACCAAAGTTATTGCGGTCGCCAAACTTACCGCCTTTGCGCTCACCAAAGTTGTTGCGGTCGCCGAACTTGCCACTCTTACGCTCGCCAAAGTTGCGGCGCGGGCGATCGTTTTCTCCGTCTTCTCCGCGGTGTTTGCGACCGTAGACACGTTCAAATTCGCGGTGTTTGTTACGCAACTGCATAAACTCGCGGTCTTCTTCGGTCTGTTCGCGGCTGTCGTCGTCGAAACGGCGGTGGAAATCCTCACGGAACTGGCGTCCTTTGCGGTGCTCAGCATTACGTTGGCGATCCTCCGAGGTTTTTAGTTCTCCGCCGGTGGCGCGGAAGTTTTCGATTTTCCCATCGAACATTTGATATTTGCGGAACTCGCAATCCAGCGAACCGTTGTAGAGCTGAATCTTCGTACTGGGACGCAATCCGATACTATCGAAAAGCTCCTGCTTGCTACTGATAATCCACGCTTCGTTACCTTTGAATTCATGCTTGAGGCGTTCACCGATGGCTTTGTACAGTCCCAAAATATCGGCCGGTTGCAAACGCTCGCCATAAGGCGGGTTCGTCACAATGATGGCCTTATTCTCCGGTTGGGTAAACTTACGGAAGTCCTGCTGGCAGAACTCTACCACATCGCTCACACCAGCTTGTTTGGCATTGGCCATAGCGCCTTCGAGAGTAGGACGATTGATGTCGTAGGCGTAAATCTTATGGTTGAATTCACGTTCAGCCGAGTCGTCGTTATATATACGATCGAGCAAATCGCGGTCAAAGTCTTTCCATTTCTCGAAGCCGAAACTCTTACGGAAGATACCGGGATAGATATTGCGCGCCATGAGAGCGGCTTCGATAGCTATAGTGCCCGAACCGCAGAAAGGGTCGATCAAGTCGCTTTCCATATCCCATCCGCTCAACTTAATGAGACCGGCTGCCAGCACTTCGTTGATCGGAGCATCACAAGAAGCCACACGATAGCCACGCAGGTGAAGACTCTCGCCGCTCGCATCGAGCGAGAGCGTACATTGGTCTTCAGCGATGTGCATATTCAGCTTGATATCGGGATTTGTCACACTAATGTTCGGACGTTTGCCCTCTTTCTCGCGAAAATAGTCCACAATGGCGTCCTTCACCTTATAAGCAACAAACTTGGAGTTGCGGAACTCCTGAGAATAGACCACCGAATCGACGGCAAAAGTAGTGTTCAAATCGAGATAGTTAGCCCATTCGATGGACTTTACTGCCTCGTAGACAGCTTCTGCATCGAGAGCCTTAAAATGCTTGATTGGTTTGAGCACTCGGATAGCTGTGCGAAGGCAGAAGTTTGCTCGATAGAGCATTTCCTTGTTTCCAGAAAACGACACCATACGACGACCAATCTGTATGTCGTTAGCACCGAGTTCGGTGAGTTCTTGAGCCAATACTTCTTCCAGTCCTTGAAAGGTTTTGGCAATGAGTTCGAATTCTTCCATAAAGTCAGCCTCGCTGTTGGAGGTTAGAAGCGTAAGTGTATGTATTTTATTGATTGAAAAAACTTTTTTATTGCGCTCAGATATAAAGAGCCATCGAATCAGGTGCCGACGTACCGCGCGTTTGCTTCATCACAGCGCCCGGTTCTACATCGTGCGTTATCCAGAGGTTACCGCCAATCACAGCCCCTTTGCCTATACGTATCCGCCCCAGTATGGTGGCGTTGGAATACACAATAACATCGTCTTCCAACACAGGGTGACGGGCCACATTCTTGATAGGATTTCCTTCTTCGTCGAGCTTAAAACTCCGTGCGCCCAGCGTGACTCCTTGATAAAGTTTCACATGCGAGCCAATGATGCAAGTAGCACCGATGACAACACCCGTACCGTGGTCGATAGTGAAATAGCGGCCAATCTGCGCGGCGGGATGAATATCAATGCCTGTCTCAGAATGGGCAAGTTCTGTCATTATGCGCGGAATGAGTGGCACATTCAAAACTTCCAATTCATGGGCGATGCGGTAGATAGTGAGTGCTTTTATGGCTGGATAACAACTGATTACTTCTCCCCAGTTCTGCGCGGCGGGGTCGCCAAGATAGGCGGCCTCAACATCAGTGGCCAACACATCGCGCACCTCGGGGAGGCGCAGCACAACGCGCTGAGCAATATCGCGTGCGTGTTCGTGGAGGTCACCATCGCAACAATCATGGTGCGTGCGGTCTGAACAGAAACAAAGACCTGCTTCAATTTGTTCGACAAGTAAATTATAGAGTCGCTCCATATCCACGCCAATGCCATATTTCACCGTATCGCGATTGATCGTTGAACGACCGTAATAACCAGGAAAAAGCACACCTCGGCAGAGGTCTATGATTTCCTGAAGAGCGGGAGTACTGGGAAGTGGATCGCCATGCCGATGCTGATGAAAGAGACCTTTCATCTGACCCACATCTGCAAGACGCGCTACAGTTTGCTGAAACTGTTCAGTAAAATTATCCAAAGTAGATTTGATCGTAGTTAATTAAACTATTGCAAAGATAATGAAATTTTGAATCTCGAAAGATATAGAAACAAAAAAGCTGAACCTCATTGAGATTCAGCCTTGTTTATCTTATGTGCGTAAGTTGCTTATGCCAATGCATTCACGTGTTTAGCAATGCCACTCTTAAGGTTGGCAGCTTTTTTCTTGTGAATAATGTTACGCTTAGCAAGCTTGTCCAGCATCTTCTGTACTTTCGGCAGAAGTTCTGTAGCAGCTGCTTTATCCGTCGTAGCGCGGAGCTTGCGAACAGCATTACGCATTGTCTTAGCGTAATAGCGGTTGTGCAATCTGCGAGTCGCCGTCTGACGAATTCTCTTAACAGATGATTTGTGGTTTGCCATTTTTATATTATTCTTTTAATTGTAGCCTATAGCAGAGTCGAACTGCTCTTTAGAGAATGAAAATCTCTCGTCCTAACCGATAGACGAATAGGCCTGCCTTGCAACGTTTGCCTTTCAAGTGCTCCCGACTGTTGTCGAATGCCCCGCGGCTTAATTGCGAGTGCAAAAGTAGGGCAAAGTTTTGAAACCACCAAACATTTCTCCTACTTTTTTCAATTTTTTTCTTCCTCCTACCCTTTTACGCTCTTTTTCGCTACTCTTACCTAACAGTTTCTTTGTATTTTTGTCTCGAAAAAAGAAGAGGACCTGTCCGCAGCTCTCATTGCTCAACGCTCAAACTTAACGGACCTACCAGACCGCTCTGAGAATCTCTCTCCTTAGCAAAGTGGCTCTCTCAATAATCTCACACTCCCTTCCTCTATGCATGCCATCGTACTCAATACTATCAAATATTCCGATAAAGACCTCATCGTCGAACTACTCACGGAAAAGGACGGTTGCCTTTCCTTTATGCAACGCATCAGTACTTCCAAGCGGGCAAAGATTCGGACGGCATGGTTTCAGCCGCTGACACGGCTTGATGTAGATTATGACGACCGACCGGCACACAAACTGAAACGCCTCACAACTGCACAACCGCTGCCGCTGCTCACTATTCCCTACGAGCCGGCAAAGACTACGATGGCGCTTTTCTTAGCCGAATTCCTCCGCGTCACCATGCGGAGCGAACCGGCATCGCCACTGCTTTTCGAGTATGTTTGGAACAGCATAGAATGGTTGGACACTTGCCGAGAGTCGTTTGCCAACTTCCACCTTGTTTTCTTGCTTCATCTGGCGCGCTTCTTTGGCTTCGAACCTAATCTGGAGGCGCCGTCGCCCAACTGCTACTTCGATCTGGAGAGCGGAACATTCACAACGGTGCGCCCGCTGCATCCCAACGTGCTCTTGCCCGAAGAGGCGCAACTGCTACCTACGTTGATGCGTATGAATCTGGCTACGATGCACCTCTTCAAACTTTCGGGCGAACAACGCTCGCAGTTGCTCCGCTTCATGAATAATTACTACAAACTGCACATCCCTAACTTTGCCGAACTCAAATCGCTGAAAGTTTTGCAGGAGGTGTTTGCGTAGGTTTTCATCCCGTCTCTTCTTCCGTGTCACTATTCTTGACAGTGACAGTTGCGCAAGGAGATGTTAAAGAAGCTTTCCTCTTCTCCGCTTCCCTGCTTTTCTTCACCATCCGAAACCGCCAATCGCTGCTTTTGCGGGAGAAAATCCTGAAAAAGTGGGTTTCCGATGCTGATTTCCTCCTTTTTAGTCGTCATTTTCCTTATTCCGTCAGCTGGCTTCCTTATTGTGTCGGCCGACGGCCTTATTGCGTTGGAGAATATCCTTATAGGAATCACGCCTATACCCCGCGAAACCTCCTTTTTCCTTATTCTGCTCTTTTTTTATTCTGCGCTTTCTTCCACCGAAAGGCTTCGCGCTGGATTTCGCGCGATTCTCAGGGCTGTAGAATGAGTGTTTCCTTGACAAAGTAGGAGAAAACGATTCTTCTGAAAACATTGCCCACGAATGAACACAAAGCAGGCGAAAGTTTCACGAAGACAGAAGACGACAGTTCTATATGTCCTTAAAAACTTGCATATTAAAGTCATCGTCTGTAACTTTGGCAACAAGAAATATAACTCCTAAAAATCAGCTAACAACAAGCACACTATGACACAGCTCAAAACATGGGGTCTGCTTCTGGCTCTTGCCGTAAGCCTCACGGCCTCGGCTCGAAAAGTGAAAGTAAACGTACAACAACCCGGTACGCTGGAACAGCAACTACCGCCTAAAGTTCGCAAGTCGCTCACAGAGCTAACGCTCCGCGGCTCGCTCAATGGTGCCGACTGGCATTTTCTCCGCTCGCTGATGGGTATCAGGCGCGATACAACTGCCGTGGACGGAAAACTTCAGCGTTTGGATCTCAGCGATGCCACGTTGCATAAAAGTACAGACGCATTCCTCTTCAATTATCAGATTAAGGCCGACTCCATCCTGCCGCAATGGGCTTTTTATCGCTGCAAGGTGGGAGAAGTTATCCTTCCGCGCGCACTTCATTTGATCGATTCCAATGCTTTCCGCGAAGCACGCATTCGCCGCGTAGTCCTTCCCGAAAAAGTATCTATCAATGAAGAGGCCTTTGCCGATTGTTCGGATTTGGAGGACATCTGTTTTCCGAAAACATTGGGTAGTTTATCTTCAAACGCCATCGTAGGTTGCGAAAAACTACAAACAGTACGAATGAACAGCGTCCTCTTCATCAGCGGCGGTGGCTCTATCCGAGATTGTAGCAACTTGCGCAAGATTGAAATCAATGGCACACTGGGACATATAGATGGTTGGCAAACTTTCTCACAGCTCCCCAAACTCACGGAGATTGTCTTCAACGGCCCGGTGCTTTCTACAGGAGGGAGCGAAGAATGGTTGAGCGAATGCCCCGCACTTCAGCAAATCACCTTCAACGGCCCTGTACTTTCAACAGCCTTTGCGGGTATTGCTGATCTCCCCAACTTTCACAACTATGTTTCTCTCCCCAACCAAGTGTTTTTAAGCAAATCGGAATGGGTGAAAGGAATCCCTGAAAAAGGACCTTATACAGAAGAAACTTTCAAGGCTTTCCGACAATTGCAGCAGAGCTTTGAGGCCTTCCCCGACTTTCGCTGCGAATATCAAGCTTTTGTTACCTCCGCCATCTTGAAGAACTTACTTACTGTCTCTGCTCTCCTACACGACAAAGCAGGACTATTGAAATATGGACAACTCATCTTAGAAAGCAGACCGAGAAAACTATATCGTCTCCTTTGCGATAGTATTTTCAGGGATTTTGCAGGCCAACCCGACTTTGAGGCCCTCAAAGAAAAGTCACGGCTATTTGGCGACTACATTTATATTCTCAAGACTTCTCCACAATACGAACGTTCGGGACAGACGCAACAGGCCTTTACCTATGCGTTCGACTCTCCCATTCTGAAAAAGGTACGCGAAGAACTCAAGCTGGACAGCATCGCTGGCAACGGAGATGAGATCAGCCGCATCAAGCGCGTGATGTATTGGCTCCACGATGCTATCCCGCACGATGGCTCGTCCAGTTGGCCACAATGCAAGTATAACGCACTCGACCTTTTCCGCAACGCTCAGGAGAACAAGCGCGGATACAACTGCCGGTTTCTGGCAGAAATGCTAACCGACTGCTATCTGGCTCTTGGCTACCCTGCTCGCTTCATCACGTGCGAGAGTAAAGAAATAGGAGATCCCGATTGCCATGTCATAGTAATGGTCTGGAGCAAGACACTCAATAAGTGGGTTTGGATGGATCCCAGTTTTGCCGCTTATGTGACGGACGAAAACGGCACATTGCTCCATCCTGGCGAAGTGCGCGAACGCCTAATTGATGGTCGCCCGCTGGTGCTCAATCCGGATGCAAATTGGAACCACAAGTCGAAACGAACCAAGGAGGAATACATTGATAGGTATATGGCCAAGAACCTTTATACCATTCAGTCGCACCTTACCAATCGGCCAGAGATAGAGAATGAAGAAAATTCCTACCAAGACGTGATCACCCTCGTAGGAAAAGGTGTCACCTACAAAGGAGGTGGTCGCACCACTTCCGACGACCAATATTTCTGGCAAGCCCCAAAACTGCCGTAACAGGTACTATAATATGTTAAGAAAAGAGAGAATATTGAGCTTCCCTCCTCTATATTAACTGAGTTGTATATCAAGGAACGAACATTATAGAATTAATTTCGCACATTACGCCTCGTAAGCTTTTAGTTTTCCACATAAATTTCTTATTACTTATGAAGAAAAGAACCATACTCCTAACTTTATCAAGTTTATTCTTGAGTACCCTTACATTGGCACAGACAGAAATCTCTGTCGTAAATAACACAAAACAACACTTACTACCAACTACCTCCTACCTGTTGGAGTACAATTCAGAAAAAGCTAACACACTGATAACACTACCCTACTTTGAAACTTTCGATAGTCAGGATGCAGCAGAATCCTACACAATCATAGATGGCAATAAAGACAACAATAGTTGGACTTTCACCAATGGAATGGCGGAATATATGGAAGATATGTTCAACGACAACAGTGGCGATGATTGGTTGATAACTCCACCATTTAAACTTGAAGCAGGAAAGAATTATGAATTTTCTTTGAAGGCCAAAGCTTTCGATAATGAAACTCCCGAATGCTTCGAATCTTTCCTAGGTACAGATACTACCGTAGCATCAATGATCATTCCTCTATTCCAGAAGACTACAGTTGCAAGTAGCAACTTTAACACCTACACTCAAACCATCAAAGTTCCGACAACTGGCACTTATCGATTGGGAATTCATTGCATCAGCGAGCCCGACAAAATGACGCTCAACATAGATGACATTTCTATTAAAGAAGGAGCTACTGACAGTGCGCCAAAAGAAGTTTCCTCTCTTACAGCCACTGCTGCTGAAGGTGGAGATTTGCGTTCCTTTATCTCTTTTAAGGCTCCGACTACAACCACAGCAGGAACACCTCTCACAAAACTGGATTCTATAACAGTCGTGAGAGGACAGAACCACCTCGTGAGTCGTCTAACCAACGTGGTTCCAGGAGCTTCATATAGTATCACTGACGAACATCCAGAAAATGGTATAAACACCTATACAGTCATAGCTCACAACGCATTTGGAGCTGGACTCTCTGCAAACACAACAGTTTTTATAGGCGTTGATATTCCCCTTGCGCCCGAACAAGCAAAGGCTGAAAACGTCGGTAACGATACGCATTTATCCTGGACTATCAGCAACAAGGGATGGAACGGAGAATATGTCAATCCAGACTCCGTCAAATACACCATTTATGAAACTTCAGATGGTATCAACCGTACATTAATAGCTGAAAATCATAAAGGGACAGAACTCAATATCCCTCTCACTAATGCTGCAGGGAAACAAAAGCAGGTTGCTTATCAGATTTATCCCATGACAATCGCAGGGAAAGGGCAGAAGGCCAACACCAACACAATCATTATTGGCAAAGCCTATGAACTACCTTTCAAAGAATCACTGCCTAATCAAAAGACAGAAAACAGCTATTGGGCTGCAGATGTATCGAGTAAGAAAGTAAAAATACTTGCATCCAACGATGCACAAGACAACGATGGAGGGACTTTCTACTTGTACTCTACCATCCCCAACGATACTCTTTCTCTCCAAAGTGGAAAAATTTCCTTGTCAGATGCACAAGTGCCCACACTGTCTTTTTACTATAAAGGAGATATCGGTAAGGGGGCAAAACTTTCTATAGGAATTGGTAGAAACGGAATACTAACACAGATTTTAAAAGAAGTGTCGTTCACAACTATCGACTGGCAGCAGGCTATAGTAGACCTGACTAGCCTCAAGAATGAAGATTATATTCAATTATTCTTCAATATAAACTTCGGAGTAGGTGTCGCAAAAGTTTTCCTTGATAATATTCGTATAGAAAAGAACGGTTCAGCTACAGGTATTTCAACTGTTTCTCCCACAACTGATGCTTCACAGCCTATTTTTAATATCAGCGGTGTTAGAGTCTTTCCTTCCGAGGCTCAACATGGCATATATATAATAGGAGGAAAGAAAATATATAGATAACATATAGTTATTTCTCTTCTGTATACAAACAACTATATTTATATTTCAACTCTGAACATATATAAAAGACGATTCACAAAGGCTTATAAAGTAATCTTTGTGAGTCGTCTTCTTGGAAAGTTAGATTCCCTATTTCATTATAAATGGGAAAACTTTTTCCGTAATCTTATTCTTTTTCTCTTCCTTTTTCCTTAGAATGTCACGCGAAACATTCCGCGTATGCCCCATTTGCGCTTGGCGGGGAGATTCTCCGTATATGTGACACGACGGACATATTCGATGTGGAAAATCTTGAAAATATTGTGGATACCAGCTACAAGTTCCACATAGGGCTTTTTCTTATCCATCGCGCGGGAGAGATAACGGAATGAACCGTCAGCTTGGAACTCGCCCGGGAAATAGAAGAGATGCGTGTCGGCAGCATTCTTGGCGAGTAACGGATTATTCTTGTCGGTCAAATCGCCCCAAAGAACATTGCAGCCAAAGCTTTCGCGCCATTTCAGGTTTTTGAGCAACGGAATGCGATTAAAGAGCTTTCCGTTGAGATCCCAAGAGGCGAAAAGCGAAGCATAACGGTCGTTGAGGAATTCCATATTGTCGATCAAACTAAACATCTCGTCCTGCGAGATATAAGAGAGATTGGCAGCGGGCATAATGAGCAAGGGATAAGGCACTTTATTCCATTGAACGCCCGCTGAAAGGCGCGTGTCGATTTTTCCCCACGAATGGAGCCAAAAGCGTTTGTAGATGCTGGCTTCCGTGAAATTGTAAGCGTAATCTCCTCCGAGCAGATTCTTAAAGCCCATGGTGTGGCTGACACTAAAGACCGGGAAATCGAGACTGGGCGCATAGCGACGCTGCTTAGTATTAACCCATTTGGCACCTGGACTGTAGGTAAGACTCAGCGTAGCATCGAGCGTGGTGAGTTTCTTCTGCCAATTCCCACCCAAAGAGGGTGCAGCAGCACCATTGAGGGGCTGATAGAAAAGTGCGGCCGTGGGCTCATCCACCTCGTGGCGAAGCTGCACTTTGAAGCGCAGGTTGTTCTCCCACTCCCGATCGAAGGCCAACGTCCAGCGGCTGAAGTACATCATGTGGTTCACCTTCGTCCATTTGAGGGAGGTGAAGACGTTGTCCTTATCTGTGGGCAAGAATTTGTCGGAGGGCGACATCACGTCGTTCGTGTAGTTGAGCGACAGATTGCTCACGGGGAACTCTCGCGGCAGGTAAGCCTTGGGTAGGAAGCTATAAGTAATCTCTCCAGAGCCCATAACGCGGCGGTCCTTAAAGCCGTAAGCCGCATAGCCTTTCAGAAAGAGGTGCTTATTGAGGAAAGCCGTAGTTTGGGCTGAGCCGCGGAGGCGGAAACCATTGACAAAGTTCTGGCTAAAAATGGTATTGATAGGGCCAATATCCACTTTCGAGCCTTTCTTTGGGTCGGTGGTGGTTTCCACAAAGTTTTCGATAAATGCCTTTGCCACCCACAACACGGGCTTAAAGCCTTTCACCTGACTCAACTGCGTGACGAGTTGCTCCATCTTCCCCTCCGATTCCGTGAGCGGGTCACTGCGGTATTTGTCCCAAAAGGCATCATCCTTCATCAAGGCATCGGCGGCCAACTGCGTGTCGCCGCGAAACTTAAAAGTCTTTTCGGGAATTGGCTCAAAGGAGAAGTTGCTGTACTCTGTCAGACGCTTCACCATGAACTTCTGGAAGAAGTTTACAACTTTTAGTTCGACGAGCATATCATCTCGAACGAGGACTTGTTCCCCTGTGGGCAACTGTTGGAACTGCTGAATGATGCGCATGTTCTCTACATAGTTGACGTCGCTGCGACCAGGAATACCCAGGTCGCACTTGACGACGCGGTAAGAGGAGTCGGCGGCAATGAAGAGGGAGCCGCTGAAGCCGAAGTCCTGCGGATTGTTCGGCGTGAAGTTGACGTGGATAGTTTTGATAGAGTCTACCATCACTGTATCTACTAAAAAATAGCGGTAGAAAGAGATGGCCGTCTTTGAAGATATGGGACTGGTAAACGGATACTGAAGCAAACGGACATCGTCTTCATAGATATTCACATCGGTGAAGCAGTCCTGAATGACAGTAGTAAAAATGTCGCCAGTATAAAAGAGATCGTTCAAACCCGTTGAGCGTTTACCTTTGATTATAGTTTTGTCGGAACGCGGCGACTGCCGGAAGATTTCTTGCGACACCGTTTCATCGACATTGATAGGCAAGATGAGTTTCCCGGTTTCATTATTGGTTTCGACATGATCTTTGAGAAAAGGAAACTTCTTGAACTTCCCTTCTTGAAGGACCTTATCTGTGACATCGTTGAAAGCAAAGATAGTTTTTGAATACTTATCGATGCTGTAGAATGGATGCCGCTTGAGGTCGCTCTGCTTCTTGGCAGCGATGACTTTCCGCATGAGCTCAACGGCTGGATTATTCTTGCGGTTGTAGCGCTGCTTTGTTCCTGTCACCGTAGCCTCTCCAAGCACTCCGTCCTCCCGCGCTTCAAGCTTCACATCAAGAGTCTCGCCCGCTTTCACCTTCAGAACGCGCGTTTTATAGCCCACCATGGAGAACGTGAGCTTGCTACCGTTGCGCGCCACAGAGTAATGGCCGTTGAAGTTTGTTTGTGTTCCATGGTTCTTATCGAAATAGACATTGACAAACGGGAGCTTTTCGCCCGTCTGTGCGTCCGTAACCGTACCGTTGATAGTCTGAGCCACAGCGGTCAGCACTAAAAACATCAGGAGGAGAAAGGTAGAGAATCTTTTCAACTTGCTATTCGTTTATAAAAGAAAGATAGCATTTGACGAACCACGGTTGCTCAGCAACATCTTTAATGCTGTTGGCCCTTGGTGCGCCAAATGCTAAGGTCACATTAGGAAAAATATCGTGTCGTTACTCTCGCAAACGAACACCTCGAAACTGTCTTCGCCCACGAGGGAAAAAAGACAGGACTAATCTATTTCTTCGTCGGCTTCATATCCACCCATTTCGCGGATGGCGTTCTTTAGCATAACATACTGCTGGAAGAGATGATTGATAGGTACTTCATTCTGCGTGTAGTCGTGCATGGGGCTCTTGAGGAAGAAGCTCAAGAAACGTTGCGTGCCAAAGCGGCCAGCGCGCGCAGCTGCATCGGAGAGCAACACGAGGTCGAGAACCAGCGGCGCAGCCAGGATGGAGTCACGGCAAAGAAAGTTGATTTTGATTTGCATAGGGTAGCCCATCCAGCCAAAGATATCTATATTATCCCAGCCTTCCTTGTTGTCGTTGCGCGGTGGGTAGTAGTTGATGCGCACCTTATGGTAGTAGTCAGTATAGAGGTCGGGCTGCTCTTCAGGTACGAGGATACTCTCCAGCGTAGAGAGTTTGCTGACCTCCTTGGTATGGAAATTGGCAGGCTCATCAAGGACAAGACCATCGCGATTGCCCAAAATGTTGGTAGAGAACCAGCCACTCAACCCCAAGCAACGTGTGCCGATGATTGGAGCAAAACCTGATTTCACGAGGGTCTGACCTGTCTTGAAGTCTTTACCTGCAATCGGCATCTTGGTTTGTTCGGCCAATTCCCACATAGCAGGAATATCCACCGTAGTATTGGGCGCGCCCATGATAAAGGGACACTGTTCGGCCAGAGCTGCATAAGCATAGCACATGGAAGGGGCTATGCGCTGGCGGTCGTCGGCTTTCATCGCAGTTTCGAGAGCTGCCAGCGTGCCGTGAACCGCTGTATCCACGGGCACATATATTTCAGTGGAGGCAGCCCATATCACAACGACACGGTTGCAACCTGTGCGCGCTTTGAAGTCGCGGATGTCTTGGCGCAAAGCTTCAACCATTTCCCAGCGAGTGCTGCAACCTTTCACATTTGTTCCATCCAGACGACTGGCGAAGTTGCGATCGAACGCAGCTTTGAGAGGAACAATAGCCTTGAGCTCTTCTGCCACTGGCTCTATGTCGCGCTCGTTCAACACTTGTGCATGAAGGGCCGATTCGTAGGCGTTTTCGGGATATACATCCCAACTGCCAAAAACAAGATCGTCAAGACTTGCCAACGATATGATATCGGAATAGTGGAGGTATTTCTTATTCTCTCCTCGACCCACACGAATCTTGTCGTATTGCGTCATTGAACCAACGGGCTTTGCCAGGCCTTTGCGCGCCATTAGGACGCCCGTCATAAAAGTTGTGGTTACGGCACCGAGACCGACAACCATTACGCCTAATTTTCCTTCTGCTGGTTTCATATATAAGACTTATTTTAGAAATGACTGTATAGGTAACGTGTAACAATAGGTATATAACACACTGTATAAAGAAACCACAAAAGTAATAAAAGTTTCTATATACATTCCTATACCTCTTTTTTTTAGCACATTTTGGGAAAGAAAGAACAGAGTTCTACCCAAAAAGAACAATTTATCTGGGGGATAGCGAAGAAAAGGCGGTTTTCACGCGCGAGTCTCCCGCATGGCCAACGCCTTATTTTCGGCAGCTTCCATGATTTCGCGCTCACCCGGTCCTTTATCGTTGATGCCACAAAGATGAAGAATACCGTGGATGATAACACGATTGAGTTCTTGCTCATAAGGGAGTCCCAACTGCTCGGCATTCGTACGGACCGTGTCGAGAGATATGAAAAGGTCGCCGCTGATCACGTCGTCTTCGTCGTAATCAAAGGTAATTATGTCTGTATAATAGTCGTGCTGAAGATACTGACGATTAACCCTTAGGATTTCTTCATCATCGCAAAAGACATAGGCCACATCGCCCACCTTGCGCCCATAAGAAGCCGCCACACGTTTGACCCATGCGGAATTGTCACGGCGGCGAATCTTCGGCATCGCAACGTTGATTGTATTGTATGTTATCATTGTTCAAAATATATACGTTCTCAAAACAAACTCTGCTCCTGCGGCCCACCTGTGTAGATGGAACGGCCCAAATGCTGATAGGCTTGTTCGGTCACTTCGCGCCCACGAGGGGTGCGGCGGATAAAGCCTTCCTTGATGAGAAAAGGTTCGTAGACTTCCTCCACAGTTCCAGCATCTTCGCCAATGGCTGTGGCTATCGTGCTGATACCCACAGGGCCACCCTTGAACTTATCAATGATGGTGAGGAGTATCTTATTGTCGATTTCGTCCAAGCCGTATTTGTCGATATTTAGGGCTTCGAGGGAGAACTTAGCAATGTCCAAATCTATGCGCCCATTACCCTTCACTTGCGCAAAGTCGCGCACGCGACGCAAAAGAGCGTTGGCAATTCGCGGCGTTCCACGACTGCGCCCAGCTATTTCTTCAGCTGCTTCGGCTGTGATGGGGACATTGAGGATAGAAGAGGAACGCTCTATGATACGCTGCAATGTCTCGCTGTCGTAGTATTCAAAATGGAGATTGATACCAAAACGGGCGCGCAAGGGAGCTGTCAAGAGGCCACTACGCGTGGTGGCACCAATGAGAGTGAAAGGATTGAGGTCTATCTGAATACTGCGAGCTGCCGGACCTCGATCTATCATGATGTCTATGCGATAGTCCTCCATGGCGGAATAGAGATATTCCTCCACCACAGGTTGCAGACGATGGATTTCATCGATAAAAAGCACGTCGTTAGGCTCTAAACTGGTGAGCAAACCTGCCAAATCGCCGGGTTTGTCAAGAACGGGGCCGCTGGTGAGCTTGAACCCCACGCCCAGCTCATTGGCAATGATATTGGCGAGCGTTGTTTTACCCAATCCGGGAGGACCGTGCAACAGAGAATGGTCGAGAGGCTCGCCGCGGTACTTCGCCGCCTCAACGAAAACCCGCAGATTCTCCACCACCTTTTGCTGACCGCTGAAATCATCAAACTGTAGTGGGCGCAGGGCTTTCTCAAACTCTCGCTCCGAGGATGTCGGGGCCATCTGCTCCGACCTGATGTCAAATGTATCTTGTCCCATTATGCCGCAAAGGTACGAAATTCTTGTGATAATCAGTTTTATTCAACCAGTACAAAAGAATAGGCAGAAACAGGAGAGGCAGAGCCAACCTCATGAAGTTTATGCTCCACTTTTCATCTGAACTAAAAATCAGAAAGCGGTAGCTATTCTTCATCACATCAAAAGAAAATAAACCTCAGAACAACCTGATTTTGAACACAATAAATGAGACTAAAAATATCCTTATTGCGTTTGAAAATACAATAAGGCTATCAGCTGACATCCTTATTGCGTCAGCTGACACAATAAGGATATTTACGAACGGCTCTGTATGTAGTTTTTCTTAGGAAAATTGGAAGAAAAAAGAGGTGGTTGGTAGATAAAAATTCAATAACGGAGCGCAAAAGTTTTTGCGGCTTTGCTTTCGCCCTTGTCAGCTCCTTTTTCGGCTTACAAAAACGGGAGCGACAACTTTGTTTGTCGCTCCCGTAAGGGATTTATACTTAGCGTATGTTTACTGCGGAAGTGTCACGCGGAAGAGTGGACTGTCGGTGTGATCTTGCTTAATAAATTCTTTCATTTTCTTCACCACTTCGGGGTGAGCAGCAGCCACGTCGTGGTCTTCATGCAAATCGTTGGCAAGGTCATAGAGATGCACTTCACCGCGATTGACAACCATCTTCCAGTTGCCCATGCGCACACCGAGCATATTGGTTTCGTGGAATTCCCAATAGAGATGGTCGTGCTCTTTCTGCGTTCCCTTGCCTGTCAGCGTGGGATAGATGGAAATACCATCGAACCAATCGTTTTTCAGACGTGGGTTGCGATAGCGTTGCTCATAGTTCTCGATGCCTGCCAAGTCGCAGAATGTAGCCATCAAGTCGTAGAAGGCAAACTGGTGGTCATTGACGACACCTTCTCTCACTTTTCCTGGCCAGCTAACGATGAAGGGGATGCGGATACCGCCTTCGTAGGTGCTGCGCTTCAAGCCGCGGAGTTTTGCATCACGATTGAAGAAAGTGGGGTCTGCCCCGCCCTCTTCGTGAGGACCATTGTCGGAGGTGAAGATCACAACGGTGTTTTCCGCCAGGCCTTTCTCCTCGAGTTTCTTCATGATTTCGCCCACCTGCATATCCAGACGACTGATCATGGCAGCAAACTGCGCGTGAGCAATGTTCGTCGGATTGTAGCGCGAACCTTTGTCGCCGCCATACTGACGCTCTGCACAGAAATGTCCCTTATAGGCTTCGAGGATGGAGTCCTCGGGCTGAATCAGTTCGGCGTGCGGAAGCGTATAGGTAAAGATTCCCAAGAAGGGTTTGTCCTTGCTCTGCTTGTCGAGCCAGTTGAGAGCGTGCTGATGAATAAGGTCGGAAGAATACTGCTGGCGGTTGGTATAGTCGTCGCCAAACATGGCGTGCTGGATGTTCTGATCCAAAACAACGCGTTTCACGGCCTTGTCGCCCGCCGAACGACTGTAGGAATTCAGGAAATTGGGATAGTAGAGATGCGCTTGGAACTGGCAGATGTAGCCATAGAACTCATCGATGCCGCGCTTATCGGGCGTGGAAACAGAACCTTCATAGCCGCCAGCCCACTTACCGAACATACCCGTGGTGTAGCCATTATCTTTGAAGATTTCGGGAATGATAACGTGGGCGGTGTCGTAAGGTTCTTGACCAACAAGGGCATAGTCGGTGTTGTTACCATACTTCATGGTGTTGTTGTTGGACCAATATTCCTTGTTGCCTCTCACGTGGGTGTGTCCCGTATGCTGACCCGTCATGAAACTGGCGCGAGAGGGAGCTGAAACGGGGCTACCAGCGTAGGCCTGTGTGAAGCGCATTCCTTGCTGGGCAAGGCGATCGATATTGGGAGTAGAAATGAGCTGCTGACCGTAGCAACTTAAGTCGCCATAACCCATGTCGTCGCACATGATATAAATGATGTTGGGGCGCTGCTGTGCTCCTGCGGCCAAAGCGGCCAATGTGGATGCGCCAAAGAGGAGATATCGTGGTTGCATTGTATGTTGGTTTTACGATTTATAGTATCGGTTTTTATTTCACTACAATTTTAGAGGACGCTTTGTCTTGTGTGGCATCAACAAGAACAATGTAGCTACCAGCGGGGAGGTGGCTGATATTCAGCGTGTGCCCCTTGCCTTGTGCGGCGAGTTGTCCTGTTGTGGAGTAGATACTGATGGTCTTCACGCCTTGAGCAGGTTCTACGGTGACACATTGGTTTTGCGCCGTGATAGTGATGAGCGATTTCTGTGTCGTTGCGGTATTGATGCCCGTTGAGATACTGGTGTTCGGCGAGAAGTAGGCAGTGAGCAAAACGTTGTGGTCGAGCGCGAACGTATATGTGGCATCGAGCGAAACAACATTATTGTTCTCTTTCCAGCAAAGAAAGCGCGCGTTGCCCAGCGGAGTGGCTTTGGCGGTGAGCCCATCAAGAGTGGCCGTGCCGCGCTGACTGTCGTTGGTGGTCACGCTAGCTGTAAAGGTCTGTCCCTCTTCGGGCACCACCTCAAGGATAAAGTCGAGCGTTTGTCCCGTTACTTCCTCATCGGCTTCCGTCAGTCCGTTGCTAGTGAAACGTATGCGCATACGACTTTTACCTGTAGCAGCATTGGCGGGAATAAGGATGTTTGCTTCCATCTCTTGAGCAGCGGTGAGTTTTTGTGCTGTTTCAAAAACACCGTCGCGGTTCCAGTCGAAATAAACATAAACGGAGTCGCCAGCTTGCGGAGCATCTTTCAGCGCCAGTGCAAGAGTGGCAGTGCGCCCCTTTACGAGGGTTGCTTTAGAGGTCGTATAAATTGTGTACCAGGTATTGGGCTTCGTGTTGGGCGCAATGATTTGTCGGCCGCTCGCCACCTGTGTCGGATAAGTAAGTGGAGTGAGTACGCCCGCACCCTTGAGAGAGGCAGAGAGGACATAGTTGGCCGTCAGCGCACCGCAGGGGAAATCATAGATCTGTGCCCGACGAGCAAATTCGCTGCGTGCTCCAACGAATGTGACAAGCGAGTCGCCATCAATAGTAAGCGTTGTTTGCGGTGTTGCAACGGAGGTGAAGTAGTAGCCAGCAGGCTTACCAGCACACACCTTATAGTGGGCGTTTGCTCCCAACACTTTATCGGCAGCCACGTTCACAAGCTGATAGCCGCCCGTGCTGTTGCCCGTCCCAACAAAGTACCATTGTGCGGAATTCTCCATATTCTTACCCCAGCTCAGCGAACCATCGGCAGCCATAGCAAGATAGAGTCCGTGAGTGTTTTTCAACAAATATTTTCGAGCTGGTTTCCCCACAACTGTAGAAGGCACAAAGGGGCGCAGCTCATAGAGGTTCTCCGTTTCCGTAGTGCTCCACCAAGAATTACCATTGGAAGCTCCAGCTTTCCAAACGATGACGTTGGAACTTGCTCCGTCCTTATTCAGTCCGTTAGGCGAAGCACCCGTGTTGTCATAGTTGGTGCAGTCCGTACTGGTGAGGCGGCAGAAATTTCCGTTTGTGCCGATATAGTACTCCACGGGAGTGCTGCTCGTTTTCATTATCGAAGCTCTCGATTGCGCAACATTGCAACTGGCGATGTAGTTGCCCGAAGCCGAATTGCGAATGTAATAGCAGTTGGCCTTACTGGTTGGGATAAACTGCCAGAAGATGCGCTTCGTCACGTCGTAAGAAGTCACAACGAGCGTACCGTCCGATTCTTCGCTGATATAGCTCGAGCTATTGCTCTTCATAGCAATGGTGTAGAACTTGTCGGCACTATAACTGCCGGCATTTGCTGAGGCGCATAATGTCAAAGGCAACCACAGCAAAAGAAGTAACAAATAGGTATATTTTCTCATGATGGTGTGTTAAGTCGAAACTTGCTTCGCAAAACTACTACTTTTTTACATATTTCCTCACCATTTTTCCGTTTTTTCGATATATACCTTTTGAAAAGCACTTTTATGAGAATGCTCATTACCTTTGTTTTACACAAAAAAGAGTGGAAAAAACATAGGAAGAGGAAAAGAAAAGCCCCTCCCTCTTCTGCATGCAGAGAGGGAGGGGTATTGGATTGTGAAACCAAAGTAGTGGGCAATATGGAGTGCCGAACTAATTAGGTACTATCAGCATTACCGCTCTTGCCCAGTTTCGGGAGATATGCTCCATTGGTTTAGGCGTTTGATTTGAGTTGCTTAAGCAGTCGGCCGGCTGAGTCGGACAGCAGGGTGATGGCACCGGCAAGGATGACGGTATCTTTTATGACCAGTCGGCCAGCTCCCGACAACAGCGGGAAACCATGTTCGCCACTACCGAGGTCGGGCACCCAGCATTCAGGCGTAGTGATAAGGAACGACAGCGTGCCTATGGTCATGATGATGGCTAAGGTGTCGCCCACGATGCCGGCTTTGGAGGAGAAAATGCCGAGGAACACCAGGATACCGATGCTCATGATGAGTACGCCCAGGCCGCGAGAGAATACGTAGGTGCGGTTGCTCTCGTGCCATTCACGGTTTTTCTGAACGAATTCGCCTTCCTTGTTCTTATACTCCTTGTATTCGGGAGCTTCCTTAGCATAGAAGAAGCTCATGAAGGGGCTGTTGGCTACGAACGGAACAATGCCGTCGGCTTCGTAGTGGGTGAACTTCAAAGCGCCAATCCATACGAACACGATGAGGATGGCCAGGCGGATGAGTTTTAAGCCTACATTCTTGAGATTGGCTGCAAAAGACAATAGGGTGATAAATGTTTCTTTCATAAAAAATAAAGTGCTTTGTTGTGATAAATATTTAGTTCACTCTGCGAACAGAGTTTCGTAGTCAAAGATACGCACCTATCCTAGGTTTTAACAAATAAAAAAGCATAAAAAAAGAAAAAACAGAAAAGTTTTTCTACAAAACGGCTCTTTTCTGTTTTTTCTTTATATTGAAATGATAAGACAAGTTTACTTTTCTGCATAGAAAACATGCTGATTTCCCAACTTGCTATTTAGCGGATAAGTTCTGCCTCGGGGCTTAATGTTTCTTAGGAGCTAAGAGGCGGTGGTAGCGCGCATCATCGCAGAGTACTTTGAGAGCAAGTTTGAAATCCTTGTCGTTGCGCAGATTGTATTCGGCCATACCTTTTTGATAGTAGTAGCGTGTCACGAGTTCGGATTCCACAAGCGACTTAATATCTTTGCGCCAATAGTCGAAATCGTACTCAAAATTATGGGAGAGCTTTTTCTCCAGCGCATTCAACTCATCTTTGGCCATTTGTTCGTAACCTTCTGCTGCTACAATGCTGCGCAGGATATTGAGTGCGGATTTCGATTGCGTATCATAAGTAAAATTCTCCTTTTTCAGGAATTGCAGAAAGTCGTTGTACTCCTGATCAGAAAGAGAGAAAGTACTGGGACGAGCAATGGTGCGATGATGATTCTGGTAGTCGGAGCAATAGTTGCGCAGGGCATCGCTCGCCGAAAGATAGGAGAAGAGCGAGGGCAAGGAGTCGGGCACGGTTACAATATCGGGCGTGATACCTCCCCCATCGCGAACAGGACGTCCGTTGGCAGTATGGAAAACTTTAGAAAGCGAGTCGGGCAGGTGTTGCGGTTGTCCGTTTTTATAGCTATACGCTTGAATGCAACGCCCTGAAGGGATATAGTACTTACTTGTGGTGAGTTTGAGAATTGCCTTATAGGGCAGTTGTCGCGTCTGCTGCACCAGACCTTTACCATACGTGCGCTGACCGATGATGACGGCTCGATCGTAGTCCTGCAAAGCTCCGCTCGTGATTTCGGCCGAAGAAGCTGTACCGTTATCGGTCAGAACAACGATGGGCATTGTTAAATCGGCTGGTTCATTCTTTGTCTTGAAAGTGGAATTTACTTCTTTCAACTTACCCTTCATACGCACCACGTCTTTTCCGCGAGGCACGAAGAGCCCCACCACATTGACGGCCTGATCCAACAGACCTCCGCCATTTCCGCGCAGGTCGAGGATGAAACGCCGCATACCTTTTTGCTTCAGCTCAGCAAAGGTCATCTGGAGTTCGTGGGTTGTTTGCTCTGTGAAACCTGTGAGCAAGGCATACCCAACGGTGTCGTTCACCATTGTATAGAACTGAACGCTGGGCATCGTTACGGTGCGCCGCGTTAGTCGGAAAGTGAGCGGTTTTTCCACACCATAGCGTTTCACCTTTAGTTCAAAATGGGTACCAACATCGCCACGAAGCGATTCGCTAACACGGCTGGAGTATTCACTTTCTTTACCTTTTTCTGCTTCACCATAATCCTTTCCATCGATGGAAAGAAGGATGTCGCCAGCGCGAAGACCGGCCAGAGCAGCAGGCATTCCCTCATAGGGTTCTTCTATGATGCAGCGACGTGCTTTGTTGAGAAAAGAAATGACAGATCCAATACCGGCATACTTACCCGTGGTGAGTTGTTTGAGCTCTTGCGTCTTATTCTCAGCATAGTACTGCGTATAGGGATCAAGCTGATTGAGCATATAGAGCAGTGCGTTGTTGATATTTTTCTCCGCACTCAGTGTGTCCACATAATAAGTGTCCAATTCCTTATAAAGGGAATTGAAAATATCGAGATTTTTAGAAATCTCAAAATTGTGGTCGGAATTGCTTTGCGCCACGCCTTCCATCGAGAAGACAAGGGCAAAAAGAAAAAGCAGCTTTTTCATGTTCAAAATGTTGATAAGAAGAAAGAGGCAGAAAAGAAAGAGGAGAAAAGGAAGAAAAGGGTGCAAAACGTTTCTTTCACAAGAGAGCAGAAAGCAATCATCGGAAAATCATTGCTTGCTTTGCACCTTTTTCTCGTTATCTCATTTCAGTTTCTCACAAATTTCGTCCCAAACTTCGTCGGGAAGGGTTGTGCCTACCACCTGGATGACCTTGCTCGCCAGGAGAGCACCTTTCTGAAGACAGATCTCCAAAGATTCGCCACGGCTCAAGCCATAGAGGAAACCAGCGGCGAAATAATCGCCAGCTCCCGTGGTATCTACCACTTTGTGGACCTTCTCGGCAGCTGCGCGAGCCACTTCCTCTCCACGTTTTACCAAAGAACCCTCTGCGCCTATCTTGACAATCGCGATTTCGCATTTTTCGGCCAACACGTTGAGAGCCTCAACGGGATCGGACTTACCGGTGAAGGATCTGGCCTCATCTTCGTTGGCAAAAATAATATCGACTTTCTGAAGAAGTTGTTCGAAGAAGGGGCGATCATCCTCCACAATATTATAGCTACCAAAGTCGAGACCAATCTTCAGCCCTTTCGATTTGGCAATATCTGCGGCGCGCATCACCATTTCGTGGTTCTGCACGAGATAACCTTCAATATAGAAAATATCGGCATTGTCGAACCATTCCGTTTGCAAGTCATCAGCCGTCAGTGTGGCCGCTGCACCCAAATAGTCGTCGAAGGTGCGCTGTCCGTCGGGGGTAATAAAAGCCGAACAAACACCCGTGGGGAGATCACCAATCAAGAAATGAGGAATACCGCCATGCTGCAAAAAATTATCTTTATAGAACTCGCCATAGCGATCATCGCCCACTTTCCCGATAAATTCGGGCTTTGCGCCGAGATTGGCCAGTGCCAACATCGTATTTCCCACAGAACCGCCAGTGGCAAAGCTGGTTTGAAGTTTCTCCAGCTTCTCATTGAGCTTTTTATACCCCTCGAAGTCCACAAACTGCGTAGAACCTTTCGGAAGTCCCAAATCCTTGAGAACAGAGTCGTCAATCTGTGTCAAAACATCGCAAAGAGCGTTGCCAATGCCTAAAATCTTCTTCATTTCAACTTTTTTTTCAAAATTCTATGCAAAGGTATTGCTTATTTCGGAAATAGACATTACTTTTGCACCGCAATTCTGAGAGAAACCTCATTATCCTGCTTCAGTAGCTCAGTTGGTTAGAGCACCTGACTGTTAATCAGGGGGTCGTTGGTTCAAGCCCATCCTGAAGCGCAAATATCTCAGAAGAGCACTGCTTCAGTAGCTCAGTTGGTTAGAGCACCTGACTGTTAATCAGGGGGTCGTTGGTTCAAGCCCATCCTGAAGCGCCATGGAGGAATCACTAAGAAGTGGTTCCTCTTTTTTTGTTTATTGCAAAACGTGATGAAGAAAGGAAAGCTGTGCGTAGTGATGGGAATGTTCGCACTTATGCTGTGCGCCCAAACGCCAAAGAAAAACAAAACGACGACTGCAGTTGCTCACACAACGGTGGCGGAAACGGACGATGCGGTGCTGCAACGCTGGGATGCTGGACGGAAGGTGTCGGCCAAAGCAGTAGAGAAATTCGGACGGAAGCATTGCTTCATTGCTCAGCGCATCCCCGACAAGGTGTTTCAGAGAATGTTGGGAAAATCATTTCCTAAGACAAATGCTATCGAACGTGAAGAACTGCGCTATCTACGCCTACTCCATTACAACAAAGAGGGCGAAATCCGCTTAGGAGAAATGGTGTGTAGCAAGCACATTGCAAACGCATTGGTTACTATCTTCAGCAAACTCTTCGATGCGCACTACCCCATCGAGCGAATGGTGCTCATCGACAATTACAACGCCAACGACGAAAACTCTATGCGTGCTAACAACACCAGCTGCTTCTGCTTCCGCTCCGTGAGAGGTACGAAAAAACTATCAGCCCACTCCCGCGGAATGGCTGTCGACATTAACCCGCTATACAATCCCCATTGCAAAAGGCAAAAAGGAAAACTCTCCGTTGCACCCACAACGGCTCTACCCTACGCTGATCGCTCCAAAAAATTTGCTTACAAGATTGAGCATGGCGACATCTGCCACCGCCTCTTCCTTGAGCATGGCTTCAGATGGGGCGGCGCGTGGCGTCACTCGAAGGATTATCAACACTTCGAAAAATAGAATATACAAAAACGGTGTCTTCACCACGGAAAGCTTCAAACAGGAAGCTTTCTCTGCAATTTCCCCAAGATAGAGCTGCACTTATTTATCTACACAGGCAAAAATATCCTTATTGCGTTTGAAGATACAATAAGGCTGTCAGCTGACATCCTTATTGCGTCAGCCCACACTCTTATTGTATTTCTAAACAGAATAATAAAATGTGATCATGAAGAGGAGATATATCTCTTTTTCTATAAATTGTTTTGTGTTATTTATAAGAAGGAGGGAGAGGGAGATACTAAATTATCCTGCGAAAACCCATACATACGACATATATACTATATTTACAGCATCAAAATAAAACACATTATGGTTATGGAAACAATGAAATCCACTAAGAAAACGGTAATTGACCTTAAAGAAGAGACCTTTCGCATCCTTTCTGTAATGGCAGCTCAGCAGGGAATAAGCCTCAAAAATCATATAGAGGAACTGCTCGACAGCATTGCAGAGGAACGTGACGACAATGAAACTTTTGCTTGGTTATCAAAGAACAATCCCGATGGGGATGTATTCCTATCTCCTGAAGAACAAGCTGAAACTGAAAAATGGCTTGGCTTATGAATTGAGGTCTTTCCAAATGACCATGCACTAAAAAAGAGAAAGAGGAGATGGCTATCGAAAGATTAAAATGCTCCAAACTATAGAATAAAGCGGACTTCCATAAGTATCACTCATGTGAAAGTTCGCTTTTTATGATCATGATAACACTCCAGCAAAAAAAAGAGGGAAGTAAACACTCCCCTCTTTCATTAAGAGATATTAGACTTATTCAATGGTTTCGGCTCCATTACCATCTATCATAGGCCAACCTGGATTCTGATAAACAACAGAAGTTTTCAGATCTGCCTTATTGGTTGCCGTCTTGCGGAAAACAGATTGTGGCAGCGGCATGAGATAGTGAGCCGGAGTGAAGTTTAGACCATTATAGAGCAGGTTATGATCAGCAGGCTTGATCTGGTAGGGACGAATATAGTTGCTCAAAGTTTTGGCAGACATATTACCCTTTTCACCTGTTAAGTCGACAACAGCTTTATCATTACCGTCTTTGTCGCGGAATGCACCTTCGTAAACAGTGCCCCAATAGCGGAAACCTTCAACCTGGTAGTTCTTCACCTGGTCGCAAGCGCGCCAGCGTTGCAAATCTGCCCAGCGGAAACCTTCGCCAATCAGTTCATTGCGGCGTTCACGGCGGATATTGTAGAGCGTTGCATCGATGAGCTTACCGTGAGAGTAAGCACCAAAGTCGCCCTTAGCTTCCTCGTTCATATCGGTAGCAGCGATTGTTATATTGTAGTTCTCATTCACCTTTGCACGGCGACGGATAGCCTTCCAATAGCTTTCAGCTGTAGCATCGATTGTTCCATTGAGTTCATAAGATGCTTCTATATAGTTGAGCAGAGCTTCAACGCCACGGAACAAGAGACTACCATTCACACTGTGGAAGTGGGTCAGATACATGGTGGGGTCGTAGTGCTTACCCTTCTTAATCATATAGCCCGTTACCGCACGCTTTTCTGTTTCTTCGAAAATGCTACTCCCCAACTGAACGTTGGCGGTGGTGCCATCAGCAAAGTAGCTCTCAACACTGTTGTCGCCCTTTGTGAAGATGCGGATACGTGAGTCGCGGTTTGCCAATGTAGCACTAATACCATTCAGCTCTTGAGAGTCATTGTAGCCAGAAGCTGCGGCATAGATGGGATAACCGTTCTCCATCACGAAGGAATTGACAAGGCCACGTGTCCAACCCGTGTTGCAACCATTCTTTTGGAAATATTGCTGCGTGTTGTGACCTGTGCCTTTCGCAACGCTATATTCGCGCCACATCAGCACCTCGGGATAAGTGGACATATCCACATCGCAGAACATTGTATAGTAGGAATTAATGGACTTATACTTATTATCCATACCTTCGTCTGTGGCAGTATTTTCGGCCAGTTTGCTAACCATCTTGTCGCCCACCATCTTGGCACTCTTCATGGCTTCACCGAGGAAGTATTTCACTTCGGCAGCGTTGTCATAGCCAGCGGCATCTTCAGCAGCACCGGGCCAATCCTTACCACCTGGAACAAAAGCTGTTCCGGCATGATACTTCTCAAATGTACCTTCGTAGAGAGCTACGCGGCTGCGAAGCAGATAAGCCACATCGCGAGAAACGCGTTCTTTTTTGCCGTCGGGAGAAACCTCTTTGAGTAGACTGATAGCTTTGTCGAGGTCTTCAAGGATGAAGCGAGCCACTTTGTTACGCGGATCACGATGAGAGGCTTTGAGGAGAACGCTTTCTTCATCGGGAAGTGCAGTAGTGATGATGGGGCAGTCGCCGATATTCTTCAGGAGATTGAAGTAGGCGTATGCACGGAGAAGATACATTTCGCCAATGTAGTGCTTAATGTTATCCGCATTGCCTTGAATCTTACCAGCTTCGTACTTGGGAAGAACCTGCTCGAAGAAGTAGTTGCAATGGCGCACTTGGGTGAAGTTCCACGGATTGCTACTACCCACCTTGTATTGTCCTGGAATCCATAGGTTAGAACCTCCAGCATTCACCTGGTTGTCCGTACCGTTATCATCGGCGAAAGTACCAATGCCGTAAGAACCAGGTTGGATGGAATTGAAATTATAGTATTGGATACTATATGCAGCAAGGTCTGCTTCGGCTGTAAAGTACTTACTGGGAGTAAGGCTATCTTCTGGTTCACGATCCAGAAAGTCATTACAGCTTGTCAGTGTTAACGCACCACACAGCAGCAGTGAAAAATATTTTAGTTTCATAATGTCTTTTTTATTAAAGAGTACATTTAGATTGATGCGGAATAGAACTTTTCCGCTCTTTTCTCAGCGAATTATGAGAGTTAGAAAGTGACACTTACACCAACAGACCATGTCTTAGAGAGCGGATAAGTCTTGCTGAAGCCCCAACCACCGGCGTCGATGAGTTCGGGATCGCCCATCTTGGTGAACTTAGTGAAAGTGAGAAGATTCTCAGCCGAAACAAAGAAGCGAACTTTCTGAACATAGAAACGCTGTGTTAGTGCTTCTGGGAGAGTGTAGCCCAACGTAACGTTCTTCAGACGGCAGTAAGCTGCATTCTGCAAGTAGCGAGTTTGTGCTTGCTGGTTCTTCTGTGTGCTCCAATCAGGTTCGGGATAGTAAGCGTTGAGATTCTGTCCGAGCGGATCGTTTGCATCGGCACGGAAGTAGTCGAGATGCTCCTTGAAAGCAACACTCTGCCACTTGCCACCGCTGGCACCCCAGAACATAACACCGCCGCCACCTGCACCAGGCCAATAATCGCGCTTCAGAACACCTTGGAAGAATACCTTCAAGTCGAAGCCTTTATAGCTGGCTGTGAGGTTCAGACCGAAGTTGTAGCGCGGAGTGGAGTTACCAATAATCTTGCGGTCACCAGAATCGTTCGCCGTATTCTGCCCAGTATTGATCTTCTTATCACCATTAAGGTCTTTGTACATAATGTCACCAGCGCGCCAATTAGAACCGAGCGCATCTTGGTTAGCATTCTTCAGGTGAGCATCCATCTCTTCCTGAGTCTTAGCCATACCTTCTGTAACATAGCCCCAAATATCGCCTAAGTGAGCGCCCTTATAGTATGTCTGAGAGAGATCTTTCGCTGCATTGGGATAACGATCGATAACCACTTGATTGTCGCTCAGCATGAGGTCGGCACCATAGAAGAAATCGTTGATATGATCGCGCCATCCGAGCGTAAGTTCCCAACCCTTTGAGGTCATATCGAGGTTGTTCACCTTAGGAACAGCCGTACCGAGTACATCAGGAAGCTCAGGAGCAGGACCTACCATGTCCAAAGTTTTGCGTTGGAAGTAAGTGAAGCTGGTCGTCAAGCGATTGTTGAAAGCACCGAAGTCAACACCGAGATCCCATGTGCGGGTCTTTTCCCATGTGAGCAATGCACTGACGAGAGCTGGTTCGGAAGCCAGATTCTGCTTCTCTCCATTGAGCAACCAGTTACCGGCATTAGCACTATAACCAATAGTAGAATAGAAGGGGTACCAGTTGTCCGTATTTTGGTTACCGAGCTTACCCCAAGTGAAACGGAGCTTCAAGTTGTTGATCTTATCTTCGATAGGTTTCCAGAAGTTTTCTTTAGAAACATTCCAACCTAAAGAGAAGCTGGGGAAGAGATTCCAACGCTTTGATCTGATGAAGCGAGAAGAACCGTCGTAGCGAAGACTTGCTTCTACCAAGTAGCGTTCAGCATAGTTATAGTTCAAACGACCAAAGAAACCTGCTGTTGACCAACTTGCCAAACCACCTGCAACACGCGGATTGGTGGAAGTAGTGTTCAGTGTAGGCACTCTAGAAAGAATACCATCACGAGAACCTGTCACATTGCGATAGTGGAACCATTCGCTTTGGAAACCAGCCATCACCTTGAAGTTATGATCACCAAAGCTGCGAAGGTAAGTTGAATAGATATTCGGGTTGAAATAGTTAGACTTGTAAGCGTATTCCGTTACGGAAGAAGTCTGATTGTCTGTTGCGTATGGATTGTTATTAACATCCCAAGCGTAAACCGTCTGATAATCTTCGTGACGGAAAGTGGTGCTTGCGCGATAGTTCAATTCAGTATTGATCGTCCAGTTCTTGATAGGTTCAAGAATGAGTGAGAACTGCTGATCCAGATTATCCTGCTGAATATTGTAAAGACCACCACGATTAAGCATTTCGTAGTAAGATTCGCGTACGGGGTGTCCGTTCGGATCGATAGTCGGAACAATCGGCCAGTAACGGCAAGCATTGTGATAGAAGAGAGGAGTAACAAACGACGGACGTTCAAAATCCTCACGGTTGAAGCGAGTTGTATAACCGAAGTGTGCCCACGGAGCCAGCTCACTATTGATGCGCCCTGTGAAGGCATAGCGGTTGCGGTCGTCCTTAGCTTGCTTAAGCATACCATTGCGCTGTAGGTAGTTAGCAGAGAAGTAGTATTGCATCTTTTGACTACCGCCTGAAATACTCAGCGTGTGCTCTTGTGAGAAACTATTGCCGAAGTGGTATTTCAGCCAATCGGTGTTGCCTGATGGGAGCAGATCAAGATTGTCCCAAACCTCCCAACGGTTAGTTTTTGGGTTGGCGTACATTGTGGGGCCACCTTTTCCTGCAAGATTGTCTTTAATCTGCTGCAACTTAGCATCTGTAAACATGGTGCTATGTCCAGCTGCATTGAAGAAGAGAGCATACTCATAGGAGTTCATCATCTCCGGCATATTAAGTGGAGAGTTGAAACGGAATGAGTTGTTGTAGTTGATCGATACCTTACCCTCTTTACCTTTCTTCGTTGTAACGAGAACAACACCACCTGCTGCGCGTGAACCATAAATAGAAGAGGTACTCGCATCTTTCAGGATAGAGATGTTTTGAATGTCTTGAGGGTTGAGGGTTGAGATGTCGCCCTCCATACCGTCGATGAGGACAAGCGGAGTTACGGAAGAACCAGAACCGATAGTTCCTTTACCACGAATATTGAAGCTTAAATCAGAATCGAGCGCACCACCGCCTGAACCTACGGCGAAGTTCATACCAGGCACAACACCTTGCAGTGCTTCAACTGTGCTATTAACAGGACGAGCTTGGATTTCTTTTGCGCTAACGGTAGAGATAGAACCTGTCATATTGACACGTTTCTGCGTACCGAAGCCCACTACTACAGCTTCGCCCAGTGTATTGTCTTTTTCTTGAAGAGTGACTTTTAGTGGACCACCATTCCACGTCACCTCTTGTGTGTCATAGCCTAAGAAGGAGATGACTACAACAGAGCCTTTTTTCACTCCTGGAATAGAGAAAGAACCGTCGCCCTTGGTGACGGAAACACGGCCCGAATTCTTAACTCGCACAGCGGCGCCCATTACAGGTTCGCCATTAGCGTCTATTACTACGCCTTGTAGCGCATCTTGCTGCTGCGTGATAGTCATCGTTGGTCGGACACTTGACGCCAAAACTTCTGGTGCCAATCCACCACCCATAACCGTCAGAAGCAAAAACGCTCCGAATGAATTTGAGAGATGAGACATAGATGAAGATGATTAAAAGGTTTGTTACTTTATTTTGTTTGATTAGGTTTTTGTTTTGTTTCTTGTCAGGTATCTTCGTCTTAGTGAAATAACTATGCTAGAGAGTCATCCTTCTTTGAGTTTTTGTATTTTCTATAACTCGCCTCGTAACGAAGATTTGTTAACTTGACTTTGCAAATATATATCTTTATCTAAATCTCTTATGTATTTTTTGCAGAAATTTTTATTTTATTTTACACAAAGCCCTTTTCTCTGTGAAATCAGGTCAGTTTTATACTCTCCCCAAGCTTTTTTATGATACTGTCCTAAAAAAGTGTGTAAGCTCCAAAGTTCTTATATTTGTAGTG
>ERZ773046.222-NODE-222-length-39431-cov-5.537764_pt1 | contig 39431 bp, 53 predicted proteins | sample MGYA00580634_ERZ773046 | MGnify/ENA primary metagenome ERZ773046 (study PRJEB29015, sample SAMEA2738127) | human oral metagenome | biome: human oral; feature: human-associated habitat; material: saliva | place: China | collected 2159 ... | reverse complement strand
CGTACGGCACTCAGAACACATTTAATGCTCATTTTAAAACTTGTCCCGTGCACGTGCACACGTCAGCATCAGTCAAGAGCAATTCTTTAGTATTTTGATGAATACTTGCATGTTATAATTTAATTAATTAATTCCTATAAGAAAGAAGCTGATAAACATGCCACTACCTGAAAAATTAGAAAAACAACTTCGAGAACTAGCTGCCGACAAGTTTTATGGACTCGGCGATGTAGTGCTCGACACAGTCCTTCAATCTGTAACAGGTTCAGAAACTGTTCGAATCGAAGGACATTTACCTGCTGATCACCCGTTGATTGTTAAGTTGACAGAAATTGCGTACTCAGATGAGTCAAAACGATTAATGGCTAAATGCGACTTGAAGAAGTTCGATGTTCGATATACAATTGTTTACGATGAACATGAACAAGACGCTTACTTAATCACTGAAGTTGATCAGTACTACGGTCAACAATATCCATCAATGCTCGGCAACGATCTTAATAATTATTTAGAAGTAAGTAATGTGTCTTTAGGCTTTGGTCGACCATCTTTATTAGAAGAACCAGAGTTTCAAAAACTATTCGTGTTTTATTTACAAGATCATGACGTGCTATGCGCTGAAGATGACATTACTGAAGAATTTATTCGCTGTGACGATCGTGCTAGACAAGCCGCAATTAGTGCACTTTATGAATTAGCTAGCAAGTACGGCATGTATGGTAAAACTGATTTATTTGCTGATGCAAGAACATATTTGAAAGTGAGCTAATTGACGTATACATGAGCACTCGAGTGTGATATAATGATTAAATGAGGAGCGTGATGACTTTGGGTATGAATATCTTAACAACTAAAGCGAAAGACCCAACAGATGCTATTTTCGGCGTTGACTTAGACGGTAAAGTGTTTAAGTTCCCGATTTCAGCAGGTCCACACTGGTTAGTGTGTGGTCAAACAGGTTCTGGTAAATCAGTAATGGTAAACGGAATCTTAATTTCTATGTTATTTCATGCGACGCCTGAAGAATTAAAGATCATATGGATTGACCCTAAAAAGGTAGAGGCAACCGCTTATGTAGGATTGCCGTATTGCCCGATCGATCCAATTATCGACATGGACGATGCTTACGCATGTTTACAATACTTAGCATATGACATGGACGAACGTTATGAGAAAATGGCTGACATTAAAGTCAAGAACTTACCTGAGTATAATGAATGGGTAGAAAAACACCCTGAGTTAGCTGAGAGAAAGGGCTATAAGAAATTACCTTACGTTGTAATGGTAATCGACGAGTATGCGGATATGAAAGACCAAATTGGTTCTGACATTGAGATTCCGATTAAACGTCTTGGTCAAAAGGCTCGTGCTGCAGGTATTCATTTAATTTTAGCAACACAACGTCCGTCTGCGGAGATTGTATCACCAATCATTCGTTCGAATATTCCTTCTCGTGTTGGTATGAAGACAGTTGACGCGGGTAACTCGATGTTAATCATTCAGAAAGAAGGCTGTGAGTTACTTTCTCAAGGTGAAGCATACATTATTAATTCCGACGGGATGACTCGTATTAAAGGACCATATATCTCAAATGACGAGATTGATCGAATTTTTGCTCATTTACGTGAGAAATATCCAGAACGTGAAGAGCTCGATTATAAGACGATTTGCGTAGAGAAAGGTCTAGCAATGTGGGCCGAGGATGATTATGAAGAAAAAGGCGTACCAATGGAGAAACGCCATGTGAAAAAAATATCTAAAGGAAGATTTTTCTAATGTTATTTCGTACAAAGTTGTTTTTCAAAAAGCATGGGCGTATCGTAATGGTGTGGGCTTGTATTCTGATCGCAGCGATCAGTTTCTCAGTGCCCTTTCTTCAGTCGGCTACAATTTCTAATTTACAATCAACGGAGATTGATCGAATTCAGAATTTGACCGCTGAGGATCTAAAACGAAACGCTGAAGAAGCAAATGTAACATTTGACTATTCGCAAGTTCAAAGTATTAGCCCTGCTGCAATTGCTGAAGCAGCATTAAACAGAGTGCAATCGTATGCATTAGGTATGATTGCAGTTCCAGACTTAGACATGTTATTACCTATTTATAAAGGCGTCGAGAACACGACTTTATTTTACGGTGCTGGCACTCTTAAAGAAGACCAACAAATGGGCAAAGATAATTATGTACTTGCAAGTCACAATTATGAATATGAGCCGAACTTATTGTTTACTCCATTATTAAGATCGACTGTTGGAATGAAAGTATACTTAACTGACAAAGAAAAAGTTTATGTGTATCGTATTTCTGAGATTTCGAAAGTGAACCCTGAGGACGTATGGGTTGTTGACGATCGTGGTAAAAATGAACTCACTCTAATTACATGTGATGACATTTACGGGAACTATCGTATGATTTACCGTTGCGATTTAGTTGAAGTGAAGACAGTTGAAGAAATGGGATCAGACATGTCGATTTTTAATAAAACAATTAGTAACATCGATGCTCAAGGAACTTTATAGTAAAGGAGACACTTAAATGAAAAGAATGAAGTTAGTATCTTCATTAGCGGTCGCAAGCGCGATCGTAAGTAGTGTGCTTTCACCAGTAAGTGCAGCGGTCAACCCGAATGGGACTGTGCCCGCGACAGGTGAAAAGTGGAACACTCGTACTAATAAAGCATATGATCCGAACCAACCTGCGACTTGGCGACAAACGTATACGCCATTCTCGAATCAACATTATACACCGAGTCGTGAAAAGAACGCGACTTATGGCGCTGCAGGATGTGGTGCATTTGCGTTAACGTCTTTATGGTTGAAGACAGGATATAAACAAACAGGTTTTACGCCAGATCAAGCAGGTCAATGGTTAGACACAGTTGCAAGAGATTATACAAAGAGTTATAGTAAAGACGAATCACCAAAGACATTACATTCATTTGTAGAAAATGACGAAGATGGTGTGACGTTATACTACCAAGCTTACTTAGGTGACTACATGGATCTTGCAAACGCAGATCCTGGAGTACGTTATTTTAGTACTGCTAATGATGAGGTTGCATTTGGTGAACGTAAAAATGATAGAGTAAACGTATGGCGCGCTGAGTTAGCACAAGCATATCCAACAAGATTCCCTGCTGATGCAGATGAATGGATCCGTGCCGAGTATGCTAAAGGTAGATTTATCGCAATTGTAATGGACGTGACAAACGGTCAACACATTGCGATTGTAGATGAGATTTTACCTGACGGAACTATCGTTATGGTTGACTCAGGTGGTGGCTTTAGATACTGGGAAGGTATGAAGGCTGAATGGGGCGCGAAAGCGAGAGCCGTGTATTCATATCAAGCTCGTGGTTTAGACATTCAGGACTCACCGAAGTTTTGGCGAGGCGATTCACCAAATAAAGCAATGGCTGCTATTGCAAAATATGCAACAACAGTCGTTAGCAATAAGAAATATGTTTACGATCAGTCGAATACATTAGCGACTGAGAAAGTGATTCAACAAGGGTCGAATGGTGTGACACTGAAGAATGGTGGCGCTATTTCAACCGCATCACCAACCAAAATCAGTTTTGGTGCTAAGGTCGTACCGTACAAAACCATTTACAAAGTAAACGAGTCATTAAAACCAGGCGAAGAAAAAGTTGTTCGCGTAGGTATTAACGGTCGTGAGAATACGAAACATAACTTTAAAATCGAGAAACAAGATCGTATTGTAGAATATGGTCCGCAACGTTTAGCTCCATCAGTTGAACGTAGAGCTGTGACAACATTACCACCTGGCGCTGAACAAGTTGTCAGTGAAGGTACTGAAGGTTTAGTCGATCGCGAAGGAAACGTTCTAAAGAAAGCAACTCCGAAAGTGGTTGAGTATGGTGCTAAAGAAACGCCTTATAAAGTAAGACTTGAGCGCTCTGACTCAGTGACGAAAAGAACTGTGAAGACACGTGGTGAAAAAGGACGTGTCGATGAGAACGGTAAAGTCCTTAAAGAAGCGGTAGACGAGGTCGTGTTGGTACCGAAGAATTACGACCCAGCAGTTGACGATCGTGAAGAAATTGCATTCACAACTAAATTTGTGATGAATGAATCATTACAGCCAGGTGAACGTAAAGTCGTTCAAGCAGGTAAAAATGGTTCTCGTTCGTTAGTAGATACGTCTGATGTAGTTGAACCTATTGAAGAAGTTATCGAGTACGGACCAGAGAAAATCATGAAGACGATTCGTTATGTTGCAAACAACGATTTGAAAGCTGGAGAACGTAATGTGAAGCAAGAAGGTTCGAATGGTACTAAAGACATCAATGGAAAGATTTCAACAGCGCCGGTCGATATGATTATTGAAGTAGGACCAAGCGCGATTCCATACAGCACTGAAGTGAAAGCGACTACTGACTTACCAGAAGGCGTAACGAAAGTTGTTGTTGAAGGTGAGAGCGGATTGCGTTCTTACGATGGTTATGAGATCAAAGCTGCAACAACAGAAGTGATCTTAAAAGGTATTAAGAAACAAGACGCTGACAACGGATCAATTGTTGATAACGGTACAGCGCGAGTTGATGATTACAAGAAGCCAGAACCTACTGAACAAGACAAACAACGTGAAAAAGACGTGCAAGATGCGTTAAATAAACCTGTTCGTCAAGATGATTTAGTAGATTCACCAACAGACGTTTCTGTTACTGATCAAAAAGTTCAGACTGAACAAAAACAAGCTGAGCAAACGAAGCCAACTGAAGAGAAAAATTCTTCAGCTAAACGATTACCAAATACAGGTGTTGACACAATTGTTCAATACGGTATTGGTGGAGTATTCTTCTCAGGTTTAGCAGGTCTCGCGATCTTTAAACGTAAGAAATTGAAGTAATTGATGATTAAAGCGTGTCTGTGTAAATAGGCACGCTTGTTTTATGCAAGCAATTGATGAGTATCTTAACGATAAGAAGTGTGTTATGATATTAGTATAAAGTAATAATGAAAGTGAGTGATAAACTTATGAAGTATATCGTAGAAATTACTGAGACTTTATATAAACAGCTAATCGTTGAAGTAGATGCACATGACGTAGACTCAGCGTACGAAGTCATTGAAGAAGCTTACCGCTCTGAAGTAGATGACGAATTTGTATTAAAAGCAGATGACTTCTCTGGTGTTGAGATTGAAGTGAAACACGCTGACGAAGATTCGCCAGTTGATGTAGAATTGTAGGATGTGAGAATATGATTATTTGGAAAGGCTATACGACTAGTGGTTCTTTATTTAGAACGGAAGAAGCCAGTTCAGCTTCAGAATTATTAGAAAACTTAATTGATGAAAATATCTTAATTCCGTACTGGGAGTTTGGTTCTCCGGTCGCAGAGAAATTAGCTGAGAATGACAGTGAGTTTCAGGAAGTGTATAACACATTCGACAGTCAACAAATTAAACGATTCGACTATGATGCTTTATACAAACGATTGACTGACGCTGACATTTTTGAAGCGATTTTAAACGACCAAGATCAAGCATATAAGCAAGAAATTTTCATTGACAATGAATTAGCATATTCTGTAGGAGGTGACGATGATGAGTGAAGATAGAGAAACATTTATTAGAACATTACAAGACGAGATTCAAGAATTGTTTGAACGTTTAGCGAGTGTGAAGAAAGAAGTTCGTGCTAATGTTGAAGACGTCGCAGACAGCGTAGCTCGTATTGACGGTATTGCTTCAACTGACGTTAAAGATTTATTAGCTGCATTACGTGCTCAGACTGATGGTCTTGACGATGTGACAAAACAAATGACAGATAACTTGTCAACATTATGTGAGAAACTTGACGAACTGTTAGAAGATGAATAAAGATAATATGCCTATATTATAGTCGAAACCTTTGTACTTTTACAGAGAGGTATGGTATAATATAGGTAATATTAGTTTTATAAGGAGATGAATGACAGTTTGAAGATTAAACGACTAACGTATGCTGCAATAGCATTATTAAGTGCAGGACTTATGAGCACAACAGTAAAGGCTGACGAAAGTGACGTTACAGTATTACATCCAGACAAAAAGATCGAGATTTTATCGATCACGAAAGTAACAGACCCTTCTTCTTTAGATCAGTTAGTAAAAGACCTCAAAGAGATCTTTAAAAAAGAACAAGAAATTATCGCACAGCGCGATTATTATAAGAAACAACTTGACACTGCTCAAGAAACAATTTCAGATTTAGAAAAGAAGATTGAGCAAGAACGCTCTACATTGTCAGCATTAGCAACAGACCGCTCAAATGCGGTTGGTGTGAATGCATTAACAACTCAGTATGATTCAACTGACGCAAATTTACAAGCTGATGAAAAAGCATTAGAATCAACAAAGCAATCGATCACTTCTCTAGATGAGAAGTATAAAATTGCAGATTTAAAATCTCTTGACGCACAAGATTATTTATATGATGTAATCTCGCGTTATAATGTTGTGTTTGCATCTTTAAGCGAAGCAGACATTAACAACTTAGTTGAGAACAAAGACATTGTATCAAATGATCGTAAAGCAGAGTTTAAAGAATTATTAACAAAGTCAGTTGAGAAAGCAAAAGAAGCAAAACGTAAAGCTGAAGAAGCTGCAGCGAAAGCTCGTGAAGAACAACGTAAAGCTGATGAAGCTAAGAAAGCAAAAGAAGCCGAAGAGAAAGCTGCTGCAGCAGCAAAAGCAGCTCAACCAGGAGTTCAAGGTGAGACTGGTTCACAAGGTTCAGGTACATACGTAGTAGGTGGAGATTTTGCTCCGATTGATCCGAACTTTAAAGCAACTTTAAACGGCGGATATTGGGGAAATTGTACTTATTATGTATACAATCGTGTTGCTCAATTAGGCAAACCATTAACAACTCCAGCAATGGGTGATGCTGCTCAATGGTCAAGCACAGCTCGTTCAATTGGGTTACCAGTATCGCATACTCCGAAAGCTGGAACAATTGTAGTATTCCAACCAGGAGTTGCAGGCGCCGCAGCAGTGTATGGTCACGTAGCGTTTGTTGAGAAAGTATATAGTGATGGTACTGTATTAGTATCAGAGATGAACGTTCAAGGATTGAACATTATTTCTACACGATTAATTTCTGCAAGTGCAGCGCAATATGCAGAATATATTGATGTAGGTTTATAAGAATTAATAAGAGGAGTGATATGATGTCGCAAAATATCGAACATGTATCAATTAACCTTGATAGTAATATCATAAGTGAGCATTTAAGTGATTATGTTACTAGAGTATTATGCAATAAAGATTATTTTATCGCGAACATTCTCTATCATGGTGAAGAAATGAAGATTACATTAGAAATTCAACCAGTTGTCATTAGAGTATGCGCATTAAATACAGAAGATTGCAGTATGACATTTGAGATTGGGTTTAGAGTCGCAAAGCGAGACTTTAGCGATCTTGATAAAGACATTTACATGCATTGTTACGAAACAGTTGCATCGATTGAGCATCACATTTTAAAACATACTGTGAGAATTGATGGCATCAATCTTACTCAATAATTAGAATGTAGGTGAGAATAATGAGTAAAGTAAGATTTAACGTTGACAAGATCATCTTACCGTTTGAATTAAAGGATAAATTTGATCTTGTGTCGTACGCGGACGGTCGAGTAATTCTCAAATGGCAACACTCAGAGCAAGAAGTATTAATCGAATGTAGTTTAGAACAAATTAATGATTCTGACGCTTACGGTAGAGAATGCTTTGTTCTTAGTGATAGTGCACACGCACTAGCTACTCTTACATTTAGTAGTTTTGGTACAAATATCGATGCGTCTATTGTTGAGACCGACGAAAAGTTAAAAGCAGAGATCAAAGACTTCGATAAGCGTGTATATACTGTAATGTGCTATGGTACATGCAAATTAGAACTTGATTTTATTTAACATAAGAAAATTTTAGACGAGTAAACACTCGTCTATTTTCATATTCACTTTTATGGTATATAATAATAGAGAAGACAAGGAGGGTGACATGTTAGAACAAAATACACCACAAGAAGAACTTAGTAACGCAGAGTCTACGACTCGTCAAACGAGATCGAAAAGTAGAATGTTACGAAGTGAAAAATTTCAAATAGTCTTAAAATGGACAAAAAGAATTTTATTAGCAATCACATCAATGATTGCGTTAGGTGCAATTGCTGTATTCATGTATATATTTATGGTATTGCAAAATGTGCCGACACTAGACGTTCAAAAGTTTAATACGCAATCGACATCAAATATGTATGACAAAGATGGGAATCTAATCTGGTCAGATACGCAAAGACGTCGAGATTTTGTGTCGATTAAAGACGTACCAAAAGAATATAAAGATTTATTACTAGCAACAGAAGACAACGACTTTTATGAGCATCCAGGGTTTTCTGTGAAAGCAATCTTGAATGCGATTAAATCACAAATTCAAGAAAAGATCTTTAAAAAAGGCTCTGGTCGAGGTGGTTCTACAATCGAGCAACAGCTCGTCAAAAACCACGTGTTTTCTCAATCAGAAGCTGACAGATCAATCGACCGTAAGATTAAAGAAGTATGGATTGCATCTCAACTAGACATGAATTATTCAAAAGATCAAATTTTAGAATGGTACGTCAACACGATTGAGCTAGGCGAACGATCTTATGGTATTAATACAATTTCGTTAACTTATTTCGGTAAACCGATCTCTGAGTTAAACTCAGGTAGTGATGAAGACATTTCTAAATTAGCGATTATTGCAGGTTTAGGTCAAGCTCCATCAACTTATAATTTATACGACAATCCTGAAGCAGTTGAAGAACGTCGTTATGAAGTATTACTTTCTGCAGTGAAACACGGCAAATTGACTCAAGAGCAAATGGATCGAATTAATCAAATTCCTGTCACAGACGGACTAAAAGAACGTTTCTGGCGTGATGAAGAAGTATTAAAAACAATGACAACTTATTCTGCTCACATTACTGCAGCACTTCAACAAGTAGAGAAATTAGGATACGACATTTCTAAAACTCCGTTACAAATCTATACTACGTTAGATCGCGAAGCGACGGACAAATTACAGTCAATTGTTGATAACGCTCCTGGACTACGAACTGACGAACAACAAATGGCAGCAACAGTTATTGACAATGAAACTGGTCACGTAATTGCCCAAGTGGGTGGTCGTTATCAAACTGAACCAATGAGTTTAAACAGAGCGATTCAACGAAATCGTTCGACAGGTTCGTCAATTAAACCGATTCTTGATTATGCTCCAGCTATTGAATACTTAGGTTATGGTACTCAGACATTAATTTCTGGTGCCGCATATCAATATCCAGGAACGAATTATGTTGCTTATAACTATGGTGGAACTGTCGCTGGTATGACAGATTTACAAACAGCTTTACGCTTATCATTAAATACAACAGCAAACCGACTGTTAGATGAGCATGTTGGTTCTACTCGAGCAAAACAATTTATGAGCAAAATGAAAGATTTAGACGTCAAAGATGAATATGGTGGAACTGACGCTTTAGGTTTAGATTTATCAACTGCAGATTTAGCATCAGGTTATGCTGCATTTGCAAGATATGGTCAATATCAACAAGCTCAATATGTGACAAAATTAGTATTTTCAGATGGTTCGTCTAAAGACATTAAATTTGAACGAGTTCAAGCAATGATGCCTTCTACAGCTTATATTATGTTGAAGATTTTAGAAGGTGTACCAAATTATTCTGAACAAGGTGCACAAATGCCAGAGTTATCAGTCGCAATGAAGACGGGCACAACTGCATATGCGTCTAATGCATGGCCAGACCACGCTGCTTCAGACATTTGGATCGCTGCATCGACTAAGTCAATTACGACAGCGATTTGGTCGGGTTATGACGTACCACAAGAAGAATTTGTATATGACAACTCATCTACTCGACGTGAAGTTGTAAAATCGATTATTAGAACGTTTAGTCAAGGTCGAGATAGCTCAGAATGGTCGAACCCGGGTGATGTCGTAAGTTATGGAAGTGGAATTAGTTCGCAACACACGCCAACTAAAGTGTACACTGAACCAGACTACAGTCTTGCTAAAATTGAAACAAACGATGGTACTTATGCAAATACTATTAAATCAATGTTATCAGTTAAAGACTTAAAGATTGCACCAGAGAAAGAAATTAAGCTTGATGAGTTACAAAAGAAACTTGATGAAGCATCTAAATGGCATCAAACATTAACTGGTCAAGATAAATCGTTATATGACTTAATGTTATCTGGTCAAGAAATTAAGAAACCGAAGTTATCAAATGATGTTTATGATAATCGAGAAAATAGGGAAAATAGAGAAGGAGGAACATCAACTAATGCTAACAATAACGCCACTAGATCTCAAAACTAAACAAAGAATGATTATTCCAGGGTCACCAATGTTATTTTTAGATACTTGGTACAAGAGTAAATTAATTGAACTTGAGGAAAAGTATCAAGTAAGACTAAGTTATCGAATGGAACCGCAAGATCCAGTAACGTTAGGGCCTAGAGAAGCCTTTGACAGATTACAATTTGTGTTAAGAGAAAACTATTAGAGGATGTACATTTCTCTCCTTTGTGATAAGATAAAATTATCTTAAATAAAGGAGAGATTTTTTATGCCAAGAATTAAAGTAGTAGGTTCGATGTTTAGAGATTTAAGCACTTTAGACAACGAAGAATGGACATTAACGAAAGAACGTGAAGCATCAAAGTCATATGAATGTGAAGGTTTTGTGATCCGTCAACGTTCAAATGAGCACGACCCAAGAGCATTAGCAGTATTTGCCGGTGACACACATATCGGGTTTATTGGAAAGACAACTGACATTTACATTAATCAAGACAAATTAGCATTTCCGATGGAATGCGTAGTTACAAGAGTAGATTTATTGAAGAAAGAAAATAAAATTGAGCATATCTTCTTTGTTGATATTGAGAAATAGGAGGTCATTTGATAATGAAGAAATTTACAAAATTAATGCTCACAACAGCTTCGATTTTAATGCTCGGAGCTTGCGAGAAATCATACAGCGAAAAATTGTCATCAAATTCGAATGTAGTAAACATTGAAGAAGAAGCAAAAGGTCCAATTAAATCAGCAAAACGAGAATTACAATCTGTTGTGAAATTACATGAGATCTCGTTTCACGATTCGAAGTTTTCTATTGAAGCATCTTACGGAATTGACAAAGACGTTGCAACGTTGTGGCACTATACTATTCCAAATAACATTCAGTTAGAAGTAAAAACAAAAGGGTTATCTGAGAATGTTGATGTCATTGTCAATAATGTGTATGCTGACGTAACAATTTCATCTAATTATGAACGTTACAACGGCGCTCGTCAAGATAGTATGAACTTAAGTTATAGTAATTTACCGCAAGGTGGGTTTTCTATTAATGATACGAATGCTTACACTCAACCGTTCTTAGTTGAAGGTGTCAACCAATCTGAGACAGTGTTAAGAATCTGGAACGGTTATGGAAAGTCAGACACTCACTACTTAACTGAGAATGCTGTTCGTAATTACTCAGACGGAGTTGTCATTCGGATTGTATGGACAATTGGTGTTAAAGATAAAACGACTGGTCAAATCTTTAATCGTACTTTAGAAGATAGTATTTACATTAGTTCATCGACTAAGTCTTCTGAAACAACTCAAACGAAATAAATTTGAGAATTTCAGTGTACTTGTAGATTGCTTCATGTTATAATAATAATGTGTTCAAACTTATTATTTAACGAAAGGAATCAATACTTATGACACAAAATAAAAAATACGTATTACGTAAAATCGGAAAACATGTATGCAGTGTTGCGATGACAATTTCATCAGTAGCAGTAATTGCTTCAGCTACAGTCAGTGCTGACGAAGTTGTTACTCCAAGTGAACCTAACGTTACAACTGTAACAGAAGCTAAAGAAGCTAAAGAAGCTAAAGAAGCTAAAGTAGATAAAGTTTCTAAACAAGAAACGAAGGCAGACAGTGTAGAGTCAGTAAAAGCTAAATTAAGTTCAGACTCTACTGCGACAGATAATAACGGTGTTTATCATCAAGTTCTTAAAGGTACATCATTATTAGATGAAGCTTCATCTGAAACTGTTCAAAGAAAACCAATGGACTTGATTGCTATCGTTGACTTTAGTTCATCATTACAAGTAAAACGTACTGAGGCTCTTACACAGTTGAAAACGTTAATTGAGAAGAACTTAACCGACGATGATAAAATCATGCTTCAAGGTTATATCTATAATAAAGAAGCATCTTATGCAGCTCATGGCGCTCAATTAGATTATTCTAAACTTAAAGAAGCAGATTGGGGAATCGGTTTTTCAACAAAACTAATTTCAAAAGCAGAAGCGTTATCTATTGTTGATAAATGGTTAGGAATCATTCCACCAAATACACAAGGCGGAGCTGGAAATTATTCTGAATACTTTAATGCTGTTGCTCAAGCAATGGGAGATTTAGGCTTCAAGACTGATGACGTCGACGGTGCTACACCTGTCAAGACAGTTCCATTTGAAGAAGTGTATACTTCTCAACCAGATAGACATCAAACTGTTTCTGTAATTCAGTTTACAGACGGATGGATGGATACAGAGAAAATGGACCCGACATTTGCTGATTGGGCGAAGCAAAATGCTAAAACATTCATGTCTGTAATCAACAGAAATCAAGTATCAGAATATGACAACAATGGTGAATTTTCAATCAACTCAATGAGAGAACTTGGACACCCTAATATTTACGAGTCTACTGGTAAAGATAAAGACGTTGTCATGAAAGAAATCTTAGACCAATTCGAAAATACAGCGGTTGAAAAATTCACTTCTAAGAAAAAAGTGACTTCTAAAGGTGTTGTTAGCATTAAGGCTGATAAAAACGTTACATTAGTGTCAGCTAATCTTGTATCTCCAAGCGGAAAGAAACAAGAACTAAAAGTTGAAAATAACGCTGTTAGCGCAGAAGTTGATTTAACAGAAAAAGGTGATTATACTGTAGAATATGATTTTTCTGCTAAAAACAATGAAGCTGGTACTGTTACAGGCTCATTCGTTGTAAATAGTAAAGAAGAATTATCTGGTGATAAAGTCGACGCAGGTTCTAAAGAGTTACCATCAACAAAAGATGAGAAGACTGATAAATTAGAGCCAGTCGTTGTTGAAAAACCAACAGTAGAAGAAACTACAACAACTGTTCAAAAACCAAAAGAACCAAAGAAATTACCGAACACAGGTACAGATTCTTCTATGTTATTAACTGCTGCGGGTGCAGTTCTTGCTGCATTCTCTGGACTAGTATATAGAAAAGGTAAATCTAAAGCAGAATAACATATATAAAAAAAGTTCAATCTAAGGATTGAGCTTTTTTTTTTTGTTCTATGAAACAATAGTCTCGCGTGTATATAATAAGGTAGCAATTGACATTTGTTGTAGATTAACGTATTTGTAATCTTCTTGTAATATACATTCGGCGAAAACGTGTTATAATAAATATATAGCGTTGACGAGTTCACGTTGAAAGGAGACATTTATGAATCAAAAACATAAATTAATGAGTCTTGCTGCAGGAGCAGTTGTGCTGTGTGGCTTAGGAGTTGCGTTTACGAAAAACGTATTTGCTGCTCAACCGCAAATAACTGTGACTTCACTTACAAGATCAATTACAGTAGAAAATAACATTACATTAAATTCGTCTAAGCATTATGCTATCGACCAAATTAATCATTCTAGTTTAGAAGCAAATGAGAAAGACGAAGCAATTAAGTTTATTTCAAACGCATCATCTTCTGATGAAGTGAAAGAAATTTACAATAAATATTCTAAGATTGAATTAGATCGTATCACAGCGAAACGTGATGCTGAAGAAGCTAAACGAAAAGCTGAAGAAGAGAAAAAGGCTAAAGAAGAAGCTGAGAAGAAAGCTGAGGAAGAACGTTTAGCTCAAGAGGCTGCTAAAAAAGCTGAAGAGGAACGTATTGCCAAAGAAAAAGCAGCTCAAGAAGCTGCCGCTGCTCAAGCCGCGCAAGCTGCGAATGAACAACCGCAGTCGTACAGTGCTGCTTCTTCGAGTGGTGCGACTATTTCCTTAAGTCAATTCATGTTTGACGGTGTCGTATATTGGGGTGGATATAAATTCACTTATTACTCACAAAGTGTCCTTCCTGGTGGAGGATTGAGTATTCCAGGTCGACACGTCAATGCTGACGGTTATGTAGCCGATGGAGATGGATATATTGTTTTAGCAGGTTCTGCACCTAAAGGAACAGTATATGATACGCCATTCGGGTACAAAGGTAAAATTTACGACCGCGGAACGTATGGAAATCATTTAGACGTATATATTAGATAAATTTCAAGACGGCTCACTTATATCGACAGAAGATATGCAAATTGTATGTTTTTCTGTCGATTTTTTATTGTAAAAAAATGTAGAAAAGGTATGTACATGTTTGTACAGTTGTGTTATGATAACCAATGTCTTATGATTGACGAGTAGCTCAATGGTGGAGCAATCGGCTGTTAACCGGTAGGCTGTGGGTTCGAGTCCCACCTCGTCAGTACATGGTGATTATTGTGTAAAGGTCAACATACTAGACTGTGACTCTAGAGATGAGGGTTCGAGTCCCTCTAATCACCCTATGAACTCGGATCGATAGCTCAGTTGGCAGAGCAGAAGAGTGAAGCCCTTCGTGTCGGTGGTTCGATTCCATCTCGGTCCATACAATAATAGTAGCATAGCTCAATGGAGAGAGCACACGACTTCTAATCGTGTGGTTGTGAGTTCGAGTCTCACTGCTACTATAATGGACTTTTAGCTCAATTGGCAGAGCACTCGGCTCATAACCGAGCGGTCGTAGGTTCGATCCCTTCAAAGTCCATTAAGGATGTACATTATTTGAATTGATGATAAGATCTATATGAATGTGGCGGCATAGCCAAGTGGTTTAAGGCAGTAGGTTGCAACCCTACGATCGTTGGTTCGACTCCAATTGCCGTCTTTGACATTAACTGTCAAAAATAAAATAAAGAGGTTTTGATAAGATATGAAACTAGTAAGTGAACAAGCAGTAAATGCAGTGATTGAAATGAAATCATTGTCTCAATTAGAAGCATTAACAGGTTTGAATTATTCAACTTTCTCACGTTATCGTAACGGTCGAGATGCTACTAAAAATCTAAGTATCGAGAACTTGAGTCTTTTGACAGATGAGTACGTGAAGTTGACAGGTCAAAAGAAATTTAGTGACGCTCGAACAATTGACGAAAATGAGATTGAGTTTTTCTTTAATGAACTTCCGAGCATTCGTTTAACAAACCAATATTGCGAGTTATTAAATATTGAACCATTGTCTTTAAGCGAAATGACGAATGCTAGAAAAATTAAGCGAGATAGTAAAATTACATTAGATGCTTACGATTTGATGATTAAGATTAATGGTCGAATTCGTCAAATGAAAACAATTTATTCAGACGAGTTTCAAGATGCGATTGAGAATAACTTTGTTCGTTTACTAAACCAAGTAGGTAAACCAGTAATGCATATCTCTCTTGGAATTGGTAAACCGATTAATTACTTTAGTCAAATGTTAAGTAGACATCGTCGCAGAACGTATTTAATTACGAACTTCGATTTAGTCACTTATAAAAACATTGCCAAAGGAATTTATGGTGATGAAAAATTTGTCAATAAAGTAAAAGAAGAATTGCTAAACGGTCTTATCTAGTTTCATATTTAGAAACTATGCAGGTGTGGTGGAATCGGCAGACACGACGGGCTTAAAACCCGTTGCTCAGTTTAGAGCGTGTGAGTTCAAATCTCACCATCTGTATTTTTGCGAATGTGGCGGAATTGGCAGACGCGCTAGGTTTAGGCCCTAGTGTTGTAAAAGACGTGAGAGTTCGAATCTCTCCATTCGTATTGCAAATAACTGCAAAACAAGTTTTACTATGAAAGGTAAAACGAAAAGAAGGGAAAGAAAAATAAATGAGAAAAACAAAACGATTGCTTTTGTTATCTACTTTGTTAGTAGTACCAATGCTAACAGCATGCGGTAATAAAGATATTTTCGGACTAACTTACACGTTTGATTATGCTCAAGTGAAACTTCCAGATGGAAAAATCATCGAGGGTCAAGTTAAAGAATGGGCTCGAGAAGAAAAAACTGACAGCATTCGTGTAACGTTCAAAGACGGAAAAGGTACTTACTTCACACATGCTACAAACGTAGTGCTATATAATAAGTAGAGGAGTTAATTTATGATTACATTAAATAAGCAAGTTGTTGAGTTTATTACATTTCCAAACAAAGAACATCGTTTAGATCTTGATGAAAATTTGTTAAATGATAACAACAAAGTGCTATGGAAATACGAGAATGATAGTTCAATTTTCGAATTACTGTTGTTTAACTCATCAATGAGACAATTAGGCGCAACTTACGAATTAGTAATTGCTTACATGCCATACTCAAGAATGGATCGTGTTGAAAAACAATCAACTGCATTTTCGTTAAAAGCATTAACTGAGTTACTATTGTTACAATTAACAAATGTGATGTCGATCGAAGTATTCGATCCGCATTCTAAAGTCACTTTAGAATTGTTAGGCAAGAGTACAATCGAAGCAAGCGAACTTGATTATTCGTTAGCTGACGACGTATTAGCAAACGTTGATTTAGAAAAATCATGGGTAGTATTTCCTGACAAAGGTGCTGCCGCGCGATATAATTACGAAAAATATCCGAATGTTATCATTTGTGATAAAACTCGTGATTTTGCAACAGGTCGAATCATTGATCTAGTTGCTCGAGTTCACAAACATAACGGGTTATTAGAGAATCAAGTAGACGGTCAATTTAACGTATATATTATTGATGACTTATGTTCATTTGGTGGAACGTTCGTTAGAGCAATTGATGCTTCACTGAAAGTAATCAATACGTTGCCGAATGAAACACATTTAATTGTATCTCATTCAGAAGATTCAATTCATGAGGGTCAAGTATTTGAAGTATTTGACAAAGTCACAACAACCGATTCGTTATTAACGAACTTTGATAATGAACAATTATCAATTAAACATTTAAATGATGTAATAAAATAAAAGTGAGGAAATTAGCATGACAACACCAATCTATTTAACAGCAGATTTTTACAAATTATCACACCGTGAGCAATATCCAAAAGGAACAACTGTAGTGTATTCTACACTTACTCCACGTTCTAATAAATATGCTCAATGGTCAGACAAAATCGTATTTTTCGGTTTACAATATTTCATTAAAGAATACTTAATTGATCGATTCAATAAAGAATTCTTCCAAGTACCTATTGAAGAAGTCATCGAGACTTATACTTCATTTGTGAAAAACACTCTTAGTAAACAAGAAGTTGATGTTCAACATTTAGTTGATTTACACAAATTAGGTTACTTACCATTAGAAATTAAAGCATTACCTGAAGGAACACTTGCTCCAATGCGTTGTCCTGTAATGACAATTGAGAACACAGATCCTTCAGCATTCTGGTTGACAAACTTCATCGAAACGATTTTATCAACTACAATCTGGCAACCAATTACTTCTGCAACTTTAGCATATCAATATCGTAACACTCTTGATAAGTATGCATATTTAACAACTGGTTCTGACGCTGGAGTTGACTTCCAAGGTCATGACTTCTCGTTACGTGGTATGTCATCAGAAGAATCTGGTATGGCTTCTGGAATGGGACATTTAACTTCATTTAAAGGTTCTGATACAATTCCAGCAATTTTCGGAGCTCATAAATACTATAACGCGCCTTTAGATGCATCAACTGCATCATCAATTGCTGCAACTGAGCATAGTGTAATGTGTTCTTATGGTCAAACTGATGAGTTCGAATTATTCAAACATTTATTAACTGAAGTATATCCATCAGGATTGTTCTCAGTAGTTTCTGACACTTGGGACTTCTGGAAAGTAGTTACTGAGTACTTACCTAAGCTAAAAACAGAAATTATGGCTCGCGATGGTAAATTAGTCGTTCGACCTGACAGTGGAGACCCAGTTGACATCGTTGCTGGTACAAAAGTAAACGGTGCAACAGCTCAAGAAAAAGGGTTAATTGAATGCTTATGGGATATTTTCGGTGGAACTGTGAATGAACAAGGATATAAAGTTCTTGATCCGCATATCGGTGCGATCTATGGTGACTCTATTAACTTAGAACGCGCTACTGAGATTTCTAAACGATTAGAAGAAAAAGGTTTTGCAACAACAAATATTGTCTTCGGTATTGGTTCATTCTCATATCAATATCATACTCGTGACACGTTTGGTTTTGCAGTTAAAGCAACGGCAGCAACTGTAAATGGTGAAGAACGTATGTTATTTAAAGATCCTAAGACTGATGACGGTACAAAACGTTCTCAACGCGGCCGAGTAGCAGTAGGTCATATCAGTGATGTGCTTGCTAAAGATCCGTCGTTTGACGTAACTTCATTAACTGGAGACCAGTCTCACAATGAGTTAGTGTGGAAGGACGGTTTAACGGCAATGTTAGTTGACGATTTAGAACATCAAGGTTGGAACGCGCTACGACCAGTCTTTAGAAATGGTGAATTATTAGTCGACGAAGACTTAGATACAATTCGCAAACGTATTAAAGAACAATAGTATTTTACGAGTGCTCAATAGAGCACTCTTCAATGGCTGTTAGCTCAGTTGGGAGAGCACTTGCCTTACAAGCAAGTGGTCACAGGTTCGAGCCCTGTACAGCCAATATTTAGACGATTAGCTTAATTGGATAGAGCGCTCGGCTACGAACCGTGTAGGTGTGAGTTCGAATCTCTCATCGTCTATTTTGCAAAAAGGTATGTACATGTCGTTAACGATATGATAATATTATTTTTGTAAACAACTTGGACTTTTAGCTCAGTTGGTAGAGCAACCGGCTTTTAACCGGTGGGTCGCAGGTTCGAGTCCTGCAAGGTCCATAGAGAGTAATCTCTAAAGAAAAGAAAAATGGAGGTTTAACAAAATATGAAACAATTCTTTACATCAGAGGACGGTACATTCTTGAAAGGACCGTATCGTTTAGCGCAAGCAATCTTGTTAGTGATCTTGTTAGTAATTGGTAGATTTACGTTATTAACGTATATCCCAGTAAACACGATTGGTGTGCAAGTAAATGCTTTTAGTGGTGTGAAAGATACGACATTGCCGACGGGTTATCATTTAACAATTCCGTTTGTCGATAAAGTCTATAAATTATCAACGTCAGTTCAAACTAAGACAATGGATAAAATTACGACTCAGACTAAAGACGGTCAATGGTTAAATACAAACATCGACGTGAAGTACAAAGTGAACGCTGATAAAGCAATGATTGTATTCTCTAATTACACAACTCTTGAGAACGTAAATGAGAAAGTAATTGCTCCAGCAGTTCAACGCGCGATTGAATCTGTAACAGGTAGTTATGACATTTACGATGTCTTAGGCGCTAAACGTACAGAAGTCTATAAAGCAATCGATGAAGCGTTGAAGAAAACATTTGAAAGCTATAATTTAGAATTTGTATCATTCACAATTACTGACCAAGATGCGGGTGATGAGATTGAATCAGCAATCCGTAGCGAATCAGTAAAACAAAAAGAAATTGACACTGCTAAACAAGAGCAAGAAAAAGCGAAAGTTGAAGCAGAAACTAAGAAAGTGCAAGCTCAAGTGGAAGCTGAAACGTTATTAATTCAGGCTAAAGCTGAAGCAGACACTGCTGTTGTTAAGGCTGAGGGTGAAGCGAAAGCGAATAAGATCAAATCAGACTCAATTACTGATAACTTAATTCGTATGAAAGAAGCTGAAGCTCGTATGCAACATGGTTGGGTTACAGTCAAAGGTAGTGGAGCTGTAATCACAAACGGTCAATAATAATTATCAATGGTGTTCGAAAGAACACCTCACAGTCCAGTAGCTCAGTGGTAGAGCAATCGCTTGATAAGCGATAGGTCTCTGGTTCGAACCCAGATTGGACTATACGCGAATGTGGTGTCAACGGTTAGCATGATAGAGTGCCACTCTATTGGTGAGAGTTCGAATCTCTTCATTCGCTTGAATTTGCGGACGTGATGTTAATGGTTTAGCATGATAGGCTTCCAACCTATTCGTGAGAGTTCGAATCTCTTCGTCCGCTTATGCAAAGAGAAATCTTTGCAGAAGGAAAAATATTAAACGAATTACATGCTCTATTACACGATTTGCAAGGTCGTTAGAGCATGCTAGGGACGTCGTCTAATGGCAAGACACTGGTCTCCAAAGCCAGCTATCAAGGTTCGAGTCCTTGCGACCCTGTTTGTTAAAGAAATTTAGGTATGTACATGTTTCTTTAATATGATATAATGAAATTATTCATTGGAAAGGTACTCAAGAGGCTGAAGAGAGCACACTGCTAACGTGCTAGGTCGGGAAACTGACGCGAGAGTTCGAATCTCTCTCTTTCCATAGCCACCTTAGACAAGTGGTGAACAAAAACATTTTTCGTAAAACCCTAGCGCATCGGTAAGTTAGTCACCTAGATTCGCAAGGTACGCGATGTGAAAAACGGATCAGAATGGTCGCTGCGAATCGACCATAGATAAATGGTATAAGGTTGGGGCTTATACATTAGTCAGAGGTGCGCTCTCTGGCGTTTCGCTGGAATAGCTCAATTGGTAGAGCACTCGACTTGTAATCGAGAGGTTGCGGGTTCAATTCCTGCTTCCAGCATTACCTCTTTAGTCATATAAAGAGGCCTCCTTCCGGATAGATGGCAGAGTTGGCTTATTGTACCGGTCTTGAAAACCGGCGACGGCGAAAGTCGTCCGTGGGTTCGAATCCCACTCTATCCTTAAACCTTATGTTGAATTGCGGTAGCTCCGCAATGACATTAAAGGTTATATAAACACTCTAGAGTTCGATACGTAATCTAGCTAATTACGTATCAATAATACAATCGTGTCATCAGTTTCATGCTAACAGATATAGAGCGTGAGCAAGCAAAGCAGCTACTTTGTGAGGACTTTCCGCGGGTTGAGTACGCCTTGTCAAGTGCTCTAGCATGACACTGATGACACGAATGAAATTGATGATTGCGTATGTACATGCACTGCAAGCATGTTATAATAATTAATACGAGGTATATCAGTGGTTAGATTGTCGGTCTCATAAGCCGAATGTCGCGGGTTCGAGTCCCGCTCTCGTAATCTCGGTTTACAGTTACCCGTTCGACACAGTCGAATAAAAACTGTAACTAATGCGTGGGTAGTCTAGCGGCAATGACAGGAGACTGTAAATCTCCCCTCTTCGGAGTTCGGTGGTTCGAGTCCACCCTTGCGCATATCACTGAGATGTGGTGTAATTTGGTAACACACGTGACTTTGACTCACGCGAGTGCTGGTTCGATCCCAGCCATCTCAATTATGCAAAAGATGGTTCCTATTTGAAGATATTTGGGATAACATTACTTTTACCATTCGCATAACCGTCGACGCGTTAGCACGCAAGGGTAGCTCCCTAAAGTCGACATTAGATTACGCAAAAGACAGTTCCTATTCTATTACATTACTTAACATGTGAAAATTGTTTACTGTTCGCGTAATTCACACCCATTGGTCAAGCGGTTAAGACATCGTCCTTTCACGACGAAAACACGAGTTCGATTCTCGTATGGGTGATAAGCTTAGTAAATGAGAATTGCAACATGACCGCCTAAAACTAAACTATGTTGAGCCACAATTCTCATTCTACTAAGATCTTAACGATTGCACAGCAGTTACATTAATCAAAATTTCTTTTGACGACATGTTCGAAAGAACCTCTGTCGTATTTTGGGGTGTTAGCTTAACCGGAAAAGCACTTACCTTGCAAGTAAGAAGTTGTCAGTTCGAATCTGACATGCTCCACTTTTATTACACGGAATTGGCTCAGCTTGGTAGAGCGCTCGGTTTGGGACCGAGAGGTCGTGAGTTCGAATCTCGCATTCCGTATTACGAGGACGCTCGTGACGTATGTATAAAAACTGATCATTTTTATATGTTAGTAATGCTTTGGCAGAAGTACTTAGTTTAAGTGGTTAAAACGGTTGAGAGACGGGTTCGAGGCCCGGCTTCGCCGCCCGGCGATGTAGTTTAGCGAGGAATAAAACGCAGCCGATGAGAGTTCGAATCTCTCAGTACTTTTAATAATAAAATTCATGATGTAGAACGTGACTCAGCGATAAAGAGGATCACGTTCGATAAGGTAAGAGTGTAAGCTAATCGCGTAAGCTATGACTCGACGTTACATTGATAAGTATTAATTGGTCGCGAACAATTTTTATGGACAAATATGACGTTAAATGCGGGTTAGAGTCCCGTCATCAAACGATGGTTCTGTAGTGTAGTTGGTTAACATATCCGCCTGTCACGCGGAAGATCGCGGGTTCGAGTCCCGTCAGGACCGTAACGTAGGTTGACGTATGCAAGTTCATACGTCTTTTTAGTACACAGATAAAGGAGAAATAAACATGAAAACATCACAAGAATTCGTTGCTAAATACACAAAGTCAGTGTTAAACATGCCTCAAGCGAGTGTTGACAACACAATTCGAGCATTAGAATATGGAATCTTTATTAAAGATCTAAAACCAATCACTAATGAGCAATTGCGATTGCTAATTGACGTGTACGGGCTAACAGAATTACAATTAAAATCAAGTTTTTATAAAACTTGGCAAGAGCATGACGATCGCGGTGAAGTAGGTCGATTTGTCGACCAAATGCTACAATACATTGGTACGTATTGCTTCGGAGTATGTTTAGAACCAAATGACGTAGAATTAACTGAGGACGATCGAGTGATGAAACACTTCATTACAATTGAAGTACTCGAGAAGAAAGAAATTGTTAACAAGTTAACAAACTTATTCGAATCTGGAATTGCATTAGAATCTCAAGACATTGATGCTGCAATCGCTGCATTCATCGATTATGGTCTAACAAATGTAAACCTAAAGAATAAAGAAATGATGATTCGTCTTGCTCGAGACTATGGTGTCATGCCAAAAGATGCATCATATGTAATTCGTATTATGTATGACATTGCAACTGGCGGTGCACAATATATCAAATCTCGTCGCGCATTGCGAGCTGTTGAGTTCGCGTTGAAACAAGGTGATTCTCGTTACTATGGTTTCGAACAATTCGAACAAAAGCGTAAAGAGTTATTACGTCAACTTTCAAATGTGTTAGTAAGTGCAGTTGCGCAATACGGTGTTGAAGAATTAGGTAAAACTTTCCGTCAACATAAAGCAACATGGTTAGTATTCCGTAAATATATGGACAAATACGACCGTTCTCTAATCAACAAAATTAAACGTGCTAGTGAGAAAAATCACATCAAGGGTCATACAGAAACGTATGCTACTATGGACGAAAAAGCGTTTACGAAGTTTGTAAAGAACGCTACGATTTACCAATTAGTCACAATCATCAATTACTTCAATCGTTTAGAAACTGAGACTGACTACGAGTTATATCGAGTTCGTAATGGACTACCTTTCGTGAAAGACGTGTCTAATCGAAAAGTTGCAGATTGCTCAATGCGTCGAGCTTTCGTTGAGAATGAAATGCGTGAACGTTACGCGACTAAATTTGCGGATCAAAAATGGTACTTGCCAAAAGGTCTTGGTGTAAAGATGCCAACTTCTATGAAGAACTTTGTTGGTGAATATCCAATGTATACTTCTTATGAAGTAGACGGAAATAACCAACAATTGCAATTCGGTATCGCTTGGGCTGGAGATCATCCACACCAGCATGTCGACATCGACTTGCATGCGGTTAGTGCAAACGGGAACCATATCGGTTGGAACTCACGACATGCGTCAGGAATGACTCACTCAGGTGATATGGTTTCAGTAAATGCATTCGGTTTTGCTGCTGAGTATGTGAAAATCAATCGACAAGTTGCTGATGATGTGATCTTATTAAACATGAGTGTATTTAGCTCTGCTAAACACCTTGATAAGATTCATGTGATTATCGGTGACGGCAAAGTGAATGGCGAAAAATTACGTTCAATTCAAGAGTCTAAACACATTTTACATCGATTTGTGTTTAACCCTGCAGAAGTCACTAACGGATCAACTTTCGCAGCGTGTGTTGACAACAAGATTGTTCTAACAAACTTTGTCACAAACTCTCGAATTCCAAATGTAGAACTACAATCTGCAATGGCAAATTCTATCCAACGTTCTGTTGACACATCAATGTCACTAGTCGAGTTCGCTCGAATTGTCGGAATTGATGTTGTAGAAGAACAAGTAGAAGGTGCATTCGACTTCACTAATGTAAGTCGTTCTGACTTTACAGACTTATTTACACTCTAATGATCAAAAGACGTGTCTTCGGATGCGTCTTTTTTTTAGAAAAACAGGTATATACATATTTTAAGTATGTACATAATTGATGAATAGATTATAATCATTAATGTAAATAAGGAATAAAGGAGACAACTATGAAAAAGGTTATGGTATCAAAACGGCAAGAGCGACATTATAAGTATAGAATAGAATACGTCTACGGTGGCGAGACTCAAGTAGAAAAGTGTGATGACTTATACGACTCTTGGGTAATTATTGCTCAGTATGTTCTTCAACAGAACATTAATTTTTATGTAAGAGATCCGTTTTTACGTGCTCTTTTAACATTAGCACCATTGTTAAATATGACTGAAGGTGAGATGCTGAATGACAAGAAATTGCTCGCAAAGTTATCGCAATTCGAACTGTTTTGTTTTATTTATGACGAAGATTCATACATTGACGGCATTCGAGCATGTGATTACATTAGAATCTACGAGGCCGACGAATCATACGGAATTCAAGTAGATCTTGATGATATGAAAGAATGGCTAAAACGACACGACTTTATTCAATAGGAGGAAATTAATGATGAAAACAAAACTAAAACAATTTGCAGAAAGTAAATACTTCGACTGGTTCGGAGTTGCATTAGTAGTAGGAATTGCAATCATGTCTGGATATTTAAAGACGCAATTAAGCACCTACGTGGACGCTTGGTGGGCAGCCTATGTTCCACTAGGTTTAATCTCAGTCATTAACGTAGGTTTCTCAATGGTATCAACTCGATTAACAGGTCGAATTGATAAAGCAGGTAACATTTTCGGAATTGTCAATGTTGCTTTATCTGGAGCCGTTGATTATATCTTAGGAAACAAAGCTGCGATTATTACTTATCCATTCACATTTATCATCTATGCTTGGGCAATTAAGTCATGGGGTAATTCTATCGAAGGTAAAGCGAAAACAATGTCTCGACGTAACTTGACAATTACGATGATTGTAACGACTGTTATCGCGTTTGTATTTTCTTATTATACGAACAAACTTGGTTATGGTGGTCAAATGAATACATTAGCGTATGTGACAACAGTTGCATTTGCATTATCAATTGTTGCGAATGTGTTGAATGCGTTTAAATTAACAAATCAATATCATTTCTGGTTTGTCTATAATCTTGTGCAATTAGCAAAAGCATTCGTTCAAGGGAATTTTGCAAACGTTGGTAAATACATTTTCTATATCATTAATGCAATCGGCGCATTATTCATTTGGAATGACAGCACTGAGAAAACGGAGGAAGTATAGCATGAACTATGTAACATTAGTAGTTGTATCTTTACTAGCAGTTGCGTTTAGTCGACTTACTTTGGTAGCAGTATTTGAACGTTCGATGCTCACTGCGAGCATCAGCGGGATTGCTGGAAACTTGATGATTTATATTATCATGATGATGTTGCATTTAAATAATAACACGTTACACGGAGTGCTTATTATTGCGATTGGTCTTACAAACTCCGCTTTCAGTGCACTCGCAAGTGGTGCAATTATGAGTAATGCAAGAGATGATGATTCTAAGATTATTGGCTCAACATTATTTATGATTGCAATGGTATTGGGATTGTTAACGCTACACTTAATAGGAGTGAATCGATAATGAGTAAAAGTAAAGAAAGAGCAAAGAGCTTAGTGAAAGAACTTGTGAAACGACTTAGAGAGAAGTTCGAAGCGTTCTTATCAAATCACGATCCAGCAATGATTATTATTATGAGTGTAGCTGTCATTATATGGAGTGTCGCAGCACTAATTGTAATGTTCAGTATGCTATTTGGTTTCTGGGACATTATTGGATCTGACGCATTTTATATCGTGATTACGCCATTTTTACCGTTTGTGCTTATTGCGTTTCTTACGTTAGTACAATTTGTCTTTATTACTGTTGCAACAGGCATTGAGAAATTATTAACTAAGTTCGAAGAACGTGTAAAACGTTACGCAGAGAGTCAACGTACAGAAAAACGAGAGTCTCACTTTAAGAAAGTTGCTAAGAAGATTAGTGATGACACTCTAGATCTAATCTTAAAAAGATCTCAGATCTTTAGCATTAGTATCTATTTGCAATTTGCAGCGTGCATTATGATCGGACTGATTGCTCTTAAAGAACCATATGACGGTAATGTTCAAAAAGCTCTTATTAGATTTAGTGTACCAATCGCAACTTATATAGTGGGATTGATCTTGTTTTGTATCTATCGATATTTCGATAACGTACATCTAGCAAAATCTCGATTGAAGAAATTTGAGAATCATGACTCAGAGGAGGACTAATTCATGCAACAACAATTTATGCAACCAGTATTCGTAAAAGTCGAATGCTATGACAATCGTCTGAATTTAGCTTACAATTCTGTAATACAAATAAAAGACATTCTAGAAGTTGCTCGCAACTATGTACTTTTTACAAATGGTCAAACAACACCTCTTACAGAAGAGTCTGCTAAACAATTACAAGACTTTTTAATTGAGTTCTATTCAAATAAAGTGTATCAAGAACGATTAGCAGCACAACCGGCAATTCAATTAAGTTAAATTGAAAGGATAATAATATGTTAGAAAAACGAATGAAATCTCATAAACCGATGTTTGCAGAAATGACAACGTTAGGTGCATTAGACAGCAAAGAACGTAAAGTAATTGTTCAACTTTCTCAAATTAGAGCTGTACATTCGTCATCTCGAGAAGTTGAGTTAATCAATGATGGCGTGTATATGTTAACAGAAAAATCATTAGAAGAATTATCAAAAGTTCTATTACAAAATTATTATTTAGATTAATTAAAGGAGACGTACATGGAAATTCAAGTAGCAACACCAAAATTTGTTAGCATAGAAAGACTTGACGACTATAATAGAACAAAGCGAGTAATTATTAGAGTTGATCACATTGAGCATGTCGAAGTGTCGTTTGGAATCGTTTATTTGTTAAATGAAACTAGAATTACACGTATTACACGAGAATCTATGGAGGCACTCGAAGAAGCCCTAGTAGGTTCTAACGAGTCTAAACGTGATGAGTCACCAATGATTCAATTTTAATTTAAAGGAGAAATAATGATGCAAAAGTCAAGAGATCAATTCATGCTTGTCGAACGAATCTCTGGTCCCGAGACGAAAGAGATTCTTATAAACATCGATCAAATTAAGTGGGTCAACATAACAGAGTCAGTAATTCGTCTGTCAGACGATCTTTATCTAACCGTAACCGAGGAATCACTTAAAGCAGTGCAAGAACGTTTATCACGAATCGACGTTGATGATGTACATGCTGAGCCGTCGATGATACAATTAATGTAATGAATATTGAGGAGGTTATTTATAGTATACACTTTCTGAACAACACGATTTACACCTAATCAGAATTATTATACAATAGATACTAGAAATACTATAAATAAGAAAGGAGGCGTTAATCATGAAGCTAGTAGAGAAGCATAAAATTTATAAGTCTCATCCATCGTATTCTAAGTTAGATGAGATGTCGAGAAAAGCTAATAATCTATATAATCAATGCGTATATTTTGCAAAGCATTCTGAAAATTTAGTAGAAGATCTGAAAAATATAGATAAAGTAATGAAGAAGTTTCCAGGTGAGCATGACAATTATCGATCTCTCGGTTATTCAGTGTGTGCTCAGCAAGTTCTTAGATTATTTCAACAAAATCTAAGAAGCTATTTTGCAGCTATTAGTGACTATAAGAAAAACCCTTCGAAATATGCAGGTAGACCCTGCTTTCCAAAATTTCGTAAATCTGGAGATCGATTCCAAGTAATTTTTACAAATCACACTGCAAGATTAAGTGGTCAAACTATAAGAATCGCTCCTAGAACGTTTGAGAACAAGCTTTCTATTAAACTACGAACGCGTTCTGCGAAGAAATTGTGTCAAGTAGTTTTCGCTCCAAGAAATAATTATTTTCTTGTGTATGTCATCTACGAAGTAGATGATCTCATCGTGTCTCGACGTTCTGATAAAGTAGCTGCAATCGATATTGGTTTATCTAATTTAGCAACTGTAACGTTTTCTTCAGAAAGCGAACCAATTCTATATCGCAGCGACTTAACGAAAATCAATCATGATTTTAATCGAATTACATCAGAATATGTATCTATACTTAAGAAAACTCAGAATAAAGATACTTCTAAGAGAAGAAAAAGATATTCTGAGAAATACGCAGGTTTAATTGAAGATAGACTTCATAAGATCTCTCGAGTTATAATTAACGATTTATCTCATAGAGGAGTTTCTACTGTAATAGTAGGAAAAAATACCGGACAGAAAATCAACAATAAGCTCAAGAATTTTGTACAAGTTCCTTTATTTAGACTAGTAAACATGATTAAGTATAAGGCAGAATTAGCTGGAATTACTTTTATCCAAGTAAATGAAAGTTATACGTCGGGTACTTCGTTCTTAGATAATGAATTACCTACGAAAGAGTATTACAATAAAGAACGTAGAAAATTCCGTGGTCTATTTCTCTCAAATGATTCGAGACGAATTAACGCAGATGTAAATGCATCGTTTCAGATTATGAAGAAGATCTATAAAGAATTTTCATATAATGATTCTATAAAATACACAAACCCGATTGTAAAAACTATTTGTTAGGATGCCTAATAACATTAGACCACTAACGACTAAGCTAATGGTACTAGCTATGTCAGTATATTTTCGTAAAACGAGAGTTTCTTTGTAAAATGTTGAGAATTATACGACAAAAGATTGAATAGATTGTATAACAAATTTAATTAGAATTATTATATACTATTTAGAAAATCAGTACCTGAATTCGCAAACTAACTTTATAGAATTAGATTACGCTGACGTTTTTGACTCTCGAAAAATTGCAGTTCAAATACAACGGATTGAATATATTGATCTTCTCTGTCCTACGATTTATCTAGCTAGCGGGAAGTCGATCAACGTCACTAAAGAGTCAGCTGAAAAAGCTTATCAATATGTGTTGTATTATATGAATTAATAAAGGAGAGAAAGATAAATGAAATTAAAGAAAATTACCAGTGACGGGAAATTAGTCTATGTGTTTACAAAAGGCGACGTGATTCACGTTCAAACACCTTATTATAAATTTCCTGTGACAGTTACATTACAAGAAGAACACTTTGTGGGTCCAAACCGACACATTCCACAACCGTTTTTAACTCATATGAACGGTGTTCAATTAACGTTACCGCCAACAGTAATCGTAGATCCACGTGCACTGTCAAGTAAAATCTACTTCGACGGTCTAGCGCGGAGAGCAGAGCGCTCTGTGCATATTATCAATAATGAATTGCATCAATTTGTTCATTATGAACCGTATTTAGACGGCACTGAGTTATACGTAAACGTAGACGAAGTATTTGATAAATGATGACTACATTCGTCATGGGTACAGACATGCTCATGACGATTTTGTCGCATAAAGGAGATGATATTAATTGACAACATACATTCATCCAGATAACCCGTTCTTTGGTGGAATGGAACAAGTAGTGTTAGCATTGATTATTTTTTATCTAGTTGTAATGCTTGCAATTCTCATTGCAATCGCGTTTGTGATTAAAGTTGTATTTACAGCAATCTTTAGTAAATCAGATGATGAAGAGCGCGTCGAGAACAACAGTGTTGAAACTGAGGAAACCTCAGACGAGGGAGTTGTCGAAAATAGCGCTCAATCAAGTGAAGTGAGTGATGATCTATGATAACACACACATTTGTAGAGTCGATGCGACACACGACGTTTCATTTATTGCCGATCATACTAATTCCGTTTGTGATTTTGATACTATCTGCAACGATCACGTATTTATCAGAGCAAGCAGATGAAAAAGAAATTGAAAACGTAAATACGAACGAAATTTACTGTTGAGTATGACTGCTCAAACAAAAGTAGATTTAGAACTTAAGGAGTTGACAACTCGATGAAAGATGCAAACATACTTAGAACTATGGAAAATATTATGCGAATGATGCCAGCACTTGTGATTGCATTTCTGTTAACATTTGGCTCACGAGCGTTATTACATAGTTTAAATAAACCGAAGAAAGTACCTAAAGTGAAGAAATATAAACAAAAACAATTAGTCGACGAATCGAAAGCTAAGTTAGAATTTAGAAAATCAGAAACAGAGGTGACGTGATGAATGAACAAACAATATTAAATTTTACCGAGAATGTTGTGCACATTTTAGTGATATTTGCTCTTTTATTTTCGATATTTATGGTACTCTTACGATTTATGATGCATTTGATGCGAAGTACGTCTCCGTCAAGTTCTAACGCTCGAGTAGAAAAATCAAACAAAGTTCCAGTTGCTCCAAGAGTGACAAAATCTGAGATTGAAGAAAGTCAGTTAAAACGACTAGCGAAAGAAAAGGAGACCGTGAAATGATGACAACGTTATTAAGCATTTACGAGATTCACCATGCTCTCGAACGTTTATTAGAATTAATGTTGATGATCTTCGCGCCAATGATTGCTCTTACAATGCTGTATATAAGCATTGGTCGACCAATGCTAAGAGCAGCACACATAGCAAGACTGAACGAACAAGAAAGACAAATTGAACATCAAAAATTTTTAAGATATAAATTCGATAATAAGTATAACCATCAAAGTACAAGAGCTGGTGAAGAAGTGCAACAATTAAGTGACATTAAGAAAGAGGTGTAAAGATGATTCAACTATTTGCAAGCGCGACTGTAGAAGAAGCAATTGATAACCTAATGCCAATCGTTATGCCAATTATTACTGTCATAGGAATTGCGATAGGCGTCGGCATTGTTCTATTTATGTTAGACTTTATCAATGGTATAAGAAGATCAAATGCCGAAGAACGAGAAAAAGAACATCAATATAAGTATATTAGTGAATCAAACACTTCTACTAAATCTAGACTAGAACTTGTGAAATTGAGAAAGAAAGAGGTGCGTTGATATGAGTAAACGAAAAACTTTAATTAACTTTTTGCTGCTGACGGTTGTTCTAGCGAGTTTTGCTGCAACGATTGTTTCAGGTGGCTTTATGGTATCAGCAGTGCTCGCTCATACGTCGAATAGTATTGTTAACTCAAGTTTCATTAACACATTAGTAAGTATGTCGTTACTACTAGTTAGTTTTACACTTTTACAAATAAGGCTTAATAACCGTGACGATTGTGAAACTCAATCAACAGAAGATCAGTTCGAACAGAAATACAGATCGTTAATGACTGATGATACAAAAGCAAGACGAGAATTTGTTGAATTATATAAAAAGAAGGAGAGTGCTTAGATGAACTTAATGCTTTATATTGCAGACGACGCGGAAGTATGGGCTGGTGTAGCACATCGAGCAATTATCGGCTTTAGTTTTCTTGCGATTGTATTCATTTTATTAATTGGCACAATTGGCACTCAGAAATTAGAAGCTTATTTCAAAGAAATTAGAAAAGTGAAGCTAAGTAAGATCATTAAACGATTACCAAATACAAAAGCAGCTCATGAAATTAATGATTTGTCGAAGACAAATAAAGTGAAAGTATGGTGGAGAAAATAATGTTTACATTCATTGTAAGATGCGTGATCGTAATAGCGATCATTAAATTAGGAAGAGCATTCATTAAAGAATGCGCACGAAAGGAACGATAATTATCAATTTAGACAAACGCAAAGTCGGCGCAGCAATTGCTGCATTAGGAATTTTAGTAGTGGGGGGGTTCACGACTAATCGAATTTTGGCAAACAACGAAAATGGATCTAAGGATCTTCAACGAATCGTTGATGAAAAGACAACTGTTACAACAACTAGTTCAAGATCAATTGACTGGTCAACTGAATTGATGACTACAACTGAGACGACGACTGAAACGACAACTGAAACGACGACTCAGGTTCCACAAACAGAAGAAACAACTGTCTCAGAGACGCAACAAGTTGCACAACAAGCAGTTGTTGAACCTATAACTTCTGCGCCTGTAAAAGAAACTCATTATAACCAGATTGAATACCTAGGTTATTTCTTTAACGTCGGACCAGTGTTTTCGTCAAACATTTACAACTCTGCTGGAGTGCATGCTTTAGCAAATTATATTGACGGAGGCGGAATTGGCGCAATTGGATCGCCATTAAATGTTTATGATGGTCAAGGTACATACCTTGCTGGTCACAACCCTGGCGTAATGGGACTTTTCGCAGCTAATTTACAATATGGATCTGTCATTACAGTTCATGACGTAAATGGAAATGCTCGTAAGTATGTCGTAACGTCAAGTACGTCAATGCCGATTAATAATAACGGATCTTATGCAAACACAAGTGGTGCTGACAGATCAACTGAGAATTTTGTAAATCAAATTCATGGAAACGAAACATTAATCATTCAGTTCTGCATTGGAAACACGCTGTGTTTATTCAAATTAGATCCGATGTAATTGATGATTTATACGAAAAAGGTATGTTCATACGTGTGAAATGTGTTATTATATTCTCATAAGGAAAAATAAATAAAGGGGTTATGATATGAAATTAAAAACTATTACAGCAAGTGCGCTTTTACTAGCATCGTTAGCAGCAACACATTCTGTTTCTGCTGATGAAGTTGTGTCTTCAACAGAAACGACAGTTTCAAATGTAACCACAACTGTAGAAGCAGAACAAACAACTGTTGCTCCGACAACTGTTGAAACGACAACTGTCGAAACAAAAGCAATTGAACCTGTTCAATTAGTTGACAACACAGTTGAAACGAAAGTTGAAAAACAAGGGACGAACATTACTGTTACAAACCCTGATGTAAAGTTAACTTTCGACAGCGGTAAGAGCAAGTACGGTGGGTTTAAAGTTCAGTATAATGATATTCAGATTCCTGACAGTATTGCAGTAAACCCGGGCGACACAATTACATTAACGATGCCAAAGCAAGTAACGTTTAAAACAAACTTTGACTTCGATGTAAAAAGTTCTGATGACGAAGTAGTAGGACATGCTTCTACTGACTTAGAAAAAGGAACTGTCGTAACTGTGTTTAATGATGTGTTTACACGTAAACCAATCAATAAGCATATGAAAATGGAATTCGATACAGCTTGGACTGATGCAGTAAAACCTGGCGAAACAGTGCCATTAAACTTTGACGGTACAGAGAAATCTGTTACTTTAGACAAAGAAACTGGACCAACACCTGGCGAAATGTTAGCTAAATGGGGTTCTCAAGCAAAAGAAGATGCGCAAATTATGCGTTGGACTGTTCGAGCAAACTTTGATCACCAATCGTTGACGAATACAATCATTAAGGATCGTTGGACAAAAGATCAAGAATACATTCAAGGTTCTATGAATGCATTCTTCATTGAAGACGTTGTGAACTGGAAAGGTATTACTGATGCTAAAGCATACATTGACAGCTTCCACGTGCAAGCTGGCGGGTTCGACATGAAGTTGAAAGAATTTAATAAGACGCTTTATTTAGAATATCGTACACGCTTATTAACACCTGTGAAGTTATCAACTGATCCAATCAACGCAGTTTGGATGACAGCCGACAATGATGTGAAAATCGATAACTATCGTTCTCACATTTCATTAGTAGGCGGTCGTGGTAAAGCAGATGGTGCTAACATCGAGATTCCAACTGAACCTGAGAAACCAGAAACTCCTGAGAAACCTGAGTCTCCAAAACCAGAAGTGCCTGAAGAGCCTAAAAAGCCTGAAGAACCAAAGACTCCTGAAAAACCTGAGACTCCAGAGAAACCAGAAACTCCAAAACCAGAAACTCCAAAACCTGAAGTTCCACAAGAACCTAAGAAACCTGAGGAGCCAAAGAAACCTGAGGAGCCAAAAACTCCAGAAAAACCAGAAGTTCCTGAAACTCCAGAAACTCCTGAAAAACCTGAGTCACCAAAACCTGTAACGAATGTTGCTCCGCAACCGTCAACACAGGTATTACCAAACACAGGTACATCACAATCGTTGTTCACAGTGATTGCTGGAGTATTCGTGTTAATCGCTGCGATCTATGTAGGGTTTAAACATCACGAAAATTAATTGTCAAAAGACGTGTCTGCGGATGCGTCTTTTTATTATGTATGTACATGTATGAACTTTGTGATACAATTGTTACTGTAAAGGAGAGATAAAGAATGAACATTATTAAATATCCGTCATTAACAAACCACTATTCATTAGCTCAGATTAAAGATCGTGAGCAATTGTTTGATGTAGAATATATTGCGACAGAAAAGATCCACGGAGCAAATATTTCAATTGTAGTTGACAACTATGGCAATATCGAAGTCACAAAGCGTACATTAGCGTTAACTGATGAAGAAAAACGAGTATCACCATGGGTTACGCTTGTAAACTTTACTGACGAATTTGAAGATCAAATCATTGAGTGGGCTAAGCAAGCGAAGAAACTTGTTGATGATAATCGAGTGTCGCAAGTGCATTTTTATGGTGAGTTGTTTGGAGACGAAGTAAATACAATGACTTACGACATTAATAATCAGAAAAAGCGAGCAATTCGTTTCTTTAATATCTTAGTGTCATTTGATGAAGAAAACGGTGTATTATTATCGCCTGAAGAAATGCGTAGCATTCTTCCAGAACATTTAGTCGTACCGTTTATTAAGAAAGACACACTAATTAATTTGCTAAAAGAGTCTGAAGAACGTGCTTCAGCATTCGGCGGTGACGCAGAAGGTCAAGTGTTCGCGCCTAATCAACAAATTATCTTAAGCGAAGCAGGATTGAGCACGCCGATTATTAAGTTTAAGTATGAAAAGTTTATGGAGAAACAACCTGTTTCACCAACTCGTCCATCTAAGATTCACACTCCCGCTGAGATGGCAGTGTTACATTCTATTAAAGAACGTGCAACTTTACAGCGTGTTGAGAACGTCATGTCTCACGGAGAAATTCAACCAACGGAGCAAAACACAGGTACTGTGATTAAAGCCGTTGTTCAAGACATCGTTGAAGAAGTGTTACGTGAACAACCTGAGATTGAAGAAAAATTATTAAGAAAATTTGCTGGTCAAGCAGGTCGAGATATTGCAAAACACTATCGAACATATTTAGTCAAAAGAGCGTATTAACATACGCTTTTTTTTTCAAAAAGATTGAAAACTTTTCATTAGCCTATGTACATGCGACTCTGCACGAATTATAATCATTAATGTAAGGTACGGAAATGCCTTATATAAACAATAGTTAACCTCCTATTGTTGAAAACTATTTACATTGGTCATGCAATGTGGATGAACCTCCTTTATTTTATTTTTTATTTTTCTTTTCTCAAGATACACTAGCTTCGTCTAGTGTATTTTTTTATGCGACAATCAACAGTAATTGATACGTGTTTTAATCATGTGAAACGTGTTATTATAGTCTTATAAATAGTAGACGAAGGAGACTAGTAATGGTTACACTACGAAACATTTGTGCTGAGTTAAAATTAAGTTGTCATATTGACGAGCAAGTTCTCAATGAGCTAATGTTTGCGAATTTGACAACTGATAAAGTTATTGAAGAACTTATAGATCAGAATACATCGAAGATCGAATATAAGATTGGCGTGTCTTTACACTGTTTGCAACGTGATTACGGATATTCGATCGAGACAAACTCTCTTGATGTCAAATATCCAATTACGACAATCACTTTTGACGTAGAACTAGACGAGAACGACTATGATTCGTTACAAGAATGTAAAGACATGTTCGTGTCTAGTTTCACAAGAACACTTACACATGAGCCGTATCAAATTTATACAGTTTACGGTAAAAGAAACGACTTGACAATGATGTTAGTCTCAGTTGAAGTATTAGGTGTACATGTTTGATGCATGAGTTATTATAAAGAATGAGAGGAGAATTTGATAATTATGAAACTAGAAAATGTAAAACTTCAATTAAAAACACACTATCATATTGAAGAAGAAGCTCTTGAACAATTAAAGAGTCATCGATTAAACGACAATGAGATTCGTGACTTGATGTTCGAATCTTGCATTGAAGATTTTGAACGATCATTAAGATCAGAATTTGAAAGATTACGCGATTACGTGATTACAAACATTCATATAGACATCGACTATCCAACGACTGATGTCTATTTCGATGCAGAATTCGAAGGCACTCAGCACGACTTCTTCACGAACGTAATCAAAGCACTTACAGAGCATGAGCATTCGTCTTATGCGCTATTCTCAGAATTAGAAGACAGTGCTTCTGTTTATGTAGCATTTGAAGAAATTGGAGGTGAAGCATAATGACATTACGAACTAAATTAGAACTACATTTCCGATTCGAACTTGACATATACTATGGTCATCCAGGCGACAAAGAAAATGCAATGATTATTCACTTTAAAGACAATTCAAAACAGTTATTAGACACTGCAAAGCCAATGTATAAAAATATTGCGCAAGAAATGAACAAGAACATGCGTCACTTAGAAGATCTAAATTATTGCAAAGTAAATGATATTGACATCGAATTTGACGATTGGGACATTACAGTTACTCTTGATGTCGACATTAACGAACATGAACTCGGCGTGTATGGCGAAAATAGTATGATTTTCTTTGCTCGAAAAGCGATACCGTATTTAGTAAAATATCCAAAATATGATTCTATGACAATCGACGGAATTGTTATGCCCTACTTAGCGTGCATTAGAATCTATTCTGTAGACAAGTAGGTGATAAAATTGAAACGATTATTCGTATTTGAGAACGATTATCAAATTAAGTTCACAGCATTTCAATTAGAAACAGGTTTAGAACTTGCTGATCAAAATGGTGAATTAGCGCTCGTCATCGAGCAGCTGTTTGACGACTTGCATTTCGATTATGCTCATCAGCAATATTTAGCAATGGCGAACGCCAACATTGCAACTGACGCTTTGCAAGAAATTAAAGAAGCGATTTTTAATACTGAAGTTGATAACTCGAATGTCACGGTCAATCTTGCATTTCAAGAATTGAAATTTGACGCTGATTTGTGTCATGCGCATTACTCAGCTCAGTTAGTGATTACAGCGTCAAATGATGATTATCTAGATCATCTTCTCGAGAAAATTGACACCGTTTATTTAATGTCGATTATTCAAAGAGCAATTGAGAAATCACTTTTAGAATCAGAATTCGCAGTGTATAGAAATTATCAAATTCAAATTAATATGCAATTGCTTGCATAGTAAAAAGATTGTTACAAACTGAACATGCGTTCGATGAGTAACAATCTTTTTTATGTGATGATCTTGGTATGTAGATGAGCTTTTAGAATTATCTAATATATTTATATTAGATAATCGTAAAGTCCCTAGAAACATCACGTCATGCATCTGGTGATGTTCTAGATAGTAAAACAACGAGTGAAGCACTCATTGTGATGCAATTATCGTTTCTAAGTGTTTCACTCGTTTTTCTAAGTCATAAATTATCATTATTAATTCGTCAATCGAATGGTCTTTATAGATTTGTTGATGCTCTGCGGCAAACTTTGTAAGCGTCAAATAGTGCTCAGGTTTGCATGTTCCGAGACGTTCAATCTCACTGACTAGATAATACGAAAGACCAAGTTCCTTAGCGAGTTCTCGTTGAGTCAAATGCAACGATTCTCGTAATTCTTTTAAACGAAACGGTAAATGCTTACGTTCTTTACCACGAGAACTAAATCGTTTCTTTGGCGTCGTATCGATGTCACTTAATGACACGTTGTAATAAGTTGATAACTTAATAAGATATTTCTTTGGAATGTAATTCCGACCTTCGTAGACTCGATATGAACGAACGTTCATTCCTAAATAGTCGCACACGTCTTGATATGATTTATTATGCATTAATCGTAGATCTGCTAGAGTATAAGCCATTAGTCGTCACTCTCTTCAAGTTCGTCAAGCGCTTCTTGAAATATGTTTTCAATACTCATAAGATCATCAAGTGCTGACAAGTCATCGATGATTAAGTTGCACGCCTCAAGATATGAATCACATTCTGCTTGTTTGATGTCTAACGGTTTGTTGTTTACAAATGCTTGACATACGATTTTATACTCATCACCGAAGTCATAAATTGAATAAATCACAACACCTGTTTGTAACACACATGTGACTGTCGTTGTATTTGCAATCATCATGACGTTATGTGTACATTTAAATGTGTGTAATAATTCTAAAAACGCTGTTTGTGTTAAATCTAAACCTTCTGGCATGATTATCTCTCCTTAAAACCTGTCATTTGAACAATCCATACTCCAACAGCACCAAGTGCTGCGTACAGCACACCGATCATCAAGAATTCACCGATTGTAATGACATCAAGTTCTAAACTTCCTGCTAAGCCGATAAATAAGATAATGCTTACAATAAGCATTCCTAAGCCAATTCTATTTGCTACTTTGTTATTTGTCATTATCAAATACCTCCCGTTTCAATATGTAAATTATAACATAAGCGCCAAGTATGTACATACGTGTTAAACTTATGTTTCCATATGTACATTGCATCGTGTGAGGTTTATAATTTAATTATTGATAATCTAAAAGAGGTGAAGTAAATGTCATACACATTTGAACAATTGCAAGCGAAGTTATCTTTCTCGAATATTGTAAGTGCTGACCAAGTAAAAGAAGTATATCGTTATCATAACATTGTAGAAGATAAACGCGGCTTTACGTCACGCGAACAAGTAGATGAGTTTATTGAACTTGCAAAACAAAATATTAAAAAATAATCATAAAGAAAAGCCTAGACTTATTGTCTAAGCTTTTTTTTTGTTTATTCTTCAACTTGATCAGCGTCAAGTTCTACGAACTGATCAAGAACTTCTTTTAAATGTTCTTTCATTAATTTAGCACCGCCACCACGCTTGATAACACCCTCAATTACAGGGTCGACATTCGCGATTAAGATTGATACTTCGTCACTTGGAATGAAAATTTCGTGATACTTTTCAATCATTTCTGGTTTACGTTCTTCGAATAAGAATGCTAC
>ERZ773046.218-NODE-218-length-39930-cov-10.759498_pt1 | contig 39930 bp, 49 predicted proteins | sample MGYA00580634_ERZ773046 | MGnify/ENA primary metagenome ERZ773046 (study PRJEB29015, sample SAMEA2738127) | human oral metagenome | biome: human oral; feature: human-associated habitat; material: saliva | place: China | collected 2159 ... | reverse complement strand
ACTAAGCCTGAGACTAAGCCTGAGACTAAGCCTGAGACTAAGCCTGAGACTAAGCTAGAAACTAAGCCAGAGACTAAGCCAGAGTCTAAGCCAGAGCCTAAGCCAGAGACTAAGCCAGAGCCTAAGCCAGAGCCTAAGCCAGAGACCGAGCCTGAGGTAAAACCTGAAACGAAGCCTGACGTGACATCTGATAGTGATTTTGAGAAAGAACGTCAAGCGCAAGCAGATCGCTTAGCTCAAGAAGCTCGTCAGTTAGCCATTGCGTCAGGATTGATTCAAGAAGGTGAACGTTTTAATGCTGAACAAGCGTCTTATGCCGAAAGTATTCGTCAAAATGCAGTTATTGAACATGACCGTATTGAGAAGGAATGGATGGTTGAAAAACAAAAGGTTAGTCAATCAGAGGCTGAGAAACAAGCGACACGTGAACAGTTGCAAGATGACTTAAATCGTATTGACGCGCAATTAGATGCTTTGTTGGCTGATTTAAAATCTCGTCAGTTTGGCGTTGCGTCGTCTAGTGAAGCTGTTGTTACGGTTTCTAGTCAATCGGGTAAACCCGTTGATAAGTCAGTCGATAAACCAATTGATAAGTCAGTCAATATGCCAGTTGATAAGCCAGTTGATAAGTTAGCTGATAACCCCGTTGATAAGTCAGTCGATAAGCCAATTGATAAGCTAGCTGATAAGCAAGCTGATAAGCTCGTTGATAAGCTCGTTGATAAGCTCGTTGATAAATCAGTCGATAAGCAGGTTGGTGAGCGAGCTGACAAGTCTGTTGATAAGCAGGTTGGTGAGCGAGCTGATAAGCCTGTTGATAAGCAAGTTGATAAGCAAGTTGATAAGCAAGTTGATAAGCAAGTTGATAAGCAAGTTGATAAGCGAGTTGATAAACAAGTTGATAAGTTAATTGATAAGCCAATCGATAAGTCTGTTGATAAATTAGTCGATAAGCAAGTCGATAAGCAAGTCGATAAGCAAGCGACTGATAATCGTCAATCAACGACTCAAGCAGAGTTACCAAATGCGGGAGATACTGTTATGGCTAAGTTAGCTGCTGTTCCTGTTCTTGGTTTAGGTCTTGCTTTGTTTAAGAAGAAAAAAGAAGACAATTAAAAAAGGCTCGCACGATTGTGCAAGTCTTTTTTTGTTACCAACTTCCTCCGAAGCCACCGCCATCGAAGCCGCCACCACTCCATGAGTCACTGCTCCAGCTACTTGATGTATCGTGATAGGTGTCATGACTATTTGACGAGGTGTGCGTTGGGTGACTGGCATGATAGTCGCTAAGAAGAAGCGCTGTCCAGGTCGCATTATTAATAAAGTCGCTGTCGTTTGGCATAAGCTTGTCTGAGCCTTTATAGTTGTATTGGCTACGTTTGAGACGATCTTTACGGTAGTAGTCATTACGACGAGTCACTGTCCAAGTAGGATTATCGACAAAATCTTTGTCTTTAGGATAGAGCTTATCCCATTTGTTGTAATTGTAATCACTACGAGCAAGTTTTGCATCTTGTTCTTTACGATAGTCATGCAGACGTTCTTTCGTCCATGTGTCGTTTGGGACAAAACCTTTGTCATCAGGGAGAAGACGTTCGAGACCTTTATAGCCATATTGGCTGAAGACTTTACGTTCGGCGCGTGAGGCGATGTTTTTAAAAATTATGAAACCACCGCTCAGTAGCCCAAGACTAGCAAGAATAATAGCTGTTCCTTCAGCCGTTTCTTTACGTTCTTTGTCACGTTTGGCTTCAGCTTCTTTTTTTTCTTTTTTGATTTGGTCAAGCGTCTTATTGCTGTTGGTTTGAATAAGGCTTTGATAACTACTTAGATAGTTGAGTAGGCCTTGACTGTAGTTTTGATTTCGAAAGTCAGAGATAATGGTACGGTTGAGATCCGCAATCCTTTGTTGGTCAAAGGCTAGTTTAGCGTTTGAGGATGGCAAGGTGTAAATGTCATGCGTATCGACACTAATTAAAACGAGAAAACCAACTTTAGTATCATTATACCCGATTTTCCAGTCATTCGCAATTTTAGTTGTTGTGGCGTCTAAGCTATCGTCACTATAGCCATGAATATTTGGCACAATGACGATGCCAAGTTGAGGTTTGAGTTTGGTTTGTTGATAAATGCTATTGATGCCAACAAGTTTTTGGGTGACGCTTTCATTAAGATAATGATGCGGGTCATAGATGCCTGATGGTGGCGCTGTTGTGGGAATATCGTCAGCAGAAACGTGTGTGATGAAACCTAGACTAAAAATAGTGAGACAGGCGACGAAAAAGAGTTTTAAGTGTCGCATGCGCGTCTCCTCCTTTAACGGTATGTGATGAGACAAATAGCGTCTTTACCGTGGTCATTAATCGATGTTGAGATGACGGTATAACCTTGATCGGTGATGTCTTTGCAAGCCTTGTCGATAGCGGCTTCAATGTCTGCAAATTTGAAGATACGGTCAAGTGAAACGATTTTGTTTTTCGGATAAGTCATGAGAAAAATCTTCCTTTTCTTTTTAAATTCTGTCTCTATTATAGCAAGCTGACGCTAGTTTGCAAGTAGAAACCAACCCACAAAAGAACCGACCTTGCGTAGGCAAGGTCGGAAAAAGAAAAGCTCAATTAACCGTTACGACGTAACGGTTAATTGAGCGATGGTCTATCTTTTCCAGGCTTTAGTCAAGAGATTTTTTAGTTGGATATCATAACGGTTTTGAATCGCTGATAGATTTTCTTGAAAATGCGTTTGATCGCCTTTTTGAACGAAGGTTGTGATGGCTTTTTGTTTGTTTAAAAGAATGTCTGTAGCTGTTTGCTTGTAGAAAAGGTAGATGAGTTCAGGAAGGTCAGGAAGACTGTTTAAAAAGTCCGTCAGTTCTTGTTCTGTTTTTTTGTTAAGGGTTGCCTGCATGAAAGTCCTTTCTGAGGATTATCTAAAATAGCTTCTAGAGCTTTTTTGGTCTTGGTGTCATTTGCGTGATGTTTGTCGTTAACGAGTGTAACAATAACGACATTGTTATTGGTTTTAAATAGTGGATCAGGAATGTATCCGAAAGCTGTAACGGTGTCTGTGACATTGCCATAATCAATGCGTGAAATTTTGGTACCATTAGGGTCACCTTTAAGGATGAGTACGTCAAAGTCACGTGTGCTATTAACTTTGTTTTTTGATAGAGTGAGTTGACCTTTTTGATGGTCCCTGAGTCGGTTTGCGATGATTCGGTCTACGTTTTTTTTGGTTTGATTGGTTTTTTGGGTATCAAGTGTGATGGTGTTGTCATCTAGAGTAATTGTAGCATTTGCGTTTTGTTTATTCTTATAAATGGTGTGGACAGTCGAGGTTTTGATAGATGGACTGAAGTAGGCAACGGCAAATGCAAAGACAACGGCAAACAGTAAGAAACCTGCAAAAACGATAGCCGCTTTGTCGGCATAGAATTTGTTTTTTTTGTTAATAGCGATAGCGATTCCACAAAAAATAAAGATTAAGCCAATGAAAATCATTTGTTGTCCTTTCTATTTAAAACTTCAAGAATCTCTTTTTTATTTTTAGCGGTGGCTAAAAAGCGTTCTTTAAAGGTTTCTGAATCAGGAATTTTTGAATTGTCCGTAGTAGGCATCATAATAATCCTCGATTTCTTTTTCCCAAGCGTCAACGTCTTTTTGATAAGGTTCATAAATAGCGCTACCTACTTCTTCAACAGCGTCAAAGAGCGTATTGTAGGCTTTTTCAAAGAGAAGAAGTTTATTAAGACGTTCGCTGTCTGAAAGGGTTTCCGCCCAATCGGCGATGGATTCTTCGGTTGCTTCACTGCTATCAATAGAAATGAAAATGTCTTCAGGTTCGACAGAATCTTCAACGTCTAGTTCAGGGATAATTTTTTGGGCCTCTTTGACAGCAGGTTTAATAGCTTCAAAGAAGTCGTCAAAGAGTTTTGAATAATACTCGTTGGCTTTTTTGTTGATGTGTTTAAGTGCGTCAGGGCTACTGTCATCAATGATGGTACAAATGCTTTCAAAGATGCTAAGACGAGGGTCTGTGAAGGCGATTTGATAAATGAGGTAATCACATTTTTCGTCGTAAGTTAGGGTCTCATAGAAATGGTCATAAAGGGTTTCCCAAAAGTTTTCGGTGTCTTGATAGATAAAGGTAAAGAGTGGGATAAAGCTAGGTGAGTCAGGGGTGAGATAAAATTGCCAGTTTGATGGGTCATCATCAGCATAAATGGTGTAGGTTTTTCCAGGGACAAAATTTTCAAGGGTATGACCAATGGGAATAATGCGGTTGAGGAATTTGATTTTAGCGTATGAGATCATAGCGTTTCCTTTCTAGAATTTTTCGATGAGATCTGTAATGAGGTCTTTGAGAAGGGTTTCGTTGATGTCATAAAGAGATGAGTTTGCCTCATAACGGTAATCATCGTTTTCTTTTTCGAAAGTAATGAGGCAATTATCGTTATAGCTGTAGCTGACGTCTTCAGTAGACCATTTTGTGAGTGTATACGTATTGCCAGTTTCTTTAAATTCAAGTGTGTCGTGTTTTGGCAATTGGTCTAAGAAGTTTGTGATGGCTTGTTTACGTGGTTCAATGGTTTGTTCAAGCGTGTTATTGATAAGGGTTGCTTTGAGTTGTTTTTTAATGAGACGTGAAAGATATTGGTCGCTACTATCAATAAGTTGTTGTGCAGGAATCAAGCTTTGTCCTCTTTTAATAGGGAAGGTGAGTTCTAAGCTGTTGTCAGCTGTAAGTTTGATGCTTACAGGAACATTGATATCGTAACGGTTACGGTCATTGTAGTCATTGTAATCGTTATCATAGTCAAATTCACCGTTATCATAAATCCAACGAAGACCGTTATCAGTTGCATATACCGTTGTAGGAAGTGTTTTGAAGGTTGCAAGTTGAGATTCAAGAATGTCAGAAAGAGGATTTTGGAGTTTGAGTGTGTGTGTTAGAACTTTAGGTTGTTCACGTAATTTAAAGAAGATTTTATAGCAATCTTTTCTGAATTTGATTTCGTTTTCGTCTGAAAAAGGTTTGTTTAGGGACCATTGTTTGGTTTTAGGATCTTGAATAAGTTGGTTTAGGATGTTTCTTGAGTCACCATAGATGTCAATGAGGTGAATGTTTCTAATCGCATATTTAAAATGAAGTTCAAGAGGAAGATTGGTTTCTTTTAAAAGGTCTTCAAAGTGAGGGCCAAAATAGGTTTCTAGAACGGCTGGTGAGGCTTTGGCTGTTTTTTCAAGATAGTCGACAGCGATAGTTTTTTTAATGGCTGCAAGGAATGACTCTTGATCAGCGGTTTGACAAACAATCTTTTGAATGAAGTCATCTGTAAAACTTGGCTCGTTTTCAAAGTGATTGTCATAGATGGTTTCAAGTGTCTTTGAATTGACGTAGCCAAGTTGTGAGTTGAAGTTATCTCTTGTTTCAAGACGTGTGTTAAGGGTTACAGGAATTGGTTCTGTGGTTTCGTTGGTAAGATAGATAGTGTAACTATCTTTTGTGATTGGGAATGGGCTGTCTGTTGGCATGTCAATAGTAAAATAGCGTTTGAGAGCATTGAGGACAGTTGTTCTGTCGTAGTTCCAAGGGTTTTGTTTGATGTCTGAAAAGCGCATAAGATGTTTCCTTTCGTTAGCAGAGTTGATTCAGTTTATCTGTGAATAATTTTTCACATTTTTCTTTGGTATAATAGAAATGTGGATTTTCTAAGGTGATGGCAAATAAAGTCAATGTTGGATAAGTTTTAGTGGGTTGACCAGTGGCGATGACATAATGAGGGCCACTGTTTTTAAAGATAATACAAAGGTAATAGGTGTTACATTGATGTTTACAGAGCTGGATTTTTTTGTAAAGCGTCTCGATAAGGGCTTTTTTTTCTTGTCGTGCGATGCCGATATAGGGCTGAAATAGTGCCATATGTATTTCCTTTCATTTAAGTTACAATACGCTAAAATTCATGGTTCAGAATCTTAGCGTTTAGCGTCATGATAGCCTTCGTTATACGCTTTTTCAAGTTCGTTTAAGTAATAAAGTTCTTGAGAAAGTTGTAGGTAGATGCTTAATAAGTTTGCGTTAAGATTGTAATAGGCGATTTCTTGTTTAAAGGTAACAGGTTTTGGAAGGTTGTCAAATTGATTTTGTAAGGTTTTGATGTCTTTAAATAAAAGTTCTTGTTTTTCTTTTTGGATGTCGATAGCCTTTTTAATCGATGACTTGTAGTTATGATTACTTTCGTAAAAGGCTTGAATGTCTTTTTTAAGCGTTTTGTAGTCGTTTTCACATTGCGTGAAGACTTTATCAAATTGGATTTTTTTAAAAATATTAAACATAATTAATTTTCCTTAAAATAGGTACTAAAGCGATTAGCGGTAAGACTGTAGTAGAATTTATCAGAATCAATTTTTTCTTGAAATTTGCTGATGATTTAGTTGTGGTTATCAGTTAGTTGTTGAATAATTTCTTGAAACATATTAGTCTTTTCTATGAGGGTTGCCTTCAAAAAGGTAGCTTTCTTTTTTTGTTTGGCCATAAAGCCAGCAAAGGAGTTTGTCTTCATATTGGGTAACAAACATGCCATTTTTGAAGTCTTTGCTTTCGAGATAGTTTGATACAGTTGACGCGGGTTGATAGTCGTTGTGACAGACAATATCATTACAACGGGTATCAAATTGATCGATAATGGTTGTGGCAATCCAGGCTTTTGCGGTTTCGATGTCTTCTTGGGATGCGGTGTCGTCGACATAAAAAGCACGTTTGATAAAGGCCTTTGGGTAGTCAGCAAGTTCCATCATTGCTTTTTCAATGTCGGTGGTATGAAAAAGAGCTGTTACAAAGGTGGTGCCATCAACTTGGTCAGCGTAGGCGTGAATGACTTGTGTTGAGCTTGTTTTGAGAAAGTTTAGGAGCTGCTTAGGTTGAAGAAAGTTTAGGAGTTGATTAGGGTCATTTGTGTGGAAAATAACTTTAAGATTAGCAATTTTCATGAGAGTATTTCCTTTTCTTTAATCTTGACTTTTAAAAACATAGGTTTCTTCATCAGTTTGGCTATAAAGTGTACAGTGGAGCGTATTGTTAAATTGAACGACATTGATATTGTTTTTGGAATCTTTATTTTTGAGATAGTCAGAAGCGCTTGAGATAGGTTCATTTTGATAATAAATTGTTTTATGACGATTATCAAATTGATTGATAATTGTTGTGGCGATAGTCGTTCTGACAGTTTCATTGTCTTCAAGGGATTGTGCTTTATCAAGGTACATGGCACGATTGATGAAGGTGTCTGGGTAGGATGTAATTTCAGTTAATGTTTCTTCAATATCTGTTGGATGGTACAGGACAAAGATGATATAGTCTGAGCTTTCTTTTGATGGGATGGCATTCGTGTGACTAATCATTGTGGTTGTTGATTTGAGGTTTTCTATGAGTTGCTCAGAATTGCTAGTTTGAAAAAAGACTGTGAGATTAGCTGTTTTCATGGGATGTTTCCTTTTTTTTGGGAGTTTTTTAATTTCTAGGTCATACAATTTTTTAGCGTCTCTTGCGGCAGAACGAGCAAAAGATTCAAGTAGTAGCGTTTGTGTGCCAATAGAGAGTTTCTTTTTCTTGCATTTTTTAAGCAATCGAAGTTTGTTGTTTTCGTCAAGAACAATGATTCCGATAGAGTGATTTTCTAACTTTTCTAAAAACCATCGTTCGTTCGCTACTTGTAGGTACAAGGTGTGCGGGAGAACTAAAAAGTTTTTATGTCCTAAAAAGCTAAGTCGTGCGGTAGATTTTAGATCGTTCATTGAAGACTTAATTTCATAGCAACTAATTTCGCCATCTGATGTAATTGTCATGTAATCTACAAATTCTTGTTCGCCTGTGAGAAGAGATTTTGTTTTGTGCGTTCCAATTTTAACTTCACGACAACCACCGACTCCTAGTTTAGTCGTGTTTTTGAAAATGAGATATTCAATTTTTTTTGTTAGTTCGGTTTTCATGAACGTGTTTCCTTTCTCTAATCAGGGACGATTTTACAAAGGTCAGCGTAGATGTCTTCAAGATAGTCTCTATAACGGTTGATTTTTTTGAAATCAAGAGTTACTTTAGCGAGTCGATAAGGACGTTCTTTAAAGAATGGATCTTTAAAGAATCGGGTGCTGTTAATAAAGTCGTATTTTGAGATGCGTGTAAGGAAATAACTTTCAGTGTCTGTTAAGATGTTCATGTCTTTATTGAGATTAAGTAAATAGTTTTGTGTGTAGATAATTTTCCAAATGTTCTTAGTAGTTGTAAGTTCATCAAGTCCTTTTAAGAAGCGTGTAATGTTTTCTTTTTGACGGACGATGTGATGACTGTTTTTTGTCGTGTTTAAGAGGTCGAAGCGTTTAAGCAGTTCTTGATCAATCATGCGTTTCAGATGACTAAGTTGTTTGTCAATATGTTTTGGGCTACTGTGGATGGAGATGGTTACTAATGACGATTCATTAGGGTTGTCTTTCCAAACGACGAGGCCTTGATAAGGTTGTTTGAGATAGAGTTTAACTTGTTCTTTGTCTTTTTCGAGACGAACATATTTGGCTAAGCCGTGGTTTTTGAGTTGTGTGTTTAGGTTTTTCATAAGTGTTGTTTCCTTTTTAATTAACTTTAGTTAAGGTTGCTTGCATATTAGGAGTATCCGTTAAATCAACCTGACCGTTGATTTTACCTGTTTGATGGTATTCGATAGTAATGGTTCCGTTTTGATTATCTTTAAGCAGCCAACAAAAACGGGATTGGTCGAGCATGGCGCCACCATATTGACCGCCAGGAAGAACTTTCGCAAGGTCGTCCATGGTAAGGGCTTTTAGTTGATAAACTGTTGGTGAGACTTGAACAAGAGATGTTAGGCTGCCACTACGATTAAGTGTTGGATTATCGTCATAGGTTATAACATAATTTCCGTCAGGATAAAAGGTTTCTTCAACTGTCATACCATTAGCATCAAGACCACGATAGGTACCTTGAAAAGCTTCAGGGATGACATCAGGATCAGCTTGTGGCGTGGTTTGTGTGCTTGTTGGTGTGTTATTTGACGTTGCCAGTGTTGATGATGGGTTGGTTGATGTTTTATGTTCGTTTTTAGTACTATTTACAATTGTTACTATTGGGATAATAGACAAACCGATAAGGAATAAAATACCAATGAAAATATTAATAATTTTTTGGCGTTTACGTTCTTTGAGAACGTCTTCATATTCGTCAATGACTTGGGTACGAAGGTTGTTTAGTTCATTAAGAACGTCTGGGTCTTTTTCTTTGGCCATGGCCATATCGAGTTTAAAGATGCGTTCTTCATAGGTTATGTTTTCGTTTTGTCTGCGCGTGTATTCAGCTTGTGCTGCGATTTCATTTGAAATCCAAGAGGCGTCGTTATGGTCGAAACTCATGTTTTTTTCTTCTTTCTGAGGGTGTTTAGTGTTTTTTTACTGAAGACAACATTAGTAGGTTCATTTTCAGAAGAGTTGTTTAAGACGAACCGTAAATGGTGCTTTAGCGAAATTTGAAAAGTCTCGGTAGCTGTTTTTTAGGCTGCTGTAGAATTTAATAGTCATAATAAAATTACCTTTCTGTTATCTGAGCGCTAGCGGATAGCGCCTTTCCAAAACCAAAGCCATGGGCTTCGGGAGGATGCGTTAGCAGCCTAGCCCGCAAAACTGAGCGTTTTTAGCGTGAGCTAAAAACGTGATAGAAAAAAAAGATTTTTTTTCTATTGTTTCAATCAATGTATCCCTACGAGTTTCAATCAACGCATCTTTACGGGATGCGACGTAATTGTTTTATTTAAAGAAGTTATCGCTAGTCTGTTTCAATCAACGCATCTTTATGGGATGTGACGGTCACCATTAAACTGTTTCCAGTGTTTTTTTTGCTGGTTTTATGTCAGGATTACCAAAATATGGGGTTTTGGTTTTTTTGTACGGTTATGTTTCCTTTTCGTAGGATAAAAAATGACTAACGAAGGGAACGAGCCTTGGTTAGTCGTCAAGAAATTTGTATTTTTGTTGCATGAGCTGAGCTTGGAATTTGGCGATTTCAAGAGGTAAGTTGATAGGGGCTTCTTCTTTATAGGTGTCGTTGTCATAGATGTAGCTGATTTCGTAGTAGCTTTCAATGAGTGCTTCTATAATTTCGCCAATTTGTGGCATTGCCAAAGGTTCGGTTTGGTCTTTAGGACGGTAGAGTATGAAATTGTAAATAAAATATCCGTCGTATTCTTCTTCTACAATACCGTAGGGGGTTTTGTGGTCGCGGTAGTCGTAATGAGACATGATTAGTCCTTTCGATGTTGTTGCATGAGTTTGGCTTGAAAGAGTGGAATTTCTAAGTGGAAGTTTTTAGGGACGGTCCATGGGTTGTCATAAGTGTAGTCATAATAATTATAAACGGCTTCGATGATTTCGCCAATTTTAGCGAGTGTTAGTGGTTTTGTGTTTGAAGGGTAAAAGTTAAAAGATGTGCAGATGTCTTCGTTTTCGTTATAATGTGTTTCAACGGTTCCATAAGGCGTTTCAATAATATGTTTGGTCATGGGTCAGTCTTTTTTGAGTTCGGCTGTTTTAGCAAAGGTTTTAGCTTGATCTTTAGTATCAAAGGTTTTAATATAACCGCCGTAGTCGCTATATTTTTTAGCGTTTTCTTGACGGCTAGTGAGTTTGTTTGTGATTTTGATATCTGTGCCTATAATTCTAGGATAGCGTTTGGTTCCGCCCCACTGAGCTGAAATAAGGGCGTACCAATTGGTTGAGATGGGTTTGTTTTTGACAGGCGGGAAATCTTTAGGATCGAGGGCTTCAAAATCGTCTAAATTATAATAATTGGTGCGATTATAGAATTTTCCTGTGTGATGCCATTCGCAAGGAAAGATGGCACCTTGGTCGACGGCTCGTTTTTGCCAAGCCTTGAGCTGACTTTTAACGACGAGACCTTTTTCAATAGCTTCTTGTGATCGAACGCTACGTGATTGACCGATATAGGGCATAGGTTAATCCTTTCGTTTTAAGTTCATGATGACGATGTGTGGATAGTCTTTTGTTGCAAGCAGAGCGTTGTGTGAGGATTTCATATTAAATGCATATGTTTTTCGATTGGCATTAATGGCATTTTTGAGTCGTTGTTTTGTTTCAACGTCAAGATAGATTGGTTGTTCGAGAGCGTTGTCAATGTCATTAAAATTGACACTGTCGTTAAAGGTGATATTATAACGGGAATTGTAGTATTCAAAATGAATGGTCGTTTTATGTTCAGCGAGTGCTTTTTCAATAATGTTTTTAATTTGTGTTGAAAGTGGCGTTTCCATGAGGCGTTTCTTTCTAATTGTCAAAATAAATAGGCTTGTTTGAACAGTTAGCCATTGTTTTTTCGACAAAGGGGATGAGGTTTTCAGGAGTTAGATCAAGGGGGAGTTTGAGTGGAATTCGCATAGCGATTTCTTCATTATGAGGGAGATCAAGATAGCCTCGGGTGCTGATGATTGCGCGTGCGAGGTAGTCATCATGACGTCGATTGGCTGGTTCAATAAGGATTTCCATGACATTGTTAGTTAGACGAATGTTTCTTTCAAAGAATGGGTATATGGTGTACCCTTGGTCTTCGATGGTTTGTTTAGGGTTGTTGAGTTCATTGAGCCAGTCAATAATCTCAGGCATTGTATAGAGTGGTTTTTGCATGGTGTTTTCCTTTTTTATTGGATGGTTGTGAGTTCGTCAAGTGTTTTTGTTTGGGTGTCGTCAAGGACTTGTTTAAGGGTTTTGATGGCATCTCTTTTACGTTGAGTACTTGGCCATTGTTTGAGGACAATGTCACATGTTAGGGGTTCTTTATCCATTGTTCGAATGTTTGCAACCCAAACAAGAACAAGGTATTTTTCGGTTTGAATAAGGGCATAGTGTCGATTGTCGTAAATACGATAGGAATGGCGTGTTCAATAAGTGGTTGATAGTTGCGATAAGCTGGGTCTATCTTTTGTAGGATTTTTGGAATAATAGTCACATTAGTTCACCTCGTGAATGCCATTAGCGTCTAAGTAACCACGCCAAAGTTCTTGACCCTTGTCATCAAGTTTGAGCATGTTAATAGTTCCTTTTTGATGTCCTGATTTAGAGCCACCGTCAATGAAATAACGGGTGATGTGGTTACCTATGACGTCTGTGACGTCGCCTGATAAAATAGGATGGTTTTGATTGGAATTGTCTTGTTTCTTGATAAGACCTGTTGGCGTATGTCCTGTGACGATAGTTTTACCGTTAAAGTCCTCATGAATATCAACGGGCGGATTGATGTAAGCTTCACGCGTCCAAAGCATAGTTTCACGGTCTTGATTATGTAGCGCTAAGTCTAGGTCAAAGCCTGCGTGAACGAGGATGTTTTGTCCGTCTTCAAGATAAAGGGGTAGGCTTTTTAGCCAATTAAGCTCTTCATAGTAGAAGTGAATGAGTTGTTCACGCAAGTCTTCGGGTGTGCTGTAGGTAATGCCTAGATTTTCAAGGGTTTCTTTTTGACCATTTAGGTACCACCAGTTGTCTTCAAAGGGCTTAAAGGTAGCTTTTAAGATAAAGTCATCGTGGTTGCCAAGGATGGCTTTGGCTTTACCGTTGTCGTAAAGGTTTTTGATGAAGCGTAAGGTCTTGATGATGGCTTTTGGTTGTAGGTCAAAGCCGTCAATATAATCACCGCCAAAGCGAATGTGACAGTCAGGATCAATCATCTCAGGTAAGTCTTTGAGGTGTTTGAGGGCTTCAAAATTACCATGGATGTCTGATAAATAGAGATAGGATGTCATGATTACTTCCTTTCTTGAATTTTTGGAATGTTATAAGTATCGTTGTCTTTTTGGACGTAGATGTAGTCTTTATTTTCACCTAAGATTTTAAATTTGGCAGATTTTAGATAGTCTGTGTGGCTATTGACATAGAAATAGGTTTTGTCTTTAGAAAGGGTGTAGTCATTAGCGTGTTTTTCTTGTTGGCTGTTTGTGTAGATGCTTGTGGTAAAGCTTGTAATTATTGAAAGGACGCATAATAGGGCTGAAAAAGTAGCTAGTATGTTTTTTTCGATAATTACTAGGATTACGGTAATAATGAGAAATAAGATGAAACAAATAAAGGATGTTGTTCCTATAATTTCAAAAAGTTTTGGGCTTGTTGATAAGGAATCGATAAGGTTGTTAAATGACATGGTGTTTCCTTTCGGTGTTGTGTTTTCTTTACAAAATTGACTTGTTTTGTTATACTAATCATATAATACAGGAAATGAGGTGATCTTATGGATAACATGGCTGAAGCCTATGCGGTATTTTTTGTTTATGGCGTATTTTTTGCGATTTTTGGAGTCATTAGTCTTCTTCAAATGCTTGTACGCATGGTTTTGTTTGAGCGTGCGGGCGTTGCCGCCTGGAAATCGCTTATTCCATTTTACGGCTCTTTTGTGCAACATCAATTGACCTTTGGGGAATCCAATAAGTGGCTTTGGTTCTTTTGTTTTGTGCCTTATGTTAATGTAATTTATGTTTCTTACATGACGTACGTATGGGCGCGTGCCTTTGGTCGAACGAAAGGTTTTGGCGTTTTTGCGGTTTTCTTTCCAACGATTGCCATGGTTATTTTGTGGCTTCAAGGCTCATCTTATGAAGGCGTACAATCGCATCTTTTCGATCGTGGTTAAAAGGCTATCTTTGGATAGCCTTTTTTTGTGTCTTTATGGTTAGCTTGGTTTTAAGGTGTTTACTTCTTTTTCAACAGTAAGAAGGTCTTCACGCATTTCCTGCCATTCGTCGATGGTTAAGGTTGTTAGATGGAAGATGTCCCATTTTTTCCAAAAGAGGTAGCATGGATGGTCATGCGGCATATCTTCTTGATTTTGCCAACCTTTGTAGGTGGTTGAAAAGTCGAAGGTTAGATTTGAATTTAGACGGTAGTATCTGACTTCAAAGACGTCTTTTGGGCTACCATCTTCGTTATAGGTAACAGGAATAGCGCTTTTGAGCGTATAGTTGGAGTTATTGGCGAATCCTTGCTCAGTGTAAATTTTTTCGCAGATATGTTGTTGAGCTTTTCTTGAAAAGTTTCCGAAAGCTCTTGGATGGTCAATAGCAGCGTCAAAGAACTCAGTGGGATCAATAAGTGTATCGTCTTTAATGAAACGTGGGGTGCTATAATTATTTGCTTCAATTTCTTTTTGGAAGGTGTCACGTAAGTTTCGAAGGGTAACTAAATCAGCTTCATTAATAGTGATAGGTTTAGGTTTGGCGGTAGCATGCTTGGCGTTTTCAAGCATGGCAACGTTTCCGTTTTTATCAATACCAATGGCATAATTTGCAGGTGGAACTTGTTCGTGTTTAGGCAACAGGTCACTTTCAGAAAAGAAACCATGGGTGCTGATTTTAGCGAAAAATAAGGTGTTGTCGACGCCGTTTTTAATGATAGGATTGTCGAGAGTAATATCTCCAAAACTATTGTCGTGGTCTTTGGAGTTGACATTGTATTTAGCGTCAAGTTTTTGAATGTAGTCATGGAGAGCTACGGCTGATGGTAGGTTACGCAAATAAGTGACGCGTTGATTGTTTTTGAGGGTTGGATTCATGGGTTGTTTCCTTTTCTAGTTGTTTTATGGGGTTTTTTAGACGTTAGCCATAAATTTGTCAAGCATGTTGATGGCTAGGTTATGCGCTTCTTGTTGGAGGTCTTCAATTGACTTGGTTGTTCCATAAAGTTATTTTCTTTTTATTTATTATTGAGTTTTGTTAGTCTGTTAACAGCGACATATATCATTTGATTAAATGTTTCAAGTTCTTCAATGACGGTGTCTGCATTTTGGTCGGCGTTAGGGATAGGATTACACTCAAGTTTGAATGGCATAATTGGAAGGTATCTAAAGGTAAAGATCGCTTGGCCTGTGTTGTGATTGAGTGTGACTGTAGCCGATAGGCCATATCTGTTGTTTTTGTAAATTGAGATGGTTTGATTTGTAGTATTTTCTTTAACGTAGTGTTTTTTGTGTAGTTCTGGAATAAGGTTTTCAAAGGTTTTCATGATGTTCTCTTTTTCTGTTGGATTAGCTATAACAATAACACCAATTATTCCAGGTGTTATTGTTCGAAGGTGATATGGCCGTCATCGGTAATGGTAATTTGTGTCACGGTCATGTAGTTAAATTTTTGGGTAATGGCTTGATTGACGACATTGTCAATAGGCGTTTCGTTGTCGTACCAATGGTCTTTATGGATCATGAGCCAATTGGCTGTGTCATCGATAGTGGATAGGATGGCTTGACGTTGATAAGTGTCTGTGGATCGCCATTCATCATGGTACCAGATTTCATAAAGTGTCATGAATCGTTCCTTTCTGGATAAATGAATCGTTGCCTGAAGCTTTCAAAAGCTTGGTCAAAGGTTTGGAAAGTGCCGTCGCGGTAAGCGATACCAGGAGTGTCGTTGTTTAATGAATAGTCGATGCATGAATCGTCAAGCATTTGTTTGATTTCTTCGCGGTTAAAAGAAGTTGTCATTTTTGTTTACCTGTCTGGTTGCACGAGTTGTTTACGTTTTTCGATATCGAAGCCGTAGACGATGTCTAGTGGTTTTGGATAGCTGTCTTTAAAGGTGCCTTCGATGACGATGCGATGGGCCTTAATATCTTTATAGATTTTTTCAGCTAACATTCGTAATTCAAGTTTAGCAATGTGTTGACCGTTTTTGGCACGGTTGTTAAGAATCTTGTAATACTCTTTGGTTTCTTTAGTTAAATCGTTGAGCAATTCTTTTTCAAGATTTGGATCGCTTTTTGTTTCGGTTAGAATATCTTTAATAAGATTTTTAACAGGATTTGTCATTGGTTAGTCGCTTTCTGTTGTTGATTTAAGGCAAGCCTATTAATCGGTTGGCTATTCTTGTCAATTTGGCACGTTGATTAAGACGTTTGCAATATTTTTTGGTTAAGTAATGACGTCGTTTTTTTTTCAAGATAAGAATTGTTTTTTCAATTAAATTTGTCATCATTAGTTGTTCTCATAAATTCTTTTTCGGTCAATGGTTACGGCTTTGTCATTTTCTTTTTTGATGATGACTTGGTCCATCCAGCCTGTACCGTTGGGACGCCAGTCATTTGAATAATTTTGCATTTCTTTGTAGGCATCTGTTGCGTTGGTAAAGGTACCATGACAGCGCGTGTATCCGTCACGTTCACCGTGTCTTGTGTGGATTTCGTAATAGACAATTTCGTCAAAAGATGATACAGGATAGTTGTCAAAGTTTTTAGCGTCGAGTTCGTCGCGGTATTTTTCGGCATCGTGACGGTTGTTAAAGGTTTTTCCGTTAACGGTGTAGCTTTCTTGAATTTTTGTTGGTTCCATGTGGATGTGTTTCCTTTCTAGGTATTTTCGTAAATGGTTTTACTTCGTGTGGTGATTGTTCCGTTGGCTTCTTTTGTGATGGTGATTTGCTTCATCCAGCCTGTACCGTTAGGACGGCGGTCGTTTGAATGATTTTGCATTTCCTTATAGGCGTCTGCTGTGCTAGAAAAGGTGCCATTACATTTGGTGCGACGGTCGAATCGGTCGCCATGTTTAGTGAAAATTTCATAATAGACAATTTCGTCAAATGATGATGACGGATAGTCATTAAGGCTTTTGACTTTGAGTTCGTTTTGATACGTTTCAGCGTCTTGGAGGTTGTCAAAGATTTTGTCGTTAACGACATATTGTCTTTTGATTTCTGTTGAGTTCATGTCTTTCCTTTCTGATTAGGTATAATAGTTATTTACAAAGGTAAATCGAGAGGTGATTCTTCTGTGACTGTAATGTAGTTTAGTGGAATGCTGTTTTTTAGTGCATGTTCTTTACGGCATTGTTCGGCGTCTTCTTTAGTTGTAAAGGTGCCGAGCGATTGTCCAGGGGCTGTGTAGTTGTTTGTCGCGTTGTAATAGGTTTTTTGATGGACATGGTATTTTGGTTTGACATAGCGGACTAAAAAATGTCTATTGCGATTTAGATACGACGATTCACCAAGGGGTGTGATATCAACAATATAATAGTTTTTGTTTATATATTGTTTATATAATCGGTCAGTTTCTTCATCAAAAGAATAATAACTGTAATCAATAGTGACTTTTTCTGTGCAAATATCTCGTTTCGTAAACATGAGTTTGTTTTCTTTCTAATTAAGTATAACAATAAATAGGTGAGTCAATATCTTTATCAATTTGACAAAGGGTTAAAACAAGGTCATAGCGATGGTTTTCTTTGAGGTCCTCAAAAAGTGTTAAGGCTTTGTTCAGGTCAGTGTAAACACCTTTGAGCTTGTAGTCATTATCCCAATAATCGTCATCATCAGTTGCGGATGTATAGGTGATGACACCAATATAGTCGTCTAGTTTTAGGATTGAGATGAAGTCTTTAATAGGAATAAGTGGTTTAAATGTGTTGAGATTGATGATTTCTCCAAACGATAAGTCTGTGGTTTTTTGGTAGACGACAACTTCTTCCTTAAGGTGGTCTCTGAAACGGATTTTGAGTTCTTTAAAGATTTGTTTAAGTGTGATTGTTTGGTCTGTGATATCAAGAGTGACGTTTAAACAGTCCAGATATTTTTCACTATAGTTAGCTAAAATAGTGGTTTTGTTTTGAGCCATATAGTCAGCTAGAGCTTGTGGGTCAAAATTGTCTTTGGTAAGTGTAATGTTAATTTTGCTGTGATCCATAAGTCTTCTTTTCTAGGTCAGTTGGTTAAATTCTTCTAGGAGGGTTTCAAGGTCTTCTTTGAAGGTTTCTTTGGTTGATGTGAGTGATTTTTTAACGATCATACCTTCCTTACCTTGGTCATTGCAACGGTAGATGACGAAATCATTGATAGTGCATTGAAGATAGGAGTTTGCTATGTCAATGATAATGTTATCCATTTTAGTATAATCGATAACCACTGTGAAAAGGTTGGTGGTGTTTGTGAGAAGAAGCTTATGATAGCTTGGTGTATCAATGGAGGTTAGTTTAGTAAGTAGATTTTTAGGAAGATTGTTAAGAATCCATAAAGTTTTGTCAATGGTGTTTTCAATAGTTTCGTCAATAAGAAAGTGGTCTGTCCATGTAAGGTTTTCTGTCAGGTCATACGTGACGAATAGGTCATATTGAAACACTTCTGTTTTTAATCCTTTAGCTTTAAGGTTTTTAAGTAGCTTTTCTTTCATGAGAATTTCCTTTAAATATAGTTGTAAAGTTCTGTTGAGATGTTTCTGGTATCGTCAGGATTATCACCTGAATAACGTTCAAGGGTTGTTTGGTCTAGGGTTTTCATGTAGGTATCAAGACTCTTTTCAAAGGTTTCAGGATGCTTGATGTTATCTAGAAAATCGGCTTTGGGATACCAGTCGTCATTGATAGTTACAAGGTCGCAAATAAAATCAGCAAGGACGTTGGCTTTACAGTCATTATAGCTATCTGTTTGTTCTTTGGCCTTGGTATAGATGGTCGTAACAACATCTGAAAAGTTTTGGATAGTTTCTTTTTCAGAGGGTGTAAAGGTCGTATTGTCAAAGGATCCACACGATGTACAAAATTCAGTGAACATAACGTGACCTCCTTAATAGGTTAATTGAAGTTTATCACAATGAGTGATGAATTGCTCGGCTTCTTTCCAGGCTTCAGAACTGGCGTTATGATTACGTTCGCCACGGAGTTGAACGATGTGATGGTCTTTGATTTCCATGGTGTAGAGGGGTTGGTTTGGCTTTTGATTGTCGCGGACAAAAACGATGGTGGTTTCACCTGTAACAAAATGTTTGCGCGTGTAGGTGCCGACACAATGACCAAGGAGTTTCCCTTCTGCGGTGAGTTCTGAAGGTGATTTAGGAAGCTTGAAGGTGTAGTGGTCAAAGCTAGTTTGGGCTTTTTCAAAACATTTGAGACGTTTGGCTGTCTTTTTGGCTAAGGCTTTGTCTTCTTTAGAGAGGGCTTTTTCTTTTTGACTTTCTAAGTAGGCTGTGTGATTGAGGACAATGTTGGTGTGCATGTCTTCCCAATCTTTTGGAATCGTAAGGTAGTCTTTTGATTGGTCTAGCCCAAGGTCATCAAGCATGTTGAGATAGTCCTTATAATCACTCATACGGATGTCTTGTTTGAGGAACCAATGCATAAAGCGAATAGGTTTGACGGTTTTTGGAACAAGGTCTAAAAATTGTTTAAAGAGGGATTTTTTGTAAGACAATTGTGCGTCTTTGAGTTTGTCATAGAGGTCTGGGAAGGTTTTGTTAAAGACTTTGCGGCAGTCATGATTAAAGAGAGCTTCTTCAGAAGAAAGGGTGCTGTTTTTAAGATAGGGCTTGTTTTCTTTAAGAAAACGCATGGTCAAGCGACTCATGTTGGCATGTTCGTGGTAAAAATTTGACCCGTAGTAAGAGTAGGTACGTAAGTCACCAATCATCTCTGAGGCAAGATCGTGTGCCTTAATGTTTTGAGCGTATTCGATACGGTCTCGGTATTTGTAAAGATGAGGGAGCATATTTTGAATGTCTAGACGGTCTTTAATGTCATCATTAAAGGTGAGGTAACGCAGTTCTGATTGGGTTTGAAGTTGCTTACAAAGGGTGTCATTGTCTTGATACATGGTGTAACGTCCGAAAGCACCTGGTTCAAAGAGGCCATTATTTTGATTTTGATAACCTGATTGGTAGCAATCTTTATGTTTTTGATGTGAATGATACCAATCATAATGCGCTTTGAACTGTTTATTGTTACTTAATTGATAGAAGTTGAAGAGTTTGATATCAAAGCTTTCTTTGCCGTCTGTGAGAAGCTGGGTGACTTGATACATTTGCATTTCAATGCGTTTCTTAGTAATGCCCATCCAGACGAAGTATTCGGTGTTAGGGGCAAAGGTTAAGCGACTCTTTTTTGTTAAGCGTTTACGGATAAGGCCTGCGTGTTTGGTACGGTCCGTTGAGAGGAGTTCTTTTTCTTTATTGGCCCATTCGTAGCGCGGAAAAAAGGTTTTTGTCCATGTGAAAAAGGCTTGTGGGGCTTTGAGACGCTTATCAACAATGGTTTGAATGTCTGTCATAAAAAGCACCTCCTAAAAGTCACTGAAGAGGTCGAGTTGGTCATCGTTGACAATTGCTGTTTTCTTTTTAGGTTTTGGTTTAGGTGCAGGTTTTGGTTTAGGTGTTGTTGTTACCTGTGTTTGCGTAAGACCAGCAATTGGTTTCATATTGAGGTCTTCTGTAGTGAAGTATTCTTTAAACCAAGTGTAGGCAACAGAATCGTCAATCATGGTTCCCATAGCTCCTTGACGAGGGCCTACAAGCATTTGGCTAGCTTTATAGATGGCATACTGCATGGCGCCGTTAATGGTGCGTTCAGGTTTGAGGTCTTTTTTAAGACCGTCCATGAGTTCTTGGTCGTTTTGGTTATCAATGAGCCAATTATGGATGCGGTCTTCAGTGTCTGTGTGAGGTTTTGACATTTCGTCGTCAAATTTTGAAAGAATGGTATTTGTCATAAGTGTGTTTCCTTTCCAAAGGGTTTGTTAGTAGAGTTTTTCGAGCATCATGTCTTCGATGGCGTAGTACCAACTACCGTAGAATGCGCTGGTTTCTTCGGTAGGAATGCCTTCATACATAACTGCTTCCATGCGTTCAGCATTGTCAATAGTGATGCCTTCTTTTTCGACATAGTCTTCAATGGTTTCAATAAGGCTTGCAATTTCTTCAAGTTTTTCTTTTTGTGTTTCTGCAGAAGCGTTGATAGGTTGTTTGGCTAAGGTGTCAATAAGGGTTTCTTTTTGTTGATTGGTAGGTTCAATCATTGTAATGTCAATGATTTTGTCAATGATAGGTTTAGCGTTTCGGTGGGTAACGGTAATCATTGTGAGACGCGGGTCCTTTCGTTTTTGAATAATATGGATGGTTTTAGTTGGGGATGGCATGCTATTAAGGTTAAAATATTTTTGCAAATGTGGCAAATAACTATTGTCGTCTTGATGATAGGCGTGAATTAAGGTCAAATTAAAAGGATAAAGTAGTGATTTAAGGATTTGACGAGTTGTCATATGATACTGCTCTTGGCTTTCACGTTCTAAGGAGTCAAGTCCCCAAGAGACGTGAAAGACTAGTTCAAACAAGTCTACTTTTTTGGCATGGTAGGTTGTTGGGTTGCTTTTTCGGATAGGACCTGTGATACCGTTTTCTTTAAGGGCTTCTCGCCAAAGGTCAATGATTTTAGCGGCAGCTTCGTCTTTAGCAACGAGTTTTTGGTATTTGTCAGGGTTTTGAATAATTGGCCAGTCGCGGATAATAAGGTAGCCGTCTGGTTTTAGCGCTTTGACAATAGTTGCCATGGTGTCTCGATAGTCTTTAGGGCTAAGGTAGCTAAAGAATTCATGAAGGACACTTGAGAGGTAAATGACGTCAAAGGTTTCGTTTTGAGCTTTTAGGTCATCTTTACTCAAATGATTAATTTTGTTTTCTTTAAACTGTTGATTGACAATAGGTGAGATGTCATAGCCATAATAAGTCGCACCTGTATCCTTAATAGATGCAATGAAGTCTGGGTTAAAGCCTGAGCCGAAATCGAGGAGGGTTACTCCTGGTTTCAAATAAGGTTCAAGGGGTTCTAGCTTGGCATCTGTGGTTTGATGCATGCGTTTGTTATAGATTGGACTTGTGTGATTTTCCATGTTAATTTTCTTTCTTTTTTAGAGGATAGAGGTGCCAAAGAAGCACGTAGTCAATGTTTTTTTCTTCGTCGAGATATTCGCATTTCGGGGTGTGTTTGCCAAGATAGGGTCCCCATTTGTGCCAACGCCAACCGCCTATTTTACCGTCATGGTGATTAAAAACGGGATAAAAGCGGATAAGGTAAACGGCGTTAGGGTTGTCGGTAAAGAATTTGTAGAGACGTTTGCCTCGAATGAAGAAGGAATGCGTGCTATCTTTGGTAAGATAGGTTTCAAGCGCGTGTCGTAGGTGCTTAAAGACTTGTGTGGCATTGTCTGAAACACCGTAGGCTAAGGATGAGGCTGGCCAGTGCTTATAGGTTTCATAGGCGCTTGCATGATCGATAAGATTTTCAGGATTAAGGTTTCCCCAATAGCACCCCTTAAAGTTTGTTTGTGTGTCGTCTTCAAGAATTAGGCGTTTGTCTGTTTCTTGTTTGATAGCTGTATAAGGTTTGAATAGTTCGTCACCTGCACTTAATAGTTTTCTAGCTTTATTGAGGCGCGTGACATTTTGATTGTAGCCATTACGTGCTTTTGCTTGCACGCGCAAGTTATCAATCATAGGGATATTGGGGATGGTTGGTTTATAGTGTTTGTTGATTGTTTCAAAAGTCACATGGTCTTGGTTTTGAGCTTGAATGAAATCATAGAGACTGTTTGAAATGGTTACTTCAATAGATTGGTTATTAGCTATGAGACGATAACCTGTGGTTGTTTTATAGATTGTTGGCATTAGGTGTCCTTTCTTGGTAGATTTCTTCAAGCAAATTATAGACGAAGTGATTGCCGCCTGTTACTTTACCTTCTTGGTGATAAAGACCTTCGAAGAGCTCTTGGTCTTTGAGGTAATATTTGGTAATAAAGAGAGCTACCGCTTGACTACGGCTAACACCTGCATAACAATGAACGAGTACGTGTTCAAAGTCTTTTGCTTTAAAATGATTATCAAGAAATTGGATGAGTTCTTTGGCTTGTTTTTTGGTGAACATGTTAGGTGATTTGCCACCGAAAGGCACATAACCAATGTCATCAAAATAGAGCCAGCAAACGTCAACGTAGTTTGAGTAGGTGAGGTAGTTGGCGCGTTCTTTAAAGGGTTTGAATTGGTCATTGTAGTCGTTAATAGCGATAAGCAGTGTTGGTTTTTCAGGTTTATAATGTTTAATGAATTGTTTTGAGACCGCTTGACAGGGTCTATTAGCGTTGAAATGTTTGTCCATAGGTTTCCTTTCTAATAAACGAGTGTTACGCGAAGAGCTTCTTGGTCGTAGGCGTATTGTTTTACTTCGGTGTGATCAACAGTCATGTTAGCGAATGTTGCCATGAGCGTTTCGTCTTTATAGAGATGTAAGAATTTGTTGTGGTCAAGAAGAGGTGTATTTGGGGTAAGGACAACTGTGATGTAGCCGTTATCGTTTTCGCGGTAAAAGGTACCGTAAGCGTCTGAATGACGTGTTTTTTCAGCTAAATCATAGAGGTCTTTGTTTTTCTTGAAGTAGCCAGGTAGAATGGCGATAGTGAGTTGTTTTACGTTGCAAACAGCGATAAGGTCTTTGAGTTTCATAGTGTGTTTTCTTTCTGAGTTGTTTAAAATGATATTTTGTTAGGTTCTTCTTCGCCTAACACCTAGCTAGGCTTCCAAAACACAAAGCATGGGTTCGGGGGCCGGCGTTAGCTGGCCAGCCCGCAAAAAAGCCCGTTTGGCGTTAGCCAAACGGGTGAAACATTAAACAAAAAATTTTGTTTAATGATATTGGGCATTTAGTTCCGCGAGACGATAGGGTTGATCGTGTTTAACAACTTTTTCGTGTGAGCGACAGCCTGATGCGGCATCTTCATAGTCGCGAAATGGTCCCATGACGTAAGGGTTGCGGTTATCGTAGATGTCAAAAACGTAGTACCACATAATAAGATGTCCTTTCTAATATAGACAATAAATCGACAAAAGGTAACGAGCCTTTTGCCGATAACGATGATAGAGACGTGCGGCAATCCACCGTCGTTGTAATCGTTTACGAAACGTCCGAGAGCACGATTTTTTGTCAGACATTGGGTAGACAATGTTAGAGAAGTAACCGAAGTTACCGTAAGCGCACAACGTTAGCTTACTACGCGATGTACCAAATGAGGGTACGACGAGAAGAGTTGCGTCAGTCTTCTCGTATAAGACTCAGGGTGCGTTTAGCGCCAGTCCCAAGGCAATGCGATTAGTTATCTTTTAAAATGGTATCAACTTGAGCGTTAGACAAAACCGAATGTTTAACGTATTTAGGGTATTTGGCTAATTCACGGTTAGCGCGTGTGATGAGTTCTTCAGATGGTTCTAAATAGGTTGTGTCTGCTACATAACCTTCTTTGATGGTTGCCAACAAGAAACGGTATTCATTTATGTCTGAAACGAGAGCGCAATCGACAATGATGCGGTCATTAAAAGGTTCACAAGTGTCTTCAAGTTGATTTGAGATTGGTTTTTGATAGTAAAGTAATGGGACAATGGTTGTTTGATTGTCCAAGATATCGTTAGCTTCGACAATAGCTTCTGCAAGCTTATCGACTTCTTTGTCAGGAAGCCAAGCGTCGATGTCAAGGATGGAGTCGTCTAGTATGTATTCTTTGTACATGTGTTGGTTTCCTTTCTAATGTGTATGTTTGATTAAGTTTTTATTGTTTAAGATTTACGAATTCTGTAATTTTCAGATAACGCGTGGCAATTGGGACATAATATTTGAAGATTTTCAAGACAATTGTTTCTTGGATTTCCGTCTATGTGATGTAATTCGATTGGACATTTTTTGCCTAGCCATGTAGTGGCTCCACATGATTCACATTTTTCTTCTTTTAAGCCAGATGCTATCAGTTTTAATTTTAGCTTATAAGACGTGATAAAGATTTTATTATCGAGGTAATCTTGAATTGTTGGTGCAGTAGATTTCTTTTTGGAAAATCCTTTGCCAGATTGGTTACCTTTATAGTTATTGAATTGTGATTTCAAGATACGTTTCATCGTTTTATAGTTAATACCAATTGCATTAGCTATGTGTGTGATTGGAGCGTTTGATTTTATCATTTTATTTACTTTTTCGATTTGAGATTCATTTAGTTTTACAACCATTATGTCTTAAACCTTTCATTACGATAACGATATACGGAGAGAGGGACTTGAACCCTCATGAACGATACTGTTCGCACGGGCTTAAACCGTGTGCGTCTGCCAATTCCGCCATCCCCGCAAGGTAATTATTTACTCACTTAATGGTAGAGTATTACCGCTTTTTTATTACTCACTTAATGGTGGAGTATCACCGCTAAACGGAAGGTGAGGGATTCGAACCCTCGCGCGTTTTACCGCCTAACGATTTAGCAAACCGTCCTCTTCAGCCTCTTGAGTAACCTTCCAGGTTGCCCGCCGTTTAGGCGAGCGAGATTGGAGTATGCTTATGAACAAAAGCATTTGCCCATTTAGGGCAAACAAGTCGGAGGGCGTTGAACCCTCATTTACAGGGTGAAAACCTGCGCGTGTTCTCGCGTTTCGATTGCCAAAGGTAGCAGAACAACGCTTACAAACTATCAACAAAACGTTTTGGCAGTGTTTTGTTTACGACTTGTGTTGAAAAAGTGGCTGACCTTTTGGTCACTTACGCTGATAGTCCTTCATCGATTTTTATAGGCTATCATATCCTGTTACCAGGAATATACTCACGGTTTCGAGAGAACTAGGGTAGCTGGATTCGAACCAGCGCGTCAGGGAGTCAAAGTCCCTTGCCTTACCGCTTGGCTATACCCTATGACGCGAGCAGGATTCGAACCTGCGGCCCACGGATTAAAAGTCCGTTGCTCTACCAACTGAGCTATCGCGTCTAAGGAAGATGTGGGATTCGAACCCACGCGCCACGGAGTGACCTAACGCATTTCGAGTGCGTCCTCTTCAGCCGAGCTTGAGTAATCTTCCAGGATGTTATGATAAGTAAACCATTAGTAGCCAGGATATTGGGCTCCATATAACCTTAGCAAAACTTCGACCTAACAATAGAAGTTAAACTTAAAACGATAGTTTTGGTCATAACCTACCGTTTCACTATTGTCGTAGCTACGAATATAGGTTTATAAGACTTCGGCTCGTCAATGCGTTGTTTCATTAATGCCTATCTGTGACCATGATAACAGTTTGACCTAATAACTGTTACCGTGGTAGCCCTTATCATAACGAATGACGCAAACAGGACTCGAACCTGTAACACATGGATTAAAAGTCCATAGCTCTACCACTTGAGCGTTATTGCGTCACCTGTCGCTGAGCCTCGACAGGAAAACGTGAAAAAGTTAAAACACTGACGTCTCAATGTTTGTTAAAAACTCACGTTGAATGACTAACGTTCGGTCGCTGGCTATTGCCGTTAAGCGCTTTGGTTAATCGTTTTGGTTGAAAAAAGGTCCACTCAGTGCGTAACTGGCCCAAATGGCTGTGGACGGTTTGGCGTTTACGTTTACCAAATGAATTTCCGTTAATTCTCACGCGCTGCGAACGACCTAACGGTTTTCAAATTTCAATCCACGTACCTAAAGTGTACGACGAGTTTTAACGTCTTTTTCTTTGACGTGATACTGATTGCCGGAATTGAACCTATAACCAGCGATTTTTTATGAACTACACGTTCATTGAAGTGGGCGGTTTTTGGGAACATCATAGAAGAATGATCGAACATTTAACGAATCGCCAATATTCGATAAGCGTTCTTCTGTGAGCTTGTCATACGGTGATTAATAAGAGTATTAATCGTGATGATAGAGGTTTGACTATTTACCAAGGCCAGTCCCTGACCTGTTGATATGAAAGCCTATCCTCAACAGTTCATGCGTCTTGTAATCACGGACGACTAACAGGCGTTAAAGATAAGTAGTTTAAGAAAGCACCAGTCCCCGTAGAGATCCTAGCACTAAGTCGCACTAGTCCCCGTAGAGATTCTAGCACTATAGGCACACTGGGAATCGAACCCAGATTTGACAACACGTTGTCATTCCAATATCAGTATCCCTACCTATATGCCATGAGGATTGACCTCGCTTTGATTGATAACCATATTGCTAGTTTTGTATAGTTTTTTCGATGAAAGCTACACAAATAAGCACACTATTTTAATCCACGTACCTAAAATTGTACGACGAGTTTTAACGTCTTTTGCTTTGACGTGATGCCGATTGCAGGGATTGAACCTGTGACCTGCGCGTTACGAATGCGCTGCTCTACCAACTGAGCTAAATCGGCTTATAGGGGCTGGGCCTCCCCAATTAAAACGAAAAACTTCCAAAATCGCTTTGATGGTCAACAGACTAGCATCTATCGCGTAGAAGGCATCGATAGACGACCGTCAGGTGTGCCGTTTTTTCATGAGCAAACGTTTTGTTCACTTAGGGCGCGTAGTCGGCGGTCTCACATGTTCAGACGTTCGGGTTGATTAAGTCCAAACGTTGCTGACTAACCGTAGTTACTCGAACAGTCGCATATGAGTTCGACAACGTCCGTACCTTAACGAATAAGGTTCTAGAGGTAGACCTCATACGGACATTTTTGTGATTCTTAGTGGGAACCACACAATCGGCAGGGACCCTTCTAGCTGATAGGCTAAAACAGTATGCCGTAGGGGACAAGCCCCTTCCAAAAGTCTAGGTACTGTTTCGCAGATTGCCGTAGCGTAAAAATCTGCCGTCAACGGCCGCTAGTATGAGCACCTATTTGACTATTGCAAGTCATTGGGGTCAAGCCCCGCAACAACCGAGAGCGGACCTCGGAGGTCTCCAGGCACCACCTGAAGATTTGATAAAAACCGTCTCGAAGGGGTTTATCAGCGTTTTGTGTCATCAACGAACTGCCGAGACTTCTGTTCTATAAGATAACACATGGTTAAGGGGTCAGTGACCAAACTGACTACATTTGTTTCAAGTCTTAAGACTATAGTGTTGTATAGCGCTGAAAATGGTTAAATCGGGAAGACAGGATTCGAACCTGCGACCCCTTGGTCCCAAACCAAGTGCTCTACCAAGCTGAGCTACTTCCCGATGAGTTGATTACGTTAAAAACAGAACCTAACAACGTAATCGTGGCAACTTCAGGGTGTTCTGACTGTGTTTGCCGTTTTTTATATCTTTTAGATCTTCCAGTAAGCCGCGGAAATTCCAAAATTAACGCTCTCATTTACGGTAGAGAAACACCGTGACCTAGTTTTTTAAACCATTAGTCTTACGAACCGTATCCTTGAGGACACGTCGAGTTTTAATGTCTTTGCTTTGACATGACGAAAGATGTTTGAACATTTTCGCTTGGCACGGTCTCGACGGGAATCGAACCCGCGATCTTCGCCGTGACAGGGCGACGTGATAACCGCTACACCACGAGACCTGGTGAGCTGATACTCTTGATTTTGAAAGCGCATTGTCAAAATAAGAATTATCAGCCGTGTAACGACTTGCTAACGAGTGTCTTAGACTATGCGCTGTCCAGCGGTTCTCTCGTTACAATCGTCGCATATTTTGGACGGTATTTAGCCTCGGGAGTTGTTTCTCCCTACCATTCCGACAAGATTAGTTAACGTTATCCTCATTTCGTTAATTGATTTTGTCGTACTCAGGATACCACTAAAGGCGTGGTCCTTTAACCCCTATGCGCTTGTGTCCTAGGTTTGGGCTCAAATGTGTCGCTAAGCTATTGAGGTTGCGCGACGAACGTCATCGAAGTTTCTTTCTCTTCCTCGCCGTTTTACGGGCGGTCGTCCAATGATATGTCAAAAACATAGAAACGACATATTGTGGCAAAAATTGCCGTTTGTTACCGCGTCATATTGACGCAAAGCTCATAACATAACTTTCGTCATGTCACAAGCTACTTTACAGATTTTGCTTACCGCATTTGCGTCATTATGACGCAATGCCTACGACACAACTTTCGTCGTGACGTAAGCGGGAGGTGAAAATTAGTATGCATAGTTTGCGTTCAAATAAACGCAACTCCGCCAACAGGGGCCGAACCTGTATTTCAATCCACACACCCCACACGGGTACGATATGAAACAAAGGGTCAGTATGATAACGAGTCGCTATCAGAATGACGCAATGTTTCTATGACAATGGACAGCTCCCAAGACTGTCGGCACTAGGCTATAGGAGGAAGAAGACCGCCGTCTAAATCAGTCCTATTCTCTATTGAGTTGAGCACATTGCCAGATGACAACAGGGTGCAAAGCTGTTGTCAGTCAATGGTTGAGTGATGAGTTGCGAAGTCGCCACTCGTATTGAGGTCAATTGGGGGTTGACCCCAATTTTTCTGGTTTTGCAAGGTGACATTTGTGATTTGCGGTCAAAAACGTCAGAATGGTACTTTAGATTTGCGGTCAGAAGTATCGAATGTGCAAGACCCGAGTGGCGTTTGTGATTTGCGGTCACAAACGTCAAAGGAGAACTTTAGATTTGCGGTCAGAAGTATCTCCCATGCCTCCTGCAGGGCTCGAACCTGCGACCCGTGGATTAAGAGTCCACTGCTCTACCAACTGAGCTAAGGGGGCACACTGACACCAAAGGTGTCAATGGGAAAGGAAACATATAAGTTTAGTGTTTATTTTATGCGATAAGCGGGTATAAACAAACCCTTTGTTGCCTTCGCCAATGTTATTTTGTAGTTTTATATCGCCATTACACGGTTCCTACCAATCAGAACGGTTTAATAATGACGCGTAGAGCGTGGGACTAGGCAGACATCCTACGGTACCTATATATTTACAAATAACGTAGTTTTAAAAAAAACTAAGGCTAATCAATCACGGTTTGACTAACTCACTTTAAAGGAGTCACGCAAACCGCCCACTTAAGTGGGTGGCTATTGATATTATATGTTTTTTGTGCAAGTAGAATCACTTGCTATGAGCTAACACCACATCTCGTAATGTTAGCCGGAAGGAGAACAAAGAAAATATTTTGCAAACTTACAGTTTGCCATTGCTGTTAGCACTTTTTCAAGCAACTAACAGCATTAGGAGGCTAAATATGTCATGGGCAAGAAGTCTTGCCAATAGCCAGACGAACGGTTAGATTCGCCTGACTTAGAAAGCAATGATGACCATAAACAGTCAACGAATTGCAACGATTGACGTTGCAAGCACCGACGGTACTTTTTCAAGCCACCGTCGGCGTTTCATGGAGAATAAAGAAAAGTCGCGTCACTTGCAATTAACAACGTCGGACTTTTCCATAACCGAAACCATGGGTCTCGGGGGCGAGCGTTAGCGAGACATCCCGCAAAGCGCCAGCGAAGCTGGCAAGAGCTAGCCGTTAGGCTAGCCAGGCGTCAGCCCAACTGTTCTTATAGTATAGCATAGCTCTTTGAACAATGCAAGGAAAAACTTACTTATTTGTGATAGCTTTTCGAATCATATCAATTGGGATGATAAGAGCTGCGATAGCAAGTGCTAGACCATAATGTTTAAGATCCATTGGAACGGTGCTAAAGACCTTACCACCGAATTGGATGATAAGTGTTTGAACAATGGCAATCGAAATCATAACGATTGAGAATTTCTTGTTTTCGCCAATGTGTTCAAAGATGTTAAAGCCTGTGCTACGAGTGTTGAGTGAGTTGAAGATAATAGCATAGATAAAGACAGTGAAGGTAAAGGTTGTCACCATTTCAAAGTTACCCGTACCATTTGTGATGAAGTCTTGGATGCCACCAATGTTTTTAAGAAGAGCCAAGCAGACAAGTGTGATAAAGACGCTGGCTGTACCGATGGCAGTCTTCATATAGCTTGTCAAAATGTGTGCTTTCTTAGCGACTGGTTTTTCGTCCATGTAACGTTCAAGCGTAGGTTCTTCACCAAAGGCGAGGGCTGCCAAGGTATCCATAATCAAGTTAATCCAAAGGATTTGAATGATAGTGAATGGTTCTTTGAGACCAAGAAGTGGTGAGAGAAGGGACATGGCAATGGTTGTGACATTGACCGTCAATTGGAAGATGATGAACTTGTTAACTGATTTACTCATGGTACGTCCATAGAGAACAGCTTTTTCAATAGAAGTCAATGAGTTATTTAGAATAACGATGTCCGATGCTTCACGTGCAACTTCGGTACCGTCACCCATTGAGAAACCAACGTCCGCTGATTTAAGGGCTGGAGAGTCGTTTACGCCATCACCTGTCATACCTGCAACCATGTCAAGGTCTTGAGCGGCTTGAACAAGACGTTTCTTGTCCATTGGAAGGGCACGGCTGACAACTTTAAGTTTTGGAAGACGTTCTTTCAATTCGTCATCAGAAAGAGTATCTAATTCATCGTGAGTGAGCACAAGGTCGTCGTCTGTGTAGATACCTGCTTCTTTAGCAATAACAACAGCGGTTTCTTTACGGTCACCTGTGACCATAACGACTTGAACGCCTGCACGGTTCATGGTTGTAACGGTTTCTTTAATCGATGAGCGCACGTTGTCACGGATACATACAATACCAATCAAGACTTTGTCGTCACCATCGGTTTCAAGGATGGCAAGAAGACGCATAGAACGACTAGCTTGTTCAAGAGACAAGTCTTGGAAACGTGCTTTGACATTGTCTGTGAAGGCTTGTTTGTTACCATCTTTATCAAGGTAGTAATGACAATCACCTAAGATAAATTCAGGAGCACCTTTGATGTAGGTTTTACCAGAATCAACAGTGACACTAGCAAATTTAGTAGCTGAGTTGAATTGTTCTTTTTCTGTAATGGTTGTTGTGTCAAAATCAAGACTATCACGAGTGATCAAGAAGTCAAGAAGGGCACGGTCAGTGGCATTACTACCAACAGCTGTTCCGTCAGCAACCATGGCGTCGTTGTTAAGCCCGATACCGTTAATCATTTCTGTTTTAAGGGATTCTGACATGGTAGCAAAGTCAGGAGCGTCGCTTTCACCAGTGGCCGAATAAAGGGTACCGTCAGCAAGGAAGAAGTCAACAACTGAAAGTTTACCTTCTGTAATGGTACCTGTTTTATCACTAAAGAGAATGTTCATGTAACCTGCCGTTTCAATAGTATCAGGGTGACGAACAAGGATGTTTTGTGCGAGAAGTCGTCCTGAGTTCATTGAGGATACAAGGGCGAGCATCATTGGAAGACCTTCAGGAACTGCCATGATAATGATGGTGACGGCAAAGAGGATGGTTTCAATAACCAAAAGGAAGAGTGAACCACCTGTGACGTTATGGGCTTTGTTAAGAGCAAGGAACCCTAGAATAAGGTTGATAACTGCATAAGCTGCACCAGCACTATAACCAAGAACCCCAATATTATCCGCCAATTTATTCAATTTGCCTTTAGATGGTGATTCTTTAGCGTCTTCTTGAAGAGAGGTGTTGATGCTACCAAGAACGGTGTTGTCACCGATTTGAGTCGCTTCCATAACGGCTTCACCAGACGTGACAACGGTTCCACGAAAGACTTTGAGTTCGGTAAAGAGGTCATTTGATGATGGTTCTGGGTTATCTCCAAGAGGTTTCTTTGTGGCGTCTTCACTTTCACCGTTAAGGACAGCTTGGTTGACTTTCAAGTGTCCGTCTAGGAGAATACCGTCAACAGGAACTTTGTCACCTGATTGCAAGAGGATTTGATCGCCTTTAACAATATCATCAACGAGGATTTCTTTCAATTTACCGTCACGGTAAACCTTAGCGTTGGTTTTTGAAGCTTCTTCTTGAAGGGTATTGAACTTTTGTTCGTTACGGTATTCAGAAATGGCTGAAAAACCAGTGGACATGAGAATAGCAAAGATAAGCGAAACGGCTTCGTACCAGTTACTTTCACCAATGGCAGGAAAGAGCATGCCGACGAAGTTAAAGAGAATTTTAAGACCTAAGGCGGCTAGAAGGATGAGAATCCAACGGTCTTTGAAGGCTTCGATAAAAATAGAAAGAAGCGAATTGGCTTCTTTACTAGAGAGTTTGTTGTCACCATGGGCTGCCTTACTAGCAGTCACTTCTTGGGTGGTGAGTCCTTTAAATGTTTTCAAAAATGATGTTTCCTTTCTTAAGGATTATTGGAAAAGGCTAGCTAATCCATTAAGGTCAGCTTGTTTACCTTGTCCGATAGTATGGAAGGTCCAACCGTTACCGTTACGAACGAGTTCTGCAAAGACGATAGCGGTTTCTGTTGAGAAGTTGTCTTTAAGTTCAAACTTACACAATTCACGACCCGTGTCACGATTAATCAAACGTACGTAAGAGTTATTGACCATACCAAAGGTTTGTCCTTTTTCAACTGCTTTGTCGATCGTAACGGTACATACGATTTTTTGAATGTTGCTAGGGACTTCATTAAGGTTGATTTGGATGGTTTCATCATCACCGTCACCTTGTCCTGTACGGTTATCCCCTAAAAGTGTGATACCAGGGGCTGTTTTGTTATTATAGAAAATAACATCGTTTGCTGAGTGAATTTTGCCATCGCTATCGACAAGGAAATTAGCGATGTCAAGGTCGTAAGCAGGTCCTGCAGCAGAAGTGTCCCAACCTGCTGCTAGGTCAACATGGGTGAGTCCTGGTTCGACTTTTTCAAGGTTCAAGAAGTTACTCTTGTCAAGGTTGAGGGAGATACCTGCTTGTGTTGGGGTAACTTCTGTGGGTTGTGTGTTGCCTGTAAAGGCTGTAAAATCAATAGCCATGAATAAATCCTTTCTTAATATGTGTGTGAGATTTCGCCAATAGAACCGTTGAGGTAGTCGCCAACAGCTTTGAAGACCCAACCTTCTGCGGTACGGTTAAATTCTGCAAATTTAACAGCTGTGTAAGAGCCACCGTCTTCGGTCAAGTTAAAGCGAACGATTTCTTTTTCAGGGGTTTGCGATTGGTCTACGAGGCGAACATAAGCGTTTTTAACGTGACCAAAGTCTTGATGACGGTTGCGTGCTTCATAAATAGCGACACCGATGACGATTTTAGAAACGTTTTCTGGCAATTTGTCAAAGTTGACGAACATGTTTTCATCGTCACCGTCGCCTGCACCCGTCAAGTTATCGTGGTCGAGTTGAACACCTTGTGAGTGTTTGTCGCCATAATAAACCGTATGGTTAGCGTTACGGATAAGTTTACCGTCAGCGTCTAAGAGGTTACCAAAGAGGTCGAGGTCATAGTCGCGACCATGTGTGGAAACGTCCCAACCTGCAGAGACACGAATGTTGCTCAAGTTGAGGTTTGTCTTGGTCAAGTTCAAGAAATCTTGTTTTTCAAGATTGAGAAGTCCTGGTTTGTTGAGGTCTAGTGTGACTTCGTGACCTTCTGTAGCAATTGGTGTTGCGACAGGTGTTGATTGTGTTGGTGCTTGTTGTGTTGGTGCTTGTTCTGTTGGTTGTTCAGAGTGGCCACCAAAAAGTTTGTTAAAAAATCCCATGAGAATAAAAATTCCTTTCTAATAATTGCGATAGCGATCGAGTAAGTTTTGGAGATTGCCGTCAAGGCCGTCGCCAATAGCTTCAAAGGTCCAACCGTTTGGTGTACGGTTGAGGGCACATGCGATAATAGCTGTGTCTGTGGCGTAATTGTCCGTCAAATCGTAACGACAAACTTCATTTTCGGTATTGGCGTCAAGAAGACGAACGTAGGCATTTTTAATCATGCCAAAGGTTTGATTGTTTTCATGCGCATTGAAAATGGTCATGAAAAAGATAATACGCTGAACACGGTTTTCAATTTGAGACAAATCAATTTGAATGCGTTCATCGTCGCCTTCTCCTTGGCCTGTACGGTTATCACCTTCAAGGTAAATCCCTTGAGCTTTTTTGTTATTAAAGAAGATGACGTCTTGAGGCACTTGTTCAACTTGACCATTAGCGTTCAAGAGAAAACTTGAGAGGTCTAAGTCAGCCGCAGGGCCTGCGACTGCCATATCCCAACCACCGCCTAAGATGTAGCGTGTGATTTGAGGCGCTTGTTTGGTTAAGTTAAGCACGCCTTCTTTTTGAAGGTTAAGGGAGTCTGAGTTGTTGTTTTGTGTGAATGCTGAAAAATCCATTGTTTTAAATGCTCTGAAAAAAGTTGTCAAATGTAGACAAATCATTTCTGAAATCAAATGATTCTTTTTTCTTATGTTCGTCATCAATTGCATTCCCATATCTGCAAAAAGCAGGTAATGACAGAGGCAGTCTGTTAACACATCAAGAAAATAATAATTATTATTTTCAGAGGCCGAGCCAGCCTCTTTCCTTTCGTTTTATTTTAAGCTAATGCGAGTAGATTTGCTACAGCATTTTGATCACGGTCAGCAACAAATCCACATGAATAACAAATGTATTCATTGTGTTTTGTTCCGTGTTTTTTGTTGCCATCTAATCCAATTTTATCATCATCTGTTTTAACATGACCACAATGCGAACAACGTTGTGTTGAAGGATAATATTGGTCAGCTAAGATAAGTGTTTTATTGAATTTAATGGCTTTGTATTCCATATAGAGACGAAAACGACCGAATAATGAACGATGTAAATTTTTAGCTTTCTTTTGCATTTGCATGGTTTGTACATCCAAATCTTCAATAACGACTGTATCATACGTTTGATAAATCATTGTTGTAAACTTATGAAGCAAGTCATTTTGAATGGCTGTCACACGTTGATAACATTTTTGAAGCTTGATTTTCACTTTAAAATATCGCTTTGACTGTGTAGCATTTTTACCATTTTCATGACGTTTTCGGGCTAATAGACGTTGATAATATTTAATTTGAGCACATAGACGTTCTAATTGTTTTGGAAAAACAGCAAAAGAACCATCTGTATAATCAAAATGATTAACATTAGCGTCAATGGCTGTTTTTTTACCTGTTTTAGGCAATGGTTGTTCAGGACAATCAATTGTAATAGTTGCTTGATAAGAATTACCAATTTTGGTAATAGCACAATGTTTAATTTTACCATCAGGTAAATCATAACCTTTAAAAGAAATACCATACCATGCGTCTTTATACTTATGAGGTTTGTCTAAAAAAAGTTTCCCATTTTTAATAGATGCACGATCAGTCTTGAAACCTTGTTTTGAATTCTTTTTAGAACGAAAGGAAGGTTTTCCGACTTTGCGTTTTTTCTTTTTAGAATTTTTCTTTTTAGGTTTTTTGCTATCAAAGAAAGCAGACCACGAATGTGCCAAATCTTTAATAGCCATTTGTAAAACACGTGATGATAAGGAATATTGCCAGTCAGCTTTATTTGCAACCAATATATTTTGAACAACACGATGTGACGGTGATGGAAATAAATTCAAAAGCTCTTGTTCTTCTTCAGAAAAAACAATTGTTTTATCTTTAATAGCTAATTGTGATTTTTTTCGAAGGTCTGTAGGAACATTTTTAACACGTTGGTCATAAAGGTCATTCCATACATTTAATCCTTGATTCCAACAATAACGACGATAATCACATAAATCATCGAGTATTTTCATCATTGTTTGATTGGGATATAACTTCACTTTTTTCGTTAATTTTATGAGAAATCACCGCCTTATCCAATTCAATGTTGTGTCTATAGTTTACAATAATTATATCTTATTGTCTATTATTTAGTGTGCTAGGAGATCACTCCTTTCTTATTGTCCGATAATAAAGCCTTTTTGAATCATGTCTTGTTTCATGTCTTCAAGTGTTTGTGTGTTGGTCTTTCGTTGTTTAGCCAAATCGTCAGCGATTCGTTTCGATTGTTCGATACCTGAGAAAATGGTTTGGTAACTGCTTTGGAGTTTATCAATGTCAAAGGTACCTTTATTAACGTCGTGCGTGATGTTGACGGTTTGTGTGGCGGTGTTTTGAGCATTACGCATCCAAAGTTCTTGAGTCTTTTCTGCCAATTTGTCATTAGCTTCACTTTGAATCGCTTGACGTTTCAATTGAATGGCATTGATGATACACTGTTTGAAAATAGGAAGTGTGATGATAAATGACGATTCAATTTGACGAAGCAAATTAAAGTTAGAGACTTGCATGTTGAAAATCATTGGACAGGTCTGCATGGCGACGTTTTCGGCTAAACGTAAGTCATAAATACGTGAATCGAGCATTTCGCTGATTTTTTCAAGACGTTGATGGTACATTTGTTTTTGGTCTTCAGGCATGTTCTTTTGAGGAATAGAAGCCAATTCTTTTTGAATTTCTTCTTGAGCCAGTTCACCAGCAACAATGTATTTTTCTAAGTCTTGATAGAAAGTCACATTAGCTTGGTACTGTTGTTCCAAGTCTTGTTGGGTTTTCATGATGTCGTTTTTGTTCTGTTCCAAAATGACACGGATTTTATCAACGTCTTTACCAAGATTTTCATACTTGGCGTACAATTTGTCAATAGAATTCATGAGATTGGTGAACATGCGTTTGACAGCTGATTGGTTCTCAGGAGGTGTTTCGAGTTCTTTGATATCGAATTTGTCCATGAGTTTTGTCAATTGTACAATCATACGTGAGGCTTCTTCGGGTGTCACTCGTTTTGTGGTTGCGAGAATGCTGTCTGACATTTGTGAAATCCCTTGACTAGGCTTTTGACCAAAGACGATGACAGAGTTGACATCCATAATATTAATTTCATTGGTCAAGTTTTTGACTTCAGGGAGTTGTTTGAGACGTTCCTTATAGGCGTCATTGTTAGTCATGACTTCAGGAGCTTGAAAAGGTGTGTCTTCCGTTAATACAAGCTCGACAGGTTTGGTTTGAATCGGCATAAGCGCCGTCCTCCTTTAGCTAAAAATTTTACTGAATAGGCTTTGCTTAGGCGGTTTGAGTCCCGCTAGCGTTTGGTCATAGACGATTTGGTCTAGGCGAACACTATTAAAGCTTTCTGCTTGAAAGAAGGTACTGAGATCTGACAACCCTGCAGGTGATAAGATAAGGATATCAAAACCAATTTGGTTCAGATAAGCAATCAAATAACTGTGGGCTTTGGTCAGATGTGCGTCGCCTTCTACTACTATCATAAGCTTTGGGAGGGCATCTGTAAAGTCAAAACTGTCGATACATCGAACAATTGGTTGTGTTAAGGTTAAAGCCATAAGAACGAAATCAAAAATGTCTTCTTTTTTAGTCAATGGTTCTTTAAAGACATGGGTATTGGTTAAGACATCATTGATTTTTTGGAGCATGAAATTTTCAGTAGCGTCATTGTAGGGTCCATAGGCGTAAAGGGGAAGTTGTTTGAGTTTTTCAGGGTCAAAGCGTCCGTCACTGTATTGACAAAAGGCAAGTTTAAAACGATCTGACGGGTTTTCAAGTGGCCTTGTAAAGGGTGTGTCTTGAGTGAAGACAAGGGTATTAGGTGCTTTTCGACAATTATCAACAAGGGTAAGGTAGTCTTTTTTGTTTCGGTGTTCGCCTTCAATTTCAAAGAAGAAATGAGGGACATAGACGGTTTGTTGATAGGTTTTAAAGCCTTGCCTGAATTTGGCAGCTTGATGCCAGTTTTGTTCTAAATCAATAAGACTGCCATTAAAGAAGACGGGTTCTGTTGTTCCGTGACGGAATTGCCAAGGTTGATAGATGCCAGACTGATTAAGAAAGTCTGTGGTGAGGTTTTGCTCTAAGGTTAAGGTGAGCGATTGACTTTCTTGTAACACGTGTCCTTTTTGCGCTCTTGCTTGAAAAGAGTCAATAGGGAGGATTTGTGTGTTTTTGTGAAGAGCAGCGGTGGTGTCAATACTTGGCCACTCAGGAACATCTTTTAAGGGATTGATGTAGACAACATCAAAGGCTAAGAGATGTAAGAGTTTTAAGAAGTAGATGTCGTGACGACTAATGGTGCCATAGTAAAAACAATGGTTGGCTTGATAAGCCGTGTTGCTATAATCAAGATCTTGTAAATGCAGATGAGCATAAAGTAAGAGCTTGCAGACGAAATTAGCTTTGATGCTATTATTAGCAAAGTTTTCTTGTTGGAAAGCAAGGTTGACAATGGTTTCGCAAGCGGATAAGAAGGTTTGGTTGAGGGTTGGGTTTTGGAAAAGTGTAATGTCTTGACTTGCGAGTTGTGTCATATTCATTTGGGATAATTCGTATTTGATAGCATTAATGAAGGCGAAATCGGCGCTCATTGGAATTTGGTTATCAAATAAGAGATTATGTCCTGGATCTGTTTTAATGCTTTCTGCAAGGGTAGCTAAGATATCATCGTAGCGTTCCTGTTTCTCAACACCGATGTAACGGGTAAAGACAGGTTTAAAGGTGTTGTGAATTCCTTTACGAACGTGGATGGGCTTCCAAAGTTCGAAAGGGATTTGTTGAAATGGGATTGTCAAATAGGTAGAGACCTCCTTTCTAATGGGGTAGAGTGGGTCGCCCAACAACCAATCGGTGTTCCCAAAACAAAGACCATGGGGCTCGGGGATGGTGCGTTAGCGCCATCATCCCGCAAAAAAATAGAATAGGCGTTAGCCTATTCTATCAAAAAAACAGCCATTTGGCTGTTTTTCACTTAGTCTTCTTTACGACGTTTGGTGCTTGCAAGGCCAAGACTACCAAGGATAAGTGTTCCAAGAGCGAGAAGACTAGCTGGAGCTTCATCACCTGTCTTTGGAAGGGTTTTATCTGTGTATGTAGGTGTCGTAGGAATGTTTGTAGGTTGTTCTTTAGGTTGTTCAGGAACGTTAGATGTTTCTACAACTTTAGGTTGTTCAGGAACTTTAGGTTGTTCAGGAATTTTAGGCGTTTCTACAACTTTACGATAAACGTGTGTGATGATATCATCTGTTTTTTCGATATGGTCATAAACATAGCCGTCAAAGTGTTTTGCAAAATGAAAACCTTTTTCTTCTGGCGCTAATTCGTCACCATCTACGGTGATGTAGCGTGTGAGTTGTAATTTTTCAAGATTAACTTTAGGTGCGTCATTAGGAACGCTGTTTTGGATAGCCACATAGACATGAGTCGTGATGCCATCTTTCTTAGGTTCTGTGTGGTTGTATTGCCACTTGTCTTTGAGAACCTTATCGGCAGGTTGTGTGCCTTCTTTAGCGTCTTGTAATTCAACACCTTTATCAGTCACATAACGGGTTACTTCAAGGTCACCTTTGTCGAGTTTAGGTGCGTCGTTAGGGATGTTACTTTGAACCTCAACATAAACGTGAGTTGTCACACCGTCTTTCTTAGGTTCTGTGTGGTTGTATTGCCACTTGTCTTTGAGAACCTTATCGGCAGGTTGTGTGCCTTCTTTAGCGTCTTGTAATTCAACACCTT
>ERZ773046.208-NODE-208-length-40840-cov-6.766802_pt1 | contig 40840 bp, 56 predicted proteins | sample MGYA00580634_ERZ773046 | MGnify/ENA primary metagenome ERZ773046 (study PRJEB29015, sample SAMEA2738127) | human oral metagenome | biome: human oral; feature: human-associated habitat; material: saliva | place: China | collected 2159 ... | reverse complement strand
TACTCAAACAAATTAAAAGTAGCTTCTATTCTTTGGAAAGAAGTCAGAAATTCAAGAAATGAAAAAATTTATTCAAAGAATCTTTTGACTGAATATGCCGATAAAATAAAAGAGTATTGCAAGTAGGATATTTTTAGCTTGCTAAACTAACAATTCAATAAAAGCTAACACGAAAGCAGTAAATCAAAAAGGTTTGCTGTTTTTTCTTTGCTTAAAAACGGAAAGGAGGACACATGGAAGAAGAAAAAAGAGTAATAAAAGAACCACAACATAAACAGTTAATAATGGATATTGGAAAATCAAAATACACCATAAACCTACATTTCAAGCAAGGTACAGGGGAAACATACAAGGATAAAATACTAAAGCTAATCAAGAGAGAAACAGAGAAGATATAAATTTATCAAAAAAATTTGTTTATGTCCTTGACAAATCTTCCCAAAAGGCTCAGTTTTGACATAAATTTAGTGTAAATAAGTTCCGATTTTAGGCAAAGAAAAAACCTTGAATGACTGTAAAACACAGTGTTTTCAAGGCTTTTGTCTTATGGTGCGCCATGAGGGGCTCGAACCCCCAACCTACTGATTCGTAGTCAGTATTTGTTTATTGATATTTCAACGATGTAGAGTTTTGTACCTCAGTTTGTACTACACTGTCTTGTTGTTGATTATCTTTGCAGCGTGAAGTATATCCTCTTTGTCAGTATGCGTATATATATTTGCCGTAAGGGATATATCAGAATGACCCATCAGCTTTTGAGCCGTCCTTATGTCTACTCCCTTTTTCGCTAAGTTAGTACAATATGTATGTCTAAGGCAGTATTGCACTACATCGCTTGCTAATGGGTATGGTGGAACAAGCTTGTTTCGATATGTTTTACACCCTAGAGCAATGTTTAGCGTTCTTTTAAATACTGTCCAAGCAACACTAGATGTATGCCTTGTAAGTTTGTTTCCCCTTGTTGAGCAACATATATACCCTTGTAAGCCTTTAAATTCGTCATAGAGCCATTTTGGTAACGGTACTGTACGATTTGCACTAGCCGTCTTTGTTCCTCTTATATGGAGCAATGGCACACCATCTAGCACGGATATATCCTCTGCAGTGACATTAAAGGCTTCGGACGGACGGCAACCACAATACAACATTAGTAAATAGCCGTAGTATTTCCGTTTAGTAAGTGCAACCCTTGTTATCAATTCTTGCTCATCTTGTGTTAATGCTCTACGCTTCAAAGTTTTACCCAATGGTTTTTCTAAATGAAGCGTAGGATTCTTATTGATTAAATCAAGAGCCTTTGCCTTGTCGAACAGAAAACGCATTGCCTGATATACCTTTGATATTTGAGAATTAGACTTTCCCTTTTGAGCGTTCATTACTTGTTGACACATTATTTCATTGATTGTTTTTAGAGGATATGCACCAAGTATCGGCAAGATATTGCCTTGAACTGTGTAGGTGAAATCTCGTTTAGTTTTTTCGGAACAGTTGACTTTGTATGTTTCGATACACTGAACGGACCACTCAGCAAGCGTCATAGTCGATTCCGTAAGTATCTTTCCTTGCTCTAGTGCTATTCTCTTTAATTCTCTATTTCTTATAGCTTCAGCTTCCGTTTTGCCGTAAGCATAGTACCTCTTACCATTAAAGGTAAAGGCTTTCTGAATATATTCTTTCCTTGCCATTTTAACTCCCTTTTGGGGAAATAAAATTCCCCTTTGACTAAAAGGGGTCGCAATGATACAATAAAGCTGATACATCCGTTGCGTCATTGCAACCTCAGAGCCCTCTGCACCCTTTTTATTTGTTTTATGCAGAGGGTTCTTTTGTTTTAATAATCACTTTCAAAAGTATTTTTTAAATACTTATTGTAAAACTCTAGTGGCGATTTATGTTTCATAAACCTTTCAAATACGCTTTCAGGAACATCATAGTATATGTGTTCTTCCGTTTCGTCGTATGTCTTTATCACAAGCATTTGACTTTTCTTGTTATATCCTACCAGCTCAAAATATTGAGGTGGAACTACCTCATACATTGAATAGTATTCACCATCTGATTCAACATCATATGTTTTGCCTGTCCAAGTGGCAGGTGCTCTTGATTCTATATAGTTATCATCTATAATCTCTTTTACGGCTATTACAGAAGCTATAACTAGAACAACGAATATTATAGTAAAGATATATTTTGTTATTCTTTGTCTAGCAGCGAACTTGTCGTTATCCATAATATCTCCTTAGAACTTCGCTCTCAATTCTACTACCTTACCCAATATCCTTATAGGTAATTCTTCTATTTCTTGAGGGGAGAATGACCTTGCCGAGTATGACGGATTTAGAGGTATTAAATTGATAAAGCCATTATCGAACCTTTTAAGTTTTTTCATTTCTGCTTCGTCGTGATTCACCATAGCGATTACTATGTCGCCACTCTCTGCAGTACTTTGACAACGCACGATAACTGTATCTCCGTCACTGAATTTCGGCTCCATACAGTCACCTTGAACCCTAAGAGCCATAAGGTCGCCCTTAGATGCCATTTCAGGGGTTACTTCTTCCCAATCCAATATTTCTTCGATTGCTTCCATAGGATACCCTGCATGAACCATACCAAGAACAGGTATTTTCACAGCTTTGACTTCTTTTAACCCTGTGCGTGGTTCTATCAAATCAGACTTTTCTACACCGAAATAATTTGCCATCTTCTCTATGCTATCTATTCGTGGATATGTTTTACCTTTGACCCAATCTGTAAATGTGGTATATTTCACACCCAAAGCTTCGCACATATCATTTCTTGTTTTTCCAGTTAAGTCCATATAGTATTGAATATTTCTAGCCATTATACTTTTGTTTCCTAATTGCGTAGACATATTGTACCTCCTATATTTACGCAGAGTATATGCTATATCCGTAAATTGTGCAAGTATTTTTTTAAATTTTTACGAAAAAACCGTTGACATTACGGTTTAACCGTAGTACAATAAAGCCATAGCAATAAAGATGGATGCTTGAAAGGGGGTGACAAAATGGGAACCTATACTTTAAAGGCGATAAGGGTTATGAGGGGATATACTCAGGAAGAGGCTGCAAGGCTTATAGGGATTAGTCACGACACACTGTCTAACTATGAGAGGGGGAAAAGCTTTCCTGATGTTCCAATCATAAAGAAGATTGAGGAAGTCTATAAAGTAAGCTACAACGACCTTATTTTTTTAGTTTAGAATTACGGTTTAACCGTAGAAAGGAAATACAATGACAAAACAGGATGTAATAAGAGATATCCAAAAGGTGGCTAAAGGTGATGGACTAGTCACGATAACAGAAATATCTCAATGGTGGGGAGCGTCAGTGCAGACTTTAAGCAGAAAGCTAAGACACTTGCCCCACGGATGTAAAAGGTATCTTATTTCCGATGTAGCTGAATACTACATAAATTGTTGCAAGGGGGAAGCAAGATGAAGATTAAATCAGTAATACCACCGACACTCTTTATCTCGGCAGTGCTTACGCTTAACGGCATAGCAACGGCAATAGACACACCTCAAGTGTATCAGCAGACGGAATATAAAGTCGTTAGCAACATACAAATTGATGTAAAGGGAATCTCAAACGAAATGATTGACGATATAGCAACTAGAAGCGGTGTAGACCCTAACATCGTCAAGGCAATCATTGTTGAGGAGTCAGGGGGAAATCCTAACGCAGTAGGAGACAATGGCGAATCAATAGGCTTAATGCAGATTCAACCAAAGCACCACAAGAAAAGGATGGAAGAACTAGGAATCGTCAATTTGTACGACTCACAAGAGAATGTCATTTTGGGATGTGCTATCTTGTCAGACCTATACGACAAGTACGGAAACTACGAGGACGCACTATCAGTCTACAACAGTGGCAACACCGAAGACGGCAAAGCATATGCAGAAAGGATATTGAAAAAATGAAAGGTTATAAAGTTTTTAACGAAGATTGGACTTGCAGAGATTTTAAGTATGAAGTAGGCAAAACCTACGAAATGGAAGAATCCCCTCAGTGTTGTGATAGAGGATTCCACTTTTGCACTAACTTAGCTGATTGCTTTAATTATTACAGTTTTAACACTAACAACAAGGTGGCTGAGGTCGAAGCACTAGGCGAGATTGATAAGGATAACGATGATACAAAACATTGTACTAACAAAATCAAGATTGTTCGTGAGATATCTTGGGAAGAAGTGTTGACACTTTGTAACAGTGGCAATTGTAACAGTGGCAGTTGGAACAGTGGCGATTGGAACAGTGGCAATAGGAACAGTGGCGATTGGAACAGTGGCAATAGGAACAGTGGCAATAGGAACAGTGGCGATTGGAACAGTGGCGATTGTAACAGTGGCAATAGGAACAGTGGCAGTTGGAACAGTGGCAGTTGGAACAGTGGCGATTGGAACATTACATCTTTTTCTAACGGTTGTTTCAACACCGAAGAGCCTAAAATCTATCTATTTGACAAACCATCAGATTGGACTTATAGAGATTGGGCTAATAGCGACGCAAGATACATTTTAAACAATATGCCGACCGATGATATTTGTTGGGTTTATAGCGAAGATATGACGGATGAAGAGAAAGAAAAACATCCTGAGCACGAAACAACAGGTGGCTTCTTGAGAACTCGAAGCAAGTCAAGCGAGCGACAGACCTGGTGGAAGCGTCTTGATGAACATAGGAAAAAAGAGGTCAAGTCCATTCCGAACTTTGACGCAAAGATTTTTAAGGAAATCACAGGTATTGAGGTAGGCGAGGACGAGTAATGGCAGGCACGAAAAAAGACACTCCGAAGAGTGCCCAAACGCAAAAGAATCTTATCATAGAGGAACGCTTATTGTCAATTCTAGGCAGTAAGCCTAAATCAAAAGGCTATCTAGTAGGAATGATAGGAGAAAATGAAAGAACTATAAGGCTTGCTATAAGAAGTCTCAGAGAACAAGGCTATCCGATATGCTCCCTAACACACGGCAAAGGCTATTGGATGGGAAGCAAAGAGGATGTAAGAGCAACAGTAAGCCAGCTAAGGTCGAGAGCGTTTAAGCTACTCAGAGTAGCTAAGGTAATGGAGGGAATAGACCCTAATCAAATAACGATGGAGGAGATAGAATCATGGAACTAAAAATCAACGCAATGGAAACAACAAATGCAATTAACTTTAACTTTGAGGAGTTAAAGAACGAAATCACAACGAAGTCAGAACTATATAAGAATATGGTTTATACAGACGACACAATCAAGACGGCTAAAGAGGACAGAGCGTCTCTTAATAAGTTTATCAAAGCACTAGAGGATAAGAGAAAAGAAGTCAAGAAGCAGTACCTAGAACCATACAACAATTTTGAAAAGCAGGTCAAGGAACTTGTGAGAATCATAAACGAGCCTGTAACACTTATTGGCGAGCAGATAACTGAGTTTGAGGAAAGAGAAAAGGCGACGAAAAGAGAGGAAGTCGAAAGGCTGTTTAATGAAGCAGGGTTCGAGCCTTTTGTAAGGCTAGAACAGATATTTGACCCTAAATGGCTCAATAAATCAGTAAGCCTAAAGTCCATTGCTACCGAACTTAAAAGCATTGAAGAAAGAATCAAAAACGATTTAGCCGTACTGAATGAAATCTCCGAATTTCAGTTTGAAGCTACGGAAACATATAAAGATACACTTGATATATCAAAGGCTATTGCAGAAAAGAATAGGCTTGTAGAAATACAGAAACGCAAGGCTGAGTATGCATCACAAACCGAACAGGATAATCCTGATGTGGAAGAAGTTGTGGCTGATGAACCTACCTTTGCTGAGTGGGGAGAGGAACTAGACGATAGCAAGGAATGGAAAACAATCAAGATGTTAGTTAGCGAAAGCGACATCAAGGAACTTAAATCGTTCTGTGCTATGAGTGGAATTGAGATAGAGGTTCTGTGATGAAAAAGTGGTGCGAGCGATGTGATGAAGCCGTTGAGCCTAGACGAACAACAGACTACGCAAGATACGGAGAGTACACAAAAGAAGAAATTGTTTTGACTTGCCCTTACTGTGGAGCAGAACTTTACGACAACGCAGTCAAGTGTGGATGTGGAGAGTATATGAAAGAGGGCGAGGATATGTGCGAGACTTGTTCAAGCGAAATTGACGAAACCCTCGAAGAAATCGAGGAATGGTTAAGGAATAGAGGGCACGAAAACCCTAAAGAACTAATAGGAGAGAGGTTTGACGAATGGGATTAAAGTTTAGAAAGCTGAGAGCAGACGAGATTGACTGTAGGGCACAGTCAATTACAGAAAAGGGATTGATATTACTACTTTACAAAGACGCAAGGTGCGATATGAACATCCTTGATGAAACAGTAGGTCCTGAAAATTGGCAGAGACACCACGAGGAAATAAAGGACAACCTATTTTGTTCAGTCGGTATCTACTTTGAAAATCGAAAAGATTGGGTGTGGAAGCAGGATGTCGGAACTGAAAGCTTGACCGAGAAAGAAAAAGGGGAAGCGAGCGATAGCTTTAAGAGAGCGTGCTTTAATTGGGGAATCGGTAGAGAACTATACACGGCACCTTTCATATTCATCAGCAAGACCGACTGTAATATCGTGCAGAGGAATGGAAAGTGGCAATGCTTTGATAAATTTATCGTAAACCAAATTAGCTATGACGATAACGGCAAAATTTCCGATTTAAGCATAGTTAATACTAAAAGCAATGTAGTTGTCTATAAGATGGGTAAAGCCGTTCCTAAAGGCAAAAAAACGGCTTCTAAAGAGCCGTTAAACGATGAGCCGATAGACCTATCCGAGGAACTAGCTACACCGACCGAAAAAAAGACATACATTGAACTTTGCAAGGCTATGAACCTTGACGCAACAGAGATTTTAAAAAAGACAGGATGGACAAGTGGACCGATGACAAAGGAACACCACGGCAGAGCCTTAATCATCCTAAGGGATATTGAGAACGGCAAGGAGCAGTAATGAAATCAATCATACAGAGTGAGCGAGAGTGCTTTATCTGTGGGAGCCCTTATGTAGAAGAACATCATATTTTCGGTGGTCCGTATCGAAAAAAGAGTGAGCAGTACGGCTTAAAGGTTTTCCTTTGCCACTGTGACCACAACGAACCACCGAACGGAGTTCATCACAACAAAGCAACAATGCAGTATTTCCACGAACTAGGACAGAAAGCCTTTGAAAAGCACTATCCGGACAAAGATTTTAGAAAGGAGTTTGGGAGAAATTACTTATGAAAATATCAGACATTCAGCTAAGACTTTTATATCAAGTCGACCAAATATCAATCAATCTCCCTAAGGGTCAGCACAGACAAATCCTGGAACTAATCGACGGCATAAAGATTGACACCAACAAGGACTATGACATCATCATCAAGCCTAAGTCAAAACGCAGAAGCCTTGACGCTAACGCGTACTTTTGGACTTTGGTTGGACAGTTAGCAGACAAGACAAGGCAAACGAAAACGGACATATACAGAAAGCTAATATCCGAGGTTGGAGTATTTGAGATAGTGCCGATAAAGGCTGATGTCATAGAGCATTGGGTCAAGGTATGGGAGAAGCACGGCGAGGGGTGGATATGTGAGGACTTGGGCGAATGCAAGAACTTTAAAGGCTATCACAATATCAAAAGCTACTACGGAAGTAGCACCTATAAAACCGATGAAATGTCAAGGCTTATAGATAGTGTGGTGGTTGAGTGCAAAGAGCAAGGAATAGAAACTATGACACCTGCAGAACTAGAGAGGTTAAAGGAACAATGGACGGATGGATAAGGGTACAACGAAGCCTTGTGGAGCATTGGTTGTGGCAAGACGAACCATATTCGTTTGGGCAAGCGTGGATAGACCTTTTATTAACGGCTTCGTGGAAAGACCATAAATCATATTTTCACGGAGAGCTAGAACATAAAAAAGCAGGAACAGTCTACACCTCTAAAAGGTACCTAGCTGATAGGTGGAAATGGAATAGACGCAAACTTGATAAATTTTTAAGTGCGTTAGAGGGTGACAAGATGGTCGAAATAGAAAGTACAAAAAATTGCACCACTATAAACATTGTAAATTACACGATGTATCAAGATATGCGTGCCACGACTGCACCACCATTACACCACGACTGCACCACGACTGCACCACCATTACACCACGACTGCACCACAAATAACAAAGATAACAAAGATAATAAGGGAAATATTAATAATAATATATCGCGTGCGCGCGCGAGACCGACTGTCGAAAAAATTCAAGCCTACTGTGACGAAAGACTTAACGGCATAGACGCACAACAATTCTTTGACTACTACGAAGCCAGAGGCTGGAAGTATGGCACAGGAAAGCCGATGGTCGATTGGAAAGCAGCAGTTAGGACTTGGGAGAGAAACCGAAAGCCGAACAAACAAGATAAGCCTATAAGCTTTATGGACTTGTAAGGGGGAGCGATGAACAGAACAGAGATAAAAGCACTATTGCAGATACTGAGTACGGCATTTCCGACACACTACAAGAAACTGAGTGTAGAGGAGATGAAAGCGCAAGTGAGCCTTTACGAGATGATGTTTGCAGATGACGACGGACAAATAGTGACTGTCGCATTAAAAAACTACATTGCGAAAGAAAAGTACCCACCGACCATCGCAGGACTAAGAGCAGAAATAGACCTAATCACAAAAGGGGGAGACAGTGAAATAACCGAGTTATGGGGAGAACTTGGCAAAGCCGTAAGGCAAGGACTGTACTTTACGCAAGAGGAGTTTGATAAGCTTCCGAATGCTTTGAGGGTATGGCTAAAAGACTTAGGTCAGCTAAAAGAACTAGCTATGCTTCCCCCTGAAACATTCCAAACAGTGACTAGAGGGCAGTTTTTCAAAACGATGTCAGCAGTGGTGGAAAGGGAACAAGCGATAGCGATGTTGCCTGAAGAGGTTAAAGACAAGTTAAAAGGCTTAATGATGTTAGAGGGGCAGTGATATACATTGAGATATAGTTTTGAGGTCGATTTTAGTCGCATAGAGCGACGATAATATACTTAGCGATAGAATTATCGTCCAAAAATAAAAAACGCTTAAAACGGAAATTAAAGCCTTAAACAAGGGGGCGATAAAATTTGTCGAAATACAGAGCAAAGAAAACAGTGATTGACGGAATTAAATTTGATTCACGGAAAGAGGCAAAGCGTTACACCGAACTCAAATTGCTTGAACGCAACGGAGATATTGAAAAATTAACGCTACAGCCGAGGTTCTTGCTGCAAGAGGGGTTCAGAAAGAATGGCAAGGCATATCGCAAGATTGAGTATGTAGCCGACTTTATGTATGAGCAAGACGGAAAGCTAATCATAGAGGATGTCAAGGGGATAAAAACAGATGTTTACAAGCTAAAGCAAAAGTTATTTGAAAAAAAGTATCAAGACCTAACGATAAAGGAGATTTAAAGATGAATAACGTAACACTAATCGGCAGAACGACAAGGGAAGTAGAACTCAGATATACAACATCACAGACGGCAGTAGCTAGATTTTCTCTAGCCGTTGAAAGACCTGTGAAAGATGGCGAGAAGAAAGCTGATTTTCCGAACATCATCGTTTTTGGAAAGCAGGCAGAAAACTGCGAGAAATACCTTGCTAAGGGTCGAAAAGTAGCAGTACAAGGCAGATTACAGACTGGAAGCTATGAGGATAAAGACGGCAAGCGAGTATACACCACAGATGTTATCGCTGAAAGAGTTGAATTTCTAGAGTGGGCAGACAGTCGCACAGAGGAATCGCAGAGCGAACATCAGGAAACTGTAGACGATTTCAAGGCACTAGACGAAGCCGTGCCGTTCTAAACGAGGTGTCGCAATGATTTACTACAGCGAACTGTTTGACTATATCGAGTATGAGACGACCCAACAAGGGGTTGCGGTCGTCTCTACCGAGACGGACGACAGGTACTTTATAGAAAAGTCAAAGACCGATGAGCAAATAAGAAATTTAAAGCCTGAAGTCATAGCCGAAATGGTTGACATAATACCAAATATACTTGTCAAGGAATGTGAGATATGTGGCAGAGAATTTTACTCTCAAACGGCAAGGCAAAATGTGTGTTCGCACGATTGCTTTTTAGAAAGAGCAAGAAGAACGACGAGAAAGGCAACAAGGAAAAAGAACGAAACTAAAAATGAAGCAGAGGAGAGGGCACTTTCGCTTGATGAAAAGATTGCAAAAGCAAGGGCACTAGGAATATCTTACGGCAAGTATGTTGCGATAAAGCAATTGAAGAAAGACAAGGGTAAAAATGGGCATTCCAAGAACGAAGAAACCAAAGAATAGCGATGTAGCTAAGCTAGTAAGAGAACTAAATGTAACTAACAGAGGGGAGAAATAAAGTATGGATATTGAAAAATTTAATGATGAGCCAATGTTTTTAAAGGCACGCGTGAAATTTAAAGATGGATGCAATCACACTATTTATTTAGATGAGGGCGCAATAGCAGAGATTACTCAGAAAAAATGGGATAGTGCGTTCATAGCCTACACAGATTATAAAAACATCTATATCAAGCGAATAGATGATATATGTTCAATAGACATCGAGGTAAAGAAGTCTTTAACAGAGACAGAGTATGAAAAAATGCTAGAGACACTATCAGAAAATAACCTAGAACTATGCGAACTAATCAATGTTCTTACAGATGAGACAGACATAGCCGAAAGCGTAAAGCGTTCGCTAGCGAGGTGTAGCAAATGAAATGCGAACTATGTGGAAAGCGAATCAACGAGTACGGAAAGTACAGTGCAGTAATCGGCAAAAAGGAAGCAAACCTCTGTTGCTGGTGCTACAAGAAAACGCAGAGAAATAACGAGATATTGAAGAATAAAGAGAGGTAAAAAAATGATATTAGCATACGGAATCGTAACAGTATTAGCAGTGATAGTCGGAAGTATTGCAGGACACACATTGACAAAGTATTCTGCAAAGCGAATGGATGAGAGACAATTTAATAGAGCGTTTTTAAAAGCGCTTGAGGAAGTTGCAGAGGACGCCATAAAAGACATAGAGAGGATTAAATTCTACGAGAAAATAAAGGCAGAGCAAGAGAAAGGCTGTTGGGAATCCTACAGAATACAAAAATCCCCAAAAGGATACATTGTTGTTTTGATATGCCCCCACAGAGCAAAAGCTATTGATATACCACAAAGCTTCACGGAGGAGGATTTAAAAGACTTACGCAGACATCTTTTTAACTGTAGATATAAAAAGGAGCAGAAATGAAATTTATTGACTTCTTTAGTGGTGTAGGTGGCTTTACAAGAGGGATGGAACTAGCAGGACATAAATGTATAGGACACTGCGAGTTTGATAAGTACGCAGAAGCAAGCTATCGCTCAATGCATACCATCACGGAAGAGCAAAGAGAATACTTATTAACTCTACCACTAAAGCAAAGACAAAAGGAGATTTTAAAGAATGAATATCTCAATGGAGAATGGTACGCAAATGATGTTCGAAGAGTTATCGCAGACGACATACCAAGAGCAGAATGTTGGTGCTTCGGATTCCCTTGTCAGGACATTAGCATTGCAGGACACCAACACGGATTTAAAGGAAATCGCTCAAGCCTATTTTTCAGAATTACAAACCTTATTGAACAGCTCAAAGAGGAAGATAGACCCAACACCCTTTTCATTGAAAATGTTCGCAATTTACTTTCTGTTAATAGAGGACTCGACTTCGCAAGACTTCTCGTTGAATTGGACAAGATTGGGTACGATGCAGAATGGCAAGTTATTAACTCAAAACACCACGGTGTGCCACAAAACCGAGAGAGAGTGTTCATTATTGGACATTTTAGAGGACGAGGTAGACGAGAAGTATTTCCTATCGAGGGAACAGACGGAGAAAATCGTATTTGCCAAGTAGGGCAATACGCTTTGAATGTGAAGCGAAAAAGTCCGTCAGCTTTTAGGGTTTTTAATGCAAAGGGGATAAGCCCTTGCCTTACAACGAGTGGAGGGGGTGGTCACGAACCACACATAATACAACCTTTTGGCATTGATAAATCCTGTAATAAACCTCGCAAAATAGATATTGCAAATTGTATAATCGCTCGCGAGGATAGTGGAGTTTCTAATCATAAATCAGAGGGAACAGCAGTAGCAATTCCTGTGATAACTCCTGAAAGAGCAAATAAGCGACAAAATGGGCGAAGATTTAAGGAAGATGGCGAGCCCTCTTTTACGCTAACAACACAGGACAAACACGGAGTGGCAATTGATTTAAAAGCAATTTCAAGTAAAACAAGAGGGCAACCTTTTAGATATGGACACGCAGCATGCTTAGACCACAATTGTTATCAAGGCATCGTGACAGCAGGCAATATAAATGCTATTTGGAGCGATAAATATCAGTGTTACCTGGCTATACGAAAACTTACCCCTCGCGAATGCTTTAGGCTTCAAGGATGGACTGATGATTACTTTGAAAAAGCGGAGCAAATTAACTCCAATTCACAATTGTATAAACAAGCTGGAAATGGAGTAACAGTAACAGTGATAAAGCATATAGCAGAAAGGATGTAACGATGACAAATTATGACGCTATAGAGCAATTAACTAAGCTAAAAGGTGTATGCGAGCAGATGGGATGGTCAAATAATGTAAAAGCACTTGAAATGGCGATAAGCACATTAAAAACACCACAATTATGGACATCACCTTTACTACCAAGAGGAGCATACAACAGAAAGCGAGGAACAGATGAACGATTTTAAAAGCAAATTAGGCGACTTATTAGATGAGCTAGGGCGCTGTTGTGCAAGTCAGCACTTTGAAATAGCAGATGATGTTAGAGCAAAGATACATAAGTTGATTGAGGATAAAATCAAGGAGAAATAACGATGAGATTAATAGATGCAGATAAGCTGATAAAAGAAATTGTCAACACACCAACGAGATATGAAGATGATGGGATTGACGCAAGGTGCGGAATTGCACACAGACAAAGTGAAATTTTAGACATCATCGATAAACAGCCCATTGTGGCACAGTGGCATAAACTTATATTTAGACCAACAACCCTTGAGGAAAAAAAATTCGACCCTGATTGGGAAGAGGTTGTCGAAAACTTGCCTGAGTTTGACAAGGATGTGCTTGTAACCAATGGGACAAGCGTATGGGTAGACAGATTTGATATAGACGAGTTCTTGTACCTATCGGAGTCGGGTTATGAAGTTGACGGAGTTATATCATGGATGGAAATACTACCATACAAGGAGAAGTAGCAATGAAACTAAAAATAGAACTAAAGCTAGAGGACAAAACAATATCAGGAAGAGTGTTGGAGCAAGATGAGGATTTACGAGGGGTTGGTGCTTACATAACCACCTTGATAGAAAATGGGGATTTTAAAATTTGTACGAGAAATACACCTCAGCTAACTGACGAAATCTTATTTGTGCGAGGGGAATGTACCAACGAAGATGATGAACTGTTTAAATATACTTTTAATAGCACCGAAACTGCAAAAGATATTTACAAAGACATCGTCAGCCTTGTAAATAAGCTGAATGGTGAATTAGGTGGGGTTGTGGACGAGTGGGGCAGAGCTCTTTTTCTCAACTATAATTGCAATGTAGTATCAAATTTTTTAATCAGACCGTGTGATACAAAAACAGAGCAGAGGAAATCATATGACCATATGAAAATCTATATCAGTGGCAAAATCACAGGAAATAAAGATTATATTATGACGTTTGCAAACGCTGAGGCACTTTTAAAAAAGAAGTTCCCCGGAGCAACCGTCCTAAATCCAGCTGAGGTATTGTTACCTAACTTATGTGATTGGGACGATTACATGGTGATATGTCTAAGACTTTTAGACAAGGCTACACACATTTACATGCTAGATAATTGGGTGCAGTCAAGGGGTGCATGCACTGAGCACTTACATGCACTCGAGAACGATATAAAGGTTTTGTGGTCGGATAATTCGCCATATAGAGGTGCATAATGGGGTTACAAAGTGATTTAAAGCAGATATCCAACCACTATGGCTACACCCATCAAAAGAATATGCTAATCGAGGAAATGGCTGAACTTATACAAGCGTTGAACAAGTTAGAGAGGTATGGTAGAGGCAGTGTTTTTTCAAGAAATGTAATTGAGGAAATAGCTGATGTTGAAATTATGCTAGCACAAGTCAGATACTTACTCAATGTGGAAGATGAGGTTAATGGGATTGTGGTTGAGAAAATCAAAAGACAGATAAATCGAGTGGAGTTAGAAAAGGAGCAGAAATGGGAGAAATAGATGTAACAAAGGTAACGGCAATAGATTACCTTGAGAAACTTATAAAAATTGAAGCTGAGAGACATTGCGAATGGGATGGATGTGATGGATGCAAGTACAGTAATACAGCGTGTGCGACACCTGAAGATATAGAACGTATAGGCGTAGAAGAGAACATAAGAGATGTGATTATGTTTGAGACGACCGACAAATCCGAGATTGATTGGACTAAGGTCGAGAAAGACACCCTAATAGAGGTTAGCAATGACGCCAAAACATGGTATATGCGTTATTTTGCTCTGTATGACGGCAAAAGGGTGTGTGCCTATTTAGATGGGCGTACATCAAAGACAGAAAGCGAAACTCTTGCTTGGAAGTTTGCTAGGATTGCAGATGAGGACTAAATATGGGCAGAATATCAAAAGAGCAACGCAAGAAATATAACGGCTTTGAATGGGGAACCTGGAGCGACAAAGAAGTGGCGAAGATGTTCAGGCAGATGGGTTTCACCGAAGCGAAAATCAATCGCCTAGAGGATAAAACAAACTTTGTAGACGGAGTGCCGTATTGCCACATCGAAACTAAAATCTGCGATAAATTAAGCCTTGAAAGACATCTAGGCAGGGCGATAGAACACGGAATGGAAAGGCACGATTTATTTATTCCACTAGTTTGTCAAAAGCAGTATAAGGACACGATGTGGAAAGCGATATTACCACTTGAACATTTTATAGTTTTGCTCATCCTAGCCGTTGGAAGCGAGCAACAGAAGTCTGATGTACTCAAAGCACTTAAAGACGGTGTAAGACCTGAGGTAGTGAGGAGGAAATAATGCAGAACTATTATAAGTTTGATGTGAAAGCTTATTTGATGGACTACAAGAGGAATAAAGAAGAATACGAGAAGCTGTGCGAAGAATACAAGGATATTCTAACAAGTATGGGGCTTGATTATTCAAAAGAAAGGGTGACGAGTAGCAACATAGCTTCAGAGGTGGAAAATAAAGCCATACAGAGGGAAAGATTCGAGAAACGATTAAAGCCTTATAGGTGGTACTTTAAGGGGATAGCAAAGCTAATAGAGGGCTCAAGTGCAGAGCAAAACTATATCTATGAACTATATATGCACAATATCCCCAATAAAACAAAAGCCGTTCAGGAATATTTCAACCTCAATTATTCCAAAGCCCACAGACTAAAAGAAGCGACACTTGACAGAGTGGAATATATTATCAAATAAAAGAAAAGCCTTGATTATTCAAGGCTTTTTTCTTGATGTATCAAATTAAGAGCTTGAGCATTTTTCCACCATCTTTTAGGGTTCCCCACAGACCACTTTTTATAGGTTCTAATTGAGCCGACATACTCTAGTTAGCAGGGGATATATTCATAGGCCTATAACAAGCCTAGCGAACCACTGACAACAGTTTAAAGGTTTTCGTGCCATCTTATAGGGCGACAAGCAAAACCCTCTTAAAACGCAATTTTAGGCTTCGTGCTTGATTCTGTACTCTAATAAGTCAAGAACATAAGCAGGGGGCACATTGACACCTAACTCCCAATTTTGCAAGGTCCTCAAAGGCACACCGTAAGCCTTGCTAAACTCTTGCTGTGTTAGAGCCCCCCTAAGAGCCTTTACCCTGTCAGTGATTGTTGTATCAGGAAATAAGTCCGCCATCTTTTCAGGTGCCACAACCTCAATAATCGTCTTTGCTTCATCAATTGACAGTGGCTTGATTTTTCCACCATCTTCAAGAAAGAATTCCCCTGTGCGTTTCCTATATAGCTTTGAGCCGTCATATGAGCTTATAAATACGGCTTTGCTTGTATCGTACCTTTTGCCGTTGATTATCATTTAAACCTCCTAAACAAACGATTAAGGGCGATTAATCGCCCTTATAATCCTATTCAATCCCATCAATAAAACCCAATTCTTCAACAATGTCTAGGCAAATTCGATGCCAATCGCTACAAACGACACCGCCCCAATCTTCAGGCTTTCCGTCTGCTGTGCTATAATCACGACATTCTAGACACTCGCCACCATCTGCGCTAGTAAATTGATGAGAGCCCAAACCCTCGTTATAATTATATGTATAGCCGTTATCAGATAAAACTATAGCCATTCTTTTAAAATCTTCATAAGTGTACATATTTCAACCCTCTCTTTACTATAACATTATAATGCGTAATCTACAATCTATTTTATGCAAACAAGGGGGATTATTCCCCCTCTACTACCTTGTCACCTCTTCAAGGAATTCTTCAATCAACAAATAAAGTGCGTCCCTGCGTCTATCCCAATCGCCACGAATTGGCAAAGGCATACCATCGAACCAATCCGTTATTTCTTTGGCTTTCTGCTCATACTTATAGCAGAGTTCACAGCTTGCCACGATGTCACCAAAAGGACGATAGCCCGTTACGATGGCAAAACTTCCAAAGTCGTATACATCGGCGTTCCATCCGTATACACCACTTGTATAAGCTGATGGGCTTATAAGATTCAGTAGGCTCTGCAGTTCGCAATAGTCAACTTTGATTATGTGATTATAAATTCTCTTAGTTTCTTTCATTGTTATCTTCTTCATTTTTACAACCTCTTTTCTTTATTTGATACATCTTTGCATTACACCTTTTCAGTGTTTCGTTGTGCTTATAGTAACACCGATTCGGTGTACTGTCAACACTTTTTTAAAACTTTTTTTAAATATTTTTTAAAAACGGCTCAAAATGCGTAATTTTCAATGAAAAAATTCATCTTAAATGTTTAAAGTATGGTATAATATACTTGTAAGTAATGGAGTTCGTTATTGCGTCCATGATTTCAACCTTTCTAAATTTATATCTAGCGGCGGCAGGCTTGCCGAGATGGTGAGCCTTTTCGTGCGCATAAAAAGAAGGACTAAAAGGGGGAAGTATCGCAAAGGGCGAGCGATACATATAATGCTTCTATCAGTAACCACCTCAATATTTGAGGGATGGCGAACCTAGAGGCATTTTTATTTGACAAGCAAACAGCCTAAGAGGCTAAAGAATCTAATACAATGCTCTATAAGAGCCAAAGACAAAGGATAATGAAAGGGGGTAGCAATGGCAAAATCAAGAGAAAAAGCACTTAAAGAGTCTTATTTAGACAAGCAGGCTAAAACTACCCTAAATACCCTTAAGGGAATAAAAGGGCTAAAGATTAAAACTATATATGATGGCTTGTACATAAGACCTAACTGCGCTAAAGGAATGATTACACCGATTGACGATTGGGTGGGAGTGGACGAAGATGGCAACAGAGTAATGCTATCAGAGGTAAAGAGCGACAAGATAGCAAGACAACCATTTGAACATATAATAAAATCACCTGAGCATTTAATGACTTTATACCTTGCATTCTTAGACTATATAAGAGAAAGCAAATACACCGTATACCCTACTAAAGTTAATTTTGCTCAGCATATAGGAATAAACTATAACACTTTATTTAATTATCTCAGAGACTATAAGTCGGATTTTAAACCGTTATATGATAATATTTTGGCTGATATACTCACGGAGGGAGTAATTGCAGGGGCTTACGACCGTCAAATGACAATGTTTTGTTTGAAAAATTGGTGTGGCTGGGCAGATAATACTAAGATAGAGACCACTACAAAACAAGAGCCAATTAGTAAAGATAAAGCCGATAAGATACTAAAAGAGTACATATTGAGCCTAGATAGTGCAGAATAATGTATAAATGATATGCAATCAACATACATTTTATACAAACATTATGCATTAGTAACGATATTTACGATAGTTATATGCAAAGAGTATGCAAAGATGAATAAAGAATGTAGCAGTGAATCAGTGAATTTTATTAGCGACTTTGTATATTTGATGAATAGAGCCATTTATACATTAAATGAAACCATTGGAATTTCAACATTTGTTTTAAACTATTCCGTAAATCATCATTTACAGAATAGATACTTTTATCATAGATGAGTATATCTATACCCCCTCAGCAGGGTAAAAAGGATATAGAGAACCTCAAAAGAGATAAAGGATAGAGGAGAAAAGAACAAGGTTGGAGAATGGAGAATCAAACCACTATCCCCAATCAGAGCCACTCGTTCTTATAGTACGTATATAGTACTCCTCACCCTCATATCACCTTTTCACAATACATTGTACCCAATTCATACCCACTAGGTTAATATGCCGATGGGTATTTTTTATTATAAAATTTTGGAGAAGTTATGGCAGATAGTAGAGAGATAGTAAAAGCCTTAATACAACACGACTATAAAAGCTATGTTGCCCTAACTAATATGGGGTGGAAGCATAGTAAGTTCCACGATTATTTGTGCGATACTGTTCAAGAGTTTGTTGAGAGGGAAACAGATAAGGCTTATGAGATATTGATAGTAAGCACACCTCCTCAGCACGGAAAGAGTATGACTATAACGGAGACCTTGCCTAGCTGGTACTTGTTAAAGCACCCCATGAAGAGAGTTATTGAAGTAAGTTATAACGAAGACTTCGCTCAAAAGTTCGGCTTAAAAAATAAGAGCAAGATTGAAGAGTTTGGAGATATATTCGGTACAGGAATAAGCAAGGATAAGAATACAGCCAATGAGTTTTGGATGGTCGGCAATGTCGGACAGATGATAAGCAGAGGTGTTACAAGTGGTGTAACAGGCAACCCTGCGGACTTATTTATCATAGACGACCCTATAAAGACTCAGCAAGAAGCTGATTCAGAGACTACTAGAGAACACCTTTGGGATGAATGGCTTTCATCGTATAGAACGAGAGTTGCCCCTAATGGAAAAGTCATAGTGATAATGACAAGATGGCACGAGGACGATTTAGCTGGTCGCCTGATAGAAAACGACCCCAATGTTACGGTGGTTAATCTCCCTTGCGAAGCTGAAGAGTGCGATGTACTAGGTCGTAAAGTTGGTGAAGCACTTTGTCCTGAGATAGGCAGGGGCGATAAGTGGCTTAAAGATTTCAAACTTGGATGCGTGAGCACTAAGGGCTCTAGAACTTGGAATGCACTTTATCAAGGCAGACCTGTAAGTGCTCAAGGAAACCTTTTGCAGAGGGAGTGGTGGAAGTACTATGATACTTTACCTGAACTCAATACTTTAATAATGAGTGTTGACGCTGCGTTTAAGGACGGAAAGGATAATGACTTTGTAGCGATACAGATATGGGGGAAGAAAGATTCCGAGTTTTATTTGGTAGATGCAGTTAAAAAACATTTAGATATGCCTAAGACTGTAAAGGAGATTCTAAGGCTAAAGGGAATGTACCCTACGGTAGATAGAATCTTGATAGAGGATAAAGCCAATGGTACATCGGTTATCCAAGTGTTAAGGAGACAGATACACGGAATCGTGCCTATTACCCCACAAGGTGGTAAGGTGTCGAGAGTAAATGCCGTTAGTGGAGCGATAGAAAGTGGGAATGTATTTTTACCTAAGGGAAAACCTTTTACTGAGGACTTTGTGAACGAGTGCTCAGCATTTCCTAACGGCAAGCACGATGACCAAGTCGACGCTATGAGCCAAGCCTTAAATCGTTTGATTTATTGGAAGAACGGAAAGCCTAGTGTTCCTGCTAGTGATAATAAGCTAATACAGTTTAACCTAGCGAAAAAGAGTGCTTCTAGCGCGATAGGGAAAGGAGAATCAATAAATGTCATATAACCTTATTTATGGTGCACTTTTAATAGTGTGCTTTTTTATTGGTGTATCGGTAGGAGTTCAGCTTCGCCCTGAGAGGTCGAAAATTGAGCCCATACCTACGAAGATAGCGAAGACGCTAGGATATAAGACTAAAGCCGAAAGAAGCTCTGAAAGGGAAAGAGCAAGGCTTGAGCAGTTACTACAAGATATTGATACATATGGAGAGGACTTTTAATGAATTGTGAAAAGATATGGCAGATGTACGAAAAGAATAAACAGTACCTGCAGACCAAAAACTTAGTAAAGAATACTGAGCGAAATTGGAACTTTTATGGCGACAATCAGTGGGTCGGAGTTAAGACTAAGGAAGAACTTCCTATGCTTAATATCATAAAGCCGACAATCAAGTATAAGGTATCTACTGTTTGTCAGCACGCTATGACGGCAAAATTCACCGATATGGGCGACGATAGCACCAATCAGCACATATATGATGTTCTTAATAAGAAGTTTGCTCAGTCGTGGGAAAAAGCGAAGATGAATAGTGCCTTGTGGAAGTGCATTAAGGCTTCTGCGATTCAAGGTGATTCATACCTCTATTGGGGTACGGATTCAACCTTAGACACACCTCAGCTTATCGATAACACGAACATTTTGCTCGGCAACGAGAATACAACAAACATCCAGGAACAGCCTTACATAATGATTATGGAAAGGCTTCCACTAGAGACAGTTAAGAGAATTGCCTTAGAGAATAAGGTTCCTAAGGAAGAAATAGATAAGATAAGGACTGATGCAGAGAGAGAAAGTCAGATTGCGAACCAAGACGAAGTAAGCGACAAGGTTACTTGCGTTATCTACCTATCAAAGGATAAGGACGATGTAATCACTGTTACGAGGGCGACAAAGGAAAGTCTTATTGAACCTACGAGAAGAATTACATCATCCGTAGACGGAAAAGAGTTCGCAGGGTTAACTCTATATCCTATACAGAACTTTGTATGGGAGCCTAGACCTAATAATGCTAGAGGAGTTAGCGAGGTCGCTTCGATGATTCCTAATCAGATAGAACTTAATAAGACCTTAGCTAGACGAGCAGTTACTGTTAAGATTTCTGCGTTCCCTAGAATTGCTTATGACGCAGACGCAGTGGAAAACCCTGATGACCTAAACAAGGTCGGAGCTGCGATTGGAGTAAGGGGAAATGCTCAGCAGTCTATCAATCAGATGATAGGCTATATAAATGCAGCGAATATCTCTAGCGACGCAGATAAACTGTTTGCTGACCTAATCACGCAGACAAGGGAGCTTGCAGGAGCAGGAGATTTTGCCGTGGGCAACATTGACCCTCAGAGGTCAAGTGGCAGTGCTATCATTGCAATCAGAGACCAAGCACAGATTCCACTCAATGAGCAGATAAACACATTCCAACAGACAGTAGAGGATATCGCCCTTATGTGGTTTGATATGTGGCTAGTGTTCGATATTGATAGCTTTACCACTAAGGATGAGCACGGAAACGAGATTAAGATATCTGCAGATGAACTTTTGGACTTTAAGCCGTCGGTAAAAGTCGATGTTTCACAGGATAATCAGTGGACAAAGTTTGCTCAACAGCAAGCTTGCGACGCTTTGCTTGCTCAAGGACAAATAACATTCGAGGAGTACGCAGAATTAATCCCTGATGGAGGAGCAATCAGTAAGGGTAAACTACTTAACCTCATATCTAAAAGAAGCTCAGAAGCGAAAATAGAGCCTCAAATTTCAGAGGATAACGCAGAAAACACACCGATAGAAGATGTTCCTATCGAAAATCACGAAATGATGGCAGAACACGAAGAAATGCCAACAGAGAACACTGAATTAAGGGAAGCGCAATAGGGCGCTTCTTTTTAATTATACAAAAAGGAGTTAAAAACAATGCCAGATTTTGAAACGAATGTAGGCGCAGAAGTGTTGGAAGTCGCCGACCCAACAAGTGGTTCAGAAGATGTAGGCGCAGAAGAACAGGAAGTCGCCGAACCTGTGGTTGATAATGCAGAAACTGAAACAGGAAAAACCGATTCCGATTCAGCATTTGCAGAAATGAGGAGAGAACTTGAAGCACTAAGAAACTCTAACGCAGAGTACGAAAGAGCATTATCAAATTTCTTTCCTGAAGCCGAAGATAAAGCACTAGCAGCAGAAGCCTTTTATCAGAACCGAGAGTATGACGAGTTAGTCGCAGAGAGAGAAGAAGCGAATGTCATTGATGGACTGAAAAGAGAAAACGAGCAGTTAATGCAAGCAGTGCTTGAACAGCAGGCTGAAAAAAGAATGGCAGATGACCTCAAAGAAGTACAGAGCCTTGACCCTACTGTTAAAAGCCTAGAGGACTTGGGAGAATCATACGCAGGATATATCAGCAGTGGACTTACTGCAAGGCAAGCGTATTTTGCTTGCAAAGCTGAAAAGCAGGCAACAACAATCGTTCCACCAAAGGCAACAGGCAAGGTCGAGAGCACAGCTAGTGCACCTAAGGAGTTTTTCACTCAAGAGGAAGTCGAAGCTATGACAAAAGAAGAAGTTAAGAAGAATTATGAGACCATTCGTAAATCAATGACGAGATGGTAGAAAAGGAGTAAAAAATGGCTTATAAGAAGTTTATACCTGAGATTTGGTCAGAGCAGTACAACAGAGAACTAGAAAAGGCACTTGTATTCGCAGAGGACTGTAACAGACAGTACGAGGGCGAAGTTAAGCAGGCAGGTGACACAGTTAGAATTTTGGGAGTAGGTAAGCCTACAATCACAACTACAACAACAGCAACGGATATCACGCTTGCTAATGCTGAGAATGTAACAGACACATCAATCTCAATGAAGATTGACCAGGTCGCTTACTACAATTTCAAGGTAGGCGATATCGACAAGGCTCAGTCTGTTGCAAATGGTCCAATGGACGCTCTTATGTCTGAGAGTGCTTATGGCGTTGCTGATGAAATGGATAAGTACATCGCAAAGCTTGCTAGTGATACAAGGGCAGACAAGCTAGACACCACATCTACACAGATAACAAAGGCTAACATTCTTGGCTATGTTGACAGGGGGCTAAAGAAGCTATACGAGCAGAATGTATCAAACAATAGCAAAATCACCCTTACTGTTCCACCGTGGTTCTATATGCTAATGAAGCAGGCTTATGTAGACCTTGACCAGAACAACTCAACAATGATTGAGAACGGCAAGGTGGGTAGATACGGAAATGTAATCGTAAAGATGAGCAACAATGTTTACAAAACAGGCACTGATTCGCTCATTATGTTAAGAACAGACAAGGCTATTGCATTTGCAAACCCTCTAACTCATGTTGAGCCATACAGACCTGACAATTCGTTCTCTGACGCTGTTAAGGGATTTGTTCTATATGGTGGAACAATCGCAAGACCTAAGGAAATGGTTGTACTCAACTGTAAGGAGTAGTTTAACGGAGGGGCGATTGCCCCTCTTTATTTTGTTTGAGGTGAAATATGACTATAAAAGAACTAAAAAGCAATATTAAAACACTAGGCTTTGAGGAAGATTCAACGATGGACTTATACTCAGAAATAGTGTTAAATGCGATAAATCGAAGTATTGATTGGGTTTATCGCACAGTCGTTGAGCCGTATAAGAACTACTTTGAGGATGTTGTCGAAGTCGATGTGTATGAGCCTAGCCATATAACATCAGATACAGACGATATGGAAGAAATCGATTTGCCTGAAATGGTATGTGGGATTGTTCCATTGATGTCAGCATATTTTATATGGCTAGATGACGACGAGCGAAAAGCGACAATGTATTGGAACAACGCAGACGACCTCAAAACGCAGTTATTGTCGGTAATAATCAAGCCTAGAAAATGTAAATTCGTAGGTGGTTTGGAGATTTAAGATGGGAAAGCTAACAGTATCAAGCAAGCCTAGACTTTCTACGGCTAAATATTCAGGGTTACGAGGAATAGACCTTTCTCATTCTCCGAAAGAGGTTAATCGTAGACATTCCCCTGATATGCTCAATATGATAAGTGATGATGGGGGAAACCCTAGAAAGCGTAAGGGATGGCGATATATGAAGTCATACGAGGGCGAGCGAATCCTGGATATGATAGAGGTAGACGGCTTGCTCTATGTTGCGACAAATAAGAATGTCTATGTGGAGAAGTGGAAGCGTAATGGCTTCAACATCCTAGAGAATGTAAAAACTCTTTATGGTGGTTCGACTTGTGACTTTAACTCAATCAAGTTATTTGCGTTTGATGGTAAATGTTATGCTTGTGGTTTTGGACATATCGACGCAAGCACTTTAACACCTAGTAAGTATGGACTGTCTACTCTTAGTGGACTGTTTGATGGACTGTACCCACAAGGGTATTTCTTCTGCGAAGTGGATAAAATCATAGAGGACTTTATCATCGGTGCAGGCTATCCTAATCACGAAGCTAGAATCAAGATGAACTCAAAGACTGTTCCTGATGTTGCCATATCAAAGAACCTAGATGGTACAGGTGGAAAGAATATAGGAGCAGGAGTGAACCTTTTAGCACCTTATAGACGAGTAACTTATTTGGGCGATGATAAGACAACGGAACTAAGATTGCTCCCCAAAAAGGAGAATGAAGAAACGAGCGAACTGTTCCGTAGGTACTTGATAATTAATGTTGAGTACCTTGACACAGACGGAGCGTGGAAAAAAGCCGAGTATACCACTACTAAGAATGCAACAAAGACACAAGGTTATCTAGCTAACGGAATGTTGGGAGACACTTTCCTTGAATCACCGATAATTAAGATTAAGGCTTATAAACCACCTGTGACAGGTCAGGACAATATCCGAGTGACCTATGTATCTTTCAGCGATGAAAAAGGCAGAGTGGATGACGACGGACAGTGGATAAGCGATAAAAACGGCTATTACAAGGGCTTTTATAACGAGAACTATGCTTTGCTATGCCGTGATGGAAAAATCCGTAATTATGGCTATGCTAACAACGATAGACTGTTCGGAGTATCAGGGAAGAATAAGGTTTACTTTTCGGCAGTAGGTGACGCAACCTATATTCCTGATAACAGCTTTATCAATGTAGCTAACGCAGATTCAATCGTAAATTTGCATCGATACGAGGATAACCTTGTCGTAGTTACAGGAAACACTCAGAACGAATCATCGGTATATTTCATCAGTGGAGCGAAGCTACAAGATGGCAAAGAAACATTCATATTGCGTTCATCTTCCGTAACAACAGGAGCAGTCGCACCTAATACCTTTGCAACACTGATAGATGACCCTATGTTCCTATCGTCAACAGGTTTATATGGTATCTCAAACCACTATATGAGCACTCAGCTAGCGATAAGAAATCGCAGTGTATTTGTCAATAAAGTGCTATGCAAGGAGAAAAACCTAGATAGGGCGATTGGTGTGGCTTGGAACTCCTACTACATACTAGCGTTGCCTAGTGGTAAGTGCTATGTGTTCGATGGTAGGCAGACGACTAGAGACGATAAGAACAGAACAAACTTTGCGTATGAAACCTATGTGATTGACAATATCCCTGTAAATGTATTTTGCGTAAGCAATGATATGCTCTTATTCGGTAGTGGAGACAACATTTGTTGTTTTTCTACTGACTATGAAAATGACGGAGCATACAGAGATGGAGCAAAACAAGGATATGGAGTTTTGTATGATGGTGAACCAGTCAAGGCTCATTGGACTACACCTGTTGACTATGACGGCAACGAAACAGTATATAAGACCCTGCAGAAGCGAGGGAATGTTTTGTTGCTAGATGTTGCTGATTCAGAGGTAGGTATTTACTTTATCGTAGATGGCAAGGGGAAACAGTTAATAATGACAACAAGTTCAGAGCAGACAGACATTCACATTAAGAAGAAAGAAAAGAAGTATAGGCACTTACAGATAAGGTTAGAGAGCGAAGACGCAAGACCTTTCAGTATTATCAGCCTAGCAAAAACATATTCAGTAGGAAATTTTTCCAAGTAGGAGGTAAATATGGCACTAGCAGGAAACCCATATGCAACCCTAAAGGAAGCATATTTGCAGAGCATACAGAAAGCAAAAGACGCAGACACTGCGTTGCTAGAGCAGAAGCACAATCAGGAAGTCGAAAAGGCTAATAAGAACTATGAAGCTTCGGCTAGAGACGCTTATGTAAACTATCAAAAGAACAGTCTTGAACTACCTGAGCACTTGTCGGCACAAGGAATCACAGGTGGAGCAAGCGAGACGGCAAAGGTTAATTTGCAGACGGCTTATGCAGACGCACTAGCTAAAGGTAATTCAGCGAGAGAGGGAGCATTAACAGACCTTAACAATGCTTATATGAATAGCTTAAAGTCACTTGCTAATCAGTATTTGAAACAGCAGAGCGACGCAATAGCAGACTATGACGCAAAGATTGCGGCTTGGGATGAAGCAAAGCAAGCAGAGATAGAAGCACAACAGGCAGCTGCTGCTAGAAGTTACGGATATGGTGGTTACGGTCGTAGCTATGGTGGTGGACGCAGTTATGGTGGAGGAAGTGCAAGCGACTATTCCGACTATGCAGATGAGGGAGTTACTTATGTAGAAGACCCTACACCTAGAGTGACAAAAGCAGTGAATGCAGTGGCTAATCTATTTAAGCAGAAAAAAGACCCTGATTCGTTCTTAATCGCAAGAGGACAGAGAAAGGAGCCCCCCACGCAAACGAAAAAGGTAGTCCCAACATATCCTAGTGGAGCAATCTCAATGAACTATGTAAACCGAGGTTTTCAGTCGTTTGCTCCATCTAAACCATCACCTAAGAAGAAAAAAGGTAAGAGGTAGTCAAAATGGCTAAAAGGCTAAATGTAATAAGTGTAGCAGACCAAAGAAAAGCTAGGGAAGAAAGCAACGCGAAACTAGATGAAGCATATAAGAAGCAAGTCAAGATGAATGATACTGCAGGTGGTCGTTTTATGCTTGGAGCAACAGAGGGATTGACACACGCGTTGTTTCCTGCTCCGTATCGTTTGAAATCAATTAGTGATAGCACTAGAGAGACAGGCTCATTTAAAGCAGGTGACATCGGTGGTAATGCACTAGGCTATTTTCTTGAAGGAGCACTAAGCGCGGGTGTGGGAGCAACAGGAGCAATCACTAACGCAGTTACTAAAAGTGGCTTAGGTCAAGCATTAACTAGGAAGCTAGCGACTAATAGATTCATTCAAAATGGAGCGAGAAAAAGTCTAGGGAAGCTAGGAATGGTGGCAACCGATAAGGCAGTAAATAGCCTTGCTACAAAGACGGCAGAGGGTGTTACAAGGCAGTTAGCAAAGGAAATAGCAGTTGATACCCCTTTAGGCTTTTATAACTCACAAGGCTCTATTTTGAGTGATGGACACAAGTTCGGTAGTAAGGACTATTGGAAGCAAGTAGGACTGAATACGGCACTTGATGTAGGGCTTGGCTCAGCATCTGACCTTGCACCTGCTTTTCTAAGAGGACTAAGGACCCCAAAGACTACACCGCATTTACCTACGGCAATGATTGACCCTAAGACAGTTAATGTTGGTGGAGTGGATAGAGTTATTACAAAGGCAGTAAGGAATAAGCCTGCAACAGTAACAAACCCTGAAGCACTAGCCGACGCAATCAAGCTAGAACGAGCAAAATTGCCTAAGGCGATAGAAACAGTTGATGTGATTCACACGGATATTCCGAAGCGAGTAGATGTTCCATTAAACACTATTGAAGCACCAAAGCTAAAGAGTGTTGACTCACCTATTTTAAACACTATTGAAACACCAAAGCTGAAAAACATTTCTGAATCAGTTGACGCACCGATAAGGAATCTTGAGCCTATTGGAGTAGCGACAAGGACAGAACAACATCTTGGTACTTTTGGAACTAAGGAATCCAAAGGACTAATGACAGTGCGTTCTAACGCAAGCGAGGGAACTCAAACAGCTATTGATAATAGGCACGCAAGCACGATGGACTTTATGTCTGATACAACACGCAATCAAGACGCTCTAAAACAAGCTACGGCAGAGATTGGAAGCGATATTGATGGAACACTCAACCACTTCAAAATGTCCGTGGAAACAGGGCAAACAAACAGTGATACGATGGTTCGTGGAGTAGCACTCTTTAACAAGCTTGAGGAACTAGGCAGACACGAGGAAGCTTCAATCGTATCTGGCGAGGTAGTATCGCTAGCGAGCGAGTATGCTAGAGGATTGCAGACAATGAGGTGGTTTAATCAAATATCCCCTGAGGGTCGTGTTGTTGCCGTAAAGCGAAATGTCGATAGGCTTAATAAACAATTTGCAAATACTTTGAGCAAAAAGGGAATTACAGTTAGTGTTCCTGATGAACTGTTTAACAAGCTGAGAAAAGCAAGTGGAGCAAAGGAAATCGCTGAGGTTAAGAACGAGATAGGCAAGACAATGTGGAATCAGATTCCACCTACCTTAACCGATGAACTCAGCGCTTGGAGATACCTTTCAATGCTAAGCAGTCCTAGAACGCATGTACGAAACCTTATCGGTAACTGTATCTTTACACCTCTAAGAATGGTAAGAGATAAGGTGGAAGCTACTCTGCAGAGCAATCTAGTTAAGCAAGCAGATAGGACAAAGGCTTTTCATGTGGGAAGAACAGGTGAAGATGGAGCATTAAGGGCATTAGCAAGCAAGGCTTATGAAGAGGACCGATACATCATTGAGGGAATGGAAAAGTATAGGGAGATTCACAGACACCCTGACGCCATCCAGTCAAAACTTAAGGTCGTTGATAAGCTGTCTAAATGGAACGCACACGCACTAAACCTAGAGGACTTATGGTTCAGTAAACCTGCATATAATAATAGCTTTGCAGGGTTCCTAAAGGCTAAAGGGTATAAGGCTAACAATGTTCCTGATGAGGTTTTCAAGCAAGCTAAAGAATATGCAATGAACGAAAGCTTGGAATCAACATTCCGTAATGCTAATGCTTTATCTGACTTTGTAATGAAGATGAAAAGATATGCGAATGTACCAATAAGCGATATCCCACAAGATGTCGCAGGTGGCAGAGTGCTGAACAAGGCAAGCAGTATGTTTGTTGACGCAGTATTCCCATTTGTAAAGACACCTAGTAATGTACTAATGCAAGCGACAAAGTTTTCGCCTGTTGGACTAATGCGAGGGGTTAAGCAGATGGTAAAGTCAGAGAACCCTGCTCAGTTTATAAAAGGACTGAACAACCTAACATCAGGAATGACAGGTACAGGAATAATGGCTCTAGGCTATTATATGGGAACCGAGGGTTTAGCAACAGGCAAAATAGATTCATCGTCCGAGGGGAAATTCCGAAAGATGATGGGAGAACAGTCATACTCAGTAAACATAGGTGGCAGAGATTTTAACTTCACGATGGATTGGGCAGCGCCTGCTTGTATTCCATTCTTTATTGGAGTAGAACTAGCTAATGGCAAAGAGGGCGACGGAACATTTGGACGAGTGCTAGATGCATTTACTCAGATGTCAGACCCTGTGTTCTCTATGTCTATGCTACAAGGTGTAGGACAAGCCTTTGAATCCTCTAGGGGAAATCAAGAGATTAACCCTATATACAGAATCATAGGCAATTCAAGCGAGAGTTATTTGTCGCAGTATATACCTACACTGTTTGGGCAGATTGCAAGGATAACGGCTTCCGAGGACCTTGATGTAACACCAACGGCAAAGAGCGCAACAGAGAGAGAGATTCAAAACTTCCTATTCCGTATGGCAAGCAAGATACCAGGACTTAACGAAATGGTATTGCAACCTAAGGTTGACGCATTTGGCAAAACGGACAGGAAAGAAAACCTATCTGATTATGCTTTATCAATAGCACAGAATATGTTACTACCTGGAAGCCTAAAGGCACGCAGAAACGATTCAACGACAGATGAATTAGAATCGCTATTGCGTTCTGTTGATGGAACAAACGCAAGCAAGTTATTGCCAGACAAGAAACCTGACTTCGATATTAAATTCGGCAAAGATGAAATGCGTATGTCTGTGGAGGAGTTGGCTTCATATAGAAAGGCTAGAGGTTCAGAGGTTCAAAACGGCTTGCAGAATCTGTTCAACAGTAGCGAGTATAGAAGAATGTCTGATGATGACAAAGTAAAGGCTATAAGCGATGTATATCGCAAAGCTGAGCGAAGCGCAAAAGATGAGTTTTTGCTTGGCAGAGGATATAGCAAAGGCGATATAGAGTTTTCAAAGCTTAATAAGACAGTACAGTTAAAGTACAATCCTAGTGTTCAGTCAAAGGAAAGCTTTGTACTTGCCTATAATTCGCAAAAGGACCACAAGTCTAAGATGGCGAAAACAATGTCAGCAGTACAATCAGGAGTTAGCTATAAGGATATCAACGGTGTAATGACAGTAGATAAGAACACATACGGCAAGGCAGTATATGCGACTAGAGTTGGACTTACAACAAGTGACCTAGAAGCAGTTAAGGGCAGTGCCGACTATGACGGAAACGGAAGCCTTAAAAAAGCTGAACTTATATCGTATCTAAACAACAGTCAGTATACAAGGGAGCAGAAAAGGGTTCTCTTCGATATGCTATCGGCACGCAGTACAAAGTACAATCCTTATAGATAGGGGGATATATGAAAGAGTTTAATTTTAATGTAAAAGATAGGACACTTACCTTAAATGGTGGTGGCAAGTTTATAGGGCATAACGGCGATTATATCGCCGTTTTTTCTTTTGACGATGAATGGAACGGCAAGTCCAAAATCGCGAGATTTAAGAAAGATAAGTTTTTCCGTGATGTCGCTATCAATGACGACAAGTGCTTGATTCCGTCAGATATGCTCAAGAAAGGCAGAATCAAAATCGGAGTATACACCGATGAGATGAAGTCCGAGCCTTTGATGATAGAGGTTGTAGAAAGTATCTTTGATGGGAAGTCTCAAAGTGCGTCAGCAAGTAAAGATAGCACACTAGGAACAGTCGTAGTAAAGCTAATGGACAAGGTAGACGGCTTGTCACCAATTCCTGATTCAGTTTTAACCACTCTATTAGACTAAGGGGGATATATGCAGTATTTAGACAAAAACGGACTAATAAAGTTATGGGAAAAAATCAAAGAAAAGTTCGAGACTAAGGCTAGTGCAGAACAGACAAAAACGAGGGTTTCTTCTGCAGAGGGCACTGTTAATCAGCTATCAAGTAGTGTTAGGAGTGTTCAGATAGCCGTTACAGAACTAAAAAACGCAAAGCAACCAAAACTATATATCGCATATTCTAGTTCTAGCAATGGAACAGGAATGACGCTCACACCTAGAGCAGATTCAAGCTATATAGGATTTTGCACATCAACAGACGATAACGCACCTATGAATCCTAATAGCTATAAATGGGCGCTATTCAAAGGACAAGGGGGCAGTGGTGGTTCATCCGTGTATACTTGGGTCGCTTATGCGAGTGATAATGGCGGAACAGACTTTTCGCACACCTACAACGGAGATGTCCACGATTGGATAGGGCTAGGACTAAACAAGCCGTCGCTAACGGCTTCTAACGACTATCACGACTACGAGTGGCACTGTATCACAGACCCTAACGCAACAACCAAACTCAATCAGCTAGAGACTAGCCTTTCGTCACTAAGCACTACGATACAGTCAGTGCAGACAAATACAGAATCAATGCTAACCGATATTTACGGACAAGTAGAGCACTTGCCTGAAAGGATTGATGAGCTCAAAGGCAGACTTGATGTCGTAAAGGACTACATCATTGAGCAAGGCGAGATTGATGGATGGCAGTACACTAAATGGGCAAAAGGCACTCTTGAAATGCTTATGTCAAAGGAGATTGACTCAGGGGGATGGACTGATGCCGTATGGAACAACATGGCATTTAGCCGAAAAGTGTTTGGCTATCCATTGACAATCAAACCTGTAAAAACACCTGTTGTTGTTGCTTCGGTACAAATTGGTACAGGGTATTCTCTAGGAGCACAGACTACTCATATTAAGTCAGGCAATCAGTTTACAGGCATACAGATAACCTCTGCAGGAAGTCAAGGAGCAAGCACGGCTGAAGTTAAAAACTTACAGATATATGTTATCGGCAAGTGGAAATAGAGGTGCATATGGGAGAACTCACAAGGGAAGAATGGCTAGAACGCAAGAATGCTATTGACATCAAGATACAGTGCCACGATGATGAAATCAAAAGATTGAACACTCGATTGATAATTGTTGAGGACATGACAAAAGAGATACAGAAAATCAACACCAACATAGAGCTCATGATACAAAAAATGGATATGCACCACAAGGAACTAGAAGAGCAACAGGAAAAGATGGAGCGACTAGAACAACTACCAGCTACACGCTGGAACTCGCTAGTCAGCATGATTCTTGCAGCTATCGTTGGTGGTGTAATCACTTATTTTTTTAAAAGAATTTAGTTAGCTTAGGGCGATTAAGTCGCCCTTTTGATTTATTTCAAGGAGGTAGAAAAATGAATCTTGAATTTTTAACAAATCTTTACATCCCACTAGTTATCGCAGTTTGTTTAACTGTAGGTTACTTAATGAAGAAATTCCTACCAACAGACAACAAGTACATACCACTCACAGTCACAGTGCTAGGAGCGATACTAGGTTGTATTGACGCTCACGCAGTCACACTAGTGGCTATTGCTAGTGGTATGATTAGTGGACTTGCAAGCACAGGATTACATCAGATTTTTAAACAAATTTTAAAATTAGACGATACAGAGAAGAAAGTCGAGGACTAGACTATGGCATATCAATTTATAGAGGACTTTGACAGTCCTAACTATGGCAAATACTTTGTCGGAGAAACAAATCAGAATCATCCTGAGGAGATTATCATACATTGGTGGGGAGACTACGGACAAGCCTTTATGACGCCAGTTAATTGGCTATGCAATCCTAAAAGTGGAGCATCGGCTCATCTAGTAGCTGAGGCTGGTAGAGTTGCTTGTATCGTTAGTTATCCTAATGTTGCTTGGCACACTGGAGTGATGGAAGAGAACGCAAGGTCAATCGGCATTGAGTGTCGCCCTGAGTGTCGCCCAGCTGACTTTGAGACGGTAGCAGAACTTATCGCTGATATATGGCGATTCTACGGTCGCAAATTGCCACTTAGAGGGCATTGCGATATAAAGCCTACTCAGTGCCCTGGAAGATGGTATGCAAGGCTAGACGAACTATATCGCAGAGCAGAATATTACTACAATGGTGGTGGCGCTCAGCCTATACCTGAGAAGAAAACTATTCCATCAGATGTGACTATCACTAGATATGCTGGAGCAGATAGGTACAAGACGGCTGACCTAATCGCTGAATCACATCTAAAACCTAATAAGGTTGTTGTCAGTGGCAAGGGCTTTGCAGATGGCTTGAGTGCTGGCTATCTTGCATACACTAAAAATGCTAATCTAGTATATGACGAGTGCAAGGGTACTAATGGACTTGAGACAACCGTTGTCGGTGGCGATGTAAAGATTAATGGTGCTGGAGTAAAGGTGCTCAGTGGTGCTGATAGATACGCAACAAATCTTGAGGTGCTCAAGGAGTGTATCAAGGGGGCTAAAAAGCTAATCATCACAAGTGGTAAGGACTGGGCAGATGGTGTGTCTGTATCGACAGTGCGTTATCCGGTTATGATGGTGGGGGACTACCTCACAATCAAGCAAGCGTCATTTTTGGACAAGCAGTCTGACCTTGAGTATGTTATACTAGGTGGCGATAGCGTAGTGTCAAAGGATATTGAGCGACAGCTTGCAGACATCGGCAAGGTGACAAGGCTTGATGGGTTAGATAGGTACGAGACATCAACAAAGATAGCTGACCTATTCTACCCTAACGCAGATACTGTAATTTTAGTTAATGCGTGGGCTGATGGACTAGTGGCAAGCAATCTAGGTGACTATCCTGTATTGCTAGTCAATAAGTATACAAACGAATCGGCTAAGGCTTATATCAAAAAGCACGGAATCAAAAAGGCTTTCGTTCTAGGCGATATATCCGACGATATACTAGCCGACATATTTAACTAACCTTAAAAGGAGATAAAAAATGAAACATGAAGAATTTATGAAACTATGTGCGAGGAAAGTCGCAGAATACGAGAACAAGAGAGATGATGTTGATGTAGAAATTGACCGTGACGATGTGTTTTGTGTATGGTCGTGTAAGACATTGCAAAATAGCAAATGCTTAATGTCGGCACCACACAAAGGGGCGAAGTATTATGAGTTCACGCACAACGGAGATAGGCACGAAATATACATGGATGTGTACAGTAAGGATATTAACATCCCTCTTGCAGAGGATGGAACCACAATCACAGAACGAATAAAATAATCAAAGGGGGGATAATCCCCCTTTTTTATTTTTTTGTACCTCACTTTGTACCTCACCAAAAGTTTCAAAAAGGTTCAGTTTTGACATAAAATTTGCGTAGACAAGTTCCGATTTTAGGCAAAGAAAAAACCTTGAATGACTGTAAAACACAGTGTTTTCAAGGCTTTTGTCTTATGGTGCGCCATGAGGGGCTCGAACCCCCAACCTACTGATTCGTAGTCAGGCACTCTATCCAATTGAGCTAATGGCGCATGTAAGTAATAATGCTTACCTAAAGTATTATATTAAAAATTAGGGGCTTTGTAAAGCAGAATCTTTATAAGCCTGGCAAGTAGCGGTGCACCTGACTCTTAATCAGGGTGCCCAGGGTTGATAGGGTGAGTTCAAGGAAAAACTATAACAAAGAAAAATAAAAAGCGACCCAGTAGCCTGCTAGCAATATAGATGCTAAGCTTGCCGGGTCGCCCTAAATGTCTTTTAATGAGAGCTGGTGACGTCACAAGCTCTCATTAGCTTAGATATGGCGTACCAGTCTAAATATTAGTTTGTATAGTTGTCGAAGTAGCCCTGAATGTAGACTACTGGAGTTCCCTTGTCGCCTGAGCCTGATGTCAGATCGCAGAGGCTTCCGAGAAGGTCTGTTAGCTGTCTTGGGGTTGTACCCTGAGTTGCCATCTGGCCTACTAGGTTGTCTGACTTGGACTTAATAGCTTCTTTGATAGCTTCCTTGAGCTCGTCGCCACGCAAATCCTTGAAATCATTGTCTGCGAGGTATTTGAGCTTTAGCTCGTTTGGTGTTCCCTCAAGTCCGCTTGTGTAGCCAGGTGATACGACTGGGTCAGCAAGTTCCCAAATCTTTCCGACTGGATCCTTGAAAGCTCCGTCTCCGTAAACCATAACCTCAATGGTTTTGCCTGTGCGCTTTTTGACCTCAGCTTGGATTGCCTCAACTAGAGGTGAACATTCACGAGGGAAGAGCTTGATCTGGTCTTCAGTTGACTTGTTTGAACCAAGAAGGCCGTACTTTTCGTTGTAGCCTGAACCGTCTATTGGTGCATTCATGATATCGTCGAGACTGCGTACACATTCAGCACCATTCTTTAATAGAAGGTTCTTTGTGCGCTTTCTTGTGTGGATATCGCAGTTGATAACGTATTTGGTGTGAGCTAGGATTGCTAGTGGATCGTTTGAGAATATGATTTCGCACTTCTTACCACAGTCCTCTACGAGCTCCTTGTAATATGCAACATAGTCGATACCTGTGAACTCGTGCTTCTGGTATCCGAATAGCTCGCGGTACTTAGCCTCTGAGATAGTCTCTCTCCAAGGGTTGATACCTGCGTTGTCGAGCTGGTCTAGTGTAATTAAGTGGTTTCCAACCTCGTCTGATGGAAGTGAAAGCTGAAGAATTACCTTCTCTACATCTGCGCTTGCAATGGCTCTTAGAACTATAGCAAAGCGGTTTCTGCTTAGGATAGGAAGTATTACTCCAAGTTCCTTACCAGCAAAGTCAGGGTTAAGATCCTTAGCGACCTGGTCTATTGTAACGTAGTTACCCTGTGTACGAGCGACAACGCTCTCAGTTATTGCAACTACATCCTTATGACCAATCTCTATGTTCTCTTGTTCAAAAAATCTATCTAATAAATCGGGGATCATCTGGACAAGATCGTCGCCAGCTTTAAAAATTGGCGCACGCAATCCTCTTACAACCGTTCCCACTACTTTTTCCATATTATTCTCCTTTAGATATAAAACGCTTTGTTAAATTTTTTACTATCTACTAAAATAATATATCAAAATGGGCAAGATGTAAAATAGGAAATTTGTATACAGTTAAATTTTGGGAAAATTTTAAGATATAATCCTATAGCTGGCTGCAACAGAATATTGTTTCTCGCGGATTTCTTTGATGGCCTTGCTGTAGTCTCCTTTTTTGAAGTCTTCCTTATACCTATTCAGGAAATCTTCTGTGATGTTATTGCCATCCTTGTCCTTGATCTCAGAACTTACAGGATTTTCCTCGACTGCTTGTAGCATTTTGGTCAGCTGCTGATTATTTGCATTTAGATTGCGAAAATAATCAAAACAAACAGTAGCAAATATTACTAGAATTATAAAAACTGCAATAGCGATATTCTTTTTTGTTACTAAATTATATTTCATAATAGTACCTCTCATTCACAAAGAAATATCTCAATCTATATGCATAAAGGTGGTAAGCATAGCTTTACCTATCTTAACTTCATCTTAATCCTTATTCACAGAAATATCAATCTAATTTTTCAAAACGTGCATTTTCCGTCAAAGATAAGCATCTTTTTTGATTATAATGTGGAGTAAGTGTAAGAAAATTTGTACGATGTTGATTATTATACAAATAAGTAGTATGATGAGTATATACAATTGAATGACCAATATAGGCGTAGACGTGTAAAGTATGCAGAATTAGAGGTGACGAGTATGAATGACAACAAAAGGCATAGCGATAGACGTGTTAAGAAGACCAAGAAAGCGATTCAGGATGCGCTTATGACACTTATGGACAAGAAAAACATTTCCGATATTACTATTATCGAGTTAACGAAGGAAGCGGATGTGAATAGAAAAACCTTCTATAATCACTATTCCGATATCTATCAAGTTATGGACGAAATCGAAAATAACTTAGTAGAGGACTTAAACGGACTATTGGTCGATTGTATAGCGAAGTCTCATGTGAACATGGCAAAGTACGAGGGCAAGAATCAGATGTCAGCTGAGCAGGAGGAACTATCAAAGATTATACTTCCTATCTTTGAGAACCTGATTAACCAACTTAGGTATAATCCAGAGCTGTTTAGGCTTGTGATGTATTTTGACGGGCATTCGAGACTCACCAAGAAGATTGTAAAGCAGGAGAAGGCGACCCTGATTGCCTATGCAGGGGCTAGCGAAAAGAGCATGCCTTGGATGGATTTGTATCTGACCTTTGTTATGGAGGGAATGCTTGCAACAATCTTTCTATGGAAAGAACTGAACTACCCGGTTAGCGACGACGATATTGCGCTCTTCTTGAGCAATATAACGGCGAGCGTAGGAACGGTAGGAATGGCGCTAGTCGAAGAGCGCAGCTAAGTTTTGCTGCGAATATCCGACGGATGGGGCTAGTGCAGGATGCTCCAGTACTAGTGCGCTTGAGCTGTGCCGAATTTAGGAAGTCGAAACCTAAGTCCAAGCATAGCTTGGTTAAGCTCGGCAAGTTTTGATGTAGTAGTCAAGTAATTTATGGTTTTGATGATTTTAATTACAAAACAAAATATATAGATCAAAATAATTAACATTTATTTAACAAAATCTCTTCGTAATGTCGTATAATAGTATTAGTACAATTGATAGAGATTTTGGAGGATGAAATGTACGAAAATTCAACGAAGGCGCTTATGGGCTTCCTAGAAAAGTCTCCTACGCCCTTTCATGTCGTTGCAAATGTACGCGCGATATTGAAAGAGCAGGGCTTTGAGGAACTCAGCGAGGGCAGTTCGTGGAATCTAAAAGATAACGGTAAGTACTTTGTAGTCAGAAACGAGTCATCGGTTCTGGCTTTTAGGCTGCCCAAAAATAATTTTAAGGGATTCCAGATTGCTTCAGCGCACACTGATTCACCGTGTTTCAAGATTAAGGGCGATAGGCCTGAGCTTGAAGAGGGTGAGCTATATGTCAAGCTTAATGTGGAAGGCTATGGTGGTATGCTAATGGCTCCATGGTTTGACAGACCGCTTTCGGTTGCTGGAAGAGTTGTTGTGAGTGAGGAATGTGACGAGGCAGGAGGCCAGGTTAGACTAAGCACTAAGCTTGTCAACATCGACCGTGATCTCCTTATGATTCCAAATCTTGCAATCCACATGAACCGTAAAGCAAACGACGGAATCGCGTTCAACGTGCAAAATGATATGTTACCGCTTTTTTCTCAGACGGGATCAAAGGGTGAGTTCATGGAGCTAGTAGCGGATTCTGCCGGTGTATGTAAGGATAATATTGTCGGAAGTGATCTGTTTCTGTATAGCAGGACGAAGCCGACTTTCTGGGGAGCGAAGAACGAGTTCTTCTCAGCTCCGCACATCGATGATCTGCAGTGCGTTTACTCTGCTCTGCAGGCGCTCTTAGCAGCGGAGAGCAAGGATTCTATCCCGATGCTGGCGGCCTTTGATAATGAAGAGGTCGGAAGTGAAACTAAGCAGGGTGCAGGATCAACCTTCCTAAGCGACACTATAAGCAGGATAGGTGAAGCCTTCGGAAAGAGTGTTTCGGAGATTGCAAAGCTTGTGGCTTCGAGCATGATGGTCTCAGCGGACAACGCGCATGCGGTACATCCAAATGCCTCATCAAAGGCTGACCCGATAAACAGACCGGAGATGAATAGGGGCATAGTGATAAAGCACAGTGCTAACCAGAAATATACGACGGACGCAGTTTCAGCTGCTATGTTCAAACAGATTTGTAAAAGGGCAGAGGTTCCCTACCAAGAGTTTGCAAATCGCTCAGATATGGCGGGCGGTTCGACACTCGGAAATATATCTAGCGCTCAGGTATCATTAAATACAGTCGATATAGGACTGGCACAGCTTGCGATGCATTCGCCATACGAAACGGCAGGCAGTGAGGACACGGATTATTTGATCAAAGCGCTAAAATGCTTCTATGAGACTAGCGTAGTCTTTGAGGGAGCAGGAAGTTATTCACTAAGTTTTTAACTAAGATACTTAACTCGGATATAGGAGGAAATAAATGGAAACCTACGGACTGGAAACATCCGGCATTATTAATACAAAGGCAATTTATCGCAATATATCACCTGCCAAGCTCACTGAGCATGCTTTGAGAAGAGGCGAGGGTAAGCTCTCAAATACGGGAGCGCTAGTTGTAAAAACTGGCAAATATACAGGAAGAAGTGCAAATGACAAATTCATCGTCGATACTCCAGCAGTTCACGATGAAATCGCTTGGGGAAAGGTTAATCGCCCAATCGAGGAATCAAAGTTCAATGCACTAAAGGCTAAGATTGTAGCATACTTGCAGAATAAAGAAGTGTTCATCTTTGATGGATTTGCAGGTGGAGACGAAAGATATAGACAGTCATTCAGAATCATAAATGAACTCGCTTCACAGAACCTATTCATTCATCAACTTTTGATGAGACCTACTGCTGAGCAACTTGAGAACTTTAAGCAGGACTATACAATCTATGTAGCACCTGGATTCAAGTGTATCCCTGAGGTTGACGGAACACATTCAGAGGCAGCTATCATAGTAAACTATGAATCACATGAGGTTTTAATCTGCGGAACATACTACTCAGGAGAAATCAAGAAATCTGTTTTCTCAATCATGAACTACGATCTTCCTAAGATGGATGTTTTCCCAATGCACTGCTCGGCAAATGTCGGAAAAGATAATGACAGCGCAGTGTTCTTTGGTCTTTCAGGAACAGGAAAGACAACGCTTTCAGCAGATCCTAATCGCAAGCTTATCGGTGATGATGAGCACGGCTGGTCTGATGATTCAATATTCAACTTTGAGGGTGGATGTTACGCGAAGTGCATCAATCTTTCAGTAGAGACCGAACCGGAAATCTATAACGCTATTAAGGCTGGTGCTTTGGTGGAGAATGTTGTTATGGATGAGGAGACAAGAGAGTTTGACTTCTTTGATGATTCCCTAGCAGTAAACACAAGAGTTGGATATCCTATTGAGCATATACAAAATGCAGAGCTATCGGGAATGTGCAAGAGCGTGCCAAAGACTGTAATCTTCCTTACAGCAGATGCTTACGGAGTACTTCCTCCGATTTCTAAGCTAGATAGAAATCAGGCTATGTACTATTTCGTTTCGGGCTTTACATCAAAGGTGGCTGGTACGGAAATAGGTATAACGGATCCAGTTCCAACATTTTCAACATGTTTTGGAGAACCGTTCCTACCACTAGACCCTTCTGTATATGCTAGAATGCTAGCCGAAAAGGTAGAAAAGTCAGGTGCTAATGTTTACCTAATCAACACAGGATGGAATGGTACTGGCAAGAGAATGAAGCTATCATATACAAGAGCAATGGTAACAGCTGCTCTTACAGGAGAGATAGAGAAGTCTGAGTTTGTTAAAGATGAGACCTTTGGCGTAGCAGTTCCTACGAGCATAGAAGGAGTTCCTTCAGAGCTTCTAATTCCTGCAAACACATGGGAAGATAAGAATGCTTATGAGAAGAGATGTCAGAAGCTGGCTTCTAGCTTTGTTGAAAACTTCAAGAAGTACACAAAGATGGATGCAGAGGTTGTAGCTGCAGGCCCTAAGCTAAAATAAAATGTAAGAGTGTATGAGAATTTCATGCACTCTTTTTTGATGAAAAAGCCCTGCATTTGTGATATGTACCCAGAATCCTGGACACATGTTATGAACTAAGCGGAACACATGGATGTTATCCTGTACTTTACA
>ERZ773046.207-NODE-207-length-41109-cov-9.208920_pt1 | contig 41109 bp, 30 predicted proteins | sample MGYA00580634_ERZ773046 | MGnify/ENA primary metagenome ERZ773046 (study PRJEB29015, sample SAMEA2738127) | human oral metagenome | biome: human oral; feature: human-associated habitat; material: saliva | place: China | collected 2159 ... | reverse complement strand
TATTCACTACAAATATAAGAACTTTGGAGCTTACACACTTTTTTAGGACAGTATCATAACATCTCATATTGTAACATTTACATACCTTTACCGTTCTAATAGATATAAATCAGCAACAATTAAAACAAGAATGAATATGAAACGTTACCTACTATTTTTACTCTTGGCCATCGCAAGTATGGCCTCAGCAAAGGCATTAAGCTATAATGAAGCCCGTGAAAGGGCTTGGTATCTGACTGATAAAATGGCATACGAACTCAATTTAACTGCAGAGCAGTATGATTGTGTGTATCAAATCAATTTAGATTATTTCATGCAAGTTACCAGTCCTCAAGATATCTATGGCTACTATTGGAACTATCGGGATGAAGATCTCCGATACGTACTCTATGATTGGCAATATCAATCATATATGAATTTAGATTACTTCTTTCGTCCTTTGCGCTGGTATCGCTCAACGTGGCAATTCCCAATCTTTAGCTATTACAACCGTTCTTACTATTATTATCAACGGCCAACTATATACATCACCTATCAAGGAGGATTCTGGCGCCGTGGACACAATGACGTGAGCCCCTATCGTGACTGGCGTCCCTCAACCTATTATGCAGGAGGTGGCATGAGAGGCAGATATATGCAAGATTCGTTTGGAAACCAAGGTATCTATCGAGGCGGACATAATGATGATGCTTATGGTAGACCTAATGGAAATTTTGGTAATGAGCATTTTCCTAATCGCAATAACAATAATCAAGGGCAAGGATTTGGTGGTCGTCGCGACATGAATGCAAATAGTCAACAATTCTCCAATCAAGAAGGATTCAGAATGGGAAACAACAATACAAATTTTCCAACAAGAGACCGCTCAGAATTGCAATATCAGAATAGAAGTGGGCGCTCCTCTTTCTCTCAAAGTCCCAATCGCTCTTTTGGAGAAGGTCGTAACACAAGTGAGCGCAGTTATGGAACACAAGAATCACAGCGTTCCTTCAACCGTTCTTCAAGTCCGCAGAACTCTCTTCAACAACCTAGACAATCTAGTAGAAATGTACCACAACAACAGCAAATGGGTGGTGGGCGACAATTTGGAAGATAAGTTCTCCCCTTTATCTTATCATATAAGATTAAACCCGTAACTCCTATGTCAGGAGTTACGGGTTTATATATTAGCAACTATCCTCAATACCATAGAACTCTTTCATTTAGGAATAAGTTTTATACAAAAGAGATTATACCAATAAAGTTGTAACAACTTAGAAAATTTTACACAGAAGTTTTTATAGAGCTTTATAAGCACACTCAAAACCTAAGGAAGAATGTTGAAAGATTTGGTAGCTGTTATCTGATAAAGCAAAGGAGAACTGGTACAATATACAGAACCATTGTTGGGGAAATCCAACTTATACCCCTTTATAACCTCATTCCCTGACACACTATATTTACCAACAAAAGTTACAGAGATTGATCCTGCTGCAGTTACAGTAACAGTATCCACTGGTACAGATGTGTTCTTATCATAAACAGTTCCTTGCATATATTTCTGATTACGAACTCCAGCTGAAGGGTTAAAAGACCAAGAATAAGTAGTGGTATTCAACAATTTTCCCTTGCTGGTCTCTACTAAAGAAATTATCACGCGATCACCTACATGAATGGCCCCCGTACCAGAGAGTTTTCTTACAGAAATATCGGAAAAACGCGGAGGTTCTGACCTATAAGTATCATGAGAGCAACTGCCTAAAATTGTGACAGCTGCAAAAAAAATAAGAAATTTATACATATCGTTTTATTTTCTATGCTTATTGTAATCTTTTATTTTAAGAGTCCGATACCTTGTCGCAAAATCTTTGGTTCTTCGTCTAAACAATCAACAATGGTACTTTCTGCATCCATTCCATCTCCCCCATTAACAACTAAATCTACATCCGCTCCAAAATGTTCTTCAATGAGTTCTGGATTAAGAGCATATTCTCTATCTAGAGCATCTAGCGGTAGAGATGCTGTTAATAAAGGAACTTCCAGCATTTCAACTAGTTGATTAGTAATAGGGTTGTCGGGCATACGTATTCCTACCTCTTTCTGCCGGCGTGCACGAAAAATCTTTGGCAACCGACTCGTTCCTGGTAGGATAAAAGTAAATGGTCCGGGAAGATTCCGCTTCATTAACTTAAATACTGGCGTAGATATATGAGCATATTCGCTAATGTTACTCATGTCGTAACAAATAATGCTTAACGGATGAGATCGCAAGTCTATATTACGAATCCGACAAATACGCTCTACAGCACGTTCCTTAAGAGCATTACATCCCAAAGCATAAGTTGTATCTGTAGGATATATGATAACACCACCATCATTGAGAACATCTATGATTTGCTGAAGGCGTGAGATATCATTATGAGAGGAATATAAGCGTAGCATCAGAATGTTTTCAGACAACTATAAAGGCGCTGCATTGGCAAACCCATAACATTATAATAACTTCCCTCCAAACTAGAAACAGCAGCCAAACCAATCCAGTCTTGAATACCATAGGCTCCAGCTTTGTCAAGCGGAAGATATTTTTCTACATAAAATTCTATTTCATCCTCAGACAGTTCGGCAAAAGTCACTTTTGAAGTAGTTACAAAATTCTCCAACCTTTCTTTTGTAAAAACACAAACTCCTGTAGAGACTTCGTGTACTTGGCCAGACAATTTATGCAACATATCTTTTGCATCCTCAACACTATGTGGTTTTCCCAGTTCTTCACCATTAAGAGTTACAAGTGTATCAGCAGTTATAATGAGTTCGGAGGGAAGCATCGACTCACGATAGTCATAAGCCTTTTTACGAGCGATGAATTTTGCTATCTCTTCACCTTTCAACTCTGCTGGATAGGATTCATCTATACCTAAAAGAGTGCGCACCTTAAAGTCTATCCCTAGGCGCTGTAAAAGCTCTTTACGACGTGGCGAACTACTCGCTAAGATTACGTCGAATTTATTAAGATTATCAAGCATTTTTTCAAACTATTTTATTTAATGCATAAAAAGTAGAACTCTAAATGATTCTAACAAATAAAATGGAATTACCACCCAAAAGCAACTTTATCATTAAGGCCATTCATCCAAAAACCTTTGGCTTTAAGTACTTGTTCGACAACATCTCGAACGCAGCCTTCACCTCCACAATAACCACTGACATAGCATGAAATCTTTTTGATTTCTACTGCAGCATCATACGGACAAACAGGACACCCACAAGATTTCATAATTTCATAATCAGGAATATCATCTCCCATATAAAGAACTTCCTCTGGTTGTAGGCCTACTAATTCACACCAGTGATGAAAACATTCTATCTTAACAGAAACTCCATCAAAGATATTCTGCAGACCGAGGCGTTCATAACGCTGACGCACTAATGGGCTACGTCCTCCGGTTATAATGGCTACTTGTAATCCACACTTTACTGCTAACTGAAGAGCGTAGCCATCTTTTATATTAGCCGTTCTTATTGGCTGGCCATCATCGTTAAAAAGATAGACATTGTTTGTGCTTAAAACCCCGTCAACGTCGAAGGCTAACGCCTGTATTTTTTTCAAATCGTAATCAATCATGTGAATTCTGGTGAATAGAAAGGCTCATCAATTTGTAAATGTCGCGTTTTATTGTTTCTGAAATCAAGGAAAGATGCTTGTTTATTACATTCTGGTCATAACGAACAGCAGGTCCTGTCTGTGCTTCTTCTGGAGGAAGTTCGTGAACTTTTTTTGCTGTTTCATCAATAAGCGGAAGAAGATACTCAAAAGGTAAGCCAGCCTTTTCCATTTCTTGAGATGCAAGAGTATAGCAATGATTTGCAAAATTGCACGCTAAAACTGAAGCTAAATGCAACCTAAGACGACGATCTGAATCAAGAAAATTAACTTGACTACTTATAGACTGTGCCATAGAAAAAAGGGTCTGAGCAACTTCATTATCAGATGGCTCAACAAAAATAGGTATATTATCAAATAAAACAGCACGTTTCTTTGAAAAAGTCTGCATAGGATAGAAAATTCCATACTTATTAACTTTTCCATGAAAAATACTTAGAGGTATGGATCCTGCCGTATGAACAAAAATGGCTTGAGGATATAGTAATATAACTTTTGATAAAAGTTCTTCTAATACACTATCCTTTATAGAGAATATATATATATCTGCCTCTAAAAGTTCCTCTATATTGGTCGTCCAAAAACAGCCCAAATCATCACCCAAGGTTTGGGCCGACGAAGTCGTCCGGCTATAAACTCCCTTTATCTTATATCCTGCATGCAATAAGGCATGAGAAAGATGCGTTGCAACATTTCCTGCTCCAATAAAAAAAATACTCTTTCCATTCAAGATGCCATAAGATGAGTCTTCTTCTATTGGCTGGTTTTTTCTAGTCATTTTTTATAGAAAAAAAGCAATTACCACTTAGCAGACTTGATTATCAACACTAAGATTATTCTTGAAATCTCTTTGAAGCACGCACTAAGTGACGTATCATAGATATGAACTCTTGCGTTTCTTGCAACATATTTAAATATAGCAGTGTTGCACGTATATTTTCTTCCTCATGCTGCAAATGATCCTGCTGACTATGGCGTATTTCAGAAAGACGTTTTTTTAAAGAATTCCCCTCCACAAGAACTTCATCTGCCCCTGTAAAATCACCACTGTCAACCATTTTACGCGTGCGCACTAACATGGCATCAACCTCCTCACAAATTGGAGTAAATTCTATAATATCAACTTTAGGAAGTGGATTAAAATTATTATCAACGTGCTCTAAAGAAGGCTCAAGCATACGCTTTAAGCAATAGAAAATTTGCGTAAGATTGTTAGACCCCAAGTGAAACCATGTATTCTTCTCAACAGCCTGCAAATAGTCAAGGCGGCGCATACCAACAATTTCCTTACGACGATAACGTTTCCATTTATCTCTAGCTGCCTCTAATTCATGAGACGCCGTGCGCAACTGCCGAATATTCTCTTTCATTACCCCCTGAGTAATGTTATTGAACGTATTTTGCATAGCATCTATCATTTCCACTTGTGTAGACTTGACATGAAGCACCAGTAAGTCCCAAACCTCATTTTTATCCTTTGCATGGACCAGTTTACGAAAAACAAGATCTACCGTTTCCTCTTCTTGCTTTTTCTTAAATGCACGATTATTTCGAATAAGTACAGCCACAACAATCACTATAACTAGGATCATACCAAAGACGCCAGCCAAATGATTCATCGTTGCAACCAAGCTACTCAAAATGAAGGCTGCGCCAGCTGTTACGAACCAGCCACCAACAACGGTAATAACACCAGTAATACGATAGACTGCCGTTTCTCTTCCCCATGCCCGATCAGCAAGTGAAGACCCCATGCCCACCATAAAAGCAACATAAGTTGTAGATAGTGGAAGTTGTAAGCTAGTCCCAATAACAATAAGAAGCCCAGCAAGCACCAAGTTAACGCAAGCTCGAACCAAATCAAACGTCGCTCCTTCAGGCATGATATTCTCATCTTCATTGAAACGCGTATCCAGCCACCGTTTTATGAATTCTGGTTCTAAACGACTGAGAAACGAATTCACTATAAGCGTTTGGCGTACTATAGAACGAGCTATCTTAGAGCTGCTAAAAACCTCCTCTCCTTCCGTCTGTGAAGCCAAACTATTACTATTTTCTACAACTTTCCGAGCTTTTTTAGACAGGCATAAAGCAATCATCATGATAGCTCCAGAACCAACAAGGAACCAAGGTTTTATTGTATTAAAAGTAGCATCAACACTTGGGCCCGTAAGGATTCCCATAGTATAGGTATGAGGGTCCGCACCTAAATGACGTGAAATATCTAGGAATGACTCTAGACTCGTTAAAGGCACACCAATAAAATTTACCAAGTCGTTTCCTGCAAAAGCCATTGCAAGTGAAAAAGTACCAAAAAGAACTATCACTTTTAATACATTCACACGACACCAATGCAGTACTTGCATTAAACACGTAAAAGTAATGAAACAAGCACACAATACTTGACTAGAATTGTTATCTAACCAATCGGGCGTCATGCCTATCGCATTGAGCAAAGAAGTCCCCCTTAACCCTTTCACCAAAAGGAAATACATAATACAAGTAATGCAAAATCCTCCAAAGATTGCTATACTGTATTTAAGATGCCTACGATAATTGAAAGTAAAAATAATACGTGTCACCCACATCACTATAGAGCCAAAGACAAAGGCTATAGCTACACTTGCGAAAATACTTATTATAATCTGCAGGGCTTTATCTGTATTTATCAATTCGGCATAAGTATACCCGTTCTGAGTTATCTTAAATAAAGCTATTGCACTAGAACTTCCTAAGAGTCCAAAAACCATAGAGACAGTAGTAGACGTAGGAAGGCCTAATGTGTTAAAGATATCCATTAAGATAATATCCGTAGCAGTAACTGCTAGACAAATACAAATTATATCATCAAAACTAAAATATGTTGGAGTCATAATTCCATGACGTGCAACATCCATCATTCCATCGCTTGTAGCAGCTCCCACAAAAACTCCAATTGCAGCAACAGCAAGTAAGGTTCGAAACTTTGCTGCTTTTGACCCCATAGCCGGACTCATAAAAGGTACAGCACTCCCTGCAACCCCCACGCTTAAATCGCAGATTGCCAAAGCAAAGAGAAATAATAAAATCCCTAAATAAAGGATACTCATAAATTCTTTTAGATAATTTTGGATGCAAAAATATATAATCGTTTCTGAAAGACCAATGAACTGCCAGCGGTTATGACAGAAAAATCTAATTTTCCTATAGAAATTGTAATATGTTTACTATTTTTGTAGTCCAAAAGAAACACTATATAAAATGGGTATATTCTCAAAACTATTTGCTAAAAAAGACACAGAGGCTGAAAAAGGATGGCGCGTTGGGGGCATGGAAGATTTTGTATCTCTTATCCGCGTATATTATCAAGCTGTTATGGCGTCACAAATGGGAATCTCTAATTTAGCGGCATTTCCTGATTTGCGTGTTTTTAAACAGACACTACATGTCTCTACAACCAATAATAAACTTGGAATCAATGAGAAAAAACGTTGTAAAGAGATGTTGTCTTCACTATATGGGATGCCTGCCAACTTTTTCTCTGAGATTGATGCAAGCATAAAGAAGAACTGCCGCACCCCACAACAGATGCAGCAATATCTTTTCCAATTCCAAGGCTTCACACAAGAACTTATGATGCTTGTAGGAAACCTCATGAAATGGAAATTTCGTGTTCCAAGTTTTATGCGTAAAGCATTATATTCAATGACTCAAAAAACTATTGCAGATATTACAACTAAAGATTCTTGGAAAGATGAAGGAATCCGTAGAAGCGTAATCTCCGTAAGACAATATCAGAGACATTTAGATTACTCAGCTGAGTGGATGACAGAATATGTTTTCCACATTATTATTTTGGCAAAAAAAGAACCTAATGCAGAAGAAAAAGCCAAGAACAAATAGTCCAATCACCAAGTTATCAATTGGTTATTAATTGATTTCTAACTTATCAAACAATAAAAAATGAATAAGAGAATACTTGTTACAGGTGGAACAGGCTTTATTGGCTCCCACACAACAGTAGAATTGCAACAAGCTGGTTATGATGTAGTAATTGTAGACAACTTGTCAAACTCCAAAGCAGATGTTGTTGATGGCATAGAAGCCATTACAGGAATTCGCCCAGCCTTTGAGGAAGTGGACTGCACTAATATGCCAGCTCTTGAGGCTGTATTCCAAAAATATGCTCCCATTGAAGGTATCATCCACTTTGCAGCTAGTAAAGCTGTAGGAGAAAGCGTTCAGAAACCATTGAAATATTATCGCAACAATACGGTCAGTACTATTAATCTGCTCGAGTTGATGCCGAAATATAATGTAAAAGGCTTCATTTTCTCTAGTAGCTGTACTGTTTATGGTCAACCAGATGAGGACAATCTACCAGTGAAAGAAACTACACCACGTAAAGATGCAGAAAGTCCATATGGTAATACAAAGAAAATAGATGAAGATATTATTACGGATTTTTGCAAGAGTGGAGCTCCTATTCACGCAACTCTTCTCCGCTATTTCAACCCAATTGGTGCTCATCCTTCTTGTCTGATTGGTGAGATGCCCAATGGTGTACCAGCTAATCTAATTCCTTACCTCACTCAAACAGCCATGGGTATTCGAGAATGTCTTTCAGTCTTTGGAGATGACTATAATACGCCAGATGGTAGCTGTTTACGCGACTATATCTATGTCGTTGACTTAGCTAAAGCGCATGTTGCTGCAATGGAAAGAATTCTAGAAAATAAAAGTGAGCAAGCTGTTGAGATTTTCAATGTAGGAACTGGTAATGGCGTTAGTGTCCTTGAACTTATCAAAACTTTTGAGAAATGCACTGGTGTAAAATTGAATTATAAGATTGCAGAGCGCCGCGCTGGTGATATTGAAAAAGTATGGGGAAATGTTGATAAAGCCAATAATGTCTTAGGCTGGCATGCCGTACACACACTTGACGAAGCTCTTCTTAGTGCTTGGAACTGGCAAAAGAAACTCCGCGAGCGTGGAATCATGTAACATAACGTACTTTAATAGCTACGTTTTTCTATAAATCAATACGAATTCAACGAACTTTTATTTTATAGTATTAGTTCGTTGAATTTGTAATAATTCTCAAAATACATTGAATAAATGACTACACCATACTACTTACTTGACGAGAGTAAGCTAAGGAAAAACCTTCAACTCATTCAAGATACTGCAGAAAGAGCAGGAGTAGAGTTTATCTTAGCTTTCAAAGCTTTTGCTCTATGGCGTACATTCCCTATTTTTCGAGAATACATTAGACACACAACGGCTTCTTCACCTTTTGAGGCTTGTTTAGGCTTTAAAGAATTTGGAGCGGCTTGCCACACTTATTCCCCAGCCTATGAAGAAAACACCTTTGATGAGATCCTTGAATACTCTAGTCATGTAACCTTTAATTCACTCACACAATTTGAGCGTTTTTACTCACGCGCAAAAGACAAAGTGAGCTGTGGTGTACGAATCAATCCTGAATATAGCGAAATAGACACTGAATTATACAATCCGTGTGCACCAGGCAGTCGTTTTGGTATTTTGGCTCATCAACTTCCTAAAGTCTTACCTGAAGGAATCGAAGGATTCCATTGTCATTGTCATTGTGAAAGTGATAGCTATGCATTAGAACATAGCCTACAACATATAGAAGAAAAATTTGGTAGTTGGCTCAAAGATATAAAGTGGTTAAACCTCGGGGGAGGCCATCTGCTTACTCGTAAAGATTATGATGTAGAACATCTTATATCTATACTTAGAGCTTTCAAAAAAAAGCATCCCAATTTACAGCTTATTCTTGAACCAGGAAGTGCCTTTGCTTGGCAAATAGGAACTCTTGTAGCTCAAGTTGTTGATATTGTTGAAAACCATCAGATAAAGACAGCTATTCTAAACGTAAGTTTTACATGTCACATGCCCGATTGTCTTGAAATGCCTTATTGGCCAAATATTCAAGGTGCAGAAACCCTCATAGGCGAAAACGCAAAAGGATATGAGACAGAAGAACGTGTATATCGCTTAGGTGGTAATAGCTGTTTAAGCGGAGACTTCTTAGGATATTGGCGCTTTGCAAAACCGCTACATGTTGGTGATGAGATTATTTTCGAAGATATGATTCATTACACAACAGTTAAGACCAATATGTTTAATGGTATTGCTCACCCAGCAATAATTCTAGAGCACGTCAATGGAGAACGCGAAGTGCTAAGAGAATATACTTACGAGGATTATAAAAATAGAATGGACTAATAAATTTATATACTTATGTCAAACAATCGACAATTACCGGAGAATGCCTTTCGCGAACTAAAGAACGGTGAAGAATACAAGCCTCTCATGTCCCCCGAAGGCCAATTCCGTGAAGTAACACCTTGGTCGCTAACTTGGGGGATCATCATGGCTATAATTTTCTCAGCAGCAACTGCTTACCTAGGTCTAAAAGTTGGTCAGGTTTTTGAAGCCGCTATTCCTATAACTATTATAGCAGTAGGAGTTGCAGGCGCGACACATAGGAAAGATCCTCTTGGAGAAAACGTTATCATACAGAGCATTGGTGCTTGTTCTGGAATGATTGTAGCCGGAGCAATTTTTACACTACCTGCTCTATACATTCTTCAAGCTAAATATCCTGAAATGACCATCAATTTCTTCGAGATTTTTATAGCATCCGTCTTAGGGGGTATATTAGGAATTTTATTTCTAATACCATTTCGCAAATACTTTGTAAAGGATATGCACGGAAAATATCCTTTCCCAGAAGCTACAGCTTCCACCCAAGTTCTTATCAGTGGAGAAGGGGAAGGTAGCAGTGCTAAGCCCTTGCTCGTTGCTGGTATAATTGGCGGTTTATACGACTTTATTGCCAGTGGGAATATAGGTGTAATGGTAGATATGGTAAGTAGTCGAGTTTTAGGTGTAGGCGAAGTTTTGGCACAAAAAGCTAAACTTGTATTTCAAGTTAATACAGGTGCTGCACTTTTAGGTATGGGCTATATTGTAGGCTTAAAATATGCAGCAATTATATGTGCAGGCTCCATTCTAACTTGGTGGATTATAGTCCCTGGAATAGCTTTGATATGGCCTGATATGAATGTCTCGCTCGATGCGTCTAAAACCATCCTTGCAAGCGCTGCAGATCCTAAAGAAATATACAATTATGCAAAGAGTCTTGGTATCGGATCTATAGCCATGGCAGGTGTTATAGGCATAGTTAAGAGCTGGAGCGTCATCAAAAGTTCTTTTGGACTTATTGGAAAAGTATTCAAAGGCAGCAATAATAACGAAGCATCCCTTCCACGCACACAGCAAGATCTCAGCATGAAGATTATTGCTATCGGCACATTAGTAACACTCATTATAACCTTTGTTTTTTTCCTCTTAGGAGTAATGAATGGTAATCTGCTATTTGCTATTGTTGGTATTCTCATTGTTGCTATCATTGCGTTCCTATTCACTACTGTTGCAGCAAATGCTATTGCTATCGTTGGTTCTAATCCAGTAAGTGGTATGACGCTAATGACACTAATTCTTGCCTGCGTCATTATGGCTGCAGTTGGACTAAAGGGCGTAAGTGGTATGACAGCTGCTCTTATCATGGGCGGTGTAGTCTGCACTGCACTTTCAACTGCAGGTAGTTTTATCACCGATCTTAAAATTGGATACTGGCTTGGTTCTACTCCTAAGAAACAAGAAACATTCAAGTTCATCGGAGTCCTTGTAAGTGCAGCTACAGTAGGAGGTGTCATCATGATTTTAAATAAAGTGTATGGTTTTAGCGATCCCAATACAATGGTAGCTCCACAAGCTCGTGCAATGGCCGCAGTTATAGAGCCTATAATGAACGGCGGACAAGCTCCATGGTTACTTTATGGTATTGGTGCAGCTATTGCTCTTTTAGTTAATATCTGTGGAATCAGTGCATTAGCTTTTGCGCTGGGAATGTTCATACCTTTGCACCTAAACCTTCCACTTCTTGCTGGTGGTTTAATACGTTGGTATGTTAGTTCTCGCAGCAACGATGCAGTAGTTAATAAGGCTCGTGCAGATAAGGGAACACTCCTAGCCAGCGGTTTTATTGCAGGTGGTGCCTTAATGGGAGTTGTCAGTGCAGGACTACAGTTTGGAGGCTATAACTTTGCTGATAAAGCATGGTTGGCAAGCCCCTGGAGCACATTGACAGCTTGCGTATTATACGTCCTACTTATTATTTACCTAATAAAAGCTTCTTTATCTGACTAAATAAAAGTTCCCACATTAAAATTGAGTAGATAACTTTTCCAGAAATTATTATTAAAAAGAAGAATCAATGAAAAAGGTATTTTTAGCAGTTCTTGCAATGGTGCTTTCGCTACCTTCTATTGCATGCACAAGTTTTCTTGTAGGTAAGAAAGCTTCCATAGATGGTTCTGTCTTTATTTCCTATAATGCAGACGATTATGGAATGTATGGCCATTTAATCTATCTACCTCATGCCATTCATCCGCAAGGGACTATGAGAAAAATTATCGATGGCGATACAAATCACTACCTAGGCGAAATTCCTGAGGCAACAGAAACCTATAAAGTTAATGGATACATCAATGAGTTTCAGGTCTCTATCATGGAAAGCACTTGGGGAGGCCGTGAAGAATTGGTTGATTCAAAAGGTATTATTGACTATGTCAGCTTGATGCGTATTGCTTTACAACGCTCAAAAACAGCACGTGAAGCCATCAACGTAATGACAACTCTTGTTGAGAAGTATGGCTATGCCAGCAGTGGGGAGTCTTTCTCCATTGCCGACAAAAATGAAATTTGGATTATGGAAATGATCGGCAAAGGTACAGGAGTAACAGGCGCCAACTGGGTGGCTGTGCGAATCCCCGACGATTGTATTGCTGCTCATGCAAACCAAAGCCGTATTCATAAGATCTCTCAGTATGCCAAAAAGGATGTGCTCTATTCTAAGGATCTTATTAGTTTTGCGCGTAAAAACGGCTACTTTAGTGGAAAAGATAATGAATTTGATTTCGCCAATGCCTTTGCTCCTGCAGATTTTGGAGCCATGCGTTTTTGTGAGGCCCGCGTATGGAGTTTCTTCAATCGCTTTGTTAGTGGCATGGAGAAATATCTAGACTATGTTGATGGTCATCACATTGGCAATGCCGAACCTATGCCTCTTTACATGCGTCCAACTCGTTCCCTCTCTCGTCAAGATATAATGGACGGAATGCGTGACCATTATGAAGGTACACCTTTTGATGTAAATAAAGATATGGGACAAGGACCATGGGAGATGCCCTACCGCCCTACTCCTCTCCAATTTAAGTATGAGGGAAAAACTTACTTCAATGAGCGCCCCATTTCTACGCAACAAACTGCTGACACATATATTGCTCAACTACGTTCTTATCTTCCAGATGCTATTGGTGGTATCCTTTGGTATGGAAGTGACGATCCCAATATGATAAGCTACACTCCTATTTATTGCCACAATACCATAGTGCCAGAATGCTTTAATGCTCCAGATGCTGACGGAGGAAATTTCTCGTGGAAATCTGCTTTCTGGGTTTGTAATTGGGTGAGCAATATGACTTACCCTCGCTACAATCAAGTATTTCCAGCAGTTCAACGAGTTCGTAATGAATTAGATAGTACGTGGATAGCCCAGCAACCGAGTGTGGAAGCTAAAGCCCAAGAGCTTTATAAGACGTCGCCAGATAAGGCTCAGGAGTTCCTAAACAGTTATAGTCTACAATGTGCTGCTACAATGTTGAAGGATTGGAAGAAACTTGGAGAGTACATTATCGTAAAATACAATGATATGACTGTTAAACCCGAAAAAAATGGAGAGTTTGAACGCACAGCCGATGGGCTTTGTATACCTCCTAAGCGCACGGGATTTTCTGAAAGTTATAAGTCATCCCTTATAAAAGAAACGGGTAATAAGTATTTAGTCCCTTCAATACCCAAATAATTAGAAATGGAATATATCAAAACAAAAATCGAAGGTGTGTGGATTTGTGAGCCACACATCCTCGATGATGCTCGCGGCTATTTCATGGAAACGTGGCGTGAAGAAGATTTCAATAAAAATATAGGCAAAAAAATTACATTCATTCAGGATAACCAATCAAAGTCCAGTAAAGGAGTTCTCCGTGGCTTGCATTATCAAAGAGGAGAATTCTCACAAGCAAAATTAGTTCGTGTGCTGCAAGGTGAAGTTCTAGATGTTGCAGTTGATCTTCGAAAAAACTCTCTCACTTTTGGGAAACATATAGCGGTAATTCTTAGCGAAGTAAACAACAGACAACTATTCATCCCTCGTGGCTTTGCTCACGGTTTTCAAGTATTGAGTGATGTGGCTATATTTACTTACAAAGTCGACAATACCTATGTCCCCCAGGCCGAATGTAGTATTTGCTATAATGATCCAGACTTGGCCATAGACTGGCCCATTACAACTCCCGAAGAAGTATTACTTTCGGAAAAAGACTTAAACAAGGCAGTGTCCTTCAAAGAAGCAGTAGTATTTTAAGTATGAAGAATATTCGAAACTTTTGTATCATCGCTCATATTGACCATGGTAAAAGTACCTTGGCAGATCGTCTCTTAGAACGAACGCAGACCATAAAGGTAACAGAAGGGCAGATGCTCGATGATATGGATTTGGAACGTGAGCGCGGTATCACGATTAAGAGTCATGCCATCCAAATGGATTACACTCAAGATGGCCAGCACTATACATTAAACCTCATTGACACTCCGGGACACGTAGACTTCTCGTACGAGGTTTCTCGTAGTATCGCAGCCTGTGAGGGATGTTTACTCCTCGTCGATTCTACCCAGGGAGTTCAAGCACAGACTATATCAAATCTGTATATGGCCATAGAACATGACCTGGAGATTATTCCAGTTCTTTCAAAGTGCGACATGGTCAATTCGATGCCTGAGGAAGTAGAAGATGAAATCATTGAACTATTGGGTTGTAAGAGAGAGGAAATCATACGCGCGTCCGGAAAGACTGGTGAAGGTGTGGATAATATTCTGCGAGCCATTATAGAAAAAGTTCCAGCGCCTGTTGGAGAAGAGAACGCTCCTCTCCAAGCCATGATTTTTGACTCTGTTTTCAACCCTTTCCGTGGTATCATTGCCTACTATAAAATCATTAATGGCTCTCTACACTCTGGTGAAGAAGTAGTATTTGTCAATACGGGACAACGCTACATCGCAGATGAAATTGGAGTTCTTAAAATGGAACTTTCAGCTCGTAAGGAATTACATTGTGGCGATGTAGGTTATATCGTAAGTGGCATAAAAACGGCTACGGAAGTAAAAGTCGGTGATACAATCACATCTGTTGCAAAGCCTTGCGAAAAAGCCATTGCAGGCTTTGAGGAAGTAAAGCCGATGGTCTTTGCAGGTCTCTATCCTGTTGAAACTGAGGATTTCGAAAATCTTCGTACCAGCCTTGAGAAGTTGCAACTTAACGATGCCTCACTTACCTTCTCTCCCGAGTCTTCTGTTGCACTGGGCTTTGGCTTCCGTTGCGGCTTCTTAGGTCTACTTCACATGGACATTATTCAAGAGCGTCTTGATAGAGAGTTCAATATGAATGTGATTACGACTGTGCCCAACGTAAGCTACAATGTCTACGACAAACATCTCAATATGTTGGAGGTTCATAATCCCGCAGGAATGCCAGATGCTACTGACATCGACCACATTGAAGAACCTTATATTCGAGCAAGTATCATCACTAAAACAGATTATATAGGTTCTATTATGACCCTCTGCTTAAACAAACGTGGAGAACTTGTAAAACAAGAATATGTCTCAGGTGATCGTGTAGAAATACACTACGACATGCCTCTCGCAGAAATAGTTATTGACTTTTATGACAAACTCAAATCTATCTCTAAAGGGTATGCCTCTTTCGATTACCACCCCATAGAGTTCCGTCCTTCTCGTCTTGTCAAACTCGATATTCTACTCAATGGTGAACCTGTTGATGCCCTGTCTACACTTACTCACGTAGACAATGCAACAAACTTTGGTCGACGCATGTGCGAGAAATTGAAAGAACTTCTTCCACGCCAACAATTTGATATTGCGATACAGGCCGCTATCGGAGCAAAAATCATTGCGCGTGAAACTGTGAAGCAGCTAAGAAAAGACGTTACAGCAAAGTGCTATGGCGGTGATATAAGCCGTAAACGAAAGTTGCTTGAAAAGCAGAAACGTGGTAAGAAACGTATGAAGCAAATCGGCAACGTAGAAGTGCCACAAAAAGCTTTCCTTGCTGTATTGAAATTAGACTAATACATATATAAAACAGCCATGTAACTAAATGATACATGGCTGTTTTACTAAAGAAAATCTTGATACTGTCCTATAAAAGTGTGTAAGCCCTAAAGTACTTATATTTGACAAAGCAAAATGAAGCTTACGACAGAATAAATATCTGAATTAATTTTCCAAATGACCTCCAGTGAGGTTGTTTTTTATGAGTTGCTTCGCGTGTTTTTGGAGAGTTTTTCCAAACAAAAGTACACTCTCTTTATTGAGAAACATAGAGGTGAACAAACCAATTGTTCCCGTCCTCAGCGTTGGCGAGGCCATGGGTGGAGTTTCCAACTTCTCATCGCTGCACGCTCTCCAATACTTTTCAGACATCACTCAATAAGGGAATTTTCATATGCAATAAGGGTGTTTGCTGATAGCCTTATTGTATTCTTAAATACAATAAAGAGAAAAACATTCCCTCATGTATCAAAAACTCTCTAATAAAACACAATTTCACTCAGCTAGTTTCTATAAAATTATCTCATCCATACCTTCTAAAATTATGTTTTTACACGCTAGAATAAGAAAACACGTTATCCAATAAAACAATAAATCAAAGCAAAATAGCTTTTATTGAAAATGATAGATAAATATCATTAGAGTTCCCTATCAGTAGCGAAATGACGGCGAAAAATCAAAAAACCTAATAGAAATATCAAGAAGATATATTCCATTAGGTTATATATAAAATAAATTGTATAAGCAACAGGTTCTTAATATCTCAAAATTTGTCCTGGCCGAATATGACTTGTTGCAGAAATATGATTTGCTTTACACAAAGCATCAAGCGAGATTTCTAATTTGCGAGCAATAGAAGTTAAGTTTTCTCCAGCAGCTACCTTGTGGTAGCGAGAAGGAGCAATTTCAGCCATATGTTCTGTCTGAGCAGTCATCTCTTTATTCTTTCTACTAGCAGTTGAGGCGACTCCAGTAAACATATTTGGATTATCACTCTTATGGAATACGAAATAGTCACCCGTTACATCTTGGTTAGGGAAATCAAACAGAAGTTCAGGATTGATAACAGCACCTAACAGACGGCATTCAAAATGAAGATGACTTCCGGTGGAGAGCCCTGTATTCCCCCCTAAACCTATAGGTTCTCCTGCTTTCACATAAGTATTAACAGAGACCAGATGCTTGGAGAGATGAGCATAGATTGTTTCCAATCCATTATTATGACGAATAACAATATATTTTCCATAACCTCCTCCCTCATAATCAACGATGCGTACGCGACCATCAAATGCAGATCGGATAGTATCGCCAACATAAACTTTTATATCGAGTCCTTTATGATAACGACGAAATGACGACCGATAGCCTACTCTACTTGTAATACGTCGGCTGTCGGTCGGCATTGCAAAATTGCGTAAATCAATACGATATGTTTCTGGAATCTGATCTTGGCTATAGCAATGAGTGCGCGTGGTATTCCAACTAGAGTAAAGGTCGCCCGAAGGTCTTTCTACGTTCTCGCGCTGAATCAGTCGATTGAGTGCTAGAGAATCAACCGAGCGTACTTTTCTATCGACAGGAGCTTGCATAGATATCATATCTTGCGCGGTAGCTGAAAGCGTACATCCTAAGAGAAAAACACCTAAGCCAAATTTTCGAAGTGCTGAAAAATTCATTCGTTCGTGTTACAATTAAGGAAGCCAAAAGCTTCTTATTATTATACGTATCGGTCACAAAGTTACGACTTTGTAGCATACTGACAATAAGTATGCTCAAAAAATTAGTTAAATCAATTGTGTCTAGATAGCAAATAACAAGTTAAATCAGTATATATAAAAATCTTTCGTAAGTTGTTGATACTGTTCTGATCTTTCTCCTTTTTCGTCCATCAAGAGTAAAGTATCTTCCGTGAAGACACTTTCAACTTTTGATAAAGCACACAACAAACGTTTAGGTGCCTTAAAAGGACGAGTGACTACTCGAGTCAAACGATTAAGGACAAAACCTCGAACAATAGCTTCCACCATAAAACGCTCGCGAGCTACTGTAGGAATGATAACATATAAGCGTCCTGTGTCACATAAGAGTCGAGATACTTGTTGTAATAAAGTCGCAAAACTCAATCCTACAGTATGACGCGCGCTGGCTCGTGCAGCATCAGGAGGAAGGAGATCTTCTTCAAAAAAAGGAGGATTAACCAATATGGTATCAAAGCCTTTAGAATCTTGAAAATTGGAAATATCTTCGCATACAATACTTATGCGGGAAGCCCAAGGCGACCTTACTGCATTCTCCTTTGCTTGCAATGCTGCCTCTCTCTCGATCTCAACACCATACACATATGCTTGAGAACGCTGGGCTACCATGATGGAGATAAGTCCGGACCCACAACCTATATCAAGAATTCTGTCAGACTTAGAAACATCTGCCCAAGCCCCGAGAAGCACTCCATCTGTTCCCACTTTCATCGCACAGCGATCGTGGTATATTTTAAATTGTTTGAACGCAAAGAAATTTGTCATACCTTCATAAACTTAAAAGTACTAAAAATAGTATGAAATGCCGACATTCTTTTATTGCTTTTTGGTGTTTCGAGGCGTTTAAGCTATCTTTGCTCTCCATTTTGGGACTTTTTATTTTTTTATTTTCCCAGTTTCGAAAGATTTATCATGAACGAAAAAGATATTTCCGCTAATCCATTCTCCCTCATTGCTGATTTCGAGGGAGATATTGCACAGTTGTTTGCAACACCTTTTGATGAAATTCTACCTATCTTGCCACTGCGTAACTTGATGCTTTTTCCTGGTGTAGTTGCTCCTGTTACTGTCGGACGAGAATCATCTCTTCGCCTCATCGAGCAAGCCGAAAAAAAAGGTACAGTCATTGCTGTTGGCTGCCAACGTGATGCTAGTGTTGAAACACCCCATGTATCCGATCTCTACCCCATTGCTGTCGTAGCAAAGGTTATGCGTGTTATCGAACTCCCCAATGGCAACAAGTCTGCAATCTTACAGAGCTTTGGTCGTATTCGCTTGGGAGAGGAGACTCGCCAAAAGCCCTTTCTTCGCGCACACGTTGAAAAACTAGAGGACATCTTACCAAGTAAGGACGATAAAGAATACGAAGCGTTGGCTGATGCTTGCAAAGATACTACTATTCGCTTTATTCATATTTCTGAATCTTATCCTGAAGAAGCCGCTTTCGCCATTAGAAATATTGGCCACCCTATATTTCTTCTCAATTTTATATGCACAAATTTACCCTTTGAATTAGATGAGAAAGCAGAACTCTTAAGCGAGAATAATCAATGCCAGCGAGGCTATAAGTTACTCTCCATATTGAATCGTGAACTTCAGTTTGCAATTCTCAAACAAAATATTCAAAATCAAACACGTGAGGAGCTAGATAAGCAGCAGCGCGATTATTTTCTCCAACAACAGATTAAGAATATTCAGAGCGAACTGGGTGATGAGCAAAATGAAGATGTGACAGAACTTATAAATAAAGCCAGTCTTATTGAGTTGCCATCAAAAGTACGGGAAGTCTTTGATAAAGAACTAAAGAAACTACAACGCATTCCTCCTCAGAGCCCAGATTATAATATAGAACTTAACTATGCACAAACACTAGTGAGTCTGCCGTGGGGAAAAAAAACAGATGATAATCTCAATATAAAAAATGCAGAAAAAGTTTTAAATCACAATCACTATGGAATGGAGAAAGTCAAAGAACGCATCTTGGAGCATTTGGCTGTTTTAAAGTTCCGTAACGATATGAAAGCTCCTATTCTGTGTCTTTATGGCCCTCCAGGAGTAGGTAAGACTTCGTTAGGCAAATCTATTGCTGACGCGTTAGGTCGACAATATGTACGTATCAGCTTGGGAGGTGTACACGATGAAGCAGAAATCCGTGGACATCGTAGAACATATTTAGGTGCAATGCCTGGACGTATTATCAAAAGCATACAAAAAGCAACTACAGACAATCCTGTATTTATCCTTGATGAAATTGATAAGGTCAGTGAGCGCAATTTTAATGGTGATCCGCAAAGTGCTTTGCTTGAAGTTCTCGATCCTGAACAGAATAAAGCCTTCCATGATAATTTCTTGGATGTAGATTATGACCTTTCCAATATTTTCTTTATAGCTACAGCGAACTCTCTCCAAAACATCCCCGCTCCCTTACTCGATCGTATGGAAATTATAGAGGTGGAAGGATATCTAACTGAGGAGAAGATTCAGATTGCTAAACGCCACTTAATTCCGAAAATAGAAAAAGAATTAAAAATAAATGCAGACTCTCAACTGAAGGTAAAATTTAAGCCTAAAGCTTTTGAATTTCTCATTGAGAATTATACTAGAGAAAGTGGTGTGCGTCAACTTGAGAAACAATTAGATAAAATTTATCGCAAGATGGCCTATCGCACTGAATTAGAGGAGTCTAACAAATTTAAGAGTACAGGAATTGATGCTGCCAAGATAGAAGAGTTACTAGGTAAACCACTATTCAACCGAGATAAATATCAAGGAAATAAATATGCAGGTGTTGTTACAGGCTTGGCGTGGACAAGTGTAGGTGGAGAAATCCTATTTATAGAAACAAGTATAAGCCGCTCCAAAGCTCCCAAACTTACATTGACAGGAAACTTGGGTGATGTAATGAAAGAAAGTGCTGTTTTAGCACTAGAATATATTAAAGCTCATGCAGAAAAGCTCAAACTGAATAGTAACATTTTTGACCATTGGAGCATTCACGTACACGTACCAGAAGGAGCAACACCTAAGGATGGTCCTTCTGCTGGTATCACAATCGCCACGTCTTTAGCTTCCGCTCTGACCCAACGAAAAGTACGCGCTAATACAGCTATGACGGGTGAGATTACTTTGCGTGGCCGTGTTCTTCCTGTTGGTGGAATTAAAGAAAAGATTCTTGCTGCTAAGCGGGCTGGTATTAAAGATATCATCATGAGCGTGGAAAATACAAAAGATATTGAGGAAATTAATCAGAAATATATTGATGGATTGACATTCCACTTTGTTGAGAATGTCTTTGAAGTACTTGACATTGCTCTCCTCAAAGAAAAAGTAGACAACGCTATCAACCTTGATATAAAAGAAGATGATGATTATCACTGATAAGCGAACTGGAAGATTCTTTACTCTCCAACATACCGATACCAACTCTGCAGCTAGAGCTGGACGCATTGAAACAGACCACGGAACTATTGAAACTCCGATTTTTATGCCTGTCGGAACGGTAGGTAGTGTTAAAGCTGTACACTTGCGGGAGATAAAGGATGACATCAATGCACAAATCATTTTAGGAAATACTTATCATCTCTATTTGCGCCCAGGACTTGAAGTCTTAGAAGCAGCAGGAGGATTGCATAAGTTTAATGGATTTGACCGCCCTATACTTACAGACAGCGGAGGCTTTCAAGTCTTTTCGCTTACAGGAATCCGAAAGCTCACTGAGGATGGCTGCGAATTCCGCTCTCATATTGACGGTTCAAAACATTTCTTCTCTCCTGAGCGAGTTATGGATATAGAGCGAACAATAGGTGCAGACATCATAATGGCCTTCGATGAATGCCCGCCAGGAACAGCGGATTATGCTTATGCACAAAATAGCTTAACGCTCACGCATAATTGGTTGGAACGTTGTGTTACTCAATTTAATAGTACTCTCCCTAAGTACGGTTATCATCAGGCACTCTTCCCTATTGTCCAGGGTTGTATTTATAAAGATCTGCGACAAGAAAGTGCGCGTTTTGTAACAGACTTAGATGCAGAGGGGTATGCTATCGGTGGACTTGCCGTGGGCGAACCCACGGATGTGATGTATGAAATGATTGAAGTTGTCAATGATATCTTACCACAAGCAAAACCACGCTACTTGATGGGTGTTGGAACTCCCGTCAATATATTGGAAGGTATCGAACGCGGTGTAGATATGTTCGACTGCGTGATGCCGACGCGCAATGGTCGCAACGCGATGCTCTTCACTTCAGAAGGTATTATGAATATGCGCAATGCTAAATGGGCAAAAGACTTCTCACCTGTTGATCCCAATGGTACAAGCTTTGTCGACTCAGCTTATACTAAAGCATATCTCCATCATTTGTACAAAGCTAAAGAGTTGCTTGCCATGCAGATTGGTAGCATTCACAATTTGGCCTTCTATCTCTGGCTTGTGCGAGAAGCTCGCAAGCATATTCTTGTAAATGACTTCTCAACATGGAAAAAGATGATGGTTGAGAAAGTAAGCCGTCGCTTATAATTTTATATAAGATGAAGAAGATAACATTTCCACACTTCAAATGGGGAAGACATAGCAAAGGAGAGAACTCCAAAAGGAAGTCCTCTTCTCACAAGGAGATATTTGGCAATTTGCTGATAAAGATGGGATTTCTACGCATCGATAGATATATCATGTGGCAATTTCTCTCCACCTATATTTTCTTGATAGCCATCATTATTACCATTGCAGTTATCTTCGACTACAATGAAAAGATTGATAAGATTTCTTCAAGCCATGCAAGTTGGAATAAAATAATCTTCGACTATTATGCCAATTTCATCCCCTACTTCTCCAATCTTTTCAGCCCACTATTTGTCTTCATTGCTGTTATATTCTTTACAACAAAGCTAGCAGGCAACTCTGAAATAATAGCTATGAAATCTACGGGTATGAGCTTCAAACGCCTGCTGCGCCCCTATATAATTTCTGCCACTCTCATTGCAGCTACCACTTTCTTTTTGGGAGCCTACATTATTCCAAGAGGTAATATTGCGCGTGTGAACTTTGAGAACCATTACATCAAAAAGAAAGATGTCACAAGTATCGACAACATTCAAATGCAAGTAGATACAGGAGTTTTTGCCTATATTACGCATTTTGATAATCAGACAAAAAGCGGTTATGGCTTCTCACTAGATAAAATTTCTGGTAAAAAACTCGTATCTCGCCTCACAGCACAAACCATTGAATACGATACGCTGGCGGATAAACGGTATAGTTGGACACTACGAATGTACGAAAAACGCACACTACGCGGTATGCGCGAAAAAGTGGAACGAGGAGATAAATTAGATAGCATCATCATGATGGAGCCTCGCGACTTTTTCTTCGTCCGCAATCAGCAGGAAACTATGACCTTGCCTGAACTAAGCGAGTTTATCGACAAACAAAAGTTACGCGGTGCTGCTGGCATCAGTACCTTTGAGGTAGAATATCACAAACGATTTGCCATGCCTTTTGCTGCTTTTATCCTTACATTGATAGGAGTCTCTCTTTCCACAGAGAAGAGGAAGAATGGTATGGGAACAAGTATCGGTGTAGGGCTAGCTCTTAGCTTTGGATACATCCTTTTCCAAACAGTGAGTGCAACCTTTGCCATTAATGCAAATATGTCGCCTATGTTAAGTGTATGGATGCCCAATATTATTTTTGCCATCATAGCGTTTGTTCTATACAAACGTACTCCACAATAAATTATGACTATATGAAAGAACGTGAAGACATATATTTTGAGGATCTAGCCCTCTCGGATGACGTGCTAGATGCCCTCTACGACATGAGGTTTGAAAAATGTACTCCTGTTCAAGCTCGTTGTATTCCAACAATTTTGGAGGGTAAAGATATCATTGGGATAGCACAAACAGGTACAGGTAAGACTGCCGCCTATTTGCTACCTATTTTAACACTCTTGAGAAGAGAGCCCCATCCCACTGAAGCTATTAACTGTCTTATAATGGCTCCCACACGAGAATTAGCGCAACAAATTGATCAAGCCTTGCAGGGATTTGGATACTATGTTAGTGTAAACGGTATTGCCGTTTATGGTGGCAATGATGGAGTGCGCTTCGAACAAGAAAAGCGTAGTCTCAAACAGGGTGCAGATATTGTCATCGCCACACCTGGACGCCTTCTCACCCATCTTGACTTAGGAAATATTGACTTGAGTCGCACAACTCACCTCGTCTTAGATGAGGCAGACCGTATGTTGGATATGGGTTTCTCTGAAGATATTTTAAAAATTGTGGAGCAGTTGCCTGAAAAACGCCAAACCATCCTTTTCTCTGCAACGATGCCAGATACTATCGACAAATTTGCTCGTAGCATTATGCACAATCCTGTGGAAATCAGACTTGCTGTTAGTAAGCCTGCAGAGAAAATCCAACAGAGCATTTATGTATGTAGGGAAACAGATAAAAATATAATTATACGTCATCTCTTCAAGCAGCATAAACCTGAACGCGTTATTATCTTTTGTTCATCCAAACAAAAAGTAAAAGAACTCAACATACTTCTAAAACGTGCTCACTTTAATTGCGAAGCAATGCATTCTGACTTGCTTCAACAGCAACGCGATGAAGTGATGTTAAACTTTAAGGCAGGTCGAACTGACATACTCGTTGCAACAGATATTGTAGCACGCGGCATTGACATCAATGACATACAAATGGTTATTAACTATGATGCCCCGCGCGATGCTGAGGACTACGTTCATCGCATTGGCCGAACCGCCCGTGCAGGCCGCAACGGTATAGCTGTAACACTTGTGGGAGAAAAAGATCTCTATGCTCTCCATAATATTGAAAAATTACTGGCGGAAAAATTACCACGAACTCCCCTACCTGAAGGACTTAAGGAGCCAGAGGTACAAACAAGAAAAAATCGTAATGAGCATAGGAGACATGGAAACCAACGAACCAATACCACCCCAAAAAATACACAAGGACATCAGCAGGTACGACGCCGTAAAAAGATCGCCAATGCAGCAAACAAACCTGTCCAATAAGAAATTTTATAAAAGGAAGAGTCTATAATCATTGAAAGAACAAACAGGTAACGTATCATATCTATTATTTAAAACGATACCCGTCCTCGAGAATACAATACTTGTATTTGGAAATAAAATACAAGTATTTTTCTATACAATAAAGAAAGCCGACAAGAGCAAAAGAACTCATGTCGACTTTCTTTTTCGTTTACTTTAAACGACTACTACATTGGGAATAATCCATAAAGTTTTGAATCAATCATATCTGTGATTTTTTCAAAGTCTTCTGGATTACTTTCAAATTTAGTAGTGTCACCATCCACTATAATGAGATGATGATTATAGGTTTTAATCCAATCTTCGTAGAGTTTATTTAGACCTTCCAAATAATCTATGCGGATAGACTTCTCATACTCACGGCCACGCTTTGCTATCTGCGAAACCAAATTGGGTACAGTCGAACGAATATAAATCATTAAGTCGGGTAACTTTACCAGCGACATCATCAAATCAAATAAGTCCGTATAGTTTTGAAAATCTCTATCGCTCATCATCCCCATTTTATGCAAGTTTGGCGCAAATATACGGGCATCTTCAAAAATAGTACGATCTTGTATAATCACATCATTGCTCTTCGAAATTTCCACAACATCTTTGAAACGCTTGTTGAGAAAATAGATTTGCAAATTAAACGACCAACGCGACATATCTCCATAAAAGTCGTCTAGATATGGATTGTTGTCCACGGGTTCAAAATGTGGCATCCAGTTGTAGCGTTTAGCAAGCATCTTTGTCAGTGTTGTTTTCCCGCTACCAATGTTTCCAGCAATTGCTATATGCATAATAAATGTATGTTTTCAGTTTCAAGTTATTAGAATAAACCATAAAGTTTTGCATCTATCTTATCAACAATAGATCTAAAATCCTCAGGATGTAAAAGAAAATCAAGATTATCAACATCAATAACGAGTGTCTCACCTTGATAGCTATTGAATATAAAATCTTCGTAACGATTGTTGAGATTTTCGAGATATTGAAGAGGAATAGCTTGCTCATATTCACGTCCACGCTTCTGAATATTCTCCACAAGATGAGGCACTGAGGAGCGAAGATAAATGAGTAGCCTAGGATAATTCACTACCGAAACCATACAGTTAAAAAGCTCCATATAAGTTTCGTAGTCGCGATCCGACAAATATCCCATATCTTTATTGTTAGCCGTAAAGACATAGACTCCCTCAAAAATAGAACGATCTTGAATTATTGGAACTTGGCTCTGGGATATCTCTAATAGGTTGCGAAAGCGTTCTTTCAAGAAAAACACCTCTAAATTAAACGACCACCGAGGAACATCCTTGTAATAATCATTGAGATAAGGATTATTATCAACAGCTTCGAAATGGGGTTTCCATTTGTAATGCTTAGACAAAAGGGTGGTCAGCGTGGTTTTCCCACTACCTATATTTCCTGCGATTGCAATGTACACAGTATTTAAAGTTGTTGATTTTGTTTGTGCAAAGGTAATTCATTCGAAAGGATTCATCAAACGAAAATCAAATAATATCGTAAGACATCATAAACACTTCTAGTCAAACTAGAAGTATTTGTACTGTTTTTTCTGTAGAAAAAACATGAAAATCGATAAACACACAGTATGGTACAACTTCTATAATTTACATTTTTTTATCTTTCAAGTATTAACTATAGATTTGTTTAAAGCTACTTCGTTTCCTATTTTATCGTGAATTATATTATGGAGGATAAGAAGATTACTTCTTAGATGGCAAAAAAGGACACACATACCTATTATAGATAAAAAATGATTAACTTTGCGTACAGATATCCAATAATAAAAAAATAATCTAAATGAAAGCATTTGTTTTTCCTGGCCAAGGTGCACAGTTTGTTGGTATGGGTAAAGATCTCTACGAGAAGCATCCCGTTGCCAAACAGTTCTTCGAGAAAGCTAATGAGATTCTCGGTTTCCGCATCACAGACATCATGTTTAATGGGACAGATGAGGAACTGAAACAAACAAAAGTGACGCAACCGGCAGTATATATTCACAGTGTTGTTAAAGCTCTCTGCTTGGGAGAAAGTTTCAATCCTGATATGGTAGCAGGTCATTCTCTTGGTGAATTTTCTGCACTTACAGCAGCTCGTTGCCTTAGCTTTGAAGATGGTCTTAAACTTGTGGCTGCTCGTGCTAAGGCCATGCAGGCTGCTTGCGAGGTAAAACCGGGCACTATGGCAGCTATCATTTCCTTGTCTGACGAGAAAGTGGAAGATATTTGCAAGCAAGTAAGTAAAGACAATAAATTGGTTGTACCTGCCAACTACAACTGTCCTGGACAACTTGTTATATCTGGCGACGAAGAAGCCATCAAAGAGGCTTGTACGCTTCTTAAAGAGGCTGGTGCTAAGCGTGCACTTGTGCTTCCCGTAAGCGGTGCCTTCCATAGCCCCTTTATGCAACCTGCTCAAGAAGAACTCGAAACTGCTATTGCTACTACTGAGTTCAAGAAACCTATCTGTCCTGTTTATCAGAACTACGATGGTCTTGCACACACTGATCCTGAAGAGATTAAAACCAACCTCATTCAACAACTTACGCATAGCGTTCTTTGGACAAAAGAAGTTGAAAGTATGCTTGCAGATGGTTGCACAAGTTTCACTGAATGTGGTCCAGGAAAAGCCCTTCAAGGAATGGTTTCTAAGATTGCACGTGCACAGAATCTCGAAGTAGAAATCCAAGGCGTAGAAGACTAATCTTTTAGAACTTAAAAAACATTCTAACAATATTATAAAAGCCTAACGGAAGAACGTCTCTAATAACGTAAGCCGTTAGGCTCTTGCATTTTCACATGTTAGTAATTAGTAATAAATATAATGAAACTACTTAGTGCACTTGCCTTGGCAGTGCCTCTCTCTGTTATGAGCCAGGAAAGAATCACCATCTATCAGGTTTTACCCCGTTTATACGGAAATACTGTCACTCTCAATAAAAATAATGGAACATTATCCGAAAACGGATGTGGCAAGATGAACGACTTTGATGCTCGCCGCCTAAAACGCATCAAGGATATGGGCTTTACTCATATTTGGTATACAGGATTAATCGAACATGCTACCAAGACAGATTATTCTGCTTTTGGTATCGCTCGCGATAATGCTGAAGTTGTAAAAGGAAATGCAGGCTCTCCCTATGCAATAAAGGACTATTACGATATTGATCCAGATTTAGCTGTTAATGTCCCAGAACGAATGAAAGAATTCGAACAATTAGTAGAAAGAACACATCGATCCGGACTAAAAATGATCATGGACTTTGTCCCAAATCATGTTGCTCGCCAATATCATTCAGACAGCAAACCTGCTGGTGTCAAAGATTTAGGGGAAACAGATAACACAGAGTTAGCTTTCTCAGCCCAAAACAACTTTTACTATATCCCCAAGGAGTCATTACATTTGGACAATATCATAGGGAATAAAGCTTCTTATATCGAAACTCCTGCACGAGTTTCTGGAAATGACGTTTTCAATGCATGGCCAAGCATCAATGACTGGTATGAAACTATAAAACTTAATTATGGTATTGACTACCAGAATGGACGTTCTACACACTTCTCTCCTATCCCCGACACTTGGAAAAAAATGACCGAAATTCTTCTTTTTTGGGCAGGGAAAGGGGTTGATGGCTTCCGCTGTGATATGGCAGAGATGGTTCCAGTTGAATTTTGGAATTATGCCATTGCACAAGTAAAGAAGCAGCATCCTAAATCGAAATTTATTGCAGAGATTTACAATCCAGGAGAGTACCGTAACTATATTCATACGGGAGGATTTGATTATCTTTACGATAAGGTCGGACTTTACGATACACTCCGTTCCATTGTTCGCGGAGAGAATTCTGCTACAGCTATTACCCACTGCTGGCAAACTACTGACGACATTCAAGACCACATGCTTCATTTTCTTGAAAATCATGATGAGCAACGAATCGCTTCACCATTCTTTGTTGGAAATGCAGAAAAGGCTCTACCAGCATTGGTCGTTAGTGCAGCACTCGATAAAGCTCCAATGATGATTTATGCAGGACAAGAAATTGGAGAAAAAGGAATGGGCAACGAAGGTTTTAGTGGAGAAGATGGACGAACGACGATTTTTGATTATTGGGGAGTTCCGTCCTATCAGAAACTAATACGTGGCATCAAATACTTGGATAAAGATGAGACCAAACTTTATACCTTCTATCGTTCTATAATTAAAATCATCAATAGTTCTGAAGCTATTCGAGAAGGAAAAAAATTTGATCTTATGTATGCTAACGATGCATCACAAAACTTCAATCCTCATCGTACCTTTGCAATGCTTCGCTCAACGGGAGAAAAGACTGCACTAATCGTAGCAAACTTTGCTGATACAGAACAAAAAATCTGTATCAATATCCCATCTGCTGCATTTGAATATTTAGGCATAAAGCCACAGACTATAAAGGCAAAAGAGCTTATTTCTGGCAAATCTCTCCCTCTAAGGCTTAGCACAACAGAGCCTACTAAAGTTACAATTTCAGCGAATAACGCTGTGATTATTGCTTTCTAAAAAAGGTTGATGCATAGAACTAAGATATAAAATTTATTCTTATCTTTGCATCAATATAAGGAAAGTTGGCAGAGTGACCGAATGCGCTGGACTCGAAATCCGGTATACCCTGTTGGGTATCGGGGGTTTGAATCCCTCACTTTCCGCAAGAAATCAAAGGGAAGTCAAATTGATGGCTTCCCTTTCGTGTCTGATTTCCACAATTTTTGATTATAGTATCATGTCTATCATCGTGTTAAGTCTCTATGAGGGGATAAAAACAGAAAGGGAGATATGATATATCATAATCAATCATGATATATCATGATATGGGTTTTGCGGACGCAGGCGACTGCGGAAGTGTGGACGCAATAAAAAAACTAACAAATTATGGGGATTCCGACATTGAAGCTGATGTTCGACAGACGGAAGCGAGCATCAAAAACGAAAGAGGGTGCGATCGAGCTACGCGCTGATTAAGTCGTGTGGCAGCACTTTTGACAGTGCCGTAAGGTGCAAATTCAACGCATGATATTTTGATTTCCTTTCCAGGTTGGATGGTCTGCATACTTTCTGGGGTATTTACTTGTACATCCTTTATCACGCGGAATACAGATTTTTCCATTTTTTCTTTGTTTTTATTATTAGAATTTCTTATTATTGCAGATTAAAAATGAGAGAGTTGCGATGCAACTGAACTAATTTGATGCAAAGATAGAAGTTTATTCTATAGTTGCAAACAAAACATATAGAAAAATGTGCTATAATAACATTATTTAACATATTCGTCCTATGAAAAAAATAGAAAGATTTGATAAATACATGTTTTTCAAGGGGTTAAACGATAATAAGGTTACGAAAGATTTATCACTCTCAATTGGTCTTCTTGGTAAGTCTCGGAAGCAAAATAGAGATTTGTCAGACAAAGTTGTAGAACAAATATTGAACTTCTACACGGACCTCTCCCGTGTTTGGCTCTTGACAGGTGAAGGCAGTATGCTCAATCCTCTCCCTATCCAGCAGAATAGTGGCGGCACGAACACGCAGACAGATGGAAACAACAATATCACAACAAATACAACGAACAATTACAGAGGATGTGGAGGAGCAGACAAGCAGGCCGCACAAGAAATATCCGACCTGGGCGACCGCGTTACAATACTGGAAGATAAGCCACAAAAGAGTTTCACCTCTGGACGGCCGTACTATAATGTTGATTTTTTAGGTGGCTTTGACCTCGTGCTCAATGATAGTACGATAACGCCAGAGTATAACATAGACTTCGCTCCATTGAACAAACCAGGGGTTGTATGGTGTAACATCACGGGAAATTCAATGTACCCGAAATTAACAAGCGGTGCTATCATAGCTATACGCGAGGTTGTGTCGTGGAAAGACTTTCTCACCTTTGGCGAGATTTACGCTATAGTGACAACAAACGACCTGCGAACGGTAAAAATAGTTCGCAAGTCAGAGAATGAAAATAATTTTAAGTTAGTTCCCATCAATACGGCAGAGTATGACGAGCAGGAAATCCCGAAGGAGATGGTTGCAAAAGTCTTTGAGGTATTGGGGAGTATAAATAGGTTTTAAGATAAAGGTCATGGAAAAAGTATTATCGACACTTTACGCCGCATTGATGAGTATTGTTGTTTTAGCATTATTCTTTTGCGCTTCTCCTCATGTTGTTGAGAATCCCAAGGTGGCACTCGTGATATTTGTTCTACTCTTACTTTCCCCGATAGGGGCGAAGCTAAGAGAGGCCGTAGAACTTTTTATTCTTAGGCCCATGTCGAAAATAGCGAAAGACAATATAAAAGTTTTGAGCTTTTGCCCTTTTATCTTCGGTGGTGGGATGTTAGTGGCAGTCGCCATCCCATGGTTAGACGGCGTGGAAGATTGGAGCGTTTGGAATTGGCTTGCATCGATTGCCTTCACGGCTTTTAACTTTGAAACTTTTTATGCGTTTTATTTAGCCACACACCTTGCGAGTAAAAAGGATTTCGACGAATTTACAAATAAGCCTCTCTAAGGCCGTAAAAAGCAGTCGCATGTACATTGGTACTAAAACAGAAATAAAACGCCACCAGCGCGAAATAAACGATAAAATAAAGGGTGTTTTCACTACGATGAATAAAAACCAAAACAGATATGCACGAAAAAGACGCAGAAAAGCAGCTTGACAAAATGATGAGGCAACTGATGCCACAAGATGAAGCACAGAGAGAACTGGAAGCTGCTGCTTTCGAAGCCTTGTTGCTTAACCCTGGGCTGGATCGAGGCGACTGGGTGCAGATACTTGTCGAGCAGTATAGCGCGGAGGTCGTTGATGCCTATGGGAATAACCCTCTCGTGGTCTTTCCAGCTCTTGAGGACCTTTGGGAGGAGCAATACTACGATGAAAACAGCCAGCAGGAGCGAGCGTTTTCCGAATGGGCGCGAGCCTTTAGCACAGAAGAATCTGTTGAGATGTACTACGGCCTAATAGGGCAGTAAAAACAGGCAAAACACAGCACGCATAGCGGACGCAAAACAATAATCAGGAAACAAAATGATTGACTTTCAGATGATTACGGAGAGATAATTAGCCCTCTCTCTCCGCGAGAACATCAATAAGATATATTTTCGACATCCTAACTACTCAGCTTATCACATTTAATTAGAGAATGGTTGCTTCTACTGAGAACTATAATATTAATAATGCTTCCAAAACGATGTCTATGTTCCTTTGAGATAAGAAGTTAACGAGTATGGGAAGCCTTTTGTGTTATCTTCTAAAGGATTAACTAATTTTGGCGAAGTCACAGCGGATAGCGGCTTACCTGCAGCTCCTATTAAACTTAGTATTGGTGAGAATACTAAAGATGTGAAAGGAAAAAATCATGGTTATGGCTTACTCCATATTGAAGCATCTCATGGAACACAGATTCGTAAGGCAGGGTTTCATTCTATTGAAGAGTTTGTCGAGAATGTGGCAGAGAATTATGATACCATCCGTGAGGGAAGTCTCATTGGGAAGAAACAAACGTATTTATTAGAAGTTTCTGATGAGCACAATAACACTCTTTTTGTACAATTGTCAAGAGATGGTCAGTATTGGAATGTAAACAGCGCGGGCATCTTCAGAGAAGCATACTCGCGCCGTAAACCAAAAGTCGCATCCTTACCCACCATCGGAAGCAATCCAAGCACCGAGACTGCTGAAGTTAATCGCGACCATTCTATGGATGCAGTCGCCACCAGCGGGAACTCTTCAACGACTTCTGCCGACAAAGTTACGGAAAGCTCCGAAGAGTTGCAAGGAAAGGAGGATAAATTCACACCTGCTCCTATGGAGAATGCTGAGGTGCAAAGCCCTTCTGCGAAGTATAAGCCTATAATACAAGCAACATTTAATAAGATAAAACGCGAGCAAGGCATTATAGAACCTATTGCTGAGAAGAAGAGGAAGCCTTTTACTGTGTTCGACATTACAATAAAAGACCCTCGCCGTCCGATGTTCGGAGGCGTCTACCATGATGGAGGGATGGCTGTTGCTACGAATGGGCTAGTTATGTTTGTGCATAAAGAGGCTTATGATGAAGCAAAAGATGATAAGATTATTACCAGTAAAGGTGATGTCATTGAGGGAAAATTCCCAGAATGGAAAGGTGCTATCCCTAAAGAAACTATTCCTACAGGTTTACAGACTGAGCCGCTTCTGGAATTTGTCAATGGTGCGCTGGCAAGAATGAAAGCAGAAAAGGCAAAAAAGTATGAGGTGGACGGAGCTTTGGCTTACATTAAATTCCAGGATGGCAACGTTGTCTGCTGTCAATTAGTAGACCTGCAAAAGATGCTGCATGCGGCAAAGAGCATTGATGCTGATGACTTGAGATTCGGGACTGATAAGGAAGTTCTTGTTGCAGAAAGTCCTGCTGGGAAGGCAATTGTGATTATCCAAGGTGAAGAAAAGGCTCGTTATAATGCTGGTTACAATAACTTTGCTTACGAAGCTCCTACGGTGAAAGGTGAGGAAGAGGTTTCCGATAAAGTACAGAACAAAGAGCAGCAAGTGTCTACTGGTTCGGAAGAAGAGCATGCAATCATTGAGCGCGCCAAGGAGAGCGGCACTTACATGAAAGCCCCGAACGGTAAACCTACGAGACTGACGGAGAAGCAGTGGGCGCAAGTAAGAACAAAGGCTTTCAAGAGTTGGTTTGGTGATTGGGAAAAGGCTGCGCGGATTGAGAAGCTGCGTAAGAGTGAGCCTGTGGAGATTACAGGGGAAGAGATAACCCCAAGTGATGAGTTGAAGCAGTATAAGAGAAATGCTTTGGAATATGGCAAAACTTTACGTGGAGAATATACTAATGAAGATACCAAGGAAACAATTGCTTTGACAGGTGGAAATAGTCGTGGTGGTATTAGAGAGATTCTACAGCATGATTATAAGGATATAGAACACTTGCAAAGTATTGCTGCCATTCCACAAATCATAGAGAAATCTACATATATAGATGAAGCTCCGAATGAAGACGTAGAAAAATATCCTGGGATTAAATCATTTAGATATTATGTCTGTGGATTAAAAATTGGGAATAATGATTACACGGTGAAAGCTGTTATCGCAGTGCAGAATAATGGTGATAGATATTACGACCACAAATTGTCAAGCATAGAAAAAGGCAAACTGCTTTCGATAATCCCAACAATACAAGAAGCTGGTATCGAAGACAATCTGCCATTATCTATTGGCAAAGATAGACGTTTACTTTCAATACTGCAAACAAACAGTTCAAAAGTTGTTGATGAGAATGGTGAACCTTTGGTAGTTCATCATTCTACTGACAATGAATTCTATACTTTCTCTAAAGAAAAACTTGGAGAAAACACAGACCAGAATGCTTCTGATGCTTCTGTAGCTGCTACAGCTCATATAGGCTTTTGGTTTAACACTAATGATTTGACAGACAATCTTTTCCAAGAAAGAGACGTTGCAGGTTATCTCGATGTGAAAGAGCCTTCTGAGTTTAACTCTTTAGAAAGTCTTGAAGAAGAAATGTCGTATTATTCTTCCGCAGAAGAGTTTGTTGATCGACTAAAGGAAGATGGCTATGATGGTATTGTAGTGCGAAAAGATGAGGAGATGGGTGGAACAAGTTATGTTGCCTTTGAGCCTAATCAAATCAAGAGTGCTACAGATAACAATAGTGAGTTTTCTCAGGAAAGTGATGATATACGTTATCGAGAAAGTAAGGGCAGCAGCGAAAGGACGCTTGTTGGTATTCACAATATAAGCGCAGATAAACTTTCTAAGGCTATCAAGCAAGGCGGTTTGGCAAATCCGAGCGTTGCGGTTATAGACATAAGTAAGCAGCAACATACGGGGTATGGTGAGATTTCGCTGATTATGCCTTCTGATAAAATCAATAAGCGAACGGGAAAGAATGCAGGAACGTTTGAGGGTGATGCGTGGACACCGATGTATCCTTCTGTTGAACGACAGATGAGCAGAGAAGGTAGTCTGGTAATGGAACATGACATTAAGGCTCTTCCAAATGAGATGCAACTCGGTGTACGCAATGCATTAAGGAATTGGTTAGACAATCGCGTTGATACAAAATTGTCATACCTTTATTTATTCCAGCAAGGGAAAGCACCCGATTTTGAAACAATTAAACCAAAGTATAATAAAGAAGTCCATAGAGCTTTTGGTGATATAATGCATGAGGTTACTAATGTATATGAATTGTCCAAAAACGATATTGAGAAATTAGTTGATCTATATGTAAAAACGGAACTTAATGGCGACATCAATGAGTTTAATCAATCATATGAAAGAAATATAGCCAAGCATAAAGAAATTCTCTCTAATAAAAAGCCAGGGTCTCTCCGTTATAAAATAGCATCAATCTATTTAAGAGATGCTGAAGAGTATGGTCGCCCTATTGATGTCTTACAAAGATTTGTCGATGAAGTGTGGAGAGATAAAAATACACAAGGGAGAGTAAGCATAGAAAAGACCTTTGATGCTGCAAATAAAAAGATAAAAGAAGATGGTTTAGAAAACGACTACAAGAAATGGACAGATGGCTTGAACGAACGCTATCAGACGAAAGAGGTAATCTTTGATGGTTTTACTCCTTCAGGGATGCGTAGGTATATTCCTAACACTTTGGAGAATGTATCTAAGCTGATGAAGAAGCAGGGTCGCAACGCCTCTAATGGCATTGGGGCTTCTTTTCCAAATTTCGCTGCAAGTGTGATGAAGGCTAACACAAGCCTTGATAGTATCAGAAAAAAGAAAGGCAAGCTTACAAACGACCATCAAGATCTTGACGATTTTGAAGAGAAGTGGCAGGATGTCTATGTTGACCTCTCAAGGAAGTTGCAGCCCGATGCTAAAGCATATGATGATTATGGCTTCGCACGCTTGCAAGAAGCTGCTTCTGAAGCCGACCCTCAAGCTTACCTACAGAAGGAGTATGGCGTGACTTTATCTGACGAGGATACACAGCGTCTCAAAGATATGGTTAAGGCAATCAAGGAAGAGCGTCCTTCAATGTATTTTGAGACAAAATTTGAGCGTCCAGTTACGTTTGATGAGTTTGCCGCGGCGGTAGTGCCTCACAACACTGATGCTGAAATTAAGCAGCAGTTGCAGGATGCAGGTTTGAGAGTCGTTGAATATGAGGCAGGCAACGAAGAATCACGCGCCAAAGCTGTGGAGGAAGCGAGTAAATCTGATGATATCCGATTCCGCCAAGAAGAGAAAGCTGCGCGAGAATTGGCAGAGGTGAATGAGCGGTTCAATGAGGAGTTGCAAAAACAGATTGATGGCACTTTGCCAGCAGGGCATGTCTATCAGTTAGGGATGCCTGGGGAGATATTGCTTGCTACTGGTATTCCGAATCTACCTATACAGATGAATGCAAAGAAGCTTAAAGATAAGGCTACATCTTACGGACATGATTTTGACCTTTCGGAAGTAAAAGACTTGGTTAATGTTCTGCAACATCCATTGGCTTTATTCTCCTATGGGGACAAGACTAAGGCGCAGAACATTATTGTTTCGTTACAAAAAGATGGTAATAACTTTATCGTAGGTCTTTCTCTAAATCCGTCTGTAGGGGGACATAAATTGGAAATCAACAGTATTAGAAACGTATTCCCCAAAAAGAATGCAGAATGGCTGAATTGGATTTCACAAGGTAAGGCTTTATACATTGATAAAGAAAAAGTCCAAAACCTTATAGACCAACAGCGAACGATTCTCGCTGACGTGGACTATCTTGATTTGGACTCTGCTGCAAAGATACTGAAAGATTTTCAGAACCCCACAATAGATGAGAAGAATCATTCTGCACTCAGTGAGAATACTTTGCCAGCAGAACCCTCTCATGATAGAGAGGCTATGCGTAATGAAGCTGTTCAGTTGTCTGACAAGCTGCACACTCCGATCAAAATTGTAGAGGATGTGAAAGATATTACACATTCGAATGCTGAGGTGGAGAGACGCAAACGCAACTCAAAGGGCTGGTATGATGTGAGGACTGGTGAGGTTGTGGTTGTCTTGCCTAACAATCGTGATGTGGAGGATGTGGCTGCAACGGTGATGCACGAGACTGTGGCACACAAGGGACTTCGCGAACTTGTGGGCGAGGAGCATTATGATGAGTTCCTTGATGAGGTTTACGAGCATCTGCGTGGTGATTTGAAGCAGCGCGTTGATGCAGAAGCGGGGCGTGCGTTTGTTGATGATACTACCAAGAATGGAGAGCGTACGAAGAGCTACGAGCAGCACCGCAGAACTGCTGTTGATGAGTTGTTCGGAGACATGGCAGAGAAACCATTTGAGGAGTTCAGCGAGGGCGAGCGTACGTTGTGGCAGAAGCTCAAGGAGGTTGTTCGCAAGCTATTGGATAAGTTCTTGGAATCTTTGAAGTTGCCGAAGTGGTTTGAGCTTGGCGATAATGAATTGCGCTATATGTTGTGGCGCAGTCATGAGAACTTGCGTCGCGGCAAGGAACACCCGATAGATATGGCACGCGATATGGTGATGCGTGAGGAATTGGGCTTGAGTGAGGCAGCACGGATGCGTATGGGCGATACTCCCGACACTTTCAAGGCGCGCCAGAGACGAGCTGTAGAAGAGAAAGGAGTTGTTATGCCTGGGCTAAATGAAGCGGAAGTGAAAGTGGTGGATGTGCCACGCCACCCCTATAAGGGAAGTTGGTTTGAAGCCGTTGGAGAAGCCGTTCATGATGCGATAGAAAAATATACTCGTCCCAGTAAAGACAATGATGGAAAGGAAATACGTATACCTATCCCCCAGCACTATAACAATTTTGGTGCTGAGTTCGATTATGGTATTAGTCGCAAGAGTATTGAGGAAAGTATCAATGAGGAACAAATCAAAAAGAGTCTTGATGGTGAAGTCTCACGCGGTGTACACCTTGCTGTACTAAACCATCTTGATGAGGTTATAGGTGAGAGTATAGAATTTGAGGAGCATCCCGACTATATCAAGAAAGAAAGGAAACGAAAACCCGAAAATGGTTCTAATGAGAATATTCTTGTTCATCGGTTTGTTGGAGCAATCAAAGTTGACGGAAAGGAGTATCGCGTCAAAACGACCATGCTTGAATATAAACAAGCAGATATGGCTTCGCGTGAGTACGCATACGACGTAACAAAAATAGAAGTGCTCGACGATACAATGTCGAACACCCCTAATGACTTGGACAGAGCCGCAGAGGGTCTCCTACCACTTGCAAAGCTACTGAAAGATGTTGAGAAATCCTACGATAGTGGTAAAAAAGTTCTTGATGAGAGTCGAAAGGCAGACGAAAATCCTATTCTCTACCGCGATGGAGAAGAGACGGAGGATATTTGGAAGGATAAGAGTATGGGGCTGCATGAGCGTACTACTGCTGCTGCCATGCGCCTTGCCGATAAGCACCAAGAGAATAAGACACTCCGCAATGATGCTATGCGCGCTATCGGCAATAACCTTGCAGATTTGCGCAAGGCTATGAGCCTGCAGCGTAAGTTTGATATGGCAACAGTGAAACGTGTTTCAGACCTTGCACGTGTGTTGATGAATAATGGATACATTGGAGATATGACGCAGCAGGAAGTGAAGAGTTTACTTGCTGCTGTGAGGAATAGTGTAGGCCATAATGACATTGACAGAGATGTGCAGAAGGTGATGGAAATCATGGTAAAGAACCAGTTGAGGAGAGCCGAAAAAGCATTGGGCGCACTTGAATCTATCAAGGGTAGCAAGGTGAATGCAAAGGGTGTCAAGGTGCAGGGTAAACTTGATGCCGCAGGTGCTCAACTCATGGAGGTGTTTAAGAAAACACGTGGTTGGGAGAAAAATGATATAGAGGAAGCTATTGCAGATGCTCAAGGGCGTATGAGTAGTGATGACGCTACCGTCGCGGAAAATGCTACCATAGAGTACGCTGGTTTGCAGTTCGCTATGGAGTATGCAGAGAAGATTCGCGATAGCAAGGTAGAAGAAAGTAGGCTGAAAGATGAAATCAAAAAGAGCCACGAAGAGACGAGTGAACGCAATAGAAACTCAGAATCTTATCGTCAGTATATTGCCAGTCTGCAAGATGCTATCCTTCAGAATAAGATAGAGAGAGCGGAAGCTTACTTTAATCTTGTTGGGCGTTTGTCGGATGGTTTGCGTGAGAGCATGGCTAATGCAACACAGTTCAAGAAGATGGAGAAGATGCGTATTGGTGAAATTCATCATTATGCGAATAGCGATATGCAGGGCATGTCTATCAGTTAGGAATGCCTGGGGAGATATTGCTTGCCGCAGGTTTCCCCACTATGCCGATTGAATTAAGCGCGACGAGACTTTCTGAAAAATCAAGACATCGGAAGTAAAAGACCTTGTCAAAGAAATAAATAACCCCATTGCGATTTTCCGATACGGCAATAATGCTAAGAATGTTATTGTAGGTATTGAACACAATGGGAAACAATTCCTTGTAGGTGTACATTTCAATCAGTCGCATAGAGGAATGGAAATTTCAGATGTTCGAGGTATATTCCCTAAAGATAACGCAGAATGGTTGAATTGGATTTCACAAGGTAAGGCTTTATACATTGATAAAGAAAAAGTCCAAAACCTTATAGACCAACAGCGAATCAATCTCGCTGAGGTGGACTATCTCGATTTGGACTCTGTTGCAAATATACTGAAAGATTTTCAGAACCCCACAATAGATGGGAAGAATCATATTGCACTCAGTGAGAATGCTTTGTCAGCAGAAGCTTCACATGATAGAGAGGCTATGCGTAATGAAGCTGTTCAGTTGTCTGACAAGCTACATACTCCTATCAAGATTGTGGAGGATGTTAAAGATATTACGCATTCGAATGTTGAGGTAGAGAGACGCAAACGCAACTCAAAGGGTTGGTATGATGTGAGAACTGGTGAGGTTGTGGTTGTTTTGCCTAACAATCGTGATGTGGAGGATGTGGCTGCAACGGTGATGCACGAGACTGTGGCTCATAAGGGGCTTCGCGAACTTGTGGGCGAGGAACATTATGATGATTTCCTTGATGAGGTTTACAAGCATCTGCGTGGTGATTTGAAGCAGAGCATTGATGCAGAAGCGGGGCGTTCGTTTGTTGATGATAGCACCAAGAATGGAGAGCGTGCTAAGAGCTACGAGCAGCATCGCAGGACTGCTGTTAATGAGTTTTCGGAGACATGGCAGAGAAACCATTTGAGGAGTTCAGCGAGGGCGAGCGTACGTTGTGGCAGAAGCTCAAGGAGGTTGTTCGCAAGCTATTGGATAAGTTCTTGGAATCTTTGAAGTTGCCGAAGTGGTTTGAGCTTGGCGATAATGAATTGCGCTATATGTTGTGGCGCAGTCATGAGAACTTGCGTCGCGGCAAGGAACACCCGATAGATATGGCACGCGATATGGTGATGCGTGAGGAATTGGGGTTGAGTGATGCAGCATGAATGCGTATGGGCGATACTCCCGAGATATTCAAGGCGCGCCAGAGACGAGCTGTAGAAGAGAAAGGAGTTGTTATGCCTGGACTTAATGATGCAGTTATCAAGGTAGTAAATGTCCCTGCACACCAATACACAGGTGGTATTGCAGAAGCAACACGGCAAGCCATAGATGCAGCCAAGGCAAAGTACGTTCCAAATGGAAAGCCAATAGTATTACACTACAATAGTTATGGTGCTGAGTTTGATTATTCTATCTCAGGAAAAGCAATCGAAGTCAGCCTTAGTCCGAAGCATCAAGCAAAGAGCGTGAATAAGCGTATGCATCTTTCCTTGGCTGAACATGTTGACGAGGTTATAGAAAACAGCATTGAAGTTGAGGAGCATTCCGATTACCAAAAGAATGAACGTGGAGAACGCGACACACAGAAAGTTAATGGTAGTGCATTGATGCACCGCTTCTATGGTGCTGTTGCAATTGATGGAAAACCATACCGTGTGATGACACTGATGCGTGAAGAAAAGCGTTCAGATGGTATGCGGAATGGTGTACATGCCTATGAGGTACAAAAAATAGAAGTGCTCGACGAGACGCCGAACACTCCTAATGGTACTGATGGGCTTAATAGCGAACTTGAAGCATCATCAGCGGTTGCAAAGCTACTGAAAGATGTTGAGAAAGCCTACGATAGTGGTAAAAAGTTCTTGATGAGAGTCGAAAGGCAGACGAAAATCCTATTCTCTATCGCGATGGAGAAGAGACGGAGGATATTTGGAAGGACAAGAGTATGGGCCTGCAGGTAATATCCAAAAAGTGTGTAAGATTCTCCTCGTCCTTGCCCTCATGCTTGGGGTACCCCAAGC